>Ga0187894_10000640_pt1 | contig 46915 bp, 38 predicted proteins | sample GBC1701081metaG_FD_136650 | JGI IMG/M metagenome (GOLD analysis project Ga0187894, IMG submission 136650) | White microbial mat communities from a lava cave in the Kipuka Kanohina Cave System on the Island of Hawaii, USA - GBC170108-1 metaG ... | reverse complement strand
GTGGAAGGACCACCTCTACGCGATGGACCAGTTGCGCGACGCCATCGGTTTCCGCGCCTTCAGCCAACAGGACCCGCGGATCGAGTACAAGCGCGAAGGCTCGCGGCTGTACCGCGAGATGCTCGGCAAGGTGCGCGACCGCGTGGCCGAGTACCTGTTCAAGCTGCGCCTCATGCCGCAGGTGGGACCCATGCCGGGCCCTAGTGGTCCGCCCGTGCAGGCCCCGCCGCAGCAGCAGCAACCGGCGCGCGCTCCTGCGCCGCGGCCTGCCCCCGCCGCGCCCGCGCCTTCAGGCGCTGCGGCGCTGCTCGGAGCGGCAGGCTCGGGCACTCGAGGGGTGCGCGCGGCCACGCCGCCGGGCGCGCCTCAACAACGGCCGGGCGGATCGTCGATCTCGGGCCCGGGCATCGACCCGCCGGCGGATGGCGGGCGCGGCGCGGTGTGAGTGCCTATCGCTTCGAGCGAGTAGTCTCGAAGCGTGGCGTACATCAGGACCATCCCGGCGCGAGAGGCACAGGGCCCGCTCGCCGATCTCTACCGGCGCTTCGGCAACCCCGATGGCGGCGTGGATAACGTCGTCGTTGTTCACTCGCTCAATCCGGAATCGCTCGAGGCGCACATGGCGCTCTACGTGCAGGCGATGCACAGGCCCTCGCCGCTGAGCCGAGCCGAGCGCGAGATTCTGGGCTGCGTGGCGAGCCGACTCAACGGCTGCACGTATTGCCTCGAGCATCACGCGGCGGGGCTGGAGCGATTGATGCCGCCGGAGCGGCGTGATGTCGTGCGGGCCGTGAAGACTGGTATCTCAAAGGAAGAACTTACTCCGCGCGAGAAGGCGCTGGTGGGTTATGCGGAGAAGCTCACTTCGACGCCGGATCGCGTGACGCAACAGGACGTCGAGGCACTTCGGCGCGCCGGCCTGAGCGACCGGGAGATCGTCGATGCGGCGCAGGTGGTCGCCTACTTTGCATACGCGAACCGGATTGTGCTCGGCCTAGGCGCGACGCTGGAGACGGATACCGCTCCGGGGCAATGGCCGTCCGTCTAGGCAACGCGGCTGCGTCGGCAACCGCGAACCCCGCGATCAGTATCACCGCTGGGCGCGCGGGACCCATGGAGCGCTTTGTTATGGTCGGCTCGCATGACCGGCACAGCCGGAGAGTATTCCTCAAAGAAGCCACGGTTTTCGCGTCCGCTTTGGCGGCGTGGCACGGAGCACCGCTGATGGCCTGCACGCCGCGATCGGACTCGCCAGGCGACGATGCCAAGCCCAAGGCTGCGCCCGGTGAGCATCGGCTGCTGGCACTGCGCCTGCTGACGGCCTCGCCGCTCGACGCGATGAAGGCGTTTTACGGCGGGCTGCTCGGACTGCCGATCCTCGCGCATGGCGCGGATGAGATCACGATCGGCGCGGGGCTGACGCGACTGACCTTCGCGCGGGCGAGGGAGGATCAGGGCACGCCGTGGTACCACGTCGCGTTCAACATTCCGGAGAACAAACTGTTCCTGGCGCGAAAGTGGCAACTTGAGCGCACGCCGCTCAAACCGCGGCCGCCTTCATCGACGACGCACCCCGACTTCTCCGATGTCGCCGACTTCCGTAACTGGAACGCGCACGCCGTGTTCTTCTACGACCCGGCGGGCAACCTGCTCGAATACATCGCGCGGCACGACCTGAAGAACGCAGCGGAGGGCCCGTTCACGAGCAAGGACATCCTGCATGCGAGCGAGATCGGCCTGATCTCGCGCGATGTCATGGCCACATCGGCGGAGCTTCAGAGCGCTTTGTCATGGCCGGTCTACCGGAGCGCGGGGCCGGATTTTCAGCCCATCGGTGATGCGCACGGCCTGATCATCGTGTTCCCCACGGGGCGCAACTGGGGCTACGCGGACGGGCGCGACCGCGGGACGGAGATCTGCTCGACCGAGGTCTCGGTTCGCGGCGGCCAAGAGAATGTCTTTGGAGTGCCCGATCTGCCCTATCGGATTATCTCCGCGACTTCCGCGTCTCTGCGATGAATGCGGTTGCTTCCACTGGCAGGCTGATACGCAGTCCCGTACCTCCAACGCCAGCACATCCTGCGGCGACGCGATCGCGATCACTTGGCGTGGCCATCACGCAATCATTAGCGCTGCGGCTCGGCCTCATACACGACTTTGCCACCTCGAATCGACAGTCGGACATCGGCGAACGCGGCGTAGTCGGCGAACGGATCAGATCCGAGAACGACGATGTCCGCTTCCATGCCGGACGCCAGCCGACCCAGGCGGTGCGCGAATCCGAAGCGCCGCGCGGGCGCGGTCGTTAGAGCGGCCAAGACCTGGCTTGCGGACAGCTCCGCCTCGCCCAACATGAGGTACTCCTCAGTGGGATCGAAGTCGCTGACGTACCCGACGTCTGTGCCGAACAGGACCTGCCCGCCCGCCCGGGCGAAATCACGGACCTGTTCCGCGCAGCGCGGGATCCAGCGTGCCATGCGTTCCGGAGTCTGACCCTCGCGCCGGGCCTCGAAGCGGTAGAGCATGAGGGTCGGCACCAGAGCCATGCCCCGCGCCCGAGCCTGCTCGAGCAACTCGGCCACCTGATCGTCGGGATTGGACACCGGGTGCATCAGGATGTCCACGCCGCTCTCGATCGCGTTGCGCAGCCCGCTCGAAGTATGTGGGTGCGCAAGCACGAGTTTCCCTCGCGCATGCCCGGAGTCCACGATCGCGCGCACGACGGCCAAGGGCATGTGCGGCATCGGCGGAGGCATCGTGTAGGCCACCAGCATGATCTTGATGGCGTCCGCGCCCCCTTCGAGGTTCCGCGCGACCGCGGGATCGGCCTGCTCCGGCGACGCGATCTCGGGCAACCGGATTCCCATCTGCTCGCGCAGCATGAGCGGAGTCCCATTCTCGGGGTACAGCGGCTCGCCGCAGGTCAGGATGCGCGGCCCGCGAATCTCGCCCGCCTCGATGCGCGCCCGAAGCGCCTTCGTGTTCTCGAGGAAGGACCCGGCGTCGATGACGGTCGTAAAGCCGTAACGCAGCAGCATGGCCCGCAGCGAGCCAGCCAGTTCCTGCGCCGGTTTCTGGTCCGCCCCGAGCCACTCCGGCGTGAAGAAGTGGACATGGCAGTTCCAGAATCCAGCGAACACGTACCGGCCGGTGCAGTCCACGACCCTCGCGCCGGGCGGTGCCTCGGCACCTGCCCCCACGCTTTCGATGAGCGATCCCCGAATGACGACGGCCCCGCCTTCGATGCGGGCCGCGTTGGGTTCCGTGCATACGGTCCCGCCGGAAAGGACCACGAAGGGTTCGCCCAACGCGCCAGATCCCTGGGCAAGCAGCGGCACAACACACACCGCGGCGTGCACGGCGGGCAGAACTCTGCTGGAGATCGTCGATCCTTTCATTGTGCATTCTCCGCCAGCGGCGCCGTGCGCGTGCGCCGTGCGCCGGGATCAAGCGCCGCTCAAGACGGAACGAGCGTTGCCTGTTCTGCCACGGCCCGCCACCGTCCTCGCGATTTCACCCAGGCCTGCGTGACCCGCACTTTGTTGGTCACGGTGCGTGCCCCGATTCGCTCCGTAAGCGTGACGAGCGCGTTGACGACGCCTGTGTGACCGTACACACGAATTGCGATGTCGTTGATGACCACGTCTTCGAGGCGGTAATCGCCCGACTCCGCGAACTTCAGGATCTGCTCCTTCGTATAGAGTGCCCCGTCGTAGGTCGAGATCGTGAACCCGTCGGCCATGATCCCGGCCCGCACCTCCGAGTCATTCCGTTTCAACGCCCCGATCCATTCGTCGATGCGCTGCCGGATCTCCCACGCATCGCGCGAAACGCGCTTGCCCTGCACCTTGTAGACGGTTCGATCCGGTGCACTGCAGCCCGGGGTCGGAACGGCCGCCAGGATTCCCGCCACCAGGGCCGCGCCGAGGAGCCTGTGCGTCGGTTTCATGGCCAGTTTCTCCTTCGCGTCGGGCGTCCCGCGGCATCGCGAGCCCCGGTGCGCCCTTGTTTACAGCGTAAACATTCTTGGGAGCCGGTCAAGGGAGTTTCACGATCGGAGACCTTGCAGCCAGCGACGCACCGACCGCCGATAGAGCCCTCGAAACGCTCCATCGCCTTGGGGAAACCGCCCCGCACGCTTCAGCGCCACCATGCCGTGGATGAACGCCCATGTGACGAGGGCCGTTTCCCGGGCGTCCCCGGGGCGAAGCAGGCCCGTCGCCATGCCCTCCTCAATCCGATCGACGAGGATCGTGAACGTCGGCGAGTGCTTCCGGTCGAGTTCGCGAGGGTAGGTTCGGACCGTGGGCCGCGGAGTGAGGAACATCAGGCCGTAGTAGGAAGGGTGATCAAGCGCGAATTCGAGGTACTGCACGAGCACCCTCTCAAGCCTCGCGCCAGCCGACCGAGCGACCAAGGCGCACCGCAGATAGCGCTCGAAGATGACAAAACCCTCCTCCGCGATGGCTGAAACGAGCGCATCGCGGGCGCGAAAGTGGCGATAGATCGCCGGAGCGGTGAGACCAAGAGGCGCCGAGACGCATCGCATTGTGACGGCGTCAAGCCCCTCGCGCAAGAACAGCCGCGTTGCGACTTTCAGAATTCGTTCGCGCGTACCTGCCGCGCCGGCGATCGAACTCCTTCTTCCGTCATCGACGCTCATCGGCGCTTGATTCCGTCCGCCCACTCGCGCACCTGCATCGCCAGCACATCGAGCGGCACCGCGCCCTGGAGCAGCACGGCGTCGTGGAACGAGCGGATGTCGAACCTCTCCTGGAGCGTCGCCTCGGCCTCGCTGCGCAGGTCGCGGATGCGCAGCTCGCCGATCTTGTAGCCCAGGGCCTGCCCGGGCCAGGCGATGTACCGGTCCACTTCCTTCTCGATGTTGGTTTGCGTCAGCGCGCTGTTGTCGAGCATGAAGTCGATGGCGCGCTGGCGGCTCCAGCCCAGCGCGTGCATGCCCGTGTCCACGACGAGGCGCATGGCGCGCCACATCTCATAAGAGAGGCGTCCGAAGTCGTCGTACGGATCCGTGTAGAGGCCGCGCCCATCGGGGTTCGACGCGGAGCGCGCATCCTCGCCCATCTCAAGGCCCAGGCGCTCCGTGTAGAGCGCCCAGCCCTCGCCGAAGGCCGTGTAATCGACCCACGTGCGCCACTCGTGCATGCCCTCGCGGGCCAGTTCCTGGGCCAGCGCGTACTGGAAGTGGTGCCCGGGCACGGCCTCGTGCAGCGAGAGGGCGATCATCTCGTAGCGAGGACGCTGGTCGAGCCGGTAGGTGTTCGCAATGAACCAGCCGGGCACGCCGTTTTCCAGCGACCCCGAGTAGTAGTACGCCGTGGGCGCCGCGGCGGCGAACATCGGCGGCATCTCGCGCACGCCGTAGGAAAGACGCGGGAGCGTGCCGAAGAGGCGCGGCAGTTCCGCGTCGACGCGCTTGCAGATGACGCGGTAGCCGTCGAGCAGCGCCTCGCCCTCGCTGTAGTAGAAGCGCTTGTCAGTGCGCAGGTACTCGACGAACGCACGGAATAGATCATCGCCGCTGAGTTCCCCCTTGCGCGGAAAGTCTGATCGCGCGATCACCTGCATCATCTCGGCGCGGATGCGGGACACCTCGCGCATTCCGATCTGGTGCACCTGATCGGCGGTCAGTTGCGTGGTCGTGTTGTCGCGCACGCGGAAGTTGTAGAAGGCGGCGCCGTCGGGCAGATCCACCGCGGCGATGCCTTCGCGGCACTTGGGCACGTACTCATCGCGCAGGAACTCGCCGAGCGACTTGAATGCGGGAACGACTTTCTCGGCGATCGCCCGCTTCGCCCGCTCGGCAGTCGCATCGGTTCGGCCCGCGAAGGGCTTGTACATCGGGTGCGAGGCCGGGTCCTTGAGGAACTGCTCGCCGGCGCTGGCCAACGCCTGTTGCGGCACGCTCTGCATCACCACGCGCGGCGGCGTGCGCCCCTCGGCCAGGCCCTGGCGCATGTTGGCGATGGTCTGTTCAAGGTACGCGGGCACGGCTTCGAGCCGCGCCGCGTAGTCCTCCCGATGCTTGTCGGTCGTGAAGGAAAGATTGTCGGGCACCTGCGGCAGCGAAATCTGCGGCCCGTTCTGCTGCGAGATCGGCATCTGCCACGTCTTGAACCGCTCGCCATCCAGGCGAAGGCGCAGTTCATAGATCAGCAACGCGTGCGTCACGCGGGAGGAGGGCGAGAGCGCACCTGCGTCGATCTTGTTCGCGGCGTCCAGACGCTGACGACAGGCCGCCAGGTATCGCTCCCGCGCCGCTGCCGAATGATCCGGCCATCGAGTGTCGAATCGCCGATCGCCACGCCGGCTCGCCTCGACCGGCGAGCGTTCCTTCATCGCTTGCAGGTCTTCGTCGAGCAAAGCGACGAGCGCCTGCTCGGCGGCATTGTGGGCGGCCGGCGCCGCGGGCGCGGCCGACTGCGCCAGAAGCCGCGCCGAGGGCGAGCAACACGCGATCAGCAGAACCGCACGCACCAGAATGAATCTGCTCATGCGACCAGAGTACCGGGGGCCATGCCGCGGCGCCGGTTCCGGGACTCTACTTTCGGGCCCGCCTCGCCGCCGCGACGAGGGCTTTGACCCGGGCCGGGTCGGGCGCGTTGCGCCAGTCGCCGCGCTTCTTAAACCACGAGCCGGCGATGACCGCGTCCGCTTCTTCGAACAGCTCACGCAGGGTTTCGGGCGTCGCGCCGCTGCCGACGGCCACGGGCAGTTTCGTCGCGCTCCGCGCTTCGTGCAGATCGTCGAGGCTCGTCGGGCGGCCGGTGGCCGCGCCGCTGACCACGATCCCATCGGCCCCGAAGAACTCGGCCGCCCGCGCGGTCTCGGCGATATCGACATCCGCGGTGATCGCGTGCGCGCTGTGCTTCTTCTTGATGTCGGCGATCACCCTCACGCTCTCCGCGCCGATCGCCTTCCGGTAGCGGAGCAGCGGGCCCGCATCGGCCTCTTCGAGCAGGCCCTCATCGGCCACGGACGCGAAAACAAATCCCTCCGCGCGGATGAACCGGCATCCCGTGGCGTGCGCCACCGCCAGCGCCTCGCGGTTCGCGCCGGCGAGGATCTGGATGCCCAGCGGGATGTTCACGGCACGGCGCACCGCGCCGGCGATCGCTGTCATGGCCGCCACGATTTCGGGCCCCACTCGCCGTCGAAGGTACGGCGCATCGTGCATGTTCTCGAGGATCAGCGCGTCGAACCCGGCCTTCGCGAGCATTGCCGCCTCCGCGGCTGCGCGCTTGGAGATCGAGGCCACCGGCTCGCCGTCCCGCGGGGCGCCGGGCAGCGCTCCCACGTGGACCATCCCCACCAGGGCCTTGGGAACACCGAAGATACTTGCGCCGCGGCTCACGGCGGGATACTCTAACCGCATGAAGACCCGATGGTTCCTGACCGTGTGCGCGGCCGCGGGCATCGCGTGCCTGGCATCGGCCGACGAAAAGCCCGCATCGCTCCCTCAGAACTCCGGCCCCGAGGCGCGATCGCTCCTCGACGGGCGCGCGCTCGAAGCGCCGCCGCTCACTCCCGAGCGGCGCGCGGAGCTCGAGGCCAACCTGTCCAAGGCCATCGCGGCGTACGAGGCGAATCCGCGCGATGAGACCGCGATCGTGTGGCTCGGGCGCCGCCTTGCCTATCTCGGGCGCTACCGCGATGCGGTCGAGATCTACTCGCGCGGGCTGAAGGAGAAGCCGGGCAGCGTGGCCCTGCTTCGGCACCGCGGCCATCGGTACATCACGCTGCGCCGCTTCGATGACGCCGTGCAGGACCTGTCGCGCGCGGCCGGGCTTATCGAGTCGCAGCAGCTTCCCGATCAGGTCGAGCCCGATGGGACGCCCAACCCCGCCCATCCGCCGCGAAGCTCGCTCCACGAAAACGTCTACTACCACCTCGGCCTGGCGCGCTACCTGCGCGGCGAGTTCGACGAGGCTTCCCGGGTGTACCGCAAGGCGATGTCGCTGCTGACGATGAACGACGACATGCGCGTCGCGTTCCGGTACTGGCTCTACAACGCCGAGTCGCACGCGGGGCGCCTGCCGCAGGCCGGTTATGCACTCGATGGCATCTCCGAGAAGATGGATGTGCTCGAGAACCACGCGTACCACAAGCTGCTGCTGGCGTTCAAGGGCGGCGGCGAGAAAGTGGACCAGGCGCTCGAGGGCCTGGATCGTTCGTCGCTCGACTATCTGACGACCGCGTATGGCGTGGCCACCTGGCACCTCACGCGCAACAACAAGGAGCGCGCGACCGGACTGATGCGCGACGCGATGACGATCGAGCAGTGGTGGCCCGCGTTTGGCTTCATCGCGGCGGAAGTCGAACTGTCGCGACTCAAGTGAGCGTCTCGCCCGCCTCATGATCGTGCATGTCCATCCCAGCCGGGCTTGGTCTTGGGTGCCGCATTGGGACTGGGTACTCACACCCGGTTGGGTCGTGATTCTTGCCCTCTGGTTACCCTTGGCCATTCGCCCCCTCCTCGGACTTACCCCGAGTACGGCAACGACCTTGGCGACACTAATGCAGGAAGGATGGGTGTGGACCCCCATAGTCGGGGCCGTGCTATTGGCGCCCTGGCTCGCATTATGCGCTTCGATCGTCGGGTTCATAGTCACGCCGATACTGCGGCGCATTACCCTTCCCGGGGCGGTCCGGCGGTTTCAACACTCTTGGCCTCAAAATCGTCGAGTCGCGGACCGCGCTCGCTATCTCGCTGAGCGAGCCCATATCCGAGGCGTCTGGCGACACGCACGCTCGCTGGACCCGATCTTCTGGAGGGCGCGTCGGCCAACAGGCACGATCAGCCTTGTCCGGAACATCGGAGATTGGGAGGCGGATTGACGCCAGATGCAATGTCCCTTCGACCTCCGGCCCCGCCGCCCGGCGAGTTGACGCCCCTCGAACACATTGGGCTTCGGTCTGCACTTCGGTTTCCGGTTGTCTTGGAGGGCGTGATCGCTGGGGTGGCGCTTGCGTTATGCGCGCTCCTCTTGTGGATGTCCAGTCGACCCAGGTCCAGCATTTCGTGGGCGATGCTTCAGATTCCGACAGCCCCGCAGTTTGCTGCGATTCTTATTTGTTTTGTCTGGATCGGATTGCGATGGCTCAGAGCCGCCGGTCTTCGCGCCTTCGAAATGCAGGAGAGCTTTATCGGACCCGGCCGCGTCATACTCACAGGACCGCGCGGGGCCAGGTCCTTCACGCGCGATGACTCGGTATTGGTGGTTGAGTTTGCGTGGGGCCTTATCGCGTGGATTCGGCTCTACCGAGAGGATGGCTTGACCCATCGACTCGCGCTGAACCGGCCGCAAACGGGAATGCTTCTTGACGCCTGGACCGCGACGCCACCGATGACGCGTTCGGTTCCGCTCAAGTGACGGTAATTCACATTCTCGCGAGCCCGATCATTTTGGCCAGACCCACCAACTGCTCGCGCAGCGAATAATCCTGCGCGCCGGCCGCGTTGCGATAGAGCAGAACGGCGGTCAGATCGTCATCCGGCGGCTGTCCGGCGCGATACCTCTCCACTTCGCTGATCAGCGACGGAAGGAGTGACTCCGGCCTGGACGCGTCAAGCCGCGACACGATTCCCGTCAGCCCGTCCTCTCCCAGCATTTTGCCCTGCGGGCTCCGCGCTTCCACGAACCCATCCGTCACCAGCAGCACCATGTCGCCGGCGCCGATCGGCACAGCGAACTGGCTGTACTCGGTCGGCTCGATGATGCCCAGCGGCAGTCCGCCCGCCGAATCGACGCAATCCTCGCCCTCGGGCGCGAGCACTCCCCATTGCCCGGCTGCACGCCGGTACATGAGCGGTCGCGGATGCCCGGCGTTGCACACGACGACGTGCTGCGTGGGCGTGAAGACCGTCACGAGCAGCGCCGTGGCGAAGCGGCCGCCGCTGTCGCTCTTGAGAAAATCCTCGTTCAGCGCGCGAGTGAACTTGGTCTGATCGAGCGTGTTCATGTAGCGGCGCATGAGGTCGCGGAGGCGCGTGGCCAGCGCCGCCGCGCTGTCGCCGTGCCCCGCCACATCCGCCACCACGAACCGTTTGATGCGCCCCGAGGCGCACATGGAGACGTAGTGGATGTCGCCGCCACCGGCATCGCCCTGGTACGGGCGGCTGTAGATGTAAGCATCGAGCCCCGGCGAACTGACGGCGTTCTCCACCGCGCCGTTGCCGCCCCAGATCTCCATGCAGGCGATGGGCTGAGGCTTCGCGGCGGTCGGCGTGGATTCCGTTACGGTCTCGGCGGACATGATCATGCGCGCGGCCTTTGACGCCGGTAGCGGACCCGGCGCGAGGCTCCCTTTCGCCTCCGAGCGTAGGCCGGCCATGGGTTTCGTACCCTTGAGATTCCGGTGCTGACTTCCGGTCACACCCAATCGCCCGGAATCGCGCCGCGCTTCGCTCGGAGTCACGCCCGCAGGAGCTTCAACCGGTGAGAACCCATCGCGTCACACCGGAACTCCTGGCCGTCGCCCGCGGCGCCGCGCCCGCCGACCTCCTCTTCACCAACGCCCGGATCGTCAACGTCTTTTCGGGCGAGGTGCTCGAAGGGGCCGTGGCCATCCACGGCGAGCGCATCGCGGCCGTGCTCCCGCCCGAGCTGGCCCGAAACTCCGGCCCCGCCAGCGAGACCATCGATCTCACCGGGGCCTACCTCGGGCCCGGCTTCATCGACGCCCACATGCACGTGGAATCGACGATGCTGCCGCCGCGCGAATTCGCCCGACTCGCCGCGCCGCACGGAACGACCGGCGCGGTCTTCGATCCGCACGAGATTGCCAACGTGCTCGGCATCCCGGGCATCCGCTCCCTGATGGCCGATGCCGAGGGCGTGCCGCTGACCTGCATGTTCGCGCTCTCTTCGTGCGTACCCTCGTGCCATCTCGAGACGGCCGGAGCGCGCCTGGAGGCGGCCGACCTCGCCCCGCTCTTCGACGACCCGCGTGTGGTTGCCCTGGCCGAGATGATGAACTTCCCCGGCGTGGTGAACGCGGACCCCGGCGTGCTCGCCAAGATCAACCTAGGGCTCGAGCGACGCATCGTGGACGGGCATTCGCCCGGGCTCACCGGGCGCGGCCTGCAGGCGTATGTCGCCGCCGGCATCACCTCGGACCACGAGTGCACAACGATCGAGGAGGCACGCGAAAAGCTACGCCTTGGCATGCAGGTCTACATCCGCGAAGGGTCTGCGGCCCGCAACCTCACGGCCCTGCTGCCGCTCGTCAATGAGAAGAACAAGTCTCGCTTCTGCTTCTGCACCGACGATCGCCACCCGGCGGACCTGGCGCACGAAGGACACATCGACCACGTCGTCCGCCTGGCGGTGAAAGCCGGCCTCGATCCCGTGACGGCGATCGCGATGGGCTCGCTTCACACAGCCCGGCACTACCGCCGCCCGGATATGGGCGCGGTCGCGCCCGGTCACTTCGCCGATCTGATCGTCTTCGACGATCTGCGCGACATCCGCCCGCGCGTGGTTCTGCATCACGGGCGCCCCGTCGCACGGGACGGCAACTTCCTTCTCGATCGCACCGCGCCGCCGCCGCTCAAGAAGCGGTTTCCGGCATCAGGCGTGCGCCTGCCGAGCGGCCTCAGCGAGGCATCGTTCCGCATCCCGGTGTCGGAGGCCGCCGGGCGGCTGGCGACTTCCAACGCGGTGCTCAACATCCGCGTGATCGGCATGGACCCGCACCAACTGGTCACCGAGCACCTGACATTGCCCGGGCGCATCGCGTCAGGTGAGTACATCGCCGATTTTTCGCGCGACATCCTCAAACTCGCCGTGATCGAGCGCCACAAGGGCGCGGGGAACATCGGCCTGGGTTTCGTCAAGGGCTTCGGCCTGAAGTCGGGCGCTATCGCCAGCACTGTGGGGCACGACTCGCACAACCTCGCCGTCCTCGGCACGAACGACGCGGACATGCTCGCCGCCGCCCGCGCGCTGGCCGAGGTCGGCGGCGGGCAGTGCGCCGTTCGCGAAGGTCAGGTGCTTGCACTGCTGCCGCTGCCGATCGCGGGTCTGATGTCCGATGAACCTGCGGAGACTGTGATCGACCAGCAGAAGATCCTGCTCGCCGCCACCACTTCCTTGGGCTGCCCGCACCACGACCCCTTCATGCCGCTTTCGTTCATGCCGCTGCCGGTGATTCCGCGGCTCAAACTGAGCGACCTCGGGCTCGTGGATGTCGAGCGGTTCGAGATCGTTCCTCTCGAGGCATGAATCGATCGTGCGGCGAGTGGGGGCTGGATCACAGCCCCTTCGCGCTGCCCGTCGATTCAAGAGTTTTGCGCCCGATCCGACTCCGACCCGGCTGATTCCGCGCGAGGATCGGCCGAGTCACGCCGCCGCGCATCGTCCGTTTGTGCTCTCCGCGCCTGCTCCTGCCGGTAACGGTTCCACTTTTCGTGCGGGTCCTTGTAGGACACCAGACCAAGGAACTCGATCACTTTCTTGATCCATTCCATCACCTGGCGCGCACTCCGTTCCGAACCACGACAAGGGCCGGATTGTAGTTTCGTGTGCGCCCGGCCGAAGTGTGCGACTGCTACATTGTTTGCGTGGTGAGACGGCTCCTCTGGCTGATGGCTGCGGCGGCGAGTGCCTCGATCGTGGGGTTCGCCGTGGGCTTTTCCGGGTGCGAGTCGCGCGAACGCGGCGGCTCCTCGTTCTCGGCAATGGATGCGCCTCCGATCGAGGTTTCGTCGCCGCGCCGGTCGCTTCCTCCGATCGTTTATTCGAACGAAGCGGTCGCGTGCGACCACCCGGCGGCCTCGCAGGCCGGCGCCGAAATCCTCGCGTCTGGCGGCAACGCGGTTGATGCCGCCGTCGCGGCCTCGTTCGCGCTGTCGGTCGTCCGCCCGGAATCCTGCGGTGTGGGCGGTGGCGGATTCATGGTGATCCACCTCGCGAGCCACCCCGCGCGCCAAGGCGCCGGGCCAATGAATGTCGCGCTCGATTATCGCGAGCGCTGCCCCGAGGCGATCGGGCCCGACCATTTCGAGACTCTCGCGCCCGATGCAAGTCGGTTCTCGGGGCACGCCGTGGCCGTGCCGGGAACCGTAGCCGGCCTGCTTTATGCGCTGGCACGCTTCGGCACGATGGACCGAGCCGAGGTCCTGGGCCCGGCGACACGTCTGGCGCGCGATGGTTGGCGCCCCGACCAACACACGTTCTCCAGCACGGAATCACTCGCGAGCACTCTCGACGGACGCGAATCGAGCCCGCTGCGGGGCGATTCCTTTCTGCGTGAGACCTATCTCCTGGCGGCGGGGCCTAGCCAAGCCGCTGCGATCAAACACATCGTGATCCGCAACGAGCCTCACGCGGCGCTGCTCGAGCGCCTCGCGCGTCAGGGGCGAGCCGGCTTCTACCAGGGTCCTGTGGCCGCCGCCATTCTCGAAACGATTCGGGATTCAGGCGGGCTGATGAGCGCGGAAGACCTCGCGGCGTTCCGACCCAAGGAAGCTCGCCCGCTGACCGGCTCGTTCCGCCAGCGCACGGTCATCACGATGCCGCTGCCCTCCAGTGGCGGGATCACACTGCTCGAAGTGCTCGCGATGGTCGAGCAGCGGCCGGAACTCATTGCCTCGGAGCGCCGAGCGTCGGATCCAGAGTCGATCCACGCGCTCGCCGAAGTCTTCAAGCGCGCCTTCGCCGATCGGGCCGCGTTCCTGGGCGACCCTGAGTTCTCGCCCGACCCGACGGCCGCGCTCCTCGATCCCGCCCGGCTTCGCCGGCGCGCGGCGTCGATCGATCCAGTGCGCGCGGCGCCGCCCGATCAGACCGCGCCGGGGCCGCTCGCGGACGACGCGGGCACGAGCCATCTGTGCGTCGTGGATCGCTTCGGCAACGCCGTCGCCTGCACCGAGACCATCAACCTGGAATTCGGCTCACGGATTGCGGTTCCAGAATTCGGCTTCTGCCTAAACAACGAGATGGACGACTTTCAGGCTCGGCGCGGCGCTCCCAACGCCTTCGGCCTCGTGCAGTCCGATCGGAATCTGCCGGGACCCGGCAAGCGCCCGCTTTCGAGCATGACGCCCACAATCGTTCTTGATCCGCAAGGCCAGGTCGAACTCGTCGTGGGCGCCTCAGGCGGCCCGCGGATCATCACGGGCGTCGCCCAGGTCATCCTCAACATCATGCTCTACGGAATGAGCGCGGCAGACGCTGTCGCCGAGCCCCGCATCCATCACCAATGGCTGCCCGACCGGCTCAGTCTCGAGTGGCCGGCGCAGAGTGGCGGCCGATCGAATCGCGAAGCGCCGCTCACGGCCGCATGGCCGCGCAGCGCGCTTGAACAGAGGGGACACGCGTTGCACAACATCGACCCCTATGACGCCAGCAGCGCGGTGCAGGCGATCTACCGATCACGCGGCGGCTGGGAAGCGGCGTGCGACCCTCGAAAGGGTGGCGCTCCCGCCGGCCGGTGATTGTCCCGGTTCCGCCGTCGCTTCCTAAGTTCGCAAAGACCGGCGCCGGCGCGCTCCCGATACAGGGTTCACGAGCATCGCCGCCGCCGGCGAACTGATCAATAGCGGGCGCGACCCAACAGGGGCTTCTCCTGAAGCGCCGCGCCCTCCAGCTGACTGAGCAGCCGGGAAGTCCTCTCTCTCCCACGATCCATGTCTCGGCCCGAACACCGCCTTGCACAAGGGCCGCACCCAGAGTGAAATCGTGCGGCGTGGGCGATCTGGAAGGACAGGAAAGCGCTGCGAGACGATCGGACTCCGCCCGGACTGCAAGGCGCGGCGGTGATGGAGACATGACGAGATGACCCGACCGCCTCCAGAAGCAGCGCCAGGAGGCACGGGACGCCCGGATCCGGGGGGCGGCTCAAGGTTGACCCGGGAGCAGTTCGCACGTCTGTACGAGGCGAACTGGCGGTCTTTGTGGTGCGTAGCCGCCGCCGTCCTGAGCGACCGATCACAGGCGCAGGACGCAGTTCAGGACGCCAGCGTGATCGCGATGCAGAAGCTTCATGAGTTTGATCCGTCAACGAGTTTCCTGGCATGGATGTCGCGCATCGTGCGTTACGTCTCGCTCAACGAGGGGCGGCGCCGGGCGCGCCGGCGCGCCGCGCCCTTGCACGCCGCCCATGCTCCTGCCGCCGCGAACCCGGGACCTCCGGGGGAAGCCGACGCCGCACTGGAGCGGGCGGTCGCGGAACTCGATGAGACCGCCCGCGCCTGCCTGCTCCTGCGGATCGTGGCCGGCCTTTCCTACAAGCACATCGCGGCGACACTCGAGATCCCGGAGGGCACGGCGATGAGCCATGTCCACCGATCGCGCCACGCCCTGCGCGCGCGGCTGTCGCCCGGCGCTTCGCCGGAGGATCAGGCATGATGCTCGATCCGCGCGAACGCGATCGGATGCTTGCTGCCTATCTCGACGATGCGCTGGCGCCGGAGGAGCGCCGCGCGTTTGAGTCCGCGATGGAGTCCGACCCGGCCTTGCGGAGAGAGGTCGAACTGGCGCGCCGGATCGAGGATTCTCTCCGGCGCCTGTATGCGCCGCCCCCGGCCTCGGCGCCGACAGAACGGGAAGGCGGGCACTCCGCCGCGCGCCTGGTGATGCCGACGCGCCGAAGACTTCTCGGCTATGCCGCCGCCGCGGTGCTGCTTGTTGCGGCGTCGGTGACCTACCGCGTCTACTTTGTCCCTTCCGCTCCGGTGCTGCCGCCGATCCATCCCGCCTCCGCGTTCGCTCGTCTGGTCAACGCGGGATTCACGCCCGAGTTCGTCTGCACCACCGATGAGGAGTTCGAGCGCACCGTGCGCGAGCGGTTCGGTCAGGGCATGCTGATCCAGCCCACGGAGGGCCTGACGCTGCTCGGCTGGGGATATGGGAGCGGCTACTCCGGCACGCCGCTCACCCGGGACACGCTCGTGCTTCTGACGCGCGTCAACGAATCGCCGGTCGTCGTCTTCATGGACCGGGCAAAGAACGATCGCGAGATCGAGCAGCCGAAGGATCCGGCGCTGCACCTGCACAAGCGCCGCCTCGGACGGCTGGTGCTCTACGAGGTCTCCGCGTCGCCGGCGCCGCAGGTGATCGATAAGGCGTACGACCCGGCGGTGCGCCCCAACTGATCGGAGCGCCGCACTCTCGCGCGACTGCATCAAAAGCATTGCGCCCGCGGAGGTTCGCTCCACGGGCGCGGAAGTGGGCCTAACACGATTCGAACGTGTGACCTCACCCTTATCAGGGGTGCGCTCTAGCCAACTGAGCTATAGGCCCGGAGGTCATCCACCAACGCCCGGGCACATCCGCCGCGGACGGGGACGGGAGTATAGCAGCGTGGTTCCGCGCGCCGAGCTCACTGTTGCTGATGCCGCGCGACGAACTTCCGCTCAATCCGGAATCTGCTTCCCATGGGGGTCGGTGCCTCTCCCGGGAACGGCCGACGGCTGCGCGCGCGCGTCACGCACGTGCTCCAATTCCTCGGCCACTCCGTGCACGTGATCGGCGCGCAGCCCCGCTTCATCCACCAGGTAGGCCTCCCACAACCGATGTCGGCGAACCGTGTCCGCCGCGGCGGCCGTTCCCTGGCGCGAGAGCGCCACTTCATCCGCCTCGACCTGCACGAAGCCTGCGTGCACGCCAAGCGCGAGCGCTCTGGCCAGGCGATCCTGCCCACCCAAGGCATGCGCGAGATGCGCGCGCGGGACGCGGCTCGACCCCGCTTCGCCGGCTCTGAAGAGCGCGCCGAGAAGGTCTTCCAGCGCCACCTGCCCCGCGAGGCGACGGCGACGAATTGCGCGGACCAAAGTGCCGTGCATCGGTGAAAAAAGCACAGCGCCCCCGAGCAGCAACCCCCCCACCACGCTCATCATCCCCGCGACGTTCACAGCCGAGGGCAGCCCCAGGCGCTCCGGCGCGAACGCGCCCGCCGCGTACCCCAGCACACCGCAGAGCAGCGCCGCCGCTGCGCTAACCAGCACTTGCCCGGCGAGCCGATCGGTGAGCAAGCGCGCGATCGCGGCCGGGCAGATCAGCATCGCCACGACGAGAATCGACCCGGTCGCCTCGAACGATGCGACGGTCGCCGCGGCGACGAGGATCATCAGCACCAGGTTGATCGCCCCGGCATTGAAGCCCTGGCTGGTGGCCAGGGCGGGGTCGAACGAGGCGATCCGGAGTTCCTTGAAGAACAGCGCGATGAAAAGGATCGCGGCGAGCGTGACGCCCATCAGCGAGTAGATCTGGCGCGGCACGAGCGAAAGCGTCTGTGCCGAGAAGAACGAGTCCCAATTCGAGGGCGGGAACCAAAAGAGCATCTCCAATTGCCCGTGCAGGACGCAATCCGGGTCCAGGTCGACGCGCCGCGCCGCCGCCTGCTCGATCATCAGCACTCCCAGCGCGAACATGACGGAGAACACGACGCCCATCGCCGCACCGGCCTCGACGCGTCCCATGCGGCGAACGACCTCGACGAGGATCACCGTTGCCAAGCCCGCACCCGCCGCGCCGAGAAACATCGCCGCGCCGACTCGCTCGCCGGTGAGCAGGAATCCGGCCACCAGCCCGGGAAGGACAGCGTGCGAGATTGCGTCTCCCATGAGGCTCAGCCGCCGGAGCACCAGAAAGTTGCCGAGCAGCCCGCACGACAGGGCCGCAAGCGTCGCCGCCAGCAGGGGCAGCATGTCGATCGAGAGGAATCGGTGGACAGAGGGACTCATGACGTGGCGCCCGCCGGAACCGGAACACCGCGGGCCCGCAGGGCCGACTCCAGTTCTCGCACCTGATCGGCGCCGAGCACGTGCTCGACCTGATCGACGGACCAGTCCACGTGCGAAGGGGCCACGTGCGCATAGGAGACGAGGTACTGCTCCCACAGGCGGTGATTGCGGCTGATGCGCGCCCCCTCGCGCCGACCGGCCTCGGTCAGGACTAGACGTCCGGCCTCGCGCTGCGCGAGCCCGCGCGCACGAAGCAGGATCGGCACGATGAGACTCGTCCCCAGCCCGAGCGCCCGCCGCGCGGCAGGGAGCTGCTCCCGCGTGTGCTCCGCGTCGAACAGCGCTTCAAGCACATGCTCGCTCGAGATGCGCAGCCTCAGCCGCGCTCGCCTCGCCGCCCACGCGATCACGCCCCGTGACGGCGCGGCCAGCAGGCTCAGCAGAAAGATCATTCCCGCCGTGAGCACGATGACCGCGCCGGCGGGCTTGCGGGGCAGCAGCGCCGAGACCGCCGAGCCGAGGTAGCCGCTCGCGCCGCCGATCAGCGCCGACACGACGATGACAACGCTCAGCCGCTCGCTCCAGAACCGCGCGGCGGCCGGCGGGATGATGAGCATCGCGACCACAAGGATCAGTCCCACCGCCTGCATCCCGCCGATCGTCACCATCACGATCAGCCCCATCATCAGCAGGTCGATCAGCCCGACCGAGAACCCCGACACCTGCGCGAACGCGTCGTCGAAGCACACGGCCGTCAGTTCCTTGAACAGGAGGGCGGCGAGCACGATCGCGACCAGCGCGAGCGCGCCCATGAGCACCGCGTCCTGCCGAGTGATCGCCGCCGTCTGCCCATAGATGAATGTGCGCAGCCCGCCCTGCCCGCCCGTGCGCATCGACTGGATGATGCTTAGCAGGACCACGCCCGCCCCGAAGAACACGCTCAGCACGACGCCGATCGCGGCGTCTTCGGTCAGCCGCGTGTGCCGGATCAAGCCCTGGATCACGAGCACGCCGAGGATGCCGCTCGCCGCTCCGCCCAGCAGCAGCACCGGCACCGATCGCCCCGCGCCGCCCGCCAGGGCGACGAGGATGAACGCCAGCGCGATCCCCGGCAGGGTGGCGTGGCTCAGCGCATCGGCCGTCAGCGACCGCTTGCGCAGCAGCGCGAACACCCCGACCACTCCGGCCGCGACTCCCAGCAGCGACGTGCCCAGCACGACCGATGTCGTGTTGAACCCGGCGCGCAGCGTGAGCGTGTTCCAGACTTGCTCGAGCGTCGGCCAGGCATCGCCGACATCGGTGATCGACCTCGCTGCGCCCGGCGCCGCCACGTTCACTCGCCCCTCTGCGCGCGGGCCACTGCCTCGCTCGCCTGATCCAGCAGCGTGAGCCGCCCGCCGTAGGTCTTGTGCAGGTTCTCGCGGGTGAAGACCTCTCCCACCGCCCCGGCCGCCACGACGCGCATGTTCAGCATGAGCACGTGATCGAAATACTCCGGGACTGTCTGAAGGTCGTGGTGGACGCAGACCACCGTGCACCCGCGCTGGCGCAGGTCGCGCAGCACATCGATGATGGCGCGCTCGGTCGCGGCATCCACGCCTGCGAGCGGCTCATCCATGAAATACAGGTCGGCTTCCTGCGCCAGCGCCCGCGCAAGGAACACGCGTTGTTGCTGCCCTCCCGAGAGCGCGCCGATCTGCCGGCCCGCCAGTTCGGCCATACCCACGCGCTCCAGGCACCCCAGCGCCGCCCGCCGATGCCGGCTTGTCACCGGCAGGCACCAGCCGATCCTGCGATATCGCCCCATGCAAACGACGTCGAGCGCGGAGACCGGAAAATCCCAGTCCACGCTCTCGCGCTGCGGCATGTAGCCCACGCGATGGCGCACCGCCTCGTACGGCCGTCCCCAGAACCAGATGCGCCCGGTCGCCCGCGGCACCAGCCCGAGGCACGCCTTGATCAGCGTGCTCTTGCCCGCGCCGTTCGGACCCACCACGGCGATGAGAGCTCTGGCCGGCGCGTCGTAATCGACATCCCAGAGCACCGGCTTTCGGTGGTAGGCCACGGTCACGGCGTGCACCGAGAGAGGGCTCTGCGCCGAGTGCTCGGGCCGCGACTCCGGGCCGACCAGCGGCGCCTCGCGTTGGGCCGGGCGCGCCGCGACAGGCGCGGCCTCAAAGGCACGGTCCGCGGCGCTCATCGTCCAGTTCCGCCGCCCAGCCGCCCGTTCATGCCGCGCTCCGGGGCATCGCCGCCCAGGGCTCGTGCGATCGTCGTGACGTTGTGATCGATCATGCCGATGTACGTGCCCTCATACGTATCGGGAGCGCCCATCGCATCGCTGAAAAGACTGCCGCCGATCTTCACTTCGTGCCCGCGCGCCGCCGCTCCGGCCACCAGGGCCCTGATGTTCCGCTCGGCCACCGTGGACTCCACGAAAACGGCGGGGATTCTGCGCTCGACGATGAGCGAAACGAGCCGCTCGATGTCCTGCACGCCCGCTTCCGATTCGGTCGAGATGCCCTGGATGCCGACAACCTCATAGCCGTAGCGCCGCCCGAAGTAATTGAACGCGTCGTGGGCCGTGACCAGCACGCGCTGATGCTCCGGAACAGTCGAGAGCGCGCGCACCGCATACTCATCCAACGCGCGAAGATCGGCCGCGTACGCCGCCGCTCGCGTCGCGAACGACGCCGCGCCGCCCGGATCCGCCTCCGACAGCTTGTCCCGGACCACGCTGATCGTGCGTTCCCACGCGCGCGGGTCCATCCACACGTGCGGGTCGTAGTGCCCGGCGAACTCTTCCGGCTCCATCAGGTACTGCTCGTCCAAGAGCTCCGTGACGGGGTGCACCTTGCGCCCGGCCGTTGCGGCTCGGATGAGCGCGTCGGTCATCTTGCCCTCCAGCAGCAGGCCGTTGTAGAAGATGATGTCCGCCCCCATGAGGCGCGACACATCGGTGCGCGTCGGCTTGTACAGGTGAGGGTCCACGCCTTCCCCCAAGAGGCCCGCGACCTCTGCTCGATCTCCAGCCACGCGGCGTACGACATCCGTCACCATTCCGACGGTGCACACCACTACAGGCTTGCGCCCCGATTCAGAGGCGCTGCCGCCCGCCCACACGAGCGAGGCGCCCAGGCACGCCAGCGCGAGCAGCCCCGCCGCCAGAGCCCGACCCTTCATCCTTCGCGCGAACTTCATGCCGCCGCTCCTCATCGGCGCCGCGAGCGCCGGAATTTAGCCTATGCTACACTTTCAGAGGATAGGCGGCGCGCCGCGCCCCGTCAACCGCCCCGGCGCGCTACGCGCGCAAAGGCCGCCAGGGTCTCGGCGCTCACGTGATGCTCGATCCCCTCGGCGTCGGCGTGGGCCGTGACCTCGCTGATCCCCATGGCCAGCAGGAACCGGACCACCAGGTCGTGCCGCTCACGCGCCCGCCGGGCCATCGCCTTCCCGCGGACGGTGAGCGTGATCGGGCCGTAGCGCCGGCGCGTGACCAGGCCGTCGCGCTCCAGCCGCCCCACCGTCCGGGTCACGGTGACGTGGCTCACGCCGAAGCGGTCGGTGAGATCCACGACGCGGCACTCGCCGCGCTGCGCGATCACATCCGCGATCGACTCGACATAGTCCTCCGCGGTCTCGGACGAATGGGCGGCCCGCACCTGTTCGTGCCGCGCCGACTCGGCGCTCCGGGGTCCCGCCCGCCGCGGCTTCTTCATCGGCATATTCTAGAGAAAGGCGCTTCGGGGCGCGCCCGCAACTGGCCGCCCGATGCCGGTACAAAACCCGGGTTCAACTTCGAGCGAGTCAGGACGCACTGCGATGTCCATCGTGACGAGCAACGACCGATACGACCGGCGCGCGCGCCCCTGGGCCGCGGCCGTGCTGCTGGCCCTGTTCGCCGCCGTGCTTGTCCCGCTCACCATCGTGCGGGCGCGACCGGCTCAAAGCACCGGCAAGGTCGCCGAGCCGCGCGCGGTCGCGCCGCGCGGGCCCCTGTTCGCCGATGAGCAGGTCACCATCGACATCTTCCGCCGGACCGCGCCCGCCGTCGTGTTCATCTCGACCAAGACGCTGGTCGAGCGCCCGTTCGGCTTCGGCGGGCAGGTGGTCGACGGAACCGGCTCCGGCTTCGTCTGGGACGAGGCCGGGCACATCGTCACCAACTTCCATGTGATCTCCGGTGCGCGGTCCGCGCAGGTGATCTTCGACGACGGCTCCGTCTGGAACGCCTCGCTCGTCGGCACCGAGCCCGACAAGGACATCGCGGTGCTGCGGATCGACGCCCAGGATCATGAATTGCGTCCCATCCCCATCGGAACCTCTCACGACCTCGTCGTGGGCCAGAAGGTTTACGCCATCGGAAACCCCTTCGGCCTCGACCAGAGCCTCTCCACCGGCGTCGTCAGCGCTGTGGGCCGCCGCATCACGACTTCGAACGGCGAGGACATCACGAGCGTCATCCAGACCGATGCCGCGATCAACCCCGGCAACTCCGGCGGCCCGCTTCTCGACAGCGCGGGGCGCCTCATCGGCATGAACACCGCCATCCGCAGCCCCTCCGGCGCCAGCGCCGGCGTGGGCTTCGCGGTGCCGGTGGACACCATCAACGAGGTCGTGCCGCAGATCATCGAGCTCGGCCGCCCGCCGCGGGTCACTCTTGGCGTCGTGCTCGCCGACCCGCGCTCCGCGCGGCAGTTCGGCGTGGTCCGCGGCGCGATGATCGCGGAGGTGCAGCGCGGCAGCGCGGCCGAGGCGGCCGGTCTTCGCGGCGTCACTTCCCTGTACGACGGGCGCTTCTACCGCACTCGTCGCGGCGATGTGATCCTCTCGATCAACGAAGAGCGCGTGGATTCCTTCCGCGACCTCCGGCGCGCCCTCCAGCGCCGCGAGCCCGGCGATGTCGTCGAACTGAAAGTCTTGCGCGGCGACCGCGAATTGACCGTTGAAGTCCCGCTCGCTGGCCCGCCTCCCGATTGAACCGCCCGATTCCTTCCCGGATTCCAGTACGATGTCCCCCATCCTGAGCCCCGCCGGGCGGCGCTCACGAGGGACCGGCGATGCGCGTGCTGATCCTGGGCGTCGGTGACGCCTTCACGACCAAGGGCTTCGGCACCAGCGCCCTGATCCGCAACGAGCCCGACCGCGCCGGCCGCCCGCCCCGTTACCTCCTCGTCGATTGTCCGGACCTGATCCACCGCGCGCTGGCCGAGGGCTGCCATCACTCGGGCTGGAAGGTCGATGCCCACGACATCGACGACATCATCATCACGCACCTCCACGGCGATCATTGCAACGGCCTGGAGTCCTTCGCCTTCTCGCGCCTCGTCGCCCGGCTTCAGGAGAAGGAAAAGACGCTGCCGCGCGTGCACACGCACCCTGAGGCCGCCGCGCGCCTGTGGGAGCGACTCGCGCCCGCGATGGATGCGCCGATCCACAAGGGCGGGCGCAAGGCCCGCCTCGAGGACTACATCGACCTGCGCGTGATCGAGCCGGGCAAGCCCGCGACCATCGCCGGGCTCACCGTCGAGTGCCGCTACAGCATCCACCCGATCCCGACGATCGGCGTGAAGATCCGGGCCGCCCGCGGCTCGCTGGGCTGGTCCGGCGACACGGTGTTCGACCCGGCCCACGTCGAGTGGCTCTCCGATTGCGATGTGATCGTTCACGAGGCCAACATCGGCCCCGCGCACACGCAGGTGGAGGTGCTCAACTCGCTGCCGGAGATCGTCCGCAAAAAAATGCGCATCACGCACATCGTGGATGACTTCGATCCGTCATGGACCGATATCAAGCCGCTGCGCGAGGGGGAAGTGCTGGAGTTCTGATCTCGGGGGTGGGTACCGGGTCTTGGCGATCGCCTTAGCTCCGGGTGATCGCGACACTTCTTCTGCCTGCGAGATGCACGATTGCTTCGCGCCTCTAGTCTGCCGGTGTCGCCGCGTGCTTCGCCACGTGCTCATTCCGGTTCGGATTGCTTGCCCATCGCCTCGCGCGCGCGCTCAGTCAGCCCTTCCTCCGCATCGCCGTTCGCTTCGGCCTCGCGAGCCCATTGCACGTGCTCCGGCCGCGCCTGCCCCGCGTCGATAGCCCGCTCCACCGCGCGAACCCGCGTGCCCGCATCCGGCACCGACCTCATCGCCTGCTCGAGGATGGTCTGCGCCTCCGGCTCGCGCCCCGCCGCGAGCAGCGCCGCGTACAGCGTCCCGATCTCCTCGCGCCAGATGCGAAGTTGGACCTCACCCTTCCCGTTCTCCGGCGCGCCAGCCGCCCCCATCGCGGCGTGCAGCCAGTACGCGCGCTGAACCCGGCGCATCGGCTCCCTGATCCACCGGCCCAGGTCCGCCCAACGCCCCGCCACGATGAGCGCCCGAGCGATCTCGCGCTCGACTCGCTCCAGCGCCCGAGCCTGCTTCGGATCGGTTTTCGCGGCGTCGAACCACTCCAGAGTCCGGACCTGCTCATCAAGCACGGCGTTCAGCGTGACCCAGTCCGCGCGCACTTCGATGAGACCCGGCTCGACCGCCAGCCGCTGTTCGCAACCCTCCCGGAGCGCATTGAAGGCCTCACGCGCCGGATCGTGCTTCGCGGCGAGGGCCTGCATGCCCTCGGCCATGCTCGAATGCCGCGCTTCGTAGGACCGCCGGTCCTGCTCGAGCATGTTGTCCCACAGCCACAGGTACTCCGCCGCGGCCTCGTCCAGTCTGTTCGACTCCGCCAGAGCCCGCGCCACCTCCACGCGCGAGCGCACATCCACCCGTCCGTCCGGCCCCGCCCGCTCGCCCGCCTTCTCGCGCAGCACATCCGAGACTGTCTTTCCGCTGCGCACGTCGTCGAGCCACTGGAGCAGGCCCGCGGCGTCCCGGTGCCCGACGATCCGGTCGAGTTCTCGTTCGCCCTTGAAGACGATCATGGTCGGCACGGCCTCGATGGCCAGCCCGCGCGCCGTCTTCGGCTGCTCGTCGATGTCCACCTGAATCGCCAGCGCGTGCTTCCCGATCCACTCGACGACGCGCTCGTCGCGCCACGTCGTCCGGTCCATGAGCCGGCACGGTCCGCACCACTTTGCCGTGGCTTTGACCACCAGCAGACGGGTCTCGGCCTCCGCCTTTTCCTTGGCCCTCGCGAAGGAGAGCCGCTCGAACACCGGCGGCGGATCGTCCGCCGCGAGGACGGCGAGCGGAATACCCGCGACCACGAGCAGGATCGACAACAACAGGGTCCGGCAACGCATGCGGGAACTCCGGGAAAGACCGAACCATATGCAGGGTGCGGCCTGCGGCCGGAGTACGCGCCTACGCCAGCCCGTCGCGTGACGTGCGGTGGCGGTGGTGGGAGAGTTGCATGGCGATGCGCCGCTCAAGCAGCACTTTCTGCGCCCCGTGAATGAACAGCCGGTTATTCGAGAGCCAAGCCGCATGCTCGTAGCCCCGCGCGCAAACGTATTCCAGCAGCCTTGTGTCCGCGCCCAGCGTGTTGTCCTCAATGAGGAGCACAGCGGGTTGGCGACGCTCGAGGTCAAAGCCCTGCAGCACCGCCAGTTCGGCGCTCTCGACATCCAGCACCAGCAGGTCGATGGGGCCCGTGTGGTCGGCGAGCACCTGGTCCATGGTCATGCAGGGCACGCGGATGATGTTCATGCCGCCGCGGCGATTCTTGTCGCGCGGCAGGGGCCGGCTCGAAAACTCGGGCGCTTGCGACCCGCTCTCATCGTCCGGCACATGGAGAAAGTCCACGGACTCCGCGGAGCCGGGCGGTCCGAGCGCCGCGTGCACCACGCGCGCCCGCGGGCGCGACCTGCGGCACGCATCGGCCAGGTGCGGAAGCGGCTCGATCAGCAGACCGTCCCAGCCGCAGGCGTCGAAGATGTGGGTCACCGAGCGGCGGACACCGTCAAAGGCGCCGCACTCGATGTAGAAGCCGCTCGTTCGCAAGGGCGCGTCCGGCGGGCTAAAGAGCAGGAACAGGACAAGGTCCTCGCCCTCAACGGCCTTGAACAGGGCGGCGGGAGCGCCGGGCGGAGGCTGGGCCGCGCGCAGGCGATCCATGATGAGCGCCGAGCCCCAGGCGCGAGTGATGATCAGCGTTTCCCTGTCGCGTTGCTCAGCCTGTCGCAAACGTGAGCGGGTCTTCGTATGGCGTCGCTCGCCCTGGATGATCCACACGGCGAGCGCAGCGGCCAACAGCCCGAGTGCAATGGACAGTGCGAGCATGCAATCGGTCTATCACTTTGCCTCGAACATCACGACTCCCCGGTGAGACCCAACGGCAAACCCAGTGCCGCCCTCCACTCCCGCCGGCGGGGCTGAATCCGCGCCAGAAACGGGGAACAACGCTCCACGCGCCCGGCGGCAAGGGCACCGAGTCCCATCACGCCTGAGACAACCAGAACACATCGCCAGGACACCATGCTCGGGCCTCCACCGCTCACAGTTCCACATCGAGTTGGATCGCGATCGCGTTCTCGCGCACCGACGCGACGACATTCCCATCGCGCCACGTCGTCCGGTCCATGAGCCGGCACGGTCCGCACCACTTTGCCGTGGCTTTGACGACCAGCAGACGGGACTCGGCCTCCGCCCTTTCCTTGGCCCTCGCGAAGGAGAGCTGCTGGAAAACGGGCGGGAGTTCGGCTGCCCGCGCCGGCGCGATCGCCCACGCGCCTGCGAACAACACGGCAACCAGAATCTCGCCACCCCGCCTCATACACGTGTTCCCCATGCCGCGGGCGATTCTCGCGGTCCTCACGATAGGCCCAGTCGGACAATCCACATCGACTACGGCTTGCCCCGGATCGACTTCTTGTGCGGGTCCCGCGTCAGCGTCATCTCCTTGGCCCGCGCCAAGGGCGCTGTCTGCGACTCGTGGATCAGCAGCCGGTTCCGGGACAGCCACCGGATCGACCTGTATCCGGCGGACGTGATGTGCCCGAGCAGCGCGGCGTTCTCTCCGTAGGTGTTGTCCTCGATCAGCAGCACCGCAGGCTGCCAGCGCGCCAGGTCAAACCCGCGCAGCACCGCCAACTCAGATCCCTCCACATCCAGCACGACGAGATCGATCGGACCCCCGTGATTCCCCAGAGCATCGTCCATGCTCATGAGCGGGACCGAGATCAGCTTTGTGCTGTCCGCTCGCGCGCTCGATCGGCGCCCCGAACCCTCGCGCAGCGAGGGCGCACATGACAGCCCTTCGTTGTCCGTCCGGTGCGCGAAATCGATCATGCCTGATGATCCCCGAGGCCCTAGCGCCGCGTGCATCACGCGCGCTCGCGGGCGGTTCCGCCTGCACTGCTCGGCGAGATGAAGCAACGCCTCAACGAGCAGACCGCGCCAGCCGCACGCATCGAAGATGTGCGTCACCGATCGGCGCACACCGTCGAACGCGCCGCACTCCACGTAGAAGCCGTCCGCCCGAATCGGCGCGCTGCGCGGGTTGAAGAGCTGAAAGAGCAGCAGGTCTTCGCCGTAGCCCGAGTGGAACGCGGCCTCGACCGCGCCCGCCGGCTGCGAGCGGCCGATCCGCTCCGCCGAATCGGCCCCCGCCAGGTCGCGCACGACGATGCGGGTCTCCGACAGCCGCTGCTCGATCTCTTTGAGGCGGAGCCGGAGGCGGCGCGACCGGCGCTCAAGGGCAACGATCGCGCCGAGCAATCCCGCGCCGAGCAATCCAAGGATCACGATGGCCCAGCCCGACATGACGCTCACTTGCCCCGCCCCGGCGCCGTCGATCACCACTCAACCCGTTGTTGCTTCGTAGAGCACGGCGCCCTGGTGGGCGCCCACCGTGCACACGCCCGCATCCGGCTCGCGACTCGGATCCGCGGCCGAGCCCGAGACCCAAAGCAGTCTCCACGATCCCGCCGGCAGCCGCATTTGCACGGCTCCGTTCGATCCGTTGAAGAGCAGCGCCGCTCGACTCCACGAGTCGTGCCCGGTCACGTCTTCGAGCACATAACCGATCGTGCCCGGCGGCAGCGGCATGCTCAGGTCGTCGTCAAGGAATCGCAAGGCCCGGCGCACCTGCTCGCCGGTGCGCAATCGGAACATCGGATGAGCCCGGCGCAGCCGCACCACATCTCGATAGAAATGGAACAGGCCCTCGTGCCGCGCCTTGTCCCCCCAGCGGATGTTGTTGACTTCATCTCCCAGGTTGTAGGTGTTGTCGTGCCCGCCCTTGTTCCGCGCGAACTCCTGCCCGGAGTGCAGGAACGGGATGCCCTGGCTCGTCAGGATGATCAGCGCGCCGAGCCTGTCCATGTCCAGAAGCAGGCGTTCATCGGTCCGTGCCGCCGCCGATGTCAGGCGCAGCCGGTCCACCAGCGTGTGATTGTCGTGGCACTCGATGTAATTGATGCACTCGAGCGGCGAATCGGCGAAGCCGTCGCGGCCCGCGCCGTTCTCGCCGCCCAAGCCCACGCCGCCCACGATCGCCGCCTTCGTGCGCTGGATGTGCGCTCCGGCGGCGAGGAACCCCGGCTCCGCGGTCTCGAAGACGGGTCCACGCAGACCGTCCCGCTTTTCATCGTTGAACACCGCCCAGCCCTTGCCGCGCTGCGCGCCCTTGCCGCTGGGCTCGATCGGCGTCGGCCCGGCGGTCCACGGCTCGCCGTAGAGCAAGATGCTCGGGTCGATCGCGTGCAGTGTGCGGGCCACGTCCTCAAGCGTCTGCCGGTCGATCAGGCCCATCAGATCGAAGCGGAACCCATCCACGCCGAATTCGTTGACCCAGTACTTGCAGGACTCGACGATGAACCGCCGCCCTTGCTCCGACTCGCTCCGGAACTCGTTTCCGCACCGGCTCCCATCCCACGGCGTTCCGTCGTCCTTGAAGCGGTAGTACTCGCGCGGCGCCAGCGCCATGAACGAGCGGATCCTGGCCGCATGCTCCGGACCGCTATGGCCCGCCCCCGGCCACTTCTCCGCCGTGTGGTTGTAGACGACGTCCAGCGTGACCCTCAGCCCACGCGCATGAAGGGCCGACACCAGGTTCTTGAATTCTCGAATCGGCGCTTCCGGATCGAGGCCGGCGGCGTACCCGGGGTGCGGGGCGTTGAAGTGCTCGGGCATGTAGCCCCACTCGTACTCCGGGTGGTGCAACACCGCGAAGGCATGCACGGGCATCAGCTGCACCACGGTGACGCCCAGCTCCACGATGTGATCCAGCGCAGTGGCAATAGCAGTTCCCGGCGGTCGCGTGCCGCTCTCTGCCAGGCCCAGGTAGCGCCCGCGCCAATCCGCTTGGACGCCGGAGGAGGGGTCTCTTGTGAAGTCGCGGATGTGCAGTTCATAGATGATGGCATCCGCAGGGTCCAGCGCCGGGCGAGGCAGTACCGGCGTGGTGTCGTGGGCGATGATCGCCCTTCCATCGCGGATCAGAAGTGCCCACGGGTCGATGACCTCCACAAGGGTGATGCCCTCGCGGTCGACCTGAAACGAGTAGGACCAGCCCCGCAGGTTTCCCGGCCCTTCGGCCTCCCAGACTCCGGCCTCGCCGGACCGCGCCATCGGGATGACTTTGGGGCGCTGAGCACCCGGCTCAAGCAGGCACAGGCGGAGCGCATCGGCGTCCGAATACACGCGGAAGCGCGACGAAATCGGGCTGTAGAGCACCCCCAGCGGCTCGTGGGCGGCGCGCGGGCCGGGCTCTGTCCGACCGGGGGCGCTGGGGGCGGCGGATGGGGTCAAGAACTTCTCCCGAGGGGGGAATCCTGCTTCGACTGCGACCTATCCGGGCGAGCAGGCGGAGCGGCATGATACGAGTCGGGTAGATTGACTCCGGGCCGCGGCGGTCCATCAATGCTCCGCCCTCTCGTCGCTCGACCGACCGTGTGAAGGCCGCGCCGGGCGCGGTCCGATTCTCTTATGGTGGATTTCCCGTCAACACGAGTCGTCTCACGGCGCCGAGTCGTCATGCTCGGCGCGTCGGGGCTCTCAGCCCTCGGCATTGCCGCGCTGCTCGGCGGCTGCGCGACCAGTTCCAACGCGGAACTGCCGGATGTCGCGTGGCCCAACGGCCCGCTCACACGAAAACCGACCCGCCCGATGCCGGATGCCGGCGCGGGGCTGCCCGGCGGCGTAATCCCACGCTCGCGCTGGACGCGCGCCCAGCCCGTGCCCACGCTCATGGACCGCGCTCAGCCGTACTACCGGATCACAGTCCACCATGACGGGATGGACGCGTTCGCTTCCACCGATGAAGAGGCCGCCGCCCGCCGCCTCGAGCGCATCCGAGTCGCCCACCGGTCCCGCAACTTCGGCGACATCGGCTACCACTACCTCATCGACCCGGCCGGTCGAATCTGGCAGGGCCGCCCGCTGGAGTGGCAGGGCGCCCACGTCAAGGCGACCAACCAGGGCAACCTCGGCATCTGCATGCTGGGCAACTACATGATCCAGCGCCCATCGGACACGCAGGTCGCGGCGCTCGATCGCTTCGTGGCGACGCAGATGCAGCGCTACCGAGTGCCGGTGTCGAAGGTGTACACCCACCGCGAACTCGGTCCGACCGTGTGCCCGGGAGACAACCTCCAGGCCTACATGGCCCGGACCCGCCGCGCCGGCGCCCTGTCGCACGCGTACGCCTAAGACTCCGCGCGGCCCATTCGTGCGGACGCCGCGCCCTTCAAGGCATTCTCTGCGGCCGCGTCTCGCCCACACCCATGCCCGAGCCTCGCCCGCGCGGCCCCGGGCTCGACATCCTCAGCGCGTTCTCCATCCAGGAGCCCGGCGGGCGCGCCCCCGAGATGCTCAGGCACTCGATCCGCGACACGCGCCACCCCTCGCCGCTGCGTCGCCAGCCCATCTGCCACACGCTCGGCACGAACATCCCCCCGGCGTATTCCGTGCGCGCCCGTACCAGCACTTCGGTCCGCCCCGTGCCCGGCCCGTCGATGCTCGCCCCGCGGAGTTTCTGGTCCCACTCCGAGATGCGGAACTCGTGGAAGCCGCGCACGATCATGAGCAGGTCGTCCTTGCCGAAGGACGCCATCGCCCCCGACGACACCAGCACCACGTTGTCCGACAACAGTTGCCCGACCGACAGATCGTCCGACGCCGCCGTTCGCTCGATCAGCCGGCGCGTCTCCGCGGCGATCTCCTCGCGCGGCGTGGTCACCATCCAAGCCAGCCCGAACACAGACGCCGCCAAGGCGATCCCTGCCGCCAGGATCCCCGCGCCGGCGCGGGCCTGATCTCGGCGCATGCCGAGCACGAAGCCCACGATGCCGCCCAGCAGCAGCGCCCCTGCCAGCGGGAGCGGCTGCTCCAGAGCCCAATGCTCCAGCGCGGGCGGCGCGGGCAGTTCTGCGAGCAGGACTGTCGGAGTCGCTACGAAGTCGTTCATGCCGCTCCAATCATCCCGCTTCGTGCCTCCGACGCAAGCACGCAAGCCCGATCGGTCCGAAACGGTGCGCCCCCATTGTGCTTGCGGTTCCCGGAACCGGTCGATGAATCCGTGAGCGAGGTCCCGGCGCCAGAGGTGAATCCGCGCGCCGGCCCAAGCCCGAAGACGGTCTGAAACAGGCTCACAGCCGGAGACCCCGTGACATCCCTTGCAGTCCAGCAGACTCGCGCATCGCCCTTTGACGCCAACCTCCGGGCGCTGGCGCGCCGCTCACCTCGCGCTGCAGAGCAGGTGCGCCTGGCCTTCCCACGGACCGAGTTGTCCTGGATCGAGACACTCGACCGGGGCGCCCCCAGCGCTGATCTTGCGGGCCGGGCACTGGCGAGCAAACGAAGGCCGCTCGCCGAGGCAGCCAGCCTGGCGGACGCCGTGGACCTGAAGGGCGCGGCCGGCATCGTGGTGCTGGGCTTCGGCCTGGGCTACCACATCGCCGAACTCTGCCGGCGCGGCGGGGCGCGCACTGCGTTCATCGTCTTCGAGCCCGATGTGAACCTGCTGCGCTCCGTGCTCGAGCGGATCGATTGCTCCTCGTGGCTGGCGTCGGGCAATGTGACCATCGTCACCGAGCCCGAACCCGGCGCCATCGCGCAGGCGCTCAGCGGGCTCGAGGGGTTCATCGCCGCGGGCACGCACATCCTCGAGCATCCGCCCAGCGCCCCGCGCCTGGGCGAATCCGCACGCCGCTTCGGCGAGCTCTTCGCTCGCGCGATGGGCTCCGTGCGCACCCAGGTCATCACCACGATGGTCCACATGGAGGTGACCGTCCGCAACCTCCTCATGAACATCGACCACTACTGCTTCGCGGGCGGCCTCGGAGAACTGGCGGGTGCCGGCACGGGCGTGCCCGCGATCGTCGTATCCGCGGGCCCAAGCCTCGAGCGCAACATTGCCCTGCTGGAAGACCCGGCGCTGCGCAATCGCGCCGTGATCATCGCCGTTCAAACAGTTCTGAAACCGCTGCTGGCCCGGGGCATCCGCCCTCACTTCGTCACGGCTCTCGATTACCACGAGATCAGCCGCCGCTTCTACGAAGGGCTGGCGCCCGCCGATGTCGAGGGCGTCACGCTGATCGCCGAGCCCAAGGCCAACCCGGCGATTCTCGATTCGTTCCCCGGCGCGATCCGAGTGGCCGGGGCGGAGTTTCTCGATCTCGTGCTGGGCGAGCAGCGCTCGCCGCGCCACGCCGCGATCAAGCCGGGAGCCACGGTGGCGCACCTCGCGTACACGCTGGCCCGCCACCTCGCCTGCGACCCGGTGATCCTGATCGGTCAGGACCTCGCGTTCACCGACGGGCAATATTACTCGAACGGGGCCGTGATCCACGACGTGTGGGGCCCGGAACTCAACGAGTTCAACACTCTCGAGATGATGGAGTGGCAGCGCATCGTCCGCTGGCGCGGGCACCTTCACCGCATTACCGATGTCCTGGGCCGTCCGGTCTACACCGATGACCAGATGCGAACCTATCTCTCGCAGTTCGAGCGCGACTTTCTCGAAGACCGCGATCGCGGCCTGACCACGATCGACGCCACCGAAGGAGGAGCCCGTAAAGCGCACACGCAGGTCATGAACCTGCGCGACGCCCTTGACATCTACGCGCCGCCCGGCGGGCGAACGCTGGCGCCGTTCCCGCATGTCGACCGGCGCGATGAGCCGGGCCAGAGCGCTGCCCTTCGATCGCACCTCCAGCGCGTCCGCGCCGGCGTCGTGCAGGTTGCCCAGGCAAGCCGCGAAGCGGCGGAACTGCTGGGGCAGATGATCGAAGTCGCCGGCGATCCGGCCCGGGTCAACGAACTGATCGACCATGTGCATTCGGTCCGCGGCCGCGTCGAGCAGATCCAGCCCGCGTACGGCCTGGTCCACCGGCTCAATCAGGCAGGTGCGTTCAAGCGCTTCCGCGCCGATCGCGCTCTCACCCTCGACGAGGGGCTGACACCTGCCGAAGTTCAGCGACGGCAGATCGAACGCGACCTGATCAACGTCACATGGCTGGGCGACTCGGCCGACTCGCTGGCCGACCTGCTCGACGCCGCGGCTCGCGCGATCGATGGCGCTCCCAAGCGGACACGCGATATCGCGCCGGCGCCGGAACAGGTGACCGCTGCGCCGCGTTCGAAGAATGGAGCCCGCGCGGTCTGCCGCACCGGCGCAGTCGTGTTTTATGACACCGCGCGCTCGGGGCTCGGCACGGCGCGGCCGGGATCGACCATCGCCGGCGTGCGCCCCGAACGCCTCACGCTGGATCGTCTTGCCCTTTGCAAGCGGCTCGATCGCATCATCGTCGTTACGCCCGACCCGATTGCGGTGCGCGATGTTTTGCCCCCGGCGGTCTCCGACCCGCACATCGAAGTGGTTGCGCAGGACGCGGTATCTTCGACAGACTCGTGCAGGTCGATCGCCGCGGCCCGCCTCTGGGCCCGCGCTTGCTGGCGCGGCGGGCTGGGCGCGATGACCTGCTACGACGAGGTGTTCGATCCCCGCCGGGTAAGCCGCGTTCTCGAGCTGCACTCGCTCGATGCCGCCCTCATCCTCGGCCTCGACTGGTGCTTCATCGATCCGTCGATCTGCGACGCGCTTATTGAGCGTCATGCCGAGAACCCCGAGGTCCACCCGCTCGCGTTCTCGCAGGCCGCGCCGGGCCTCTCAGGTCTCGTCATCGGCGCACGATTGTGCGAGAAGCTGGCTCGGGGGCGCGAAGCGGGCGACCACTTCGCCACCCTTGGCGGCGTGCTCGGCTATCACCCGATGCGCCCCCAGACTGATCCGATCGCGGGGTCGATGTGCGTGCAGATCGATCCGGCCGTCCGCGCCGCGATGCACCGGTTCATCCCCGACTCGCCCGCGGCCGCTCGCCTTCTGGATGCCGCCTTGGCGCCCCACAGCGCGCGGCTGGCCGCGCTCAGCGCGGCCGAGATTGTGCGCGCCTTCTATGCAGCCCTTCCAGCGGCCCCGGTGGCCGCTCCGGAACACCTGTGCATTGAACTCTGCGCACCCGATGGCCGGCGCGCGCCGACGGATTCCGTCGCGGCCGTGCTGGATTCTTTCGCCTCTCTGCGGCCGGATGGCGCCGTGACATTCTTCGGCCGCGAGGACCCGCTTTCTCACTCCGATCTGCCCGCGCTGGTCTCCCACGCCCGCGCGCGCGGGCTCGCCGGCATCCACGTGCGCACGCCGCTTTGCGCGCCGATCGAGGGGACCGAGCGCGCGGTGGCCGCCGGCGCCGATGTTGTGAGCGTGGATGTGCACGCGATGAACGAGGCGGCATTCCTCGCGATCAGCGGGCGGCGCGATCACGGCGCGGTCATCGCCGGCATCGACCGCCTGCTCGCTCTGCGCCGGCGCGAGGGCGGCCTGCCCCACCCGTGGGTCGTCCCTCGCCTGACGCGCCGTGACGAGGTCTACGAGCAACTCGAGCATTTCTTCGACCGTTCGCTCTTCATCGCCGGCGCCGGCGTGATCGACCCGCTTCCGGCGGCCATACCCGGCGCGCGCATCGGCCCCCTCCGGCTTCCTCCCGCCGCGGCGACGAGGGCGGCGATGACCCGTCTGAGCATCCTGTGCGACGGCACGGCGCTGGGCGACGAATCGGACCGCGAATCGGGCGTCGCCAACGCCCTCCACGAAGGGCTCGAAGCCGCGTGGCAGCGAATCGCGGCTCGACGCGCCGGGCGGGCGCGGTAAACCAAGATCACGATGCGCACTCTCGCGCTCATCCTCGGGCGAGCCGGCAGCAAGGGGGGGCCCGGCAAAAACTCGCGCCCCATCGCCGGTCGCCCGTGCATCCACTGGACCCTCGATGATGTGCTCGAGGCGCGCCGCAGCGGAGTGATAGATCGCGCTGTCCTTTCGAGCGATTCCACAGAGCTTCAGAAATCGGCGCTCGAGGCCGGGCTCGACGTCGTCGCTCGCCCGCCGGAACTGGCGACGGACGATGCGTCCATTGACGATGCAGCGCGCCACGCCGTGCGCTCGCTCGGCGAGCCCTTGCCCGACGCCGTCGTAATCCTCTACGCAAACGTACCCGTGCGCCCGCGCGGACTCATCGCCCGTGCTGTCAATCTGCTGCGCGCCTCCGGCGCGGACTCCGCGCAGTCCTATTCGCCCGTGGGCAAGCACCACCCGTGGTGGACCGCCGTCGTGGACCCTGATTCCGGCGCGGTGAAGCCGTGGCAAGGATCGGTGCTGAACCATGGCGTGTTCCGGCGCCAGGACCTGCCACCCGCGCATGTGCCCGATGGCGGCGTGCTGGCCGTGACGCGACGTGCCTTGTTCCTCGAAATCGCCGGCGTTGCTTCAGGCCCGCACGCCTTCTTTGGCGCCGATCGGCGGGGCATCATCAACCCCGAAGGCGCGGTCGTCGATATTGACAGCGAGACGGACCTCCTAGTAGCCGAAGCGATCCTCGCCGGGCGCGACTGAATGAAGATCGGTGACCGGACAATCGGGCCGGGCCAGCCGCCGTACATCATCGCCGAGATCGGCGTGAACCACGACGGCTCGATCGACCGCGCCCTGGAACTCGTGGACGCCGCCGCCCATGCCGGCGCGGACGCTGTCAAGTTCCAGTACTTCAAGACCGACCTGCTGCTGAGCCACGCGGCCGCGCCCGCGGAGTACCAGCGCCGCGCGGGCGAGCAAGACCCGTTTTCGATGCTCCGCCGGCTCGAACTGTCCGCGGAAGGGCTGCGCCGCGCCGCGGCTCGTGCTCGTGAGCGCGGCCTTCACGCCATCGTCACGGTGTTCAGCGTGCCGCTCGTGCCGGTTGCCGCCGAGATCGGCTTCGATGCGTACAAGACCGCCTCGCCCGACATCATTAACCGGCCGCTGCTCGATGCGCTCGCGGCAACCGGAAGTCCGCTCATCGTGAGCACCGGCGCAAGCACGATGAACGAAGTCCACCGCGCCGTCGAGTGGCTCGATGGCGCTCGGAACCGGCTCGCGCTGCTGCAATGCGTGTCCTGCTACCCGACGCTGGCGGAAGATGTCGAACTCGGTGGCGTCGGCGCGCTTCATCAGGCCACGGGGTTCACGGTCGGATACAGCGACCACACGACCGGCATCGACACGGGCGCACTCGCAGTGCGCGCCGGCGCTTCGATCCTCGAAAAGCACCTCACCCGCGACCGCGAGGCGAGAGGGCCGGATCACGCCGCCTCCCTCGATGCGGACCAGTTGGCCGAATATGTCCGTCTCGCTCGCGATGCCGCAAGGGAGCCGGCGGCGCCTGCCGACCGGGTCAAGCGAATGCTGGCGTGCGAGGCGGATGTTCGCCTGGTCGCTCGCCAGTCGCTCGTCACGACGCGCGCCATCCGCGCTGACCAGCGCCTCACGGCAAGTGACATCGCCATCAAGCGCCCCGGCACGGGGCTGGAGCCGTGGCAACTGGGCCAGACCATTGGGCGCCAGACGGCGCGAGCGATCGAAGCGGACGTGCCCATCCGCGAGGAGGACCTGGTGTGACCGCCGCCGCGCCACGAACCGTTGCGGTCGTCACGGGCTCGCGCGCCGAGTTCGGCCTGCTTGAGCCGGTCATGAACGCCATCGCCGCCGAGCCCTCGCTTCGGCTGCGCACCATCGTGGCGGGCGCTCATCTGCTGCCACCCGCTGAAACCTGGCGCGACATCGAGACCGCCGGGATCGAGATCGCCGCGAGAATCCCGATGCAGCGTGCGGGAGAAGGCGGCCGGCTCACGGATGCCCGGTCCGCGGGTCGCGGTATGGATGGGTTTGCCGGCACGTTCGCGGGCCTCAGACCGCATTGGGTGGTCGTCCTCGGCGATCGAATCGAGCCCTTCGCCGCGGCGGCGGCAGCGAGCATCGCGGGCATCGCAGTGGCGCACGTCCACGGGGGCGACCGCGCCGAGGGCATCGCGGATGAGGCCCTGCGTCACGCGATTACGAAACTCGCGCACCTGCATCTGGCAGCGACCGAGGCCTCAGCGCAGCGCATCGTGCGCCTCGGCGAGGCCGAAGCATTCGTCCACAACGTCGGCTCGCCCGCCATCGACGGTCTGGATCGCATCGAACCGATGAGCGACGACGACGCCCGTCCGCTCGGCGATCCCGCCGCCGTGTTCCTCATGCATCCTTCGGGGCTGGACGAGAAGCGCGAGCGCGACTTGGTGCGACAAGGCCTCGCCGCGCTGGAACAGGCCATGCCCGGCCGTAACGTCGCTTGCTTCGAACCAAATCACGATGCGGGCAGGGAGCCCATACTCGAAGAGATTCGTGCCGCGACCGCGCGCCGTTCCTGGCCCGTGATCGATCACATGCCGCGCCGTCGTTTCCTCGCGCTGCTTAAGCGGCTCGCCCGTCGTCCAGACGGATTGATGGTCGGCAACAGCAGCGCGGGGCTCATCGAAGCGGCGGCGATCCGACTTCCCGCCTTCAACATCGGGCCGCGTCAAGCCGGGCGCGAGCGTCCTAATAACGTCTTCGATGCGCCCTCCGGCGACGAGCGCGAAGTTCGTGCCGCCATCGAGCGCGCCATGGCGATCGACCGGACCCGGATCACGCATCCCTACGGTGACGGCTGCGCCGGCCCGCGCCTCGCGGCCCTGCTCGCGCGGACCGATCCCAGAGATCCGCGGCTGCTCCGCAAGCGTTGCGCTTATTAGGGACCAGCGCCTAACGCTTATCCCCAACGTCCCGGGTTGCACACAAGTCGCGCCGCGCGTGGGCCGAAAACCCTGATGCGCGAGACGCAGCGCCGCCGCCCTGCGCCGCCATGATGGGAGAGCGACAAGATGAGCCTTCAGCCAGCCGACACGAGCCAGGCGGTTGCCGCCGCCATCCGCGATGTGAGCCACATCGCCACGCTCCCCGAGATCACCCTGAAAATCGTCGAACTGGTCGAGGACCAGTCCTCGACGGCGCAGGACCTTCACAAGGTCATCTCGCACGACCCGGCGCTGTGCAGCCGAATCCTGAAGGTCGTCAACTCCTCGTTCTACGGCATGCCGGGGCAGGTCGGGTCGATCAACCGCGCCATCGTGTTGCTGGGCCTGAACGCGGTGAAAAACATCGCGATCTCGGCCAGTCTGGCCAAGCTGTTCAAGGGCGGACAGCTGTGCCCGGGGTTCGCGGCCCGCGACCTCTGGATGCACTCGATCGCCACCGCCGCCGCCGCCAAGCTCCTCGCCGACGAGATCGGCCTGAGCATGAGCGACGAGGCCTTCCTCGCGGGGCTCATCCACGACATCGGCGTGATGGTCGAGTTGCAGCACGACCGGAACAAGCTCATCGAGGTTGTGAACTCGCTCGGCGCATCGAAAGACGGCGTGCCCGGCGCGGACATGCTCGAGGCCGAGCAGCGCACGTTCGGCGCCACGCACCAGGACTTCGGGCGGGCCCTGTGCGAGAAGTGGAAGTTCCCCAAGAGCTTCATCAACGTCGCCGGCAGCCACCACGCCCCCATGGGTCTGCCCGCCGAAGGGCGCACGCTCTGCTGTCTCGTCTACGCGGCGGACCGGCTGGCGGCGTCGGCGGATGTCGCCTACCGGCTCGACCTGCCGGATCTGGAGTTCGACCCGGATGTGCTCAGCGCGGTCTCGATCTCGATCGAGCAGGTCGAGCAGGTCCGTCAGTCCCTCCCGGCCCACGTGGAAGAAGTCCAGGCGCTCTTGAATTGATCGAACGGACGCGCCCGGGAGCCGGGCCGCGTCCAGAACACGACAGACTCTCTTTCTCCCTCCGGGCGGCACGACGAAAGTTGTGCCGCCTGTTGTTTGGGGCTCGTGAAGTTTGAGGTCTGCTGTTCGCATGGGTTGAATCGGGCGCGCGGGATAGCAACGCCGCGGGAGGCGGCGGAGTGAGGGGCTTGTGACTTAAGGCTTGGGGCTTGAGGCACCGACGCGGACAGGAGCGTCAGGTCGGGGCGCGCGGCGCGGATGCCGCGTGTGCGGGTGAGACGCTGAGACGCTGAGTGGGTGAATCCGATGGAGCCGCGGTTGGCGCGATTGCCATCGGTGGCGGTTCGGAAAGCCCGGAGGGCTGAGCGACGGCAGCCACGGGCGGTCGAGTTCGCGAGACGCCCGTGGAGCTCGTGTTGGACGATTCGCCCGCCCCAAGGCCCTCCGTCAAAGCCGTCCCTCCCGTCGGGGCCGGGAGGCAAGAGGGACAGACGGAGGCTTCGATCGCATCCTCGTTACACGGGCTTCCGCTGCGCGGACAGCCCATCCGCCACGGGCGGACCTCCGTGGATGCCTTCGGCATCGGGGAGCGGTGCTCGTCGAAGGACTCGGCCATGCGGTGAATTGGGAAGGGATCAGGGACCGGGGACCGGGGATCGGCCGGAGCGACGGAGGGGCGGAAAGTGTGGGATGAGGTCGAGAAGGGTCCAGTGCCCTCACCCGGTCGCTGGCGCTCCCGGTCCGCCACGGCGGATCTTCGACCTCTCCCGTGATCGCGGGAGAGGTGACCGGAATCGATCACTCGAAGCAATGTGGTGCAGGCGCGGCGGTGGGTTTCGGTGCCGATAGGCGCGGCGTGCATGCACTCGTAGAGGTTGCGCAGGACCTCGGGGCGCATGATGGCGCCGATGACTGCGGCCCGTCGATGTGCGAACCTTTCAAGTCGGTCGAGCAGTGTCGCCGGGCCTGAACGCGGATGTTGGATGTGGGATGTCGGAACCGGCGGATCGTCGAAGTGGTCGAGGAGTTGTTCGACGGTGATGTTGTGGCGGGCGGCGAGGGCGCGAGGGGAGAGTTCGGCGCTTACGTAGTCATCCAGCAGGGCGGGACTGAACGCGGAGTCCGCAGAGATCGCGGAGGGATCAGAAGGGGCCTGGGGCGTGGGGCTTGAGGCTTGGGGCGAGGCAGATGAATCGGTGAAACGGTGAGACGGTGAGACGGTGACTGCCGGAGACGGTGCGGAGTGGGCGCGGCCGTTGGCGCTGCCAGCCGGTTGGCCGTTGAGGGTGAGGGGAATGGCAGGGGCACTAGGCATTGGGCAATGGGCAATTGGGAAAGGGATCGGGGATCAGCGAACGGGGATTGGGGACCGGGGACCGGGCATCAGCGGAACTAACCGCGGAGCGCGCGGAGGGCGCGGAGGAATCGGTTTGTGTGAAGAATGCAGGCGGAGTGGGAATGGTGTCTCGTGGGGAAGAAAACGAGCCATGCCGATGCGGCATCGGATGGCCGTTGAGGGAGAGGGGGATGGAGGGGGCGGAAGGCATGTCGGATGTGGGATGTGGGACGGCGTAAGGTGCCGAAGTGTCTAGGTGTCGAGGTGTCGAGGTGTTGAGGGGGGCGGCGAGAGCCGCAAGGTGCCAAGGTGCCAAGGTGTCAAGGTGTCAAGGTGTCGAGGTGTCGAGGTGTCGAGGCTCCGGGGTCTGGGGGCTGAAGGCTCAAGTCTCAAGCCTGGGGAACAGACGTCCCTCTACAGAGGGGTGCGCGGAAGGGTTGGTGCGCACAAGGGCTTCCGCGCGAGGAGTCGAAATCGCGCGTAAGTGCTTGCGGAGGCGGGAATAGAAAATGTTTCGCGCGATGCGCGAAAAGGGCACGACACCGTTGCGCCGGTGTGCGCACGGATGAGGTCGATGCGCGTGATAGCGGGCAGGCGTGGCATCTTGCCTGAATGCGTCCGAGTGGAAACGACATCCACTTCGCTCGCCCCCGAGGACGACGCTCCTATTCCAACTCAGGCATGTCGTTACGGGCTATCGTTGCTGCTTCAGCGCGGCGATCGCGCGATCGATGTCCGCTGCAACAGTGGGCGCAATCGCTTGTTTTCGGTGGTCCTCGAGCATTCCCAAAACCTCTTCACGAACCAAGGGGTCCGCCGCCCTCTGCTGCGCGACCTGAAGGGCCAAGAGGATCGCTCCACGTTGGCTCAATCCAATTCCGTCCGGCTCTTCTATCGCGGTACGCAACACGCGGATTGCTCTAGCCTGGTTTCCCGGCTGCATTCGGGCGAATGGTCCCCCTGACGGATCTAGCACTTGGCCCTCAAGGCTCAGGGCAAGACCCAAAGCAAGAACGGCGCGAGTATGAGGTTCTGCCCGTTCCGCGAGCGCCAATTCGTTCTCCGCTGTCGGTGTTGACCGCCAGAGGGCGAGCGCAGCCCATACCCTCACCTGCATGACGCCGGGTTGGTCAAAGATAGTTGGTTGGTGCGCTGGCGGAGGAGTATCTTCGGCCTGCGCTCGCGCCCACATTTGAGGATTCACAGTTGCCGGATCGACGGCCAGCTTTCTGAGAACTGTTTCATTCCCAGCGCCTTCATTCTCCATGCCAGCGATGGCCAGACAGGTCCGCGACACGATGTACCAGTCATCGTGTTCAAGTAGGGACGGAAAATGTTGAGTGAACTGTGGCCGAAGTTCCGGCGCGATGCTTCTCCCTGCTTCGAGAACCATCCGCACTTCCGTTGGATCCTTGTCAATCAAGAGCGCACTCAGAAACGAGGCCTGTTCCGGATGCCAAATACTCCAGAGATCATTCGGTCTATGAGCGTGAGTCAACACCTCAAGGCCTCGGCGCCGAGCCTCTGTACCCGGGGCAAAGGCGGCATCCTCACGCATCGCCGTGACGAGCGCGGGCACGACATCCTCCACCGAAGTCGAGAGGATGATCTGGCGCCACACAGAACCTTGAGAGTTGTCGCGGCGAAGACGGTCGATCGCTTCGGAAGCGGTGAGTGTCTGAGGCCCTGCCGCAGCCGCGCCGCAACACATGAGGCCCAGTGATAACCCGATGAACCGCGACGGTTGTGCCACGTTGAGATTCCTCCTGACATCAGGGCAAAGGTGGGACGGGTCTTCGAAGAGCAGGCAATACCTCCTGCGAGTTGAGTCCCGTAAGCGGGCCATGGCCCGCAGGCCCGGGATCGTAGTCCATGAACAACACGTCGTTGGCGTACAGTTCGTGGGCAGGGTAGTTGTCGCGAGTGCTTCCAGCTTCCAGTTCCGCGAAGGCGGCCCGGTCGCCAGTGGCCGGGTCGACTGTCTGCTCTAGGCGAAGCGAAAGATCCGCATTGATGTTGGGCGCGAGAAAGGTGATCAACGGGTTGCCTGCGTCCAAATGAAATCGCACTCGGACCACACCGTGTGAGATGCGCTCAAATGTGATCGAGTGCGCCGCAGGGGAGACCGGATGTGTAGTGGAATTGCTCCAAGTGGAGCCCGGCACGAGGCTCTGCGCGCAGTAAGGGCTCGTTGGAACATTCTGGATGCTCGCGGGGTCGTATTCGGTAGTAAGGCCAAACTCCGGAATTGCGCATTGCAGGGAGAGCCCGTTGGGCTGACCCCAATAATCGGACACACGAATAGACGTCTGGAAGCCACCGCGATAGCTTGCTGCTGTACGTGAGGTGCCTCGATTGTCGCCTCCAAAGTACCTGGTCAACTCCACCCCCGGGGCGGATATCACCTGACAACGGATGTAGGCCGTGTATCGAAGTGTGACAGGGTAGTGCTCCACCACATGCACAGTCTTCTGGACCACACAGGGTAGGACGCCCTGGACGTAGGTGGCCCGGAAGGTGACCGTGCCGGGCGCGCCTCCGGCGGTCCGTTCGTAGAAAACTCCAGCCCCGGGATCGCCCGGTTCGAGCAATTGCTCGCCTTGGACGATCTCCCACCCGGTCGGCGGGATGTTGCACGACAGGTCGGCGCCGATCTCGGTGTGCACCAGCGCCAGGTTGATCGGCGCGTGCACGCCCACGTAGTTCGGCCCCGCGATCGTGAACGACCCGCACGGGCACGCATGGATCTCGAAGGCGTGCGTCGCGGAGGCCACGCAGGGCTGGCGCTCATCCTCCGGATCGTCCTCCTCGTAGGCCCGCACGCGGACCAGGACCCAGCCCGGCGCGTTCGCGGCGACGGTGACCGCCGCGTAGCACGAGCGTACCACCGAGAAAACGTGGTGTCAGGCGAGTCGGACGCCGCCGACACTCCGAGAGTTCACGCGCGATTACCTCCGCCTCGTCGTCGATGTGGCAGGAGCGGCACTTCTCGATGAGCGACGGTGCCGACGATCGGCTGGAGGAGTAAACTCTTCTGTATGAGAAACCGGCGTGAAGGTGAGACGGCTACTGCATGAAAAGCCTCGCACTTTTCCCGAATGCGCCCTGCCATCCTTGGTCGTCTGGACTCGCAGCGGGCGACGCGCGCGGCCCGCTCGGATGCAGAGGTTCAATGATGGCGCGCATCTCGGGGCGGGTACGCGCGACCAAATCGAGCAATCCGTTGAAGTACACCTCTTCGACGCGCCCTCGGCCGCCGGTGATGAGCATCTCCGGGAAACGTCGGGCGGCGACATAGGCGGCCGTCTCGGCAATCGCGAGGTTCTCAGCCGCGCGGCAGCGCTCGATGGCGGTTCGCGCGAAGGCTCCATCGGAAAGGAATTCGAGATCGGACACCAGCACCAGAAACGCGGCGAGCCCCTTGGACTGCTCCTTTGCTCGGGGGTCACGCCTCACAATGCTCGCCTCCGCGAGCGCTTGAGCATCCACGGCGCCGAACTCGGCCAGGCCCGCGTCGATTCCCTCGGTCACGCGGCGCGTGGCATCCACTTCCGCGCCGAAGAGAGCGACCGAGACCGCCACACGGACACGCTCCGGAGTTGCGGGGTCGGCGACAACAGCGGTTCCTAGTGCGATCTCCTCGGGCGTAAGCGGCATGGCGGGGCGCAAGAAGCCGCGCGCCAGCCAGACGCCCCATGACTCCGCGCGCTTTAGAAGTACGCTCTGAATGAGTGCTACGTCACCGGGCGCCTGCAACTGCGTGAGAGTCAAGGCGCCATAGTCGGCCGACGAAGCCCTGGCCTTGCGTTCGGTCGTTGGGAACGCGGGCTCGGCTGCGATGCGCTCGAGGGTACGGCGTGCGACAACGCCGAACGAGGCTGGCCCCGTCGGATGAAAGTAGACTCTAGCCAATAGACCGTTTCGAGCCGCGTCAGTCCACGTTAGCGCTGACTCTGCCATGGCACCGGCGGTCTCATGTACATTGAGGCGCACAAGCGCTACGGCTGCCTCATAGGAAAGTGTCTCATCGTGTTGCTCCAAAACGCGCTGCAGATCGACCGCGCGATCGGGATAGTCCGTGCGCGCAAGCCGCCCCAATAGGTTGATTCTTTCGATGCGCGGACGATCCTCTCGAAGAATCGCGCGTACATCAGGGCTCGGTTGCTGTTCGGCTTCAGCGGCGCACGCACAAGAAATGAAAAGCGATGAGTGTGCAGCGACGACACCCATCGAGAGCCACCTGCAAACCCGATTCCAGTGCGTAAGACGTGAAACCATGAGGTCCTCGATTCTACGGAACTGTGTATGGGGGTATCCGCGCGCTCGCGTCCGCTGGCCATGCGGCCTCGCCGCAACGACCGCCCGGCGTGCCGCTAGGCCCGCATGGCACCGTTCCGAAGGGGTATGGGTTCGTTCTCGTTTGGTAGTAAGGCTCGCCGGCTTGGTAGTCGGTTTCGACAAGCCGCCCATTTCGGAAGATGTAGTACGTGGGATAATCCTGGCGGATGATCGTCCCTGCCGTATCTCCATTCGTAAAGAATCGAATGTTCGATCCAATGTTCTCCCAGAACCGTGATTCCCACCCAACGGGAAGAGGACTATTCCCGGTCAAGACATTGAAGATTTGAATCGCGGACTGATCTGGGCTTCCATCATTGATGTGATATGCGTGCGATGGCGGGCCCGGAACAGCCCCCCAGTGCCCATTGATCCAGCCTGCTTGGCCCTCAAGCAAGGGACCGGCGAAAGGCCAAGCAGGAAATGGATTGACGGTCGTGCCGATCAGGGCCAATCGCCGGAGAAAGACGGGAGCGCCGAGGAAGTTCGCGCCATCGGTCGTGTACTTGATCTGGAGGCGATTGACGAGCTTGAAGCGAGTGGGATCGGATACGAAGTCGGTCACATCAGTGTCGTCTTGGAATTCGCCGCCCGGGATGAAGGAAAGTGGGTCAGAGTTGCCAGCGCGGATGAACATCCAATTGATCAAGTAGATTCGTTCGACTTCCGACAGCGGATGGCCAATCGGTGGAACGCAGTCCAGGCACCCTCCCAAGATTTCACCGAGGTAAGCGAGCGCCTCCGTGTAAGCAGAACCAGTCGGAACGCCTGTGGCAGGAAACGACTCGAGAATTGCCCCCCGAACGTCGCCGAGGGGGAGCATCACGCCCGCGGGATCGATCCATCCGATGACGAGAACATCATCAGTTCGAATGCCCACGGTCGCCGTCCGCTGCACTTCGATAGGCGGTCCCCCGTCGATGCTCGCTCCGCACGTGAACGTCAGCGAGCCCGGAGTGGGGCGAATCTCCCCGATGTCCCACGTCGTCGAGGCAGCGGCTGGAGGCGAATAGAGGTGGGCTGACTCGCCTTCGACTTCCCAAGGAGTGGGGCTCGCCAGTGCACTTGCCGATTCGGGTTCGATGAGCAGCGACAGTCTGAGGTTGTCGGCTGTTCGCGGCTCCGACCCGGCATAGACAATGAGGCTGTCTCCCGATGGAATCTCGCTGAACGATTCCGATGTCGGGTCGTCCTGATCGATCACCTCCGCGTAGATCCAGATTCGCACCAGTGTCACAGACTTCTGCACCGAGCACGGCACGCCGCCCTGGATGTAGGTGGCCCGGAAGGTGACCGTGCCGGGCGCGCCTCCGGCGGTCCGTGCGTAGAAAACGCCGGCCCCGGGATCGCCCGGTTCGAGCAGTTGCTCGCCTTGGACGACCTCCCACCCGGTCGGCGGGATGTTGCACGACAGGTCGGCTCCGATCGTGGTGTGCACCAGCGCCAGGTAGATCGGCGCGTGCACGCCCACGTAGTTCGGCCCCGCGATCGTGAACGACCCGCACGGGCACGCATGGATCTCGAAGGCGTGCGTCGCGGAAGCCACGCAGGGCTGCCGCTCGTCCTCCGGATCATCCTCCTCGTAGGCCCGCACGCGGACCAGGACCCAGCCCGGCGCGTTCGCGGCGATGCTGATCGTGCCGGTCTCCTGAGACCCGATGATCGACGCGTGCGAAGAACCCTCCACGATCGCCCACTCGTACGTGGCCACGGGCAGGCGCATGAGCGGGGTCGCGTTGATGGTGACCGTGCCGCCCTCGCGGACCGATGTCGGACCGGAGAGGCGCACGGTGCAGCCGCCGCCGCCGGTCAGGTCCTCCGGGTCCTGCGGATCGGGGTCTTCTTCGTCGGGGAGATCGTCGTTGTCATCGTCCGGGTCGGCTTCGTTGGGGATGCCGTCGTTGTCGGGATCAGATCCCGGATGCCGCTTGTTGTAGTCGGGGTGGAACGGGTCGTTGACATCCGGGATACCGTCCCCGTTGCAGTCGGCGCTGTCGGAAGGCGCGGATCCCTGCGGCGGCTCACGGAATCGGAAATCCGGGTCGTCCTTGTTCAGCGTCCCGTCGTCGTCGAGGTCCGATTCCGGGTGCAACGGGTTGTACACCGGCGAGTCCGTGTCGTTGATGTTCCTGATCCCGTCGTTGTCGGAGTCCTCGCAGGCGCCATCGGGCATGCCGCAGGCGACAGACGGGGCGCTGTCGCAGTCATACGGGTCGGGGGTCCCGTCCCCGTCGCTGTCGCAATTCGAGGCCGTGCACGGGAAACACCACGGGCAGTTCGGGTTGCAGCCCGGCGTCCCCGCCGGCAGGCAGCCGCACCGGCTCGCCGAGATGCAGCCGGGCTGGCACGCGGCTGCGCACGGGTCGGGCGGCCCGCCGCCGCAGTTCGGGTAGCACCCTTCGCACCCAAAGTCGGGGCAATCGAACATGCATTCGCAGCCGCAGGTGTCCCAGAGCCAGCAGCCCGGCTTGCCGCGTGTCGGGGCGCCGGCGCTCGATG
>Ga0187894_10000639_pt1 | contig 46934 bp, 37 predicted proteins | sample GBC1701081metaG_FD_136650 | JGI IMG/M metagenome (GOLD analysis project Ga0187894, IMG submission 136650) | White microbial mat communities from a lava cave in the Kipuka Kanohina Cave System on the Island of Hawaii, USA - GBC170108-1 metaG ... | reverse complement strand
CGTGTCAGGTGACGGCGTCCGATCGGCGAACGCCTTGGCGGCCGCGCGCGCGAGGACGCCGGCGAACCGCGCGTGCGACACGCCCCACGCGCTCGCGCCCGCGCGGACGAGCAGCCGCTCGACGAGTCGCTCGTCCAGCGCGATGCTCTCCCGCCCGCCTGACATCTTCATTGCCTGTTCATCTCGATCATCGATGGACGAACGGTGTCCGCTACGGGCCGATGCGGATTTCCGGCAGCCGGGCCGACACGCGCAGCAGCCGCAGCGCAGCCTGCTCCAGCGTGCGTCCGAACGTCTCCGCGTCCATGCGCGTGCGGAACGGTTCCAGCTCACGGCCGGCTTCCGCGCGCAACACGTCGTACGCCGCGCCGCCGACGTGCGACCGCGCGGCGCCCAGCAGCTCATCGTCCAGAATCGCCAGCCGCCGGGCCAGCGTCTCGCGCGCATCGCCACGTACGCCTTTCGCGCCCGCGCGCAGCGCATCCAGTTCGCCAAGCAGGCGGTCCATGACGAGACCGAGCGCCGCATCGCCACCGATCTCGACGCGCCGCTGCGTCAGGCGGGCCATGACGCGGTCGATGTGCGTGTGCAGCCCCGTCTGCCGCGTGGGCGCGCTCGCGGCGCGGCTCGATCCGTCGACGTCGGCCGCCGACGCCCTCACGTCATGAGACGCTGGGTCATGAGACGCGGCGTCTTCGGCCCCGGCCGCGGCCGCGACCCGCGCCAGCGCGCCGACGCCCACGGCCCGCCGCCAGGCGTCGAACGCGTCGAGGATGTCCGCCTCGCAGAACTCGACGCGGACCGGCCGCCGCCGCGGCCCCTTCGCCTGCCGACGCTCCACGCAGCGATCGATCCCCTGGAACGCGACCTTAATCGGCACGCCCTGCCGCGCCCAGTCGCACACCGTCTCGAACACCGGTCCGACAATGCGGATCAGGTGCCCCTCGTTCTTCTGGCAGAGATACGCTTCGATCTGCCGGCAATACTCACTCGGACTCATGATAGCGACCAACACGAACTCGTCCGCGGCGCGCTCAGCTCCAGCGGACTTCGCCGGCAATCACCGGCTCGACGCCGCGCACCGTCCGCACGAGCAGCGCGCCCGACTCGTCGATGCCCTGCGTGACGCCTTCCATCGTAGCCTCGCCGACGCGCCAGCGCACGCGGTGGCCCTCGCTCGACGGCGCGAACGTCCGCCACTGGTCGAGCACGCGCGCGGACTGTCCCTCCAGCAGCAGGCGCCGGCCCTCGGCGAGCGCGATCAGCACCTCGCCGAGCAGCGTGGCGCGATCGACCGGGCGGCCCAGCTCGCCTTCGAGCGACGTCGCGCGGCGTTCGACGTCCGGAGGATACGCGCCCGGCCGCAGGTTGATGCCGAGCCCGACGATGATCGAGTGCAATTCGGAGCCGAGGCCCCAGCCTTCCGCGAGGATGCCGGCGAGCTTGCGCCAGCGGCTCGCGTCGCGCGGGTCGGCGGGCGACGGCACCATCACGTCATTCGGCCACTTCAGCGCCGGCCGGAAGCCGGTCGCGCGCGCGATGCCTTGCGCGACGGCGACGCCGGTCGTGAGCGGCAGCAGCGACGACGTCCGATCGACGGCCTGCGCGGGATCGCGCGGCGGCGGACGGAAGATCACGGACAGATACAACCCGGCGCCGGGCGGGGAGGCCCAGGCGCGCCCGCGGCGGCCGCGGCCGCTCACCTGCTCGTCCGCGAGCACCCAGGTGCCTTCGTGCGCACCGGTCGCGGCCAGGCACGTCGCGACGTCGTTGGTGGACGTGGCCTGCAGGTGGAAGACGGGCGTCCGCGCAAACTCGCCCAGCTCGGCGCGCCGGGCGGCGAGCATCGCGCTGAGGTCCGCGGGCAGCGGGTCGGAGGCCATTACTCGAACGGTTGCGGCTCGATCTCGAAGCTGATGTCGACCGCGGGCGCGGAATGCGTCAGCGCGCCGACGGACACGAAGTCGGCGCCGGTCGATGCGAGATCGGCGAGTCGATCCAGCGTCACGCCGCCGGACACTTCCACCTGCGCGCCGTGCAGCTTCGCGCGGCGCACCGTCTCGCGGATCTCGTCGAGCGTCAGGTTGTCCGCGAGGACGCGCGTCGCGCCCACGGCGAGCGCTTCGTCCAGTTGTTCGAGGCTCTGGACTTCGATCTCGATCGGCATGTCGTCCGGCGACGCGGCCCGCATCCGCGCGAGCGCTTCGCGGATGCCGCCCGCGAGGCGGACGTGGTTGTCCTTGATCAGGATCCCGTCATCCAGCGCCATGCGATGATTCGTGCCGCCGCCCGCGCGCACCGCGTACTTCTCCAGCGCCCGCAAGGTCGGCGTCGTCTTGCGCGTGTCGAGCACGGTGATCTTTCCGCCGGACGCGTCGACGAACCGGCGCGTCACCGTGGCAATGCCGGACAGGCGCTGCATGAAATTCAACGCCGTCCGTTCGGCTGTGAGCAGCGCGCCCGCGAGGCCGTCGACTTCCGCCAGCACATCGCCCGGATGGCACACGCTGCCGTCGCCGTGCAGCACGTTGAACGTCGCGCCGGGATCGAGCTGGCGGAACGCCTCCATCGCGACGTCGAGCCCGCAGACGACACACCAGGCCTTCGCGAGGAAGACGCCGCGCGCGCGCTGGCGGGGCGTGATCGTGCCGTCCGTGGTCAGGTCACCCCAGCCAAGGTCTTCGGCCAGGGCCCGGCGTACGGTCTCCCGATACAGCGCGGGCTCCAACGGACCAAAGGGCTGCGACTTCACGCTCCCAGCTCCCCCAGCAGCGACTCCAGCTTCTCCCGCTGCTGCGCCAGCTCGCCCAGCCGCGCCTTCGTCTCGTTGACGAGCGCTTCCGGCGCGCGCGCCGTGAAGTTCTCGTTCTCCAGTTTCTTGCGGAGGCTGGTGCCTTCCTTGTCGACGTGGCCCAGCTCCTTGCGGACGCGCGCAATCTCCGCGTCGCGATCGAAGATCCCCGCGAGCGGGACGTGGACGATCGCGTGCGTCAGGACGCGGCGCACGGTGGACGGATCGGCGGCGACGTCGCTCCGGAACTCGATGGCGTCGAGACCGGCCAGCGCCGCGATGTCGCTCTGGTGCGCCTGCAGCACCGCGCGCGCGGCCGCGTCGTGCTCGTCCACGATCGCGGTGACGCGCTTGGACGGCGCGACGCCCCGCTCGGCCCGCACCGTGCGAATCGTGGTGATGATCTCCTGCACCAGCGCCATGTCTGTGGCGGATTGCGGGTCACGCCAGTCGGCGCGCTCGGCCGGGAACGCCGCCTGCGTGATGCTGTCGCCGTCCTCGGCGCGCCGCGGCAGGTGCTGCCACAGCTCCTCCGTGACGAACGGGATGACCGGGTGCAGCAGCCGCAGGATGCGGTCGTGGACCTCGACGAGGACGCCCACCGCCGCGTCACGCTCGGCGCCGCCCGCCTGCAGGTGCGCCTTGGTCAGCTCGATATACCAGTCCGCGTATTCGTGCCAGAAGAAGTGATACAGCTTGTCGCACGCGACGTCGAACCGGTAGCGGCCCAGCGCCTCGTTCACCTCGCGCGTCGTGTCGTTCAACCGGTGCAGGATCCACCGGTGGACGAGCGGCAGTCCGGCCGACGCGGGCACCGGCGGCCGGTCGCGCAGCTCGCCGAGGTTCATCAGCACGAAGCGCGATCCGTTCCAGATCTTGTTGATGAACTGCCGGTAGCCCGTCATGCGGCCTTCGGACAGCGGGATGTCCATGCCGGGCGACGCGAGCGCCGCCAGCGTGAACCGCAGCGCGTCCGCGCCGATCTCGTCCATCACCTGGAGCGGGTCCACGACGTTGCCCTTGGACTTGCTCATCTTCTGCCCGCGCTCGTCCCGCACGAGCCCGGTGATGTAGACCTCGTGGAACGGCACCTGCCCGGTGAATTTCACGCCGAGCATGATCATCCGCGCGACCCAGAAGAAGATGATGTCGAAGCCGGTGAGCAGCACCGACGTCGGATAGTAGCGGCGCAGGTCCGGCGCATCATCCGGCCAGCCCATCGTGCTGAACGGCCACAGGCCGGAGCTGAACCACGTATCGAGGACGTCGGTCTCCTGCCGCAGCGCGCCGCCGCACGGACACGCGGTCGGATCCGTCTCGCTGACGATCGTCTCGCCGCACGCGTCGCAGTACCATGCCGGAATCCGGTGTCCCCACCAGAGCTGTCGCGAGATCGTCCAGTCGTGGATGTTCTCCATCCACTCGAAGTAGGTCTTCTCCCAGTTCTCCGGAATGAAGCGGATGCGCCCGTCGCGCACCGCCGCAATTGCCTCGCGCGCGAGCGGCTCGATCTTCACGAACCACTGCATCGACACCAGCGGTTCCACGACCGTCTGACAGCGCTCGCAGTGCCCGACCTTGTGCTTGTGATCGTCGATCTTGAGCAGCAGCCCTTCACCCTGCAACTGCTCGACGAGCCCGCCGCGCGCCTTGAACCGATCCAGCCCGGCGTACGGCCCCGCGGCCTCCGTCATCCTGGCTTCTTCGTTGATGACGGCCACCTGCGCCAGGCGGTGCCGCTGCCCCATCGCGAAGTCGTTCGGATCGTGCGCCGGCGTGATCTTCACGGCGCCCGTGCCGAATTCGGGATCGACGTACTCGTCCGCGATGAGCGGCAGCTCGCGTCCAATGACCGGCAACCGCAGTTTCCGTCCGATCAACGCGCGATACCGCTCGTCTGTCGGATTGACGGCCACCGCTGTATCGCCCAGCATCGTTTCCGGCCGGGTGGTCGCGACGATGATCCCGTCGCGCAACTCCGGTGGCGCATCGGCCTGCGGGCCGTCCACCCACGGATAGCGAATGTGATACAGCTTGCCGGTCGTCTCTTTGTGGATGACTTCGAGGTCCGACAGCGCGGTCCGGCAGCGGGGACACCAGTTGACGATGAACTTGTCGCGGTAGATGAGACCGTCGCGATAGAGCGACACGAACTCATGGCGGACGGCGCGGGACAGCCCCTCGTCCAGCGTGAAGCGCTCGCGCGACCAGTCCACCGAGTCGCCCAGCTTGCGCATCTGACCCGTGATGATGCCGTGGCTTTCCTTCACCCAGGCCCACACGCGCTGCTCGAACGCCTCGCGGCCCAGGTCGTGGCGGGTCTTGCCTTCGGCCGCAAGCTGCTTCTCGACCACGTTCTGCGTCGCGATACCGGCGTGGTCCGTCCCCGGTAACCACAGCACGTCGAACCCCTGCATGCGCTTCCAGCGCGCCAGGATGTCGGGCAGCGTGTGATTGAGGGCATGGCCCATGTGCAGCGACCCCGTGACGTTCGGAGGCGGCAGCACCATGCTGAAGACCGGCTTCCCGCTGTCCGGTTCCGCTGTGAACCGGCCCGTGGACTCCCAGGTGGAATACCACTTCGGGTCGACTTGCGCGTGATCGAATCCCTTTGGCAACTCTGACATATCCAACAGATCGTAGCATGCGCCGCACGCGGACGGGACTGTCGGGAAAGCGACGGTAGACCGGCGGAAGGCGGGAAGACGTCATCCCGACGCCACGGAGCACGTCTGACGCGACCAATCGAGGCGTTGGCAGTGTGACAGGATTGAGGCGTTGACGGGGAAACGACAAAGGGCCGCGACATCCGCGCGGCCCTTCTTCGTCTTCGGGCGTCTTTCGTGCTCCGATTGTTGCGTGCCGCGTCAGTCGAGCTCGTCTGCCGCGAGCTTGATGCGGTCGATCTCCTCGCGGACCAGACGCTCGGCCACGTCCAGCACGCGGGCGGTGACGATCTCGCGCACGACGCCGTCCGTCATCTGCGCAAGGACGCGGCGCACCACGGCCTCGATCAGCTCCTCCGAAATCTGCGGCGTCTCCTTCGGCGCGTCGAAGGACGCGGCGGGCGGCGGCGCCGGCACCGCCGGCAGAGCGGGGATCGGCGGCGGGACGAAGTCCGCGCGCATGTCCGCCTGGGCGGGCGCGACCGGCGCGGGCTCGACGTCCGCCGGCCCCGAGGATTCGACGCGGAAGATGTCAACCGCGGTGGACGCGGACGCCAGCGACGCCGATTCCAGCGACGCCGACTCCATCGACGTCGACTCGGCCGGCGCGGGAGGAGCCCACGCGGGCGGGGCCGACAGCATGGGATCCTGCGCGGCCGGCGCCCAGCCACTCGGCGCGGGCTGCGGCTCGTCCGCCGGCGGCGGCGGGGCCGCCCACGCCGGTGGCGCGTCGATCATGCTCACGGGCTCGGCATCGGCTGCGGTGATGGGCGACGGCGCGCTGAATTCCAGCTCTCCGCTGTCGCTGGCCTCGACCGGCTCGCCCGGCTCCGCTTCCTTGCCGGTGTCGATCGGCGTGCCGGCGTAGTACGCCTGATCCTGGTCCGCCGATTCCGGCTTCTCCGCCGGCTCGCCCTGTTCGGCCGCCAGCAACGCCGAGAACGCGTCGACCAAAGTCACTGTCGTCGGCCCACCTGGTGGGGGCGCTAACTCCATCGCGCTATCCTCCTTGACCGTCCCCGGCGGCCCGGCCGACGCCATCCCGCCGGCACTCGCAGCCGCGCCAGGCGCAGCCGCCGTCGTCTTCGGGCCCTCGACCGCCGCCGGGCGCGTCGAGGCCGATTCGTCTCGCGGCGCCTTCTCGGCAGACGCCGCCTCTCCGGACGACACCTCCCTCACCACGGGAGCCGCCGCCGCGCCCGCCGCCGGACGCGATTCCGCGAGCATGTGCTTCACCGCCGGCGAGGCCGTCATCCCCGCGGACGCCAACGCCTCGTCCAGCCGCCGGAAGTAATCGTCCAGATCCGACGCGGAGGACTTGCCAGTCTTCGTGCCCGGTTCAAAGGGATAGCCTTCCGCCACGCCACCCGTGTTCTTCTGGCCGCGGCCGTTACCCGCCGCCATCGCCAATGCCGACACCGTCGGCTCCGGCAGCAGCGGCGCCGCGGCCATCAGCCGCCGCACCAGTTCGATCGCGACGCGCGGCTCGAACGGCTTCGCCAGGACACCGTCGACGCCGAGCCGCTTCGCGCGGACCTCGTCCACGGGCTCGAACGCGCCCGTCAAGAGGACCACACGCGTCAGACCGACGAGCTCCGGCGAGTGCTTGACGTGCTCCGCGACGGCATATCCGTCGCGCAGCGGCATCGACAGGTCCGCCAGCACCAGATCCGGCGGCTCGCGCTCGATCTCCTCAATCGCCCGTTGACCGTCGCCGACGGTCGCGATGTCCAGCCCTTCGCCGGCGAGCGTCAATTGCAAGACGCGTTGAACGGTCACACTATCGTCGGCCAGCAAGAGCTTTCTTGACATACCGACGGAGCCTAGCGGCAGAGCTCGTCGCCGTCAAGCAAGATACGGTCGAGCAGGATGCAAGAACGCCGCCGCTGCGCGCGCGGGTTGTGCAGAATTGTGCAGGGGAAGAAGAGGCGCGCGCGTCAGACGACGCGCGATCGGACGTGCGCGTTGATGTAGTCGATGATGTCCTGCATAGGGCTTCCGGGCAGAAATACACCGGAAATGCCCATCTCCCGCAGCTTCGGGATGTCGACGTCGGGGATGATGCCGCCGACGAGCACGAGGACGTCGTTCAGGCCCTGTGCCTTCAACAGTTCCATCACGCGCGGACAGATATGGTTGTGGGCCCCTGACAGAATCGAAAGACCGATCACATCTGCGTCTTCCTGCAGGGCGGCGGAGACGATCTGCTCGGGGGTCTGGCGGAGGCCGGTGTAGATCACTTCCATGCCGGCGTCGCGGAGGGCGCGGGCGATGACTTTGGCGCCGCGGTCGTGCCCGTCCAACCCGGGTTTGGCGATGACGACTCGGATTCTCGGCATGAAGGGTAGCGTCCCGAATCAGACCCGATGGGATCCGATCAAATACCGACGAGAGCAGACACCGACTAGATCGCAGGCACTTCTTCGTACTCGCCCCAGACGTCGCGCAGGGCGTCGCACATCTCGCCGACGGTCGCATACGCGCGGGCGGCGTCGATAAGCGGATACATCAGGTTGTCGGTCCCGGCCGCCGCGCGGCGGATGCCGTCCAGGGCGCGGGTGACCGCGGACGCGTCGCGCGTCTGGCGCAACTGTTCGAGCGCCGCGAACTGCTCGTCCGCGGCGCGATCGTCGATATAGAGAATCGGCAGCGGCGGTTCATCCGTCGCGACGTCGTCGTTGACGCCGACGATGACCTTTTCGCGGCGTTCGACGGATTGCTGGAAGCGGTATGAGCTTTCGGCGATCTCGCGCTGCGGGTAGCCGGCTTCGACGGCAGGGACCATCCCGCCCATGCGGTCGATCGTGTCGAAGTACGCGCGCGCGCCGGCAATCATGTCACGCGTCAGCGCTTCGACGAAGTCGGAGCCGCCGAGCGGATCGACGGTCGCGGTGACGCCGCTCTCGCAGGCGATGATCTGCTGCGTGCGCAGCGCCAGCGTCGCGGTCTCCGCCGTCGGCAGCGCGAGCGCCTCGTCCAGCGAGTTCGTGTGCAGCGAGTTCGTCCCGCCAAGGACCGCCGCCAGCGCCTGAATCGCCGTCCGCACGACGTTGTTGTACGGCTGTTGCGCCGTCAGCGACACGCCGGCCGTCTGCGTGTGGAACCGCAGTTTCCACGAGCGCTCGTCTTTCGCGTGGAACCGGTCCCGCATGACGTCCGCCCACAGGACGCGCGCCGCGCGGTATTTCGCGATCTCCTCGAAGAAGTCGTTGTGCGCGTTGAAGAAGAACGAGATCCGCGGCGCGAAGTCGTCCACGTCCAGCCCGGCGTCGATGCCGAACTGCACGTATTCGATCCCGTCGCGCAGCGTGAACGCCAGTTCCTGCACCGCGGTCGCGCCCGCTTCGCGGATGTGATAGCCGCTGACCGAGATCGTGTTCCAGCGCGGCACTTCCCTGGCGCAGAACCCGAAGGTGTCGGTCACGAGCCGCATCGACGGCCGCGGCGGATAGATGTATTCCTTCTGCGCGATGTATTCCTTGAGGATGTCGTTCTGCAACGTGCCCGAGAGTTTCCGCCAGTCCGCGCCCTGCCGCTCGGCGACGGCGAGGTAGAGCGCGAAGATCATCGCGGCCGGCGAGTTGATGGTCATGGACGTCGTGATGTCCGCGAGCGAGATGCCCTCGAACAGCCGTTCCATGTCCGCCAGCGAGACGATGCTGACGCCGCACTTGCCGACTTCACCCAGCGACAGCGGATGATCCGGGTCGCGCCCCATCAGCGTCGGCAGGTCGAACGCGACGCTGAGGCCGGTGCCGCCCGCCGCCAGCAGTTGCTTGTAGCGTTGATTGGTTTTCCGCGGGCGTCCCGAATCCCGCGAACTGCCGCATCGTCCAGAGCTTGCCGCGGTAGCCGGTGGGATGGATGCCCCGCGTGTAGGGAAACTGTCCGGGGTCGTTCAGCTCGCGCGCGTAGTCGAAGTCCGGCAGGTCGTCCGACGTGTAGAGCGCGTCGATCGGGCGGCCGGACACCGTGGTGAACGACGGCTGGCGCTCGGGCGCCTTGTCGAGCGCGGGCTGCCGCGTCTCACGTTCCCAGCGCGCCTTGTCGGTATGAGCAGTGTCTCGGAGTCCTGCCCTCATTGAGTCGTCAGTGATCAGTCGTCAGTTGTGAGTCGTCGGTTATGAGCATCAGGCGTCAGGAAGAGCGGCCAGACTCGAGAACTGATCACTGACAACTGATCACTGACGACTGATATTCAACTCGTGACGCGGAATCCGAGAAGCTGCTTGGCTTCGCCGCCGGCGCCCGCGACCTTGATCTCGATGAGGAAGTCGCCCGCCGGCAGGCTCGCGAGCGGGACCTCCGCCTGGACGGTGCTGGTCGATCCGTTGACGGCCTTGATCGCCAGATTGGACATCTTCGTGCCCGCGCGGTTCAGGAGCGTCGCGGTGGTGGTCGGCACTTCGCCCGGCGCGTACGCATCGAAGCGCACGAGCAGCTTCTCCGTGCGGCTGAACTCCCGCGACGCCGTCGGCATCGCCTGCACGTTCGCCGCCGCCAGCGTCAGGTCTCGTTGCGTGCGCGCGCGAATCAGCGCGGCCGCGCCAATCATCGGCTCCGTCTTCGTGAAGTCGGGCACGACGACCTCGCTGAGGTCGGAATCGAGCGTCTGCCCCGCCGCGCCTTGCACCGCCAGACGCAGTTGCAGCGTGCCCGGCGTGGCCATGAAGGTGACGCGTCCACCCGCCGCCGACGCGCCGGCCGTCATCGGCGCCGGCGCGGTCGCCGTTCCGCCGGCACTGCCGCCGCCCGCGCCGACGAGCGTCCCGCCGTCCGTGCTGGCGCCCGTCTCCGGCACGCGGCCGCGGAAGTAGCTGCTCTTCTCGCCGGACGCGGTCACCATGACGGTCGACGGCGGCTCACGCCGGCCGCCCGACACGTCCGGCACCGGTTCCCACATGAACGTGACCGCCGTCCTGCCGTTCTCGGCGCGCTGCGCGCCGATCCAGGTCCGGATGAGACGCGCGCGGTTCGGCAGTTCGATCGCGGAGAGCGCCTGACCGATTGCCGGATCCGGTCCCGCCGACGGCGGCGCGAGCGCCTTCGCGGACTCCGCGGCGGTGAAGGCCCAATAGCCCTTGCGCGCGCGGACGTCGATGCCCGGCCGCTTCACGCGGACTTTGATCTCGTGGAACTTGCCGTCGCGCGGCGCCTGGGACGAGGTGTAGCCGAGCAGATAGTAGGAGCTCGCGTCGCGCATCATCTGCTTCAGGCCGACGTCGAGGTCGTTCCGGTTGACGATCGCGCGTCCGTCCGTTTCCTCGGACAGCACGCGCAGCGTGTCCAGCGTCTGCTGCAGCGCCGCGCGGTCGAGGCCGGGGCCGACGTTCTCATTGATGTCGAACTCGTAGGCGCCGAGGCCGCGAGGGTCGAGCGCGTAGATGGCCGTGTTCGCGCGGTTCGCGGCGTTGAACACGTCGCGCATCTCGGTCAGCAGATCCGCGTTGGAGAAGAACGCCGCGCGGTCCTCGTTCAGATCGCCGTCGCCCGCCATCGGGTTGTTGCGATTGGGATTGTCCATCCCCGGATATGCGGCGGACGGATCGCGCAACTGCGGCGGCAGGTAGTTCGTGTAGCCCTCGCTCACGAGGATGAGGGACTTGCGGCCCTCGCGCAGCGTGCCGAGACCGGAGACGGCTGCTTCGAGCGCCGAGAGGCTGACCTGATTGCGGATGCGCTCCACCGTCTCGCGCGGATAGTAGACGTAGCGTTCTTCGAGGTCGTTGCGCGGACGGTAGTCGAACTTCCGGCCTTCGAACTGCTCGATCGCGCGGACGACGCCTTCGTGGTTGCGCGTGAAGGAGATGTCCTTGAACGGCGTCAGCGGATACATGATGCCGACGACATCCATCGGGCCGAGCTGATTGCGGATGAAGCGGATCAGCGGCTCCTTCACCACCATGCTCGCGCCGCGGCGGACGTGATAGTCGTCCAGGAAGATCACGAACAGGCGCACGTCCTCGCGCGCCGCTTCCGATTCGAGGACGTAGTCGCTGCGGATCTCGCGCGGCGTCTCGTTGTTGATGGGCTGACCGTTGGTCTCGATCAGGCGGAACTGTTCGACCTTCTGCGGCTTGCCGTCCTCGAGCACCTCGAAGTCTTCCGCTTTCAGGTCGCGAACCGCATTGCCCTTCTTGTCGATGACGATGGCGTCGACGCGGACGAAGTCGATGCCGACGCGGATGGTGGGCTGACGCGGCGGCTCGGGCTGTGGCGGCGTCTGCGCCGTGGGGGTCTGCGGCGCCGGCTGTCCTGCTGCCGGCTGTCCTGTCGCGGGCGGCGGCGGCGCCGGCGGTGCGGCCGGTGGCGTCTGCTGCGGCGCGCCGAAGATCAGCGTGCTGCCGGCGATCATGCCGGCCGCGACGGCGGCCAGGATGCCGCGGCGCATGGTGCGGACGGCGCGGGACTGGACGGCAGTGGACTGGGCGGCCCGGGTCTGGGCGGCCCGGGTCTGGGCAGCGCGGGTCTGGGCGGCGACGGACGGCCGCGGCGTGGAACCTCCCGCCGACGCTCTCAGCGTCGACTCTCTCGGCGCCGACTCGTTCATCGCCGAATCTTTCGTCACAGGCGAGTGCTCGCGCGTCATACAGTCGTTCCTTTTCGCCATCATAGCATCGCCCCGCGAGGGCCAGCCGAAAAAGGGACGGTCCCGCCGCGCCTGTCTCCGCTGGCGTTTTTCCTTTTCCTTTTGCCTTTTCCCCGGCCGCTTGGAATAGTCTTACGTCATGGCCACCACTGCTGACCTCACCGTGCCCTTGACGACGCTGACCGAGGATGAAGTGCTGTTCCGGGACAGCGTGCGCCAGTTCGCGCAGACGGAAATCCGTCCGCTCGTCCGCGAGATGGACGAACATGCCAAGTTTTCTTCCACGTTATTGACGCAGCTCTTCGATCTCGGCGTCATGGGGATTGAAGTGCCCGAGGCCCACGGCGGCGCTGGCGGACGCTTCTTCCATTCCGTGCTGGCCGTCGAGGAGCTGTCGCGCGTGGACCCGTCGGTCGGCGTCCTCGTGGACGTCCAGAACACGCTCGTCATCAACGCGCTGGTGCGCTGGGGATCGGACGATGTGAAGCGGCGGTACTTGCCGAAGCTCGCGGCGTCGTGGGTCGGGGCGTACGCGTTGTCCGAGGCGGGATCCGGCAGCGACGCGTTCGCCTTGACGACGCGCGCGCGGCAGGACGGCGATCACTTCGTCCTCAACGGCCGCAAGCTCTGGATCACCAACGCCGCCGAAGCCTCCCTCTTCATTGTCTTTGCGAACCTCAATCCGGAAGCGGGCTACCGCGGCATCACCGCGTTCCTCGTCGAACGCGACGTCCCCGGCTTCGCGGTCGGCAAGAAAGAGGACAAGCTCGGCATCCGCGCGAGCAGCACCTGCGAGCTGCTGTTCGAGGAATGCCGCGTGCCGGCCGCCAACGTGCTCGGCGAGGTCGGCAAGGGCTACAAGACGGCGATTGAAACGCTGAACGAAGGCCGCATCGGCATCGGCGCGCAGATGCTCGGCCTCGCGAAGGGCGCGCTGGATCACGCGGTGGCGTATACGAAGGAACGGAAGCAGTTCGGCAAGGCGATCGCCGAGTTCCAGGGGGTCCAGTTCCAGCTCGCGCGCGCGGCGACGGACATCGAAGCGTCGCGGCTGCTCGTCTATAACGCCGCGCGCCTGCGCGACGCCGGCAAGCCGTTCCTCGCGGAAGCCGCGATGTGCAAGCTGCACTCGTCCGAGACCGCGGAGCGCGTCGCGTCACTCGCGGTGAACCTGTTCGGCGGCTACGGCTTCACCAAGGACTACCCCGTCGAGAAGCTATATCGCGACGCGAAGATCGGGCAGATCTACGAAGGCACGTCCAACATGCAGTTGCAGACGCTCGCCAAGCTCCTCCTCGGCTGACGCGGCCCATCACGCCGGCGCGCGCGCCATCGCCCGGCGCGCGTCGCGCGGCACGCCTCGCTATTTGACGACGAGCACGCGGACGTCGCCTTTGCGCCGGAGCACTGACACGTCGACGTCGTGCGCGTGGCGCGTGCAGACGAGGTCCACCGACGCGCTGCCGACCGAGAGATGGCCGATGTGCAGGTGCGCGATCGACTCCGGCAGGCGCGGGTGCGACAGGCTGACGGTCCGCGCCGTCGCGTCGACGCTCAGCCCGAGCACGGCCTGCAGCAGCATGAACACGGCGCCGGCGGCCCACGCCTGCGGCGAGCACGCGACCGGATACAGCGTCGGCCCTTCCCCGTGCCGGCGCTCGAAGCCGCAGAACAACTCGGGCAGCCGCTGCAGTTCGAGGAACGGCGTCGCGTCGAGCAGGCCGTTGAGGATCGCGAGCGCAAGGTCGGTGCGTCCGTAGCGCGAGAGGCCCGCGGCAATGATCGCGTTGTCGTGCGGCCACACCGATCCGTTGTGATAGGACATCGGGTTGAACCACGTTTCGAGCGCGGACACCGTCCGCACGCCCCATCCCGAGAACGCGTCGACGCCCATCAGCGTCTCGGCCGCGAGCTTCGCGCGGTCCTCTTTCGCAATCCCCGCGTAGAGACAGTGTCCGACGTTGGAGGTGCGCACGCGGCACGGCCGCTTGCGCCCGTCGAGCGCGAGCGCGTAGGTGTTCAGCTCCTCGCACCAGAAGAGCGATTCGAACGTCCGCGCCAGCCGCTCCGCCGCGTACAGATACTGCTGCGCCTCTGTCCGCTGCCCCAGCGCCGCCGCCATCGTCGCCGCGCCGCGCCACGCCGCGTGCGCGTAGCCCTGGACCTCGCACAACGCCATCGGTCCGATCGCCGGCGCGCCGTCCGCGTGACGGATCGAGTCGTGCGAGTCCTTCCAGCCCTGATGCACGAGGCCGCCCGGCGATCGCCGCGCGTATTCGATCAGGCCATCGCCGTCGACGTCGCCGTATTTCTGCATCCAGACGAGCGCCCGCTCGACGTTCGGCCAGATCCCGCGGATGAAGTCCAGGTCGCCGGTCCGCCGATAGTAGGCGCCGGCAAGCATCACGAAGAGCGGCGTCGCATCGACGCTGCCGTAATAGCGTCCGAACGGCACTTCGCCGAGCGCGGCCATCTCGCCCTCGCGCATCTCGTGCAGGATCTTCCCCGGCTCCGCGTCGCTCGCCGCGTCGACCGCGTCCGCCTGCAGGTCCGCGAGACACTGCAGCACGCCGCGCGCGACGGCCGGCGCGACCCACAACAGCTCCAGGGCGGTGATGAGCCCGTCGCGCCCGAAGACGGTGCTGAACCAGGGCACGCCGGCGTAGGGATAGGCGCCGCGCGGCGTGTCCGTCAGCAGCATCTCGACGTCCGCGATGGATCGATTCAGCCAACTGTTGAACGGCACGCTGGACGATTCGATGCGCGCGCCGGACGCGAGCACCGCCGGCCGCGCGCGCGCCTCGTCCCACGCGGCCTGATACGCCAGGCGCGGCGGCGCCGGCCGCCGCTCCGATTCGCACGCGAAGGACAGCGACAGCGCACGCTGTTCGCCCGGCGCCAGCATCAGCACGTATTCGACGAGCGACGGCTGCAGGCGCGTCGGCGCCGGCGCGCACCGCACGCGCAGCCGCCGCACGCGGCGATCGAGGCCGACGTATTCATGGACGCTCTCAGCGTCCACCACCCTGGTGGTCGTCTCACCGCGCCGCTCACGCGCCGATCCGCGCACTTCGAAGATGTCCGCGAAGTCGGCGCCGAAGCGCAGGACGATCGACGCCTCGCACGGCGCGAGGCCGTAGTTGGTGACGAGAAAGCGCTCGTGACAGACGCCGTTCCAGAGGAACCGCGCCCGCCGCACGTGCAGCGTGCTCTTCGGCAGCGCGACGTGCCCGTCGATCAGGATGTCGCCGTTGGTGAAGTCGACCGTGCAGAGCTCGTTGTTCCTGGCAATCTCGGAGCTGAGGAGCAGCGGACGCTCCGATCCGATGCGCAGCTCCAGGAACGACAGGTAGCGGGTGTCGTCATGATAGAGCCCCTGCTCGCCGCGCGATTGCGCGTTGATGTCGCCGAAGCGATCGAAGACGAGGAAGGTGTCGCCGTGCTTGAGAACGCGGGCGGGCACTTCGGAATGAGAGGCCGCGACAATCGAATACTGCTCGGTCGCATTCAGGCCACTGTCCACGTTCGACCTCCTGGGGGCGGAGAAGGGTGCGAGCGCTGCGTCACGAAACGGCATAAGTGGTATCAGAAATGAGGCCTTTGCGCTACTCCCTCGCCGGCGGAGGCAGGCCGGCGATGCAGGACGGCGATGCAGGACGGCGATGCCGGTCAGTGATGGCTCGCCAGCGGCAGATCGGGTTTGACGCCAGGGTTGACGCCGGATTCGACGCGCTTCAACAGCGCACGCGTCTGCTTGAAGGACTGCCGCTCGGTGCGCTGCGCGATCTGGCTGGTATAGGCCGCGACGTAGTCCCGCGCCATGCGCTCGGCGGTGAACCGCTGCTCGAAGACCTGCCGGCACGTCGCACGCGACAGCGCATCCAGCCGCCCCACCGCGTCGACCGCCGCGTCCACCGAGTCCACCAGGAACCCCGTCACGCCATCTTCCACAATCTCCGGCACGGAGCCGCGCCGGAACGCCACGACCGGCGTGCCGCACGCGAGCGCTTCGATCATCACGAGGCCAAACGGTTCCTCCCAGTCGATCGGGAACAGCAGCGCCCGCGCGCCGCTCAGGAACGCGCTCTTCTCGTCCTCCGCGATCTCCCCGATGTATTCGACCAGCGGCGACCGCAGCAGCGGCGCGATGCGCTCGTCGAAGTACTCGCGGTCCACGCGATCGACCTTGGCGGCAATCTTCAGGGGAACGTTCGTGCGCTGCGCGATCTCGATGGCGCGGTCGACGCGCTTCTCGGGCGAGATGCGGCCCAGGAACGCCAGGTAACCGCCCGCCGCGTCGCCGCCCGCGCCGGACGCCGGGCGCAGCAGCTCGCGCGGCAACCCGTGGTAGACCGTGCCGCGCCAGTGCGCCTGCGGCAGCGGACGCCGCTGATTGTCAGAAATCGATACAACGGGTTCGTCGCGATAGCAGTCGTACAGCCCCTGCAGTTCGGGGATGTCCAGCCGGCCGTGCAGTGTCGTCAGGCGTGCGAACTGATAGCGCCGCGACAGGGGAAAGTGCAGATAGTCCAGATGGAAATGGACGACATCGAAGGTGTCGAGCGCCTGATATACGCGCTCGAGCATCACCAGATGGGGCGCCAGCGCGTCCACGGCATCGGGATCCAGGCGCAGGGCGTGCGGAGCGCCCGGCAGGAGCTGCGCGCGCGTGATGGAATCGCCCGCGGCGAACAGGGTGACGTCGTGGCCCAGGTCGACGAGGGCGTCGGTCAGATACGAGACGACGCGCTCGGTGCCGCCGTACAGCTTTGGCGGGACGCTTTCATAGAGGGGCGCGACCTGGGCGATTCTCATCCGCATGCCCCTGACACGTAGCAGATTCAGTGCCACGTGCCGGCGACAGCAGGACGCGCGTCGCCGCGTGCGCGTATCGCACACGCGGGGCGGCGCGAGGCAGGGCGCGGCGCGCCGACGTCAGGCCATGCCGAGGACGTTGGCGGCAATGATCATCCGCTGGACCTCGGACGTGCCTTGATAGATCTCCGTCGCGCGGACGTCGCGGAACAGGCGCTCGACGCGCGATCCGCGGCGGTAGCCGGCGGACGCGAGGATCTGCATCGCCTTGTCCGCCGCGCGGTGCGCGGCTTCGGACGCGAACAGCTTCGCCATCGACGCTTCGAGCGAGATGCGCTCTTGCGACGCCTTGGCGACCGCGGCCTTCCACGTCAGCATGCGCGCCGCGTCCAGGTCCGTCGCCATGTCCGCGAGCATCCACTGGATGGCCTGATAGTTGGCAATCGCCTGGCCGAAGGTCTCACGCGTCTTCGCGTACGCCAGCGCCTCGTCCAGCGACGCCTGGCCGACGCCGATGGCCTGCGCGGCAATCGCGACGCGTCCGCCGTCGAGCGCCCAGCGCGCGATCGCGAAGCCCTTGCCCGGTCCGCCGAGCAGTTGGCTCGAATCGACGCGGACGTCGGCGAAGTCGATGTCCATGCAGCCGAGGCCGCGCACGCCGAGCGAGTCGTTGCGCGTACGGCGCGTGATGCCGGGCGAGTCGAGCGGCACGAGGAAGGCGCTGATGCCGCGTCCGCCGATGTCGGGCTGCGTCGCGGCGAAGACGATCGCGACGTCCGCGACTTCGGCGTTCGCGACCCACACTTTTTGCCCGTCGAGGCGGAAGCCGAACCCGTCGAGCGCGACGCGCGTCTGCTGGTTCGCGGCGTCCGTGCCGGCGTTCGTCTCCGACAGCGCGAACGCGCCGACCGCCACGCCGGACGCGAGCGGCTTCAGCCAGCGCTGCTTCTGCTCCGTCGTGCCAAATTCGAGAATGACTTCCGAGACCAGCGAGTTGTTGACGGCAAGGATGACCGAGACCGTCGCGCTCGCGCGCGCCAGCGCTTCGAGCGCCAGCGAGTAACTGAGGTAGTCGCGTCCCGCGCCGCCCCATTCCTTCGGCACGGTGACGCCCATCAGGCCTTCCTCGCCGCAGCGGCGGATCAGGTCACGCGGGAAGGCGTCCGACTCGTCGATCTGGTGCGCGCGCGGCGCGACTTCCGCTTCGGCGAAGCGTTGAACGCGTTCGGCGAAGGCGTGCTGTTCCGCGGTGGGTTCGAGAAACATGCGATGCTCCGAGGCCGTTTCAGACGCCGGCCGCCGCGAGGTGCGCGAAGATCGGCCGCAGCCGCTCCACCGTCTGCCCGAGCGCTTCGGGCAGGACGCGCACGTCGCCGACGACCGTCATGAAGTTCGTGTCGCCGTTCCAGCGCGGCACGAGGTGAATGTGCAGATGATCCGCGACGCCCGCGCCGGCGGCCTTGCCCAGGTTCATGCCGACGTTCAAGCCGTTCGGTTGATAGGCTTCCGTCAGCGCCATCTCCGCCAGCCGCGTCAGCGCCATCAGGGCCGTTACTTCGTCCGGCCGCGCCTCGGCGAGCGAGGCGATGTGTCGCCGCGGCACGACCATGAGGTGGCCGTTGTTGTAGGGATAGAGGTTGAGGATGACGAACGCCGTGTCGGCGCGATGGACGACGAGCGCCGCCTGCGACGCGTGCGCCTCGTCTTCGTCCGCGGCCTGACAGAAGATGCAGCCCGGCGCGCGGTCCGTGCCTGTCACGTATGTCTGTCTCCAGGGTGCCCAGAGATGATCCACGAGTCGGTCCGAAGAGAGTAGAGAGCCGCTGGACACAAAAAGACGGCGACGACCGTCAGGCCATCGCCGTCGCAGCAGAGCATGAATTCGCGGCGAGGCGATCCGGGCCGAAGGCTAGCGAGGCGGAGCCTCAAACCCGCTGGCGTGGAACAACTGGAGCCGTCTCGCTCGCCTTGCTATCTGCCTGGCCCCGCTCCGCGGGGCGAGCCGTCTTGACGGAGGAAACTTGACTCATTCGCAAGGATTTCTCGCCGTCCAGACGTCTAGCGGTCGTCCGAGGACGGTCCGCGGCCTGGCAGCCCGAGCGGCGTGCCGTCGGCGGCGCCCCGCTCGTTCCCACCCCGCTCGTTGCCACCCCGATCAAGGCCACCCCGATCGAGGCCATCCCGTTCGAGCGTCTCTCGCGTGAAGGGCGGACGCTCGGCAGTGGCGCGATCCGGGAGTGGCGTGTCGGGACCGTGGCCGTCGGAGCCGCGGTTGATCAGGTCCTTCAGCTCCTTGCCGGGCTTGAAGTACGGGACCTTCTTTGGCGGAACGTCCACCTTGTCGCCGGTCTTGGGGTTGCGGCCCTTGCGGGGTTCGCGCTTCCGCAAGCGGAAGCTGCCGAAGCCGCGCAGCTCGATCTTTTCGCCGCGGTGCAGGGCATCGATGATGCTTTTGAAGACCGTGTCGACAATGACTTCCGAGTGTTTTTTCGTGAGATCCGACACTCGGGAGACTTCTTCGACGAGCTCCGCCTTGGTCATGCTTCCACCGGGCGCCACGCGTGTCTCCTTGTGGTCAGTCTTCAATACGAATCGCCAGGCGGCCGTCCGTGGACGCGCGTGCGACGGGCACGCGTACGTCCACAGAAGCAGACGGCCGCTGGCGGTTCACTACTGCTGGTGACGGAAGTGATCGCCCAGCGTCACCTGCGGGCTGCCGGATTCGCTGGAGTACTGCTCCCAGTCCGCCCGGTATTCGTCCGATTTGAGCGCGCGGATGCTGAGACCGATCTTGCGTTCGGACGGGCTCAGCTTGATGACCTTCATCTGGTAGGTCTGATCGACCTGGAGGTCGATCTTCTCGCCACCCTGCTGGTCATCGAACTCCGACACGTGGATGAGGCCTTCGACGCCGTCCGCCAGTTCGACGAACGCACCGAAGTTGGTCATGCGGACGACCTTGCCTTCGACGACATCGCCCACCTGGACGCGGCCGAAGAACTCGTCCCACACATCCGTCGCGAGCTGCTTGAGCCCGAGCGACAGGCGCTGGTTCTCGGCGTCGATGCTGAGGACCATCGCCTCGACCTTGTCGTTCTTGCGGAGCACCTCGGACGGATGCTTGAGGCGCTTGCTCCACGACATGTCGGAGATGTGGATCAGGCCGTCGATGCCCTCTTCGACTTCGACGAACGCGCCGAACTCGGTGAGATTGCGGACGCGGCCCACGATCTTCGTGCCGACCGGATACTTGTCGGCCAGTTCGTGCCACGGGTTGGCCTCGACCTGCTTGAGGCCGAGGGAGATGCGGCGGGCGGCCGGGTCGACGCCGAGGACCATCGACTCGACGTTGTCGCCGACGTTGAGGATCTTCGACGGGTGCTTGACGCGCTTGCTCCACGACATTTCGGAGACGTGGATCAGGCCTTCGACACCCGGTTCGAGCTCGACGAAGGCGCCGTAGTCCGTCAGGCTGACGACCTTGCCGGTCACGCGGGCGGTCACCGGGTAGCGTTCGAAGACATCGGACCAGGGGTCCGTCGTCAACTGCTTGTGGCCCAGCGAGACGCGCTCGGTGGCGGGGTCGTACTTGAGGACGATGACGTCGATCTCGTCGTTGACCTTGAAGACCTCCGACGGGTGGGACACGCGGCCCCACGACATGTCCGTGATGTGGAGCAGGCCGTCGATGCCGCCCAGATCGATGAACGCGCCGTAGTCCGTGATGTTCTTGACGACGCCGCGCAGGACCTTGCCTTCGGCGAGCGTATCGAGCGTGTGCTTCTTCTTCTCGGCGTTCTCTTCTTCGAGCAACACCTTGCGCGACAGCACGATATTGCCGCGCTTCTTGTTCACCTTGATGACGCGCATGCGCAATTCCTGGCCCTTGAGGGCATCCAGGTTGCGCACGGGACGTACGTCGATCTGCGAGCCCGGCAGGAAGGCGCGCACGCCAATGTCGACCGCGAGGCCGCCCTTGATGCGCTCCACCACACGGCCGATGACGACCTTGTGGTCCGCGAAGGCCTTTTCGACCTCGTCCCAAATCTTCATCTTCTCGGCCTTCTCGCGCGAGAGCACGACATGGCCGTCCCGATCTTCCGTGCGCTCCAGCAGCACGTCGACGATATCGCCCGGCTGGACGGTGACGTGGCCGGTTTCGTCGGTGAACTCCTCGACGGCAATCATGCCCTCGGACTTGAAGCCCACGTCGACGACGACCTCGTTCTCGGTCACCTTGAGCACGGTGCCCTTGACGACTTCACCTTCCGCGATGTTGCGGAAGCTGGTATCGTACAGGTCCAGCAGACGGGCATATTCCTGGGAATCGATGTCGTCGTCTTCCGAACGCATCGGGGTCAAGTGAGCACCCTGCCCGGACCGAGATGGCGTGCGGCCTCCTTCCTCTGAAATTTCCCTCGTGTCCGTGTCTTCGATGTGCGACATTCTAGCGGGTCCTCCTCAACGATCGTTTGCCGGTCTTGCAGCGCCGGCGGGCTGGAATATATGGCCCTGGTCAGCCTAGAGCCAAGCGATAGATACTACGACACTTAAGCAATCACTGTCAAGCTGGAACGACGGTCGCCGCGCGAAAACGGACAGCGTCGCCGAGCGTTCCCAGGTGGCTCCGTCCGGGCCTGGCGAGGGTCAGCCCGAGGGTCGGCCCCGAGGATCAGGTCGGGGGGATGAGATCGGGCGGCCGAGGCTGCACACGGGCCGGATCGAGAGACGTCGAAAGGCAGAAGGTGTATGGCGAAACGAACGAGCGCGAGACAGCAGCCGGCCAGCCGAACCCAGACCTCCAGTGCCAGAACCGCGAAGCGCCCCGCCAAGACCGGCGGCGCCAAGGCAGCCGCCAGGCGTACCGCGAAGAAGACCCCGGCAAAGAAGACACGGCCCAAGAAGCAGGCACGGCCAAAGACGTCCGCCAGGAAGAGCACGGCCGGCGCGAAGAAGGCCCCCGCCAAGTACGGAGTGAGCAAGTCCGGGGTGAAGAAGTCCGCCGCGTCGAAGCGGACCGCGTCCAAGGCGCCCGCGCGCAAAGCGGCCGCGTCCGCCCCGGGCAGGAAGCCCGGCAGCGCGAAGGCCCCGGTCAAGGCGACCACTCGTCCAACGCCCAAGACAGCGCCGAAGACCGCCGCGCAGCCCTCTGCAAAGACGGCGACGAAGAAGACTACGGCGGCGAAGGCCACCGCCCCGAAGCCGAAGGCGACGAAGCGCACGCAGCAGGCACGGCCGGCGCCCATCCGGACGCCGATCCCGTCCTCGTTGGACGTCGAATATCGCTCGTCTTCCGCGCGCAGCGGGCGCGAGGAGTTGTTCGATCAGTTGGACGAGCACACGGAGACGGGTCCGGTGCTGACGGCGGGCGACATCGACGCGAACTGGGAAACGGCTTACAGCAGCGGCGACGAGGCGCCGGGCGGCGACAATCCGACACCCGATCAGGACATCGTCGACGACATCGGCCGGGCGCTGGGCGTGGAGTACGACGATAACGAAGAGTTGAAGGGCGCCAACAAGATCAGCGAGCGGGACAAACACCGCTGGGAACTGGATCCCGCGTCCGCCGAGGACTACAAGGAACACGAATAAGCGGGCACGAATAATCGCCACCGCGGCGCGCGCCCCAACGGGTCCGCGCCGCCTCCGGCCCGCCGCAGCACCGCGCCCCCAGCGAACCGCCCCCGCCACGGTCGCGCTCGCAGTTCACGGACCTCAGCCGCGCCTGCAATCGCTCCACGCGCAAGCCGTCGCCAACCGCCGTTGACGTCCACCGCCGGGCGCGCGTCTGCGGCTGGCGTTGGGACTCTTACCGCTGCGCCGGCTCGGACACTTCCCCGGCGCGCTTCCGCACCACTGCCAGGACTTCGCGCACCACCTCATCCACCGACAGCGTCGTCGTATCGAGATGGACCGCGTCCGGCGCAATTGTCAGCGGCGATGCGGTCCGCGTGCGATCCGAGTGATCGCGTGCTTCGAGCGCCGTTGCCACGCTCGCGACCGTCGCCGGCTGCCCCGAATGCGCCGGATCGTTCGCGCGGCGCCGCGCGCGTTCGGCGGGATCCGCGTCCAGGTAGATCTTCACGTCCGCGTCCGGGAAGACCGCGGTGCCGATGTCGCGCCCTTCCATCACTACCTGACCGCGCGCGCCCATCGCACGCTGACGCTCGACCAGCGTCGAGCGGACAGTGGGCAGCCGCGCAACTTTGGTGGCGGCCTGATCGATCTCCGGCGTCCGGATCGCCTGCGTGACGTCGTGGCCATCCACGATCACACGGCCTTGCGACAACTCGAACACGGCCTCGCGCGCCACGCGCGCCACCGCCTCTTCGTCCTCGAACGCCACGCCAAGTTTCAGCACCCGCCAGGCCACCGCGCGATACATCGCGCCCGTATCGATGTGCGTATACTGCAGGTCCCTGGCAAGCGCGCGTGCCACCGTGCCCTTGCCCGCTCCAGACGGTCCGTCAATCGCGATTATCACAACCTCACAATTGTACCTCGTCATGCGACCTGCCGGAGCGCCGATTGACGTAAGCTAGGGGCCGCCGCCTCGGCCCGCCCAGGCCCGCCGATCGCACCCTGGCGCGTGTCGATGCGTCTGGCCGATCCAGCAATCGCGCACGCTGGCGATCTGGCAGTTCTGGTGCTCTCGGAGTCTCGTCACGTCGCGACGTCGCATGCTGTCGATCACGCCATCGGTCACCGCTCCGCCGCTCGTTGCGCCAATCACCGCGCCGCCGATGGCCGCGATGTCGATCCTGGCGGATTCGTCGATCCCGACGCATCGGTCGTCATCCCAGCACGCCATCCCCAAGACAGGGGATGACCGCGAGCGCCAGCCGGCCCGGATCTCATGACCCGCACTCGCACCGTTCTTCGACTCGTCTTCCTGGCGCTCGTCCTGATCGGCGTCGCCTCGACGCCGATCGCCGGCCGTTACGCGCGCGCCACCGGCTTCGTACTGCGCGCCGCGGGCCTGCACGGCACGTGGCAGGATCGCATCGCGCGCTTCCAGAACACGACGGTGCGGACGAGCGATGCGACGATAGATGCGCGCGTGGGACGTGTGCGCGCCCGCATCTATCGGCCGGCCATTGTCCGCGGACGCACGCTGCTGGTGACGGGCGGCGTGCACGCGCAGGGCATAGACGAGCCGCGCCTCAAGAAGCTGGCGCGCGACCTGGCCGTCGGCGGTACGCCCGTGGTCACCGCCGAAGTGCCGGACCTTCTGCAGTATCGAATCACCCCCAACCTCACCGACACCATCGAGGACGCCGCCGCCTGGGTCGCCGCGCAACCGGCGCTCGCGCCTGACGGCAAGATCGGCCTCTTCGGCGTCAGCTTTGCCGGCGGCCTCTCCATCGCCGCCGCCGGACGCCCCAGCATCCGCGATCACATCGCGCTCGTCTTGTCCTTCGGCGGCCACGGCGACATCGATCGCGTCATGCGCTATCTGTCAACCGGTATCCACCCCAACGGCGCCACGCGTCCGCCTCACGACTACGGCGTTGTCGTCATTCTCATGAACGTCGCGGACCGTGTCGTGCCGCCCGAACAGGTCGCCCCGCTGCGCACGGCCGTGACGGCTTTCATGAACGCGTCACACCTCGACATGGTCGACAAGGCTGCCGCGCAACGCGAGTTTACGCACGCGCGCGAACTGCAGGTGACACTGCCCGAGCCCTCACGCACGCTCATGGGTTACGTGAACGATCGCAACGTCAAAGGACTGGGGGCCGCGGTCCTCCCGCATCTCACCGGCTACGCGAACGACGCCGCCCTGTCCCCGGACGTGGCGCCCGGCGTCCGCGCACCCGTCTTTCTGATTCACGGCGCGGACGACAACGTCGTTCCGGCCATTGAATCCCGTTTGCTGGCGGACCGGCTGCGCGGCCAGGTGCCGGTTCACTTGCTCATCACCCCGCTCATCACGCATGCTGAGGTCGACCGACCGTCCAGCGCCAAGGACATCTGGAGACTGATCAGCTTCTGGTATGCCGTTCTCAATACCTGACCGCTCGACATCCGACGTTTCCCTTTCCCGGACTTCCTGGCTGCTGATCGTTGCGTGCTACGCCGTCGTGACCGTCTGGGTCACCTGGCCGCAGGCCGTGTCCTGGCGGGACGTGCCGATGCACCAGGATCCCTACTTCAGCATCTGGCGTCTGACCTGGATCGCCCACCAGCTTCCCCGCGATCCGCTGCACCTCTTCGACACGAACATCTTCTTTCCGACGCGCGGCACACTCGCCTTTTCCGACGCCGTCCTGTTCCAGGGACTCGTCGCTTCGCCCCTCCTCTGGCTCGGCATCCCGAGCGTCATCGTCTACAACACGCTGATCCTCGGCTCCTTCATCGTCTCCGGCGTCGCGATGTTCATCCTCGCCCGCGCGCTGACGCACTCCACACTCGCGGCCTTCGTCGCCGGATTGATCTTTTCGCAATTGCCTTACCGGATCGATCACTTCGTCCACATGGAGATCCTCTGGGGCTTCTGGATGCCCCTGGCCGTGTGGGCGTTTCTGCGTACCGTCGACACACACCGCACGAAATACGGCATCCTCACCGGCGCCTTTGTTGCCGCGCAGGCCCTCTCCGGGATCTACTACGCGATCTTCCTGGTGACGATTCTTGTCGTGCTGACGGTGTTGCTCGCGGCCTTTGGCGCGTGGCGCGATCTGCTGAAGGGTGCGAAGGCGTTCGCGATAGGCGGTGTCATCGCCATCGTGATCGTCCTGCCGTACATGCGGCCGTACGTGGAAGGCTCGCGCGCGGTGGGCACGCGCTCGGTCGAAGAGATGACCCACTACAGCGCGACGTTGACGAACTACCTGTCAACCGGCGGCGAGAACTGGCTGTACGGATCGAAGCTCGCGCCTCTCGGTGATCACGAGAAACGGCTGTTCCCCGGCTTCATCGCCCTCGCGCTCGCGCTCGTGGGACTCTGGCCGCTCGATCGACGGAAACTGCTGTTTGCGCTGGCTCTCGCATTTGCCGTCGACCTGTCCTGTGGATACAACGGATTCACATTCCCGATCGTCAGCACGCTGATTCCGCCATACCAGGGGCTCCGAGTGACGGCGCGCGCGGCGATCCTCGCCTTCCTCTTTCTCTCGGTGCTGGCCGCGTACGGCGTCGCGCGTCTGCAGGCGCTTCCGTGGTTGCGGACGCCGCGCGCCGCCGCCGGCGTTGCCGTGCTCATCGCCGCGCTCGTGGTCGTGGAATACACGAACATGGATCTCGCGATGCAGAAGTTGCCGCGCAAGACGCCGGCGCTCGCGCGTTTCCTCGCACAGGATTCCGCGCGCGTGATCATGCACTATCCGGTCCCGCGCCCGGAGGCATTACCAGGCCTGGATCCCTGGTATTCATACCTGTCGACGTTTCACTGGAAGAAGCTGATCAACGGCTACAGTGCGTTCGTGCCGCCGGGCTACATCGGGTTCATGGAGGTGATGCGGCGGTTTCCGGACGATCGATCGCTGGACGAAATCCGCCACCGCAAGATCGATCTGCTCGTCATCCATCGCTCGGGCATGCCCGCGTCTCACTTCTCGGAGCTCATGATCGCGCTGGAGAACCGGCCGGACCTCACGTTCGCGGGCGCGTTCGCGGACGGGAACCTCGGCGCGCTGGTGTATCGGGTCCGGAGGGACCAGGCCCCGAATCAGGACCCGGACCAGAAGCGGTAGCCGCGACGGCTTTCTTGAGCGCCGCGACTTCGCGTGCGCTCAATTCCCGCACGTCTCCCAATGGCAGGCGATCGTCGGTGATGGGGCCGATGCGGACGCGGCGGAGCGTCAGCACGGGATGTCCGACCGCGAGGCACATGTTGCGGATCTGGCGATTGCGGCCTTCACGGATAGAAAAAATCAGCGTCGACTGTTCGCTGCGCGCCGCGCGGTCCGACGCGGGGAGCCGCGCGAGGCGGACCTGTGCGGGTGCGGTACGGCGTCCGTCGAGGACGATACCGTGGGTAAGGCGGGAGAGGGCGCGGTCGTCCGGGATGCCGCGGACGCGGGCTTCGTAGACGCGTTCGACCTCGTGTCGCGGGTGCGTCAGCTTCGCGGCAAGGTCACCGTCATTCGTCAGGATGAGCAGGCCTTCGGAATCGTAATCGAGGCGTCCGACCGGGTAGACGTATTCCTTGACCCCGCGCAACAGTTCGATCACCGTGGGACGCTTCTGCGGATCCATCCGCGTGGTGACGTAGCCACGCGGCTTGTTGAGGAGCAGGTAGCGCGGCCGTTCCTGGCCTTTGATGCGGCGTCCATCGACGCGAATCTCGTCCAGGTCCGGGTCGGCCTTCGATCCGAGATCGAGCACCGTCTTCCCGTTCACCGACACCCGGCCGTCCGTCATCAGCTTCTCGGCGGCGCGGCGCGAGGAGACGCCGGCGGCCGAAAGGATCTTCTGCAATCGCGTCAACACGCCACGATCGTAGCACGCGCGAGGCGAGCGTCCCGGCCGCTCCCTTCCTGACCGCCCTCCTTGCCCCGCTTACCCGGCCCCGCTTGCCCCGCCCCGCTTGCCTGGCCCGGATCGCCGCACGCGCAAGGACTCGAAGGACAGAAGACAGAAGTTAGAGGCACGAAAAAGGCCAGGAGACGAAGCAGCGTCCTGCCTCGTTCCTGGCCTGATGTCCCATCGTGCGGCTGTCGCCGGCCGCAGTTCTTGCAAGGTGTCCGTCTTGCGCTATTGCATTTTCTGCTTCTGCTGCTCGAGTCGACGACGACGGTAGGCGGCGCCGATGCCGAGGAGGCCGGAGCCGAGGAGGACCATCGACGTGGGCTCGGGCAATTCGCGGGCGGTCTGCTGGTCGATCCAGCTCGCGTAGAGGGACACGCGAGCGTCGCCGGCAAACTCGCCGTAGGACGAATTCAGGAACGTCAAGCCGCCGCCGGGGGCCGGGCCGAACCACGTGTCGCCGCAGACCGGGCCGACGGTGCCGCCCCAGGAGTGGACGCCGGCAATCTTGCCGTCGATGAACATCGCGCCGCCGGAATCGCCGGGCGCGATGAACCACTCGTCGTTGCCGAGGCCGGCGTGGGGCGCGCCGAAGCACGAACCGGCCGGATCGATGCCGAGACCGGTGGCGTCGAAGTCCATCGCGAGCGACGTGCCGCCGTCGACGCCCCACAGGTAATCGACGGTGTTCTTGCCGACGCGGCGACCGCCGTTCGGGCCGAAGAAGCCGTGGATGTTGCCGGTGGTGCCGTTGCCGTGGCCGCCGTAGCCGACCAGTGTCGCTTCCTTACCCACTTCATCGTTGGACCGGTAGATGTCGTAGCTATCGAATCCGGTCACCTTGTGGGAGAGGAACACGATCGCGAGGTCGCGTCCGTCGGTCGTGGCGCCGGTATAGCCGGGGGCGATGGCGACGTCGACGCTCTGCGTGACGTGATCCGCGCCCGCGCCGCCGGCCGCGCCGTAGAACTGGACCTGCATCGACTGGCTGGTGAGCAGCGGCGCGACGCAGTGTGCGGCGGTCAGGACGTGCATGCCGGTGGAGAGCAGGGCGCCCGAGCAGCCATAGGAGAAGCTGGCTGCGGTGCCCACCAGGCGGACAACGCCGTTGAACTGGTTCGAGTTGTTCAGCGTAGGGGTCGGAATCGGAGAACTGGGGTTGCCGGTAACCAGGACGTTCTGCGTTTCCATGCTACCGGGAATGCCATACACCGGATCGGCCGAAGCGGTAGACGCAGCCGCAAACAGGCAGACGATGGCAGCACCAAAGAACCGACGTGACATCTGATTCCCTCCTCGCACACGGCTGGCATCCGGGATTACAGGAGCCGCGTGCTCCAATCAGTGTGTGAATGAGACGGACGGGCTCGGCTGTGCAAAGCCTGCGCCACGCAGAACATGGGGCCGTGATGGGATGGGTTACGAATTAGTCTCCGCCGGCCACAACTAAGGTCCGCAAACTCGGCGTCCTGGCGGACTAAGAAGCGCGGCACCGGCGCAGCGAGCGGCGGGCAGCATCATCCGCTTTGCCGCCCGCGAGCGGATCCGCTCGCACGCTCCGAGTGTTTGCGATGGTATTGCGAGGGCAAAGGTCGGCTCTGGTGACGCCGGTAGCTCTGGTAGCGCCGGTAGAGTGCGGTGCCGAATCTGTGGTGCTGAGTGACGAGGGCAGAGTGACGAGGGCTGAGTGACGAACGGCGAGTAGCACCTCGATCGAACTGGTCGGCCGCGCGCGGCGTTGTGAACCGGCCGAGGAGGACGGCAGGGCCAAGGACGCTGGCCGCCGCGATCGTGAGAGGCGCCGAAGGCTACTGAAGAGATCCCACGCGCACGCGAGTTGCTGGCGGCGTCCACAATGCGCCGCGCCGCGCGATGCGAGCACGTCAGATGCGCCGCCACACCGCGCCGTCGCACGCAACGGACGCGCCGAACCCGCCGCCCATCACCGCACCACCCGCCGCCAGCCACCCGCCCGACGCCGCAAACGCCACGAATCGCGTCACCGCGAAGATGACATCAGCCCGCGATCACCGCGTAGGCTCATCATCGTCGTCATCCGCCCGACCGGCAGGCACCGCAATCTCATCCGAGGCAGCACCGACTTCATCCTCATCATCCGCGGCGTCCGCGTCATCGTCGACGTCGTCTTCACCCTCGTCATCGACTTCATCGACGTCTTCGTCTTCATCGTCCTCGTCGTCTTCCTCGTCGGACTCGTCTTCGAGGTCATCACCATCGACGTCCGCCGCCTCGACGACGCCGCCATCTTCGACATCTGCGACGTCATCAACGTCGGCAGCATCCAGCGTCGCCGCAGGATCGCCCCCATCGTCAACAAGCGTTTCCTCCGCGGTTGACGCATCGACACTCAGATCGGCATCCCCGCCGGACACGACGTCTCCCGCAGTTGCGGCGTCACCAGCGACTTCGTCAACCGCCGTTCCCTCGCTCGCCGTGGGCGTGGACTCTCCATCCCCTCGCAACACGCGGTCCTCGTCGAAGTCGAACGTCATCGGCATTTCAACCGGACCAGAATCACCCAGCGCCGGAGGATCGAACCCAAGGACGTCCGCCAGGTCTTCAACCTTCGGCAGATCGGAGATGTCGTTGAGGCCAAACTTGTCCAGGAACTCGCGCGTCGTTGCGTACATGAACGGACGCCCGACCACCTGCTTGCGACCGACGATCTTCACCAGCTTCCGCTCGATCAGCGTATTGAGCACGCCGGAGGTGTTGACGCCGCGAATGTCCGCGATCTCCGCCGCCGTCACTGGCTGCTTGTAGGCAATGACCGCCAGCGTTTCCAACGCCTTGACGGACAACTTCTGCGTCGTCCGCTCGTGGAACAGCCGCCGCACATACTCGTGCAGTTCCGGCTTGGTGACGATCTGATAGCCGCCCGCGACTTCCACCAGTTGCAGACCGCCGGGACGATCGTAGTCCTGCCGCAGCAGCGCGAGCGCGCCCTCGACGTCTTCCTTCGGTTCTCCCTCCAGCAGCTTGCACAGCGTCTTGAGCGGCAAGGGCTCCGGCGAGGCGAAGATCAGCGCTTCGACGATCGGTTTCAGATGATCGGACATCGACTCTCAGCCTCTCAACTCTTAGCCATCTCGGTCGCCGTGCTGGGGAGGTGCGACGCCAGGTCTCCAATGGGCTTCGGGGCATCCGCGGGTCGCGCGCGCTTGTAGACGCGGATATCGCTGAACGCGCCCGACTGGAATACACGAATCAACTTCAGCCGGATCATCTCCAGCAGGGCCAGGAACGTCACGATCAGATCGGCGCGACCGCCCACGTCCTCGAACAGCTCTTCGAATCCAAGCGCTTCGGTTTCCGACAGACGCTTCAGCATCTGTTCGATGCGCATTTCGATCGGAATCTGTTCGCCGGGGATGGCGACGGCCGGCCGTTGTTTGGAGCGTTCGACGACCGCGCGGAAGGCGGCGATGAGGCTGAACAGGTCGACCTCGAGTTCCGGCTCGGCTTCCTCGCCGGCAAGGTTCGCGACGGCCTCGTCCGACCTCATCCACTGCGCGCTGCGGACCGTTTCCTTCTCGTGCAGCATCTCCGCCGCGGCCTTGAACTTCTGGTGCTCGATGAGGCGGCGCACGAGCACATCGCGCGGATCTTCTTCGGGATCCTCCTGCTCGGGCGCGGGGCGCGGCAGGAGCATGCGCGATTTGATGTGGATCAGCGTCGCGGCCATGACGAGGAAGTCACCGGCCACGTCGAGGTTCAGCTCCTCCATCAGCTCGAGATAATGCAGATATTGCGAGGTGATGAGGGCGATCGGAATGTCGTAGATGTTGACCTCATGCTTCTTGATGAGGTGCAACAGCAGATCGAGCGGTCCCTCGAAGCCTTCGAGCTTGACCGGATACGCTTCCAACGCCGATTCAAACGGCTGTTCCTTGATCCGCAGCTCGCCTGTCTAGTAGCGGAGACGCACCGCGTCCCGGACCCGCTCCATCGTTTCGACCGCAACGCGCTGCGCCCGGCGCGATCCCTCGTGCAGGATCTCGCGGACCTGCCCCGGCTTCGACGCCACCGCCGCCCGCCGCTCACGCAGCGGCTCCATCGCCTTGTTCATCGCCACGGCCAGCTTCGTCTTGACCTCGACGTCCCCAACCTTGCCGGCCCGATAGCGCGCCTTCAGGTCGTCGACTTCAGCGGTATTCGGATTGAAGGCGTCGTGGTAGATAAAGACCGGATTGCCTTCCACCGTCCCCGGCACGTCCGCGCGAACGCGCTTCGGGTCCGTGTACATCCGCATCACCTTCTGCTTCACCGTCTCCACATCGTCCGACAGGTTGATCGCGTTGCCGTAGCTCTTGCTCATCTTCCGGTTGTCGATGCCCGGAAGCCGGGGGAAGTTCGTGAGCAACGGCTTCGGCTCGACGAAGACCTCACGGAAGAACCCATGGAAACGCCGCACGACCTCGCGCGACAACTCCAGGTGCGGCACCTGATCCTCGCCGACCGGCACGAAGTGCGCGTTGTAGATGATGATGTCCGCCGTCTGCAGCAGCGGATACCCAAGGAAGCCGTAGGTCGACAGATCCTTGTCGGTGATCTGCTCCTGCTGCTCCTTGTAGGTCGGGACGCGCTCCAGCCAGGGAACGGGCACCACCATCGACAGGAGGACGTGCAATTCCGCGTGCTCAGGCACCAACGACTGCACGAACAGCGTACTCCGCTCCGGGTCGAGACCGGCCGCCAGCCAGTCCGCGGCATTATCCAGGGCATTGGCGGCGATGTCGCCCGTATCGGCGTAGTCGCTCGTCAAGGCATGCCAGTCGGCGATGAAGTAGAAGCAGTCGTAGCGCTCCTGCAGGCTCACCCAGTTATTCAGCGCGCCGAGCAGATGTCCGAGATGAAGTTTTCCCGTAGGGCGCATGCCCGAAAGGACGCGTGATTTTGCAGGAGTAGTCAAGCCGGTTCAGTCCCTGACGCGAGTTGGCACCTGGCCACAAGCCGCTTAGAGTACGGCAAAACGGCGACATCGGCAAGAGCACGACCATTGCGCGCCTCACCCACCACCCTCGACCGCTCCGCCCGGCGCTCGACCCCGCAGGCCCGCACCACCAGCACCAGACTCCCCCGGACGTGCGGAGAGACTGAGCCCATCGCCCGGATCCGGTCACCCGCGGCGAGGCTGCACCTCGGCGCCGTGCGAGAAACACCAGAGCGGAGATCGCGAGAGGTCTGTCGCCCGAGGCCCCCTCCGGAGCCTGTCGCCAGAGCTACGCCGTCACGACGTCCACACGTGCGCCGCGCATCAGCCGAGGAACACCGCCACGTCCGCCAAACGCCAGACGGCACACGTCGCTCACGCCGCAGCCAGCCACACCGGACCGGCCCACGCAGAGGCCACCCCGACGCAGCCCCGGCCCACAACACTTGCCCTTGTCGTCAGATCCCCCAATCAGCAGGTCACCTCCGCCTGGACAACGCCTGACATCCGATCGGCGATTCTGATCGCTGGACGGACGCCGCCGCCCCGCTCGCCGCCGCCCCGCTCGCCGCCGCCTGCCGCAGCGACGCTAGCGCGTGATGGTCCACCGGAACGCACACCTCGCCACCCGCGTTCGTCACGCGCCTTTTGCGATGGGCCGGCCCCGCGATGATCCGGCCACGCAGACGACCGCGCGCCATCCTGACGACGTTCCGGCTTTCGCCGCGCACGCGTATGCGTGCACGCACACGAAAGGGCCGCGATGAACGAGACAAGGCCAGACGGATTGACCCGCCGCATGGTCATTGACCCGCCGCACGGTCACGAACGCCCGCGACGATTGACGTCGTGCTGTCGCACCTCGCCGCGTTCGACATCGTCGAGGAGTTCGCACTGTGCGCGATCCCGTCTTGAACCCGCAGGCGGGCACACCGCGACTTCGCGGCATCGCGGCGTAGTCGTCCCCGCCGCCGCGTGTCATGGTCCGCACCACGTCCGCAACGTCGACCCGATGATCGGGCTGACGAATTCGCTCGCGTGAACGCGATCAGCGCAATCTCCGTAGCAGTGAATCCGTAGCAGCAAAGGTGACCCTCTGCCCGGAACCGGCGCTCCAGACGGTCGTACGAACTCCCACTCGCCTCGCCGAACGGCCTCAACATCACGAACACCGTGCCGCACGCACACGCCGGCCGCAACCGTGCGTGATGGGATCCCCGGTCAGGAGGTATTCATGTTCACAGCCTTTCCCAGAATCATCCGATCGGTCGCCCTCGTCGGATTCCTCGTCTCAGCCACGGCCACACTGCCAGCCGCACCAGGCGGTTGCCCCGGCGGTACGCGTCTGGCGTGCCAGTCGCTATGCGCGGACGCACTCGCCGCCTGCCTCGCAGCCTGTCCAACGATCGAATGCAGACGGGCATGCGCGCAGACACTCCGGGAATGCAACGCCGCATGCGCAGCCAATTGCCCGTAGTACAGGCGCACCTCCACAGCGCGACGACATGAAGAGTCGCGTTCATTCATCCGTCTGCCGCCCCGCCCCCAGCGGCCCGTTCACCGCAGGCCCGGTTCGCCGCAGGCCGGTCTCGTGCCGCGCCAGCGGTTCGCATGCGGCTCTCGCGGCTCTCAAGGGTCACGCTGACGGAATGCGAGCGTCCCTACGACGATCGTTCGCACACGGCCTGATGCAATCGATCAAGGCGAACGCGCTCGGGTACGACTCCGCCACGCAGAAGCGAAGCTGTTCCAGGCCACCGCGCAGAGACATGTCCAACGTGAACGCGTCTCCATATACCCACGCCGCGGCACTTGTTCGATGTTCCCCATAGGTCTCTTGAACGCCTACGTGCGGATGCGTCAGACGTGCGCCCCCGTACGGAGGACATGCGCAACCGCGCAACGGCCGCTCCGGTTTGCCCATCGCCCTTCCCTTCACACTTCGCACTCACGATCGTGAACGCTTCCTTGCACTCGACCTGCTTCACGCCGTGGCGATGATTGGGTAGGCGGTCAGGAGGAATTCATGTCCACAGCGACACGCCGGATTGCCAGACGACTGTTTGCCGTAGGATTTCTGGCCGCATGCATAGCAACGGTGCTGGCGACGGCACAAGTGATCTGTACCGGCGGCACCCTGGCCGCGTGCCAGAACATCTGCCTGCAGAACCTCTCCGACTGCCTCGCCGGCTGCGAGGACATTGTCAGCTGCATCGGATTCTGCAATCGCGTGAAGAATTCGTGCATCCACCGATGCGAGTTGAACTGCCCGTCATAGTGCTCCTGTCCTCCCCCTCTCATCGCGACACCGCGACGTGGCGGGCTCCCACACCGCGTCGCCTGTTCCTCTTCCTGCCCACTCACCATTCCGCCGTTCATTCCTTTGTCCATGCTCATACTCCAACGGCCACGCGAGAGCACAGTCGTCGTGCCCTCCAGCGCCGAACGCCTCGCGCGCGAGATCACGCGCGCTCATGACTATTACAAGCGGCATGCCGGAATCGTCGGATCGCCTGCGGGATCCGATCGACCCGTTCGCTCCATCAGAATTCGCTCGTGAAATTGCGAACAGAAGATCGAAGGGGATGCGGCGTGGCGCGCATCATCTGTGAAGGGCTTTGCAGGATCGCCACGCCACTCATTCGTTCGCTGCATCGCCAACTGCGCGAGCAGGTGCCCGTAGCGATCGCTTCTCCACCTCTCTTCTGAACGTCAGGCCGACGCCGCGGACGAAGCACCGCGGCGTCGTGCCGCGGAAGTCCCTCCACGGCATTCCCCTTGCACTATCCACGACAGGCCCGCGACAGACGCGGACGGTTGGTCTTTGCGGTTAGCGGGGATTCGTAGATGCCGGCCAAGAGAAGCGAGCGCGACCGTGCAGAAACAGCGTACGCGTCGCAGCGCCTCCTCGCTCTTCTTGCCACGTCTCCGATGACGCCGGCGCCATGCCGATCGTAGAGGGCGGACGCGTCGATGGGCTCGTGAAGGCGCCTCGCCTGCGTGTAAAAGGCACGCAAGCGAGGCTAAGCCAAGTCAGCAACAGCAGCTTGCCGGCGAGGCCTGGCGCGTATTGTCGCATGCGTTGGGTTCGGCGGCCGGTCGCGCCGATGTGCGCGAAGGAGTCGAGAGATGTCTGAGACGTATGTTCCTTCTGTTCCTGTGTTGCCGGTGGTGTTGGTGCGGATGATCGATGCGGCGGCGTGTACGGCACCGGCGGGTCGAGCGGAGGCACTGGCGGAGTTCGGACGCCTGGCGTTGGTGCTGGTGCCGAGCGCTGGCGTGCTGGATCTCGAGAGTGACGAAACGGCAATGCGGGTCCAGTCGATCGCGGCGCGGCATTTAGGTTTCGACAAGGCGCGAGATGACTTCTATCGAGCCTTGGAGCGTTTGCCGGAGACCTACGATGACGAGCGGGACGTGTTGGAATCGGCCTTTATCGAGGCGCAGGCAGCATCCGATGCGGCGCAGCGCCTGTTTGGTCTCGCGTTGGGCGTGACCTTTGCAATGTTCACTGGCATGTCGGCGAATGGCGGATCGAGCGCGAGTCGGTGACGTAGGTAGAAGGCTGATGCCGGTTCGGTCGACGGAGTGTCCGCGGCGCTTCGTCGACCGAACATCTAACGCCGGGATGCGCGTACGCCAGACGAGCGACGAGGATCTGCAGTATCGATGGCGGTGATGTCGAGCGGACATCCTGCTGGCGACGCTGCGGCGAGTGATGACGAGTACTGCGATGACGAAGCGGGTGATGCTGAGGCGTGTCGTGACAGGGAGATCGACGGAGCGCCGATCCTGGAAACGATCGGGCTATCGACAACTGATGTCCTGGCGAGCGTCATCGTTCTGGCGAGCGGTGGACTGCCGGTGGATGCTGGACCTCTTACGAGTGTTGGCGTTCGGGCGAGGTTCGCGGTGGTGGTGCGGATGTGGACGAGGAGTGCGCGTGTCGTGGTCGTCGGCACAGCGCTGTGTTGCGCGCCTGTGCGCACGACAGCAAGCGCCATCGACGGACTCCGTCATCGGCGTCGGCAACGGCCTTGGTATCCCCGTCGATCAGTACGCGAGCGGCTGGTGGCGTCCGTGCACATCACGTCCGGCGCGCGCGACGTCGATCGGCTCCATCGTTTCAGCGGCCTTCGAAATGCTGCAGGACCGCTTCCGCCGTCTTGGCGCCGACTGCTGCGGTCAATTCCTCGCGCGTCGCGCGGCGGACGCCGGCCAGGCTGCCGAACGTTACGAGAAGAGCGCGCCGGCGGCGCGGTCCGATGCCGGGGATGCTATCCAGTTCAGACCGCAGGTCGCGGCTGGTGCGGGATTGCCTGTGGAACGTAATCGCAAAGCGGTGCGCCTCGTCTCGAATGCGCTGCAACAACCGCAGCGCGGCGCCCTCATGGGGAAACGCGAGGGCGTCGGGCGAATCTTTCGTGAACACGAGCTCTTCCTGCTTTGCGAGGCCGATGGCGACGAGTTGATCGAGGCCGACGCTGCGGAGCGCTTCGTACGCGGCCGAGAGCTGGCCCTTGCCGCCGTCGATGATGATCAGATCCGGAAACGGTCCGCCGGACGCGGCCACGCGTTTGTAGCGGCGCTGCACGACCTCGAACATCGACGCGAAATCGTCCAGGATGCGCCCTGGTACGCCGTTCGTCCGGCGCGAGCGGTCGAACGATGCGTCGAGCGCGGCCGGCGTCCCTGGACTGAAACTGGAGCTCGGGCTGGCGCTCGTGGTGTCAGCCGCGGTCGGCTGGACGCTGTCGTCTGCGATCGACGCCGTGACGCGGCCGCGAATGCGGAACTTGCGATACTCGCTGCGCTTCATGCGGCCGTCTTCACAGACCACCATCGACGCCACGGTCTCGCTTCCCTGGATGGTCGAAATGTCAAAGCACTCGATGCGTCGCGGAATGGCGGGCAGCGCGAGTGCGGTGCGCAGTGTCTCCAGCGCGTCGTACTCCGCCAGGTCGGAGCGGTTCGCGCGCGATTCGTAGGCCAGCGCCGCGTTGCGTGTCGCGAGGTCCAGCAGGCCGCGTTTGTCGCCGCGCTTGGGCACCATCAACCGGACGCGGCGATCCGCCTGCTCCGACAGCCACGCCTCCATCACGTCCGCTTCGTCCAGTTGCACCGGGACGTGGACCTCGGGAGGCGGGTCCTGCAATTGATAGAACTGCTGCAGCGCGGCTTCGAGGATCTCCGCCTCGCTTGCGCCGGCGGTCTCCGACGCGTCCGTCACCAGTTCGACGCGGTCCACCACGCGGCCGCCGCGCACCTGAAACACCTGCACCACGCCGCCGGATGGGCCGACCTTCACGCCGAACGCGTCGCGATCGCCGAAGCGGGGCGTCACCATCTTCTGCTGGCGGTCGCGCAGTGTCTCGACGGTCTTCAACGCGTCGCGCAACTGCGCGGCCTGCTCGAACCGTTCGCCCGCCGCGGCGTCGACCATGCGCGCGCGCAGGTCGGCGATCAGCTCGTCGTTGCGTCCTTCCAGGAACAGCCGCGTGTCGGCCACGGCCCGCCCGTACTCTTCTGGCGGACACAGGACGCGGACGCACGGCGCGATGCACCGGCCGATGTCATACTCCAGACACGGCCGTGGACGCTCGCCGGTGATGATCTCGTTGCACGATCGCAACCCGAACAGCTTGTGTGTCAGATTGATGGTCTTCCGCGCGAGCGATGCCGGCAGGAACGGCCCGGCATAGTAGCTTCCGTCCTTCTCCACGCGGCGTGCCACCAGCACCCGCGGAAACGCCTCCGTCATCGTCAACTGCAAGTAGGGATAGTTCTTATCGTCCCGCAGCAGGATGTTGTATTTCGGCGTGCGCTGCTTGATCAGATGGTTTTCGAGCGCCAGCGCTTCGACGACGGAGTCTGTGACGATGACTTCGAGGCGGTGGGCCTCGTCCAGCAGGGCGTTCGTTTTCGGGTCGACGCCGTAGGCGCCGAGGTAGCTGCGGACCCGGTCGCGCAGCACACGAGCCTTCCCGACGTAGATCGTCTCTCCCACGCGGTTGGAGTAGACGTAGACGCCGGGCTGCTGAGGAAGGCGGGCGATCTGATCCTTGAGATCGCGAATGGGCATCGGTTACACTGCGAAGTTCTTGCGGGCCGCCGACCGCGTCGGGTCTCGGCCTGCGACGCTCAGCCGGCCGCGGAGCCGACGGTCCGTTGCAAGCCGCCGACCGTTGGGGTCGTCCGGCCGCGATGTTTCAGCGGGCCTGATCGAAGATGCAGGCCTCGATTCTCGGGTTTCAGCGTGCGACGCTCGGTGGCGACGGCGAAATGGTCGCCGGACGTGAGCATGTCGCCGCGTCGCCTGTGCCGTTCAACCGGCCAGGGCCAGCTTTTCTCGGTCTCACGGGAATGGCGAGGAAACCCTGGTTTCATTATAAGGGTCGGCCGGGAACGAGACCGCTCAGCATATGACCTTTACCGGCCTCATTGGCGCGATCTGCATGCTCCCGCTCCGCGCCATCATCTATTTCTGCGTCAAGCTCCGCATTCATCCCAACGTTCTGACGTTGATCGGGGTCCTGATCAACCTCGCGGCGGCCTGGGCGCTGGCGCTGCAGCGGTTCGTGCTGGCCGGCGTCGTGATGATCGTGGCCAACATCTTCGACTTCATCGACGGCAAGGTCGCCCGCGAGCTCCAGATGGAAAGCGCCTTTGGCGGATTCTGGGATTCGGTCATGGACCGCTTCTCAGACATCTCGCTGTTCCTGGGCTTGATCTACCTCTACTCCGCGCTCGGTCGGACCGACTACGTGATGGTGACGGCGCTCGCAATGATGTTTACCGTGCTCACGAGCTACACGCGGGCGCGCGCCGAGTCGTTGGTCAGCAAGTGCAAGGTCGGCTTCATGGAGCGGCCGGAGCGCATCGTGCTCTTCATGATCGGCGCGTTCACGAACCGGATGGCCGCGGTGCTGTGGGTCATCCTCGTGTTGTCCATCTTCACGGTGGCCGACCGCATCTACTTCACGTGGAGAGAGCTCGGTACGACGAAGTCCGAGCTGGCTGCCTGACGGATCCGAACGATGAGCGCCTCCCTGTTGACCCTCCCCGCCCGGATCGTGTGGAATGCGGTGTACTGGACGTTCGACCGCGCGACCTGGCAATACGACCTGATGGTGGCTGCCATCCTGGCGTTTGTCTGGTTAACTCCCCCCGCCTGGCTTGGTGATCCCACCGCCGGCGGCCTCGGTCTGATCGGCTGGCTGCTCTCCCAGTTCCGCTAGTCCACCGGCTGCTTGCGGCCGGCCCGGATCCTCGGCCGGCTCGGAAGCAATCACAGGCCGGACGCGCCCGCACGCCAGTGGGGCACCGATGTCTAACGAGGTTTTACCGCGCGTCCTGCTGGCGATTGGCGCCTTTTTCCTGCTCGCCAATCTGCGTCTTCTCTTCCAGTTCCTCCGTTATCTGAAACTGCGATCGTCCGCGCTCCTGACGTGGCCCGTACCGCGACCGCGTTCCCACAAACTGTTCCTGCTCATGGGGCCTGCGCTGGGCCTGTTGATCCTCGTCAAGATCTTCTTCCTGCGACAGCCGTTCGTGGCGATCTTCGGCGAGTCGATGATGCTCGTCTACTTCGCGGCCCTGCTGCCGCTCAGCCTCCGCATCAGCCGTGGATTCTACGAAGATGGCGTGTGGGCCGATGACGGCTTCATGCCCTACGGCACGATTGGCGGCATGAGCTGGCGGGAGGGTCCCGAGCTGACCTTGATGCTGATCCCGCGCATGAGACGCCTGGCGCGGCGGCTCAGCGTGCCGCGTCAGTACTACGGCGAGGCGAGGCGCCTGCTGCGGGACAAGATCGCCGGACACGACATCCACTTCACCGGCAAGCCGCTCGATCTGGGCGCGCATGACGAGCGGGACGACGTCTGACGCCGCCTGCGCTGCACGATCTCTGAACTCGCCGGCCTGCGAGTAATGCGCAAGCTCTCGCTGCGCCGCTCGCGCGTTCTTGCTCCCTCGGCGATGCGGACGAACGACCCGACGAGCGGACGAACGACAGTCGTCTCGGGCTCTGTCGTCGGAGGAGACTGATTACCCGGCGAGGCGGGGATCGAAGCAGGCGCGGCAGCGGGCTTCGTATGTGCCCATTGCGCCAACGAGGACGCGTTCCGAGCTGGCGACGAGGCGCTGCGTGTGGTTGGCGGGCTCGCCGCAGACGACGCAGATGGCCAGCGTCTTGGTGATGTACTCCGCGATGGCGAGGAGTTGCGGCATCGGCTCGAACGGCTTCCCGAGATAATCCTGATCGAGGCCGGCGACGATGACGCGCTTGCCCTGGTCTGCGAGCGTGTTGCAGACGGCGGGCAGTTCGGCGTCGAAGAACTGGCCTTCGTCTATGCCGACAACCTCGGTTTCAGGATCGACGCGGTCCAGCAGTTCGCCGGATGTCGCGACGACCTCCGACGCGATCCGCATGTCGCTGTGCGAGATGATGTGCGTATCGCTATAGCGATCATCCACGCGCGGCTTGAAGATCTGGACGCGCTGGCGGGCGATCTGCGCGCGGCGGAGGCGGCGGATGAGCTCCTCGCTCTTGCCGCTGAACATGCTGCCGGTGATGACTTCGATCCAACCGGGTTTACGTCGAATGTCGACCATGTGCGTGTGGAACCGGGCGAACGCGCGCGGCGAAGAGCGCTAGGCGCGGGATTGATACTCGCCCGTTTCCGTATTGACGCGGATCAGGTCGCCGTTGCTGATGAACGCCGGCACGATGACGACGATGCCGGTCTCCACCTTGGCTGGTTTGGTCTGCGCGCTGGCCGTGGCGCCCTTGATGCCGGGAACGGTGTCCTCGACGCGGAGATCGACGGTCGCGGGCAGCTCGATGCCGACGGCCTGGCCTTCGTAGAACTCGACGCGGATGGTCGTTTCGGGCAGCAGGTAACCGGCTGAATCGCCGAGCGCTTCTTCCGACATATGGATCTGCTCGTACGACGACGTGTCCATGAAGTAATAGTCGGACGCGTCCTTGTAGAGATACTGCATCTCACGCTCGTCCAGCACGGCGCGGTCCACTGAATCTTCCGAGCGGAAGCGATGCTCGAACAACGCGTTGTCGCGCACCTTGCGCAGCTTGGCGCGCACGAAGCCACGGAGGTTGCCCGGCGTGACGTGCTGGGTTTCCACCACGCGGCACAACTCGTTGTTGTGCTTGATCAGATTGCCCTTGCGGAGACGGGTAGCTTGTACTGAGCTCATGACCCTTGTCTTGTCGTGTTCTTGCGCGCCCCCGGCTTGCGGCCTCGGCCCGCGATGGTCAGCCGGCCGCTCGGCCGGCGGGAGTTGAATCGTGCGACCTGCGCGGTCACCGCAACCCATCGAGTGTAGCACACGCTGTCGCGGAACCGGGCAGCCCGGCCGGAAGCGGACAGGGGCATTGCGGGAGGACGTCGACACCGTCAAACCGCTGGCCGGAGCATCTGGCCGGGGCCTGTGGCGGGCCGCGCTGCGCTCGTTGCCGAATCACTGCTGGGAACGGCTGAAGACGCCCGGCCGAACGCGGGTCGGCTGATTGCTGCTGGCGCAGACAGAACCACCCCGCACGACCTCATCACGGCGTGCTCGCCGCATGAGCGGCGCGTAAACGGAAGAAGCGCGTGTGTGTGGGTCTGCGTCAGCCGACGGCGACGCGCTGCGGGCCGTCCCGGGCGACTTTGGGCACGCTGATCGTCAGCAGGCCGTCGCGGAAATCGGCGGCGATGTCGGAGACTGACAGCCGGTGCGGGAAGTCGAACCGGCGTGAGAAGCGGCCGTGGCCGCGCTCGACGAGCAGGAAATGTGCGGACTGCCGGCCTGGCGGACGGCCGCCTGAGACGGTCAGACTGTCGTCGGTCGCCTGCACCGAGAAGTCATCGGCGGTCAGTCCGGCCAGTTCGATGACGATGGTGTAGGCGTCAGGCGTTTCGTAGACATCCACCGGCGGCGTCCAGCCGGTGGCGGCGGACTGCGCCCGCTGGACGCGCTGATGCCACGCAACGAAGTCGTGAAGAGGATCCCAGCGCATGAAAGAACAGTATCAGGGAACTGGCCCGAAAGGACAAATTCAAAAAGGCCGCGGACATTTGCCGTATTCTACAAAGGAGCTCTAGCGAGGCAGAGCCTCAGACCGACAGCGTGAGGAGTTGTTTTGACCGCCTCGCTCGCCTTTCTGTCGGCTCGCCCCGCTCCGCGGGGCGGACGTCTTGATGGATTGGCAACTTGACTCATTCGCAAGGATTCTTGGCCGTCAAGACGTCTAGCGAGGAGGCGGGCAATGGTGACGCGATGGGTGCTGACAGGGCTGCTCGTAGCAGCAGGGTTCGTGGCGGGCGTGGTGGTGACCGGCCGGATGCAGGCGGTCCAGGAATCCGCGGCCCAGTCGGACACTGCGCATGAGACGCCGACCGTGACAGGCGCCAGCGCGCCGGGCACATCCGCCGCGCCCGCGCCGCAAGCCCTCCCCGCCGCCGGCGCGCCCGATTTCACGCAGATCGCCGAGCGCACCGTTTCCAGCGTCGTCAACATCTCCTCGCTGCAGGTCGTGCGCGCGCCGCGCTCGCCCTTCGCCGCGGACCCGTTCTTCCGCCAGTTCCTCGGCGAGGATGAGCTCTTCGGCGAGCGACGCGGTCAGAGCGCCGGCTCCGGCGTCATCATCTCCCCCGACGGCTACATCCTCACCAACAACCACGTCGTCGGTGAGCACATGCGCGAAGTGACGGTGATCCTGTCCGACAAACGCGAGCGCCCGGCACGACTCATCGGCATCGATCCCATGACCGACCTCGCACTGCTCAAGATCGAAGGCAGGAACCTGCCGACCATCCCCTGGGGCGACTCCTCGCAACTGAAGGTTGCCGAATGGGTCCTCGCGATCGGCAATCCGTATCAACTCGGCCAGACGGTCACCCTCGGCATTGTCTCCGGCGTGAACCGCACCTACTCGAACATCTCGAGCGTCGTGGACTACATCCAGACCGACGCCGCGATCAACCCCGGCAACTCCGGTGGCGCGCTGATCAGCCGTCGCGGCGAGCTGGTCGGCATCAACACCTGGATCTACTCGGAGAGCGGCGGCTATCAAGGCATCGGCTTCGCCGTGCCGAGCAACCTCGCACGCAACATCACGGCGGAACTGGTGAAATTCGGTGAAGTGCGGCGCGGCACGATCGGGTTCCTCAACGTGACCGAAGTCACGCCGGCGCTCGCGCGCGAGTATGGACTCGGCGACACGCGCGGCCTGCTGGTGTGGAGCACGCGTCAATCGGCGCCGGTGTATCAGGCGGGCGTCCGGCCGGGGGACATCATCACGTCCATCAACGGCCAGAAGCTGGAATCGGTTGCGCAGTTTCAGCGGATCCTGATCGAAGCGCCCATCGGCAGCGTCGTCTCGCTGGGCCTGCTGCGCGATGGGAAGCCGCTAGAGGTCCGGGTGCCGGTCACGCGGCAGCCGAGTACCCGGCGCAACGCGGCCTGACACGGCCGGATGTCCTTCCACGAAACAGCGCCACGGGCGCTCGCGGCCGACGGAGATGCCGATGCGCTCGCTCCAGGCGAGTGTGTCGGCCGCGATGGACAGCATCGCGGGCTCACCGCCTTCCAGCGCGCCCGGCTCCTCGACGAACAGCGTCGTGCCACCCAGGTCGACGCGGTTCTGCGCCAGTGTGATCCCGAGCGCCTTCGTCAGATTCCCCGGACCTCGACACAGCCCTGACTCTTCCAGCGATGCCGCGGGCCGACCCGTACCGCGCGTCCGGCGGCGGCGCATCAGCGGAATGCCATCCACGGGTTGCAGCGCGCGGATCAGCACCGCCGCGGGCGAGCCTTCGGCTTCCGTGACCGCGTTCACGAGGTGATGCATCCCGTAGTTGAAATAGACGTACGCGATGCCGGGACGTCCGTAGAGCGGCTCGGTGCGCGGCGTCAGGCCGGCCGCGGCGTGGCAGGCGGGATCGGACTCGCCGATGTAGGCTTCGGCCTCGACGATCAGTCCGCTGGTGCGTCCGGCGGGCGTATCGTGGACGAGAAGCTTGCCGATGAGATCGCGGCACACCGCAAGGGTGGGCCGATCGTAGAAGGCGCGCGGCAGAGGCACGATCGAATCGAAGGGAATCCTACTGGAGCGACGTCCTGATGTTGCCGTGATGCGCTCTCGGTGGCAGCCCACAGCGCTCAGCGCTACTGCTGGGCCTCCGCGTGGCGGCCTCGGCGCGGGCTGATCGGGCTACTCCAGCTACTGCGCGAGGCCGATGATGCGGATCCGGGCCAGCGCGCGTTCGGCGGCCCGCTTCACGCCGAGGTCCGGGTCACGCGTCGTCGGTTCGATGGCCGCGCGCGCCGCGTCGCCGCCCAGCAGGCCCATCGTCTGCACAAGCCGCTCGCGGACGCGCGGATCCGGATCGTTCAGGAAACGTGCGAGCCGCGGCACGACGCCTGGCCCCAGCTCGACGAGATACGCCATCGCCTGTTCGCTGAGGCGATCGTCGCCCAGCGCGCCCACGAGCGCGTCGGGCCCGCGCTGCGTGATGCGCTCCATGCCGAACGCATGTGCCAGGCGGATGGCGCGATCCTTGTCGCCGGCGAGACGCGCGGTCGCGGCCTCGATCGCGGGGAGATCATTCGTGCGGACGATGCCTTCGAGCGCGACGCGGCGGATGGCCGGATCGCGGTCCGCCAGCGCCTGCTGGAACACCGGCAGCGACTCGCGCGCGCCGATGCGGCCGAGGCCGTCGAACGCCGCCCGCGCCATCGGCCCGCGCCCGTAGTAGGCGTACTGCTCTTCGAGCGCCTGGACAGCGCGACGTTCGCGGATGTCGCCGACGGCGCGCATCGCGGCCAAAACGACGCGCGCATCGCTGTCGTTGATTGCGGCAATCAGCGCGTCCCCGAGCGACGCCGCGCGGACGGCGCCCGCCACGCGCGCGGACGCGAGGCGGATCGCTGCGTCCGGATCCCGCAGGTTCCCGGCGAGCGCGGCTTCGGCCTCCGGTCCCGCGGGCGGCGGCACGGTCGCGCCGAGCGTATAGGTCGCTTCCAGCCGGATCTGCGGGTGATCGCTGCGCATCGCCGCCGCAAGGCCCTTCTTCAGCGCGTCGGGCGACGGCCTGGGCAGCAGGATGAACGGACCGCGATCGAACGCGGCTTCGGCGCGGTTGCCCGCGTTGACCTCGACGAGGCCGGCGACGCGCTTCGTCTTCTTCGGCAGATCCAGCATGTAGAAGCCGAGGATCGTCTCGATGGCTTCGCGCTGGATCTCGATGACGGGATCCGTCAGCAGGCGCGAGATGTGCTCGATGGCCTCGGGATGACCGGCCTGGCCGAGCGTCCGCATCGCGTTGACGCGCGTCTTCGGATCGCGCGACTCGAGATCGGAGACGACGTCCTCGAACGGGCGGACGTACTGAGGCTCACCGCTCACGGCGGATTCCGCCGCCAGCACGGCGCCAGCGGGGACGGCCGCCCCCCTCGACGCGGTCAACGCCGTCGACGCGGTGGGCACCTCCGGCGCCGCAAACGCCACGGGCAGCGCGGGTGCGCGGGCGGGCAGCAGGCAGATCAGCGGTGACGGCCCCATGATGCCGCCCGCGGCGACAATGCTGCCAACGATGATCCATCCGGCTCTGGTCACGATCGATCTCCCATCGCCGCCTTCGTCTCCGCGGCCTTCAGCACCTCCGCGAGATGCTGGCCCGTATACGACGCCGGGTCGAGCGCGACGTCTTCGGGAGCGCCGACCGCCACGACGTGGCCGCCGGCCTCGCCGCCTTCCGGTCCAAGGTCGATCAACCAGTCGGCGGTCTTGATCACATCGAGATTGTGCTCGATCACCAGCAGGCTGTGGCCGGCTTGCAGCAGCTTCTTGAAGGCCGTCAGCAGCTTGGCGATGTCGTCGAAATGGAGGCCGGTCGTCGGCTCGTCGAGGATGTAGAGGATCCGCTCACCCGAATGCGACGACAAATGCGACGCGATCTTGATCCGCTGAGCTTCCCCACCCGACAACGTGGTCGCCGGCTGTCCTAGACGAAGATACCCCAACCCGATCTCGTCGAGCACCTGCAATCGACGCAACACCTTCGGCGACGAGCTGAAAAACGTCAGCGCCTCGCGGACGGTGAGATCCAGCACGGCGTCGATGCCCTTGCCCTTGTAGTGGACCTCGAGCACCTGCGGCCGGAAGCGCTTGCCGTCGCACTGATCGCACGGCACGAACACGTCCGCGAGAAACTGCATCTCCACGCGGACCTGGCCCTCGCCCTCGCACGCCTCGCAGCGGCCACCGGGGACGTTGAACGAGAAGTGGCTCGGCGTGAGGCCGCGCGTCCGCGCGTCCTTCGTGGACGCGAACAGCTCGCGGATGGGATCGAACGCCTTCAGATACGTCACCGGATTCGAGCGCGGCGTGCGGCCGATCGGCGCCTGGTCGACGAGCACGACGTCCGTGACGAGCTCCGTGCCTTCCAGGCGGTCGTGCGTGCCGACGCGGCGGTCCCAATCCCCTTTCACGCGCTTGATCGCCGCGTAGAGGACGTCGTGAACCAGCGTCGACTTGCCGGATCCGCTGACGCCCGTGATGCACGTCAGCAGGCCGAGCGGAATGTCGACGTCGATGCCCTTCAAGTTGTGCTCGCGCGCGCCGAGCACGCGCAGCCG
>Ga0187894_10000638_pt1 | contig 46974 bp, 34 predicted proteins | sample GBC1701081metaG_FD_136650 | JGI IMG/M metagenome (GOLD analysis project Ga0187894, IMG submission 136650) | White microbial mat communities from a lava cave in the Kipuka Kanohina Cave System on the Island of Hawaii, USA - GBC170108-1 metaG ... | reverse complement strand
TCGAGCGCGTGGCGGAACGCTTCGCGCGGGCGGCCGTGCTCCGCGAACCAGAGGCTCGCGGTGCGATGCAGCGCCGGCAGCTCATCGGCGTGCTGCTCGCGCAGCTGCCGCGCGAGGAACTCCTGGAAGATCGGATGCAGGCGGTACCACGCGCCGTCGAGCGGCTGGAGCAACAGGTTCTGCTCCGCGAACGACGCGAGCAGCGCGGCGGCGTCGGCGCAGCCGGTGAGCGCCGCGCACAGCTCGGCGTTCAGCGGCGTCACGACGGACGCGCGCACCAGGAACTCGCGCGCGCGTTCGGGTAGGTGCGCGAAGATGTTCTCGTCGAGGTAGTCGCTGAGCCACTGCGCGCCCTGCGCGACCAGGCCGATCTCGGCGACCGCGTCGCGGTTGTTACGGAGCGCGGCCGAGCCGATCTTGAGGCCGGTCACCCAACCGCCCATCGCGTCGGTGAGCCGATCGATCTCCTCACCGGTCAGGCCGCTGCTCTTCCCGCCGAGCAGCCGCCGCGCGTCCTCGCGCCGCAGCCGCAGGTCGCTCGCCTCCACCTCGCACAGCCCGTCGTGCGCGCGCAGCCACGTGAGCGGCAGCTTCGGCCGGCTCTGGCACGCGCTCACGACGTGAAGATTCGGCGGGCAGTGCAGCAGGATGTACGAGACGAACTGGAGCGTGAGCGGGTCTTCGAGGCGATCGAAGTCGTCGAGGAACAGCACGAGCTCGGAGCCCGACGCGAGCGCCGCATTGATCACCAGCGTCGCGATCGACTGGAACGGGACGACCGTGCCCTGCTCGAACAGCGCCTGGGCCTGCGCCGCGAGCCCGGGCAGACAGCGCTCGAGCGCGTGCGCGATGTACGGCACCGCGATCGCGGGATCGTCGTCGCTCGCGTCGAACGCGACCCACGCGACGGCGATGCCGCGCTCCTCGAGCCGCGCGTGCAGGCTCGCGCAGAAGGTCGTCTTGCCGAAGCCGCTCGGCGCGCGCACGACGGTGAGCGGGCGCGCGAGGATCGCTTCGGTCCACTCGCCGGCGCGTTCGAGACCGACGACGACCGGCGGGAGCCGCGGCGGCGCGAGCTTCGTCAGCGCCAGCGCCGCGGGCGCGCTGCGCGGGCGCGGCGTGCGCGCGCGCTCGCTGCGGCGATCCGGAGCTGCGGCGCGCGGCCGTGCTTCGCTCATGGGCGTCTCGCCAGGCTCGAGGGAAGGCCAGCATCGCCCAGCCGCGCGCGCGGAACAACGGAGTGCTCCACCCCCCGCCCCCCCATCGTCCCCCCCGCCGCGGCTCGCTGTTGCGACGAGCGCGCGTGATACAAGCGGCGCACTCGGGGCCCGCGACGCGCGCTGCGCTCTCGAGCGGAGGCGTGCATGGCGAGCTCGCGAGGTCTGTCCGAAGTCTGCGTCGCGCTGGTGACCAGCGCGGTTCTGTTCACTCCCGGGCTCGCGCTCGCGCAAGCGGCGGCCGAAGCAGAGCCCGCGCCACAGAGCGAAGGGCTCGAAGAGATCGTCGTCACCGCGACCAAGCGCGCGCAGGACGTGCAGGACGTGCCGATCGCGATCTCCGCGCTCAGCGGCGACGACCTCGTCGACCGGAACATCACGAACACGATGGACCTGATGGGCGCGCTGCCAAACCTCCAGGTGACGACCGCGTACGGCAAGACGCAGCCGAACTTCTCACTGCGCGGCATCTCGGTCGCGAACGAGTTCAACTCGACGACGGCGTCGCCGGTCGGCGTGTACGTGGACGAGGTCTACCAGAGCTTGCGCGCGAGCCACGGCGGGCAGCTGTTCGATCTCGAGCGGATCGAGGTCGTGCGCGGGCCGCAAGGCACGCTGTTCGGCCGCAACACGACCGGCGGCGCGGTGAACTTCTTCACGAAGAAGCCCGCGCTCGGCGAGGCGAACGGCGAGATCTCCGCGGGCTACGCGAACTACCACACGTGGCGCGTCTCCGGCGCGGCCGAGTACACGCTGATCGACGACGTGCTCGGCGTTCGCGTCGCGGGCCAAGTGACTCAGGGCGACGGCTACACGAAGGACCCGTTCGACGGCCGCGACTACGGCACGACCGACTCATTCGGCGCACGCATGACGCTGCTGTGGGCGCCGACCGAAGACTTCGAGGCGACCTTCAAGCTCTACACATCGCAGGACGACCCGCGCGGCGACGCGCCGGTCGGCATCGGGCAGAACCCGGATGGCTCGAACATCGCCGGCTACGACCGCTTCGACGTCGGGCGGCCGAAGGGAGCGACGCCCGGACGCGCGCTGCGAGAGGACGAGGTCGAGGCCGATACGCAGGGTGAGTACTACACGTCGACTGCCGGCGGTGTGCTCACGCTGAAATACTCACTGGGCGACGCGTGGGAGATCACGTCGATCACCGGCTTCGACGTCGCGCACTATGACCTCTCACCGTTCGACTGCGATGGCTCGCCGTTCAACCTGTGCGCGATCCGTTACGACACGCGCAGCAAGAGCTGGAACCAGGATCTGCGCGTGAACTTCAGCGCCGACCGGCTGCGCGTCGTCGGTGGCTTCTATGCGGGCCGCGACCGGACCGACACGCACAATCAGCCGGACTTCTTCAACTTCCTGGTCGAGGACGTCGGTGTTCCGATCGGCGTGTTCAATCCGCCGATCGGCGTCGGCGTGGGCATCCTTTCGGACGGCACTGCCGCCTGTGGCCCCTTCGTCGTCGATGACGTGACGTTCGCCGGCCTCGCGCCTCTCTTCGGCATTTCGGCCAGCGACCGTCCGCCGGGCGCCGTCGGATGGTGGGACGCTCGCAGCTATCTCGGGGGTCCGAACTGCGCCACGCAGCTCCCCATCAGCCCGATTCAGCTCGATCAGTTCTACAAGCTCTCGCGTCCGTCCTTCGCGCTCTACGGCGAGGCTGAGTACGACATCACGGAAGCGTTCACGGTCACGGCGGGCCTCCGGTACACGTGGGACACGCTCGAGTACAGCGACGGTCACACGCTCGTGATGAGCACGGATCGCTCGACGATCATGGCAAGCACGGTGCCGTACAGCTTCCCGTATGACCCCTCGCTGCCCTCTGTCGAGCAGAGCGAGAAGACGCGGCGCGTGACCGGCCGTGTGATCGGACGCTACGCGTTCACGGAATCGATCTCCGCGTACGCGAGCTACAGCCGCGGCTACCGCGCCGGCGCGTACAACGCGCTCGCTTATCAGGGGACGAGCCAGATCTACCTCGCGAACCCCGAGCAGGTCGACGCGTACGAGCTCGGCGCGAAGTCGCGCCTGCTCGACGACCGCGTTCAGCTGAACGGCGCGTTCTTCTACTACGACTACAAGAACCAGCAGATCCAGGAAGTCATCGGGGTGATTTCCTATCTGCGGAACGTCGACGGCCGCCTCTACGGAATCGAGGCCGAGATGCTCGCGCAGCTCACGGACTGGTGGCGCCTCGACTCCTCGTTCGGCTGGCTCGACACGCGCTACGACGACGACCAGATCCTGCACGTAGGGGGTCCGAATGTCGGCGGCAACCAGTTCCAGAACGCGCCCGACTTCACGTTCACGATCGGCAGCGACGTCACGCTGCTGACGCGCGACGCGGGCTCGCTGATCGCACGCTTCGACGCGAACTACATGGGCAACTGGGAGTACGACCCTTATCAGGGAAAGATCCCCGCCTCGCCGCAGCTCGACGCCGGCAGCGAGCCGTACTGGCTGCTGAACACGCGCATCGCGTGGGACAGCGAGCACTACACGATCTCGGGCTGGGTGAAGAACCTGACCGACGAGTACTACAACGTGTACGGGCTCAACATCAATCCGTTCCTGATGGACTACTTCCAGCGCGGCGCGCCGCGGACGTACGGGATCGACCTCACCTACAAGTTCTGAGCGAGCAGAGGCGCGGCATGGCGCGCACGGGATTTCTCTTCCACGAGCGATATCTCTGGCACGACACGCGCTCGGCCGCGGGTTTCATTCCCGCCGGCGGGATGGTCGAGCCGGACCGCCACGTCGAGAGCCCGGAGACGAAGCGCAGGTTCAAGAGCCTGCTCGAAGTCTCCGGGCTGCTCGCGCAGCTCGAGCGCGTCGAGCCGCGCGCGGCGACCGAGGACGAGGTGCTGCGCGTCCACCGGCGCGACTACCTCGAGCGCGTGAAGAAGCTCTCCGCCGAGAACGGCGGCGACGCGGGCGCGCTCACGCCGTTCGGGCCGGGCAGTCACGAGATCGCACTGCTCTCGGCCGGTGGGGCGATCGCGGCCGCAGACGCCGTGCTGGATCGCCGCGTCCGTAACATCTACGCGCTCGTGCGCCCGCCCGGCCACCATGCCGAGCCCGACCTCGGCATGGGCTTCTGCATCTTCTCGAACGTCGCGATCGCGGTGAGGCACGCGCGCGAGGAGCGTGGGCTCGCGCGCATCGCCATCGTCGACTGGGACGTGCATCACGGCAACGGCACCGAGACCGCCTTCTACGCGGACCCGTCAGTCCTCACGATCTCGATCCATCAGGACAACTACTTCCCGGCCGGCCGCGGCTTGCTCGAGCACGACGGCGAGGGCGCTGGCAAGGGCTTCAACCTGAACTGCCCGCTGCCGCCGGGCTCGGGCCACGGCGCCTACGTCGCGGCGTTCGAGCGCGTCGTCGCGCCGGCGCTGCGCCGCTTCCGTCCGCAGGCCATCTTCGTCGCCGCGGGCTTCGACGGCGGCGCGATGGACCCGCTCGGCCGCATGCTCGCGACCAGCGCCACCTACCGGGTGCTCACGCAGATCCTGCTCGAGCTCGCGGAAGACCTGTGCGACGGCCGCCTGATCCTCTCGCACGAGGGCGGCTACTCGACCGCGCACGTCCCGTTCTGCGGGCTCGCAGTGATGGAAGAGCTCTCAGGCATCGACACCGGCGTCGTCGACCCGTTCCTCGAGTTCTTCATGGGCATCGGCGGACAAGCGCTCCAGCCGCATCAGGACGCTGCGATTCGCGCGGCGGAGGTGAAGCTCGGCGCGATTCGCTGACGCGAATTCGGCATGCTCCTCGGGTTTGGGCGGCGGAGGGCGTGTGCCGAGCGCGAGCGCAGCGAACGTGCGACCGGCGCGCCTCGACGAGATCGCGGCGCTGAACGAGCTGATCCGCACGTCCGCCACGGAGCTGAGCCGCGGCTTCTACGACGCCGCGCAGATCGAGGCTGCCGTTCGCTTCGTCTTCGGCGTCGACAGCCAGCTCGTTCGCGACGGCAGCTACTTCGTGTGCGAGATCGACGGGGAGCGCGCCGCTTGCGGCGGGTGGAGCCGGCGCGGCGCGCTCTACGGAGGCGATCAGCGCCCGCTGGGCGACGCGCCGCTGCTCGACCCCGCGACCGACGCCGCGCGCATCCGCGCCTTTTTCGTGCACCCGCGCTTCGCGCGCCGCGGCATCGGGCGCCGGCTGCTCGACGTCTGCTGCGCGGCCGCGGCTCGCGAGCGCTATCGAGCGCTCGAGCTGATGGCGACGCTTCCGGGCGTCCCGCTCTACGCGAGCTGCGGATTCCGCGAAGTCGAGCGCGTCCGCGACCGCCTGCCGAACGGCGTCGAGCTCGAGTTCGTGCGCATGCGCAAGCAGATCGCGAGCGCCTGAGCGCTCGCGGCTTCAAGCCTGCTGCGCGCGCTGAATCGCGCGCTCCAGCGTGCGCGCCGCATACACCCCTAACAGGTGGCGCCGATACTCCGCCGACGCGTGCAGATCTTCCAGCGGCTCCGCCTCGGCGATCTCCGCGCAGAACGCGCGCAGCGCCGGGCCGCTGACGGCCTTGCCGCGCAGCCGGTCCTCGAGCGAGCGAGCGCGGAACGGGACGCTGTTCACGCCGGTGACGCCGAGGCGCGCGTCGTCGATCACGCCGGTGCGCTCGGCGCGCACGCACGCGGCGACGCCGACGATCGCGAAGCCGGAAGCGGGCTGGCGCAGCTTCGAGTACGCCGTGCCGGTCTTCGCACCCGACATGGGGAAGCTCAGCTCGGTGAGGATCTCGCCTTCCTGCACCGCGCTGGTCATCAGGCTCTGGAAGAAGTCGTCGGCGCCGACCGTGCGCGTTCCCTTTGCGGAGACGAGCGTCGCTTCGCCGCCGAGCGCGATGAACACGGCCGGCCAGTCGGCCGCGGGATCCGCGTGCACGAGCGAGCCCCCGAGCGTGCCGCGGTTGCGCACCTGCGGATCGGCGAGCACCTCGCCGGTCTCGGCGAAGATGTGCGTCTTCGCGAGCGCGGGATGCGACATCACGGCCGCGTGCGTCGCGCGGCCGCCGATGCGGATGCGCCCGCCGTTCACCGCGATCTGGTCGAGCCCCTCGATGCGCGCGAGGTCGACGAGCAGCGGCGCCGCGGCGAGGCGGAACTTCAGCGCAGGAATCAGGCTCATGCCGCCGCCGAGCACCTTCGCACCGTCCGTGGCGGCGAGGAGCTTCACCGCTTCGTCGAGCGAGCGCGGCGCGACGTAATCGAACTCTGCCGGAATCATCGCGCCGCTCCGCTCTGTCGAATGAGACTCCACAACTTCTCAGGCTTCAGCGGCATGTCGACGTGCGTGACGCCGAGCGGCGCGAGCGCGTCGAGCACCGCCGAGACGACGCAGGGGGTCGATCCGATCGTGCCCAGCTCGCCGATGCCCTTGGCGCCGAGCGGGTTCAGCGGGCTCGGCGTGCAGGTCGAATCGAGCTCGATGCGCGGGAACATCGCCGCGCGCGGCATCGCGTAGTCCATGAACGAAGCGGTCATCAGCTGGCCGCTCTCGTCGTACCGGACCTCCTCGCAGAGCGCCTGGCCGAGGCCCTGGATGATGCCCCCTAAGCGCTGCCCGTCGGCGAGCAGCGGGTTGATGATGATGCCGACGTCGTCGACCGAGACGAAACGCTCGAGCGTGAGCTGGCCGGTCTCGCGGTCGATCGAGACGGTGCAGAAGTGCGCGCCGAACGGGAACGTCGTGCCGCTCGGCTCGAAGCGCGCGACCGCATCGAGCCCCGGCTCCTCGCCGGGGATCGCGACGCCCCAGGTGTGCGCCGCGCTCGCGACGTCCGCGAAGCTCAGCTTGCGCGCGCCGCCGACCACGCTGAACACGCCGCTCTCGACGCTGACGCGCTCCTCGGTCGTGTCGAGCAGGTGCGCGGCGATGCGCTTCGCCTTCGCGAGAATCTTCTGCGCGGCCATGTGCACCGCGGTGCCGCCGACGACGAGGCCACGGCTGCCGAACGTGCCGACGCCGTGCGTCACGACGTCGGTATCACCGTGCACGACGTTGACGCTGTCGATGTCGATCCCGAACGCGTCGCCGACCATCTGCGCGAACGCGGTCTCCTGCCCCTGCCCGTGCGGCGACGCGCCGGTCATTACGGTGACCGCGCCGGTCGGCTCGACGCGCAGCTCGGCGCTCTCCCAGGTTCCGGCGCGCGCCGGCGGCGCGGTGCCGGTCGACGGCCCGAGCCCGCAGATCTCGGTGAACGTCGCGACGCCGATCCCGGCGAGCTTGCCCTCGGCGCGCGCGCGGTCGCGCGCGGCGATCGCGCCCACATAGTCGAACTTCGCGAGCGCCTTCTCCAGGCACGCCTGATAGTTGCCCGAGTCGTAGACGGCGCCGGTCGGCGACGTATACGGGAACGACCCCACCGGAATCAGGTTGCGCTTGCGGATCTCGACGCGGTCGAGGCCGAGCTTCGCGGCCACCGCGTCCATCACGCGCTCGATGTTATACGCGGCCTCGGGCCTGCCGGCGCCGCGATACGCGTCGGTCGCCATCGTGTTCGTGTAGACGATCTGGATGTCCCACGAGACCGCCTTGATCGTGTACGGCCCCGCGGCGAGCAGGTGCGTGAAGGTCGGGATCGCCGGGCCGAGCATCGACGCGAACGCGCCGAGCTCCGCGATCGTCTTGCCGCGCAGCGCGAGGATCTTGCCGTCGCGCGCGTAGGCGGCCTCGACTCGAGTCACGTGGCCGCGCCCGTGCGCGGAAGCGGCGAGGTTTTCGGTGCGTGTCTCCGCCCACTTCACCGGCTTGCGCAGCTTCCGCGAGATCCACGGCAAGAGGCACTCCTCGCCGTAGTTGGGGATCTTCTGCCCGAAGCCGCCGCCGACTTCCGGCGCGATCACGCGGATGCGCAGCTCCGGAATGCCGAGGCAGATCGCGATCTGCTGCTTGCAGCCGTGCGGCGTCTGCGTCGACGTCCAGACCGTGAGCTTCTGCGGGCCGTCCTCCCAGTGCGCGACGACCGCGCGGCCCTCCATCGGCACGGGGGCGACGCGCTGGTTCACGAGCCGCAATGACACCGTGCCGTGCGCCTCCGCGAACAGCCGCTCCGTATCCGGGTGCGGGATCGGCAGCTGCACGGCGAGATTCGTGCCGAGCTGCTCGTAGACGAGCGGCGCGCCGGGCGCGAGCGCCGCCTCGGGATCGACCACGGCGGCGCGCGAATCGATCTCGACCTCGACCGCGAGCGCCGCGTCGCGCGCGACGTACTTGTCCTTCGCGACGACCACCGCGACCGGCTGCCCCGCGTAGCGCACCTCGCCGTCTGCGAGCAGCGGATGCGGAACGTGCTTCATGCCCGGCAGGATCGCGGTGCACGGCGCCGGCCCGACTTTCTCGCGCAAGTCGTCGAACGTGTACACCGCGACGACGCCGGGCAGCTGCTTCGCACGCGTCGCGTCGATTCGCGAGATGCGGCCCGCGGCATGATCACTGCGCACGAACGCCGCGTGCAGCATGCCGTGCAGCTTCACGTCGTCGGTGTAGGTGGCCATGCCGCGGATCAGCCGCGGATCCTCGCGGCGCTTGATGCGCTCGCCGACCATCACGGGCTTCACCGCCACGGCTACTTCCCTTCCCGCGTGATGCGCGCCGCGTGCTGCACCGCGTTCACGATCTGCTGGTAACCCGTGCAGCGGCAGATGTTGCCCTCGAGCGCGTGGCGGATCTGCGCGTCGCTCGGGCTCGGGTTCTCTGCGATCAAGGCGGCGCTCGCCATGATCATTCCGGGCGTGCAGTAGCCGCACTGGAGCCCGTGCTCTTCCCAGAAGCCCGTCTGCACCGGATGCAGCGCGTCCGCCTCGCCGAGCCCCTCGATCGTGCGCACGTCGCTGCCGTCGGCCTGCACCGCGAGCATCGTGCAGCTCTTCACCGCCTTGCCGTCGACGTGGATCGTGCACGCGCCGCACAGCGACGTCTCGCAGCCGATGTGCGTGCCGGTCAGCCCGAGGTCCTCGCGCAGCCAGTGCACCAGCAACGTGCGCGGCGCGACGTCCGCCTCGACCGCTTCGCCGTTCACGTTCACGCGGATCTTCACGGGTCTGCTCCTCGGCCGAAGGAAGAGCAGCGTAACTCCGCTCAAGACGCGCGCGCGATCACTTCGTCGATCTTTTCGTGCGCTTCGGCGGGCACGCGGAAGCTGGTCATCCAGCGGAGCACGCCGAGATCGGCGGGCTCGACCGCGGCGCGGCCGGCGAGCCAGGCGTGGCCGCGCAGCAGCGTGACCGCCTTCACGAGAAACGTGCGATCGGTGAGCAGCGAGTTGGTCTCATCGCAGCCGTACTCGGCGCGCAGGATGCGCAGCACCTCGAGCAGCGCGTCGCGGACGCTGCGCGGGAACGCCACGTCGGGCAGCGCCGCATACGCGGCATCCAGCGCGGCGCGGTCGCAGACCGCCTGCGCGCGCGCGTCGGTCGCGAGCGAGCCGGTCGATGCGCGCTCGACGAGCTCGCGCGCGGGCGCGAGATCGTCCGCGCCGAGCAGCCCGGGCACGCGCAGCTGCAGCGCGAAGCGATCGAGGTTCGCCGGGTCGAGCGGCTCGTTGTAGTACTCGTCGCGCTGCGGGTTACTCGTCGCGATCGCAGTCAGCAGCGGGATCGGCGCGTCGCCGAGCATGCGCTCCTGCAGCAGCCGTAACAACACGTTCAGCGCCTCGCCCGGCGCGCGCGAGATGTCGTCGAGCACGCACACCTCGGCGGTCGCGATGCCGCCGGGCAGCGTGCGCTGCGCGATGCGCTCGCCTCCGCCGGCGAGCGGCGCGCGCTCGAGCACGGTGTCGCCGACCAGCTCCGACAGCCGCGTATCGCGATGGAGCTGGTAGAAGAAGAAGCGCAGGCCGGCCGCGCGCGCGGCGACCTCCGCCATGCGCGTCTTCGCAGCGCCGGGTGGACCCTCGAGGTAGACATGCTCGCGGCAGAGCAGCGCGAGCAGCAGCGCGCGCTTCGCCTCGGCGTGGCCGACGACGAACGCGTCGAGCTGCGCGGCGACCGCCCGTAATTGCTCGCGCGCTGCGTCCGCTTCCCGCATGCGCGTTCTCTATCGCACCGCGCGCAGCGGCGCGACGCCGCGCGCGCCGGCGGCAGGCACGAGCCGCACGCCCGCTCGCTCTCGCTCTCGCGCGCGCAGCGCGCGGAAGCAGAGGCCTCCGGTCTCGTCCGCGAGCTCGGCGAGCAGCGCCGGCGGCTCCTCGGCGCCGAGGAAGATCGTGTGGATGCGCGCGCCGAGATCCGCGAGCTCGCCGCGCTCGCGGACGACGCGCGGGTCGCCGACCACGGGCACGCCGTCGGTCAGCAGCACGACGTGGCCGCCGCGCTCGCCGAGCGCACGCAGCGCATCGAGCGCGACGCGCAGCGGAGCCTGATAGCTGGTGCGCCCCTCGGCGCGCGCGAGGCGTGCGCGTTCGAGCAGTAACCGATAGCGGCGATGGAACAGCGCGCCGGCGACGAGCAGCGGCTCGGCCTGGTGGTGGAACTCGACAGAGCCGACGCGCATGCGCCGCTTCGCCGCGGCGCGCACGACGCCGGCGACGACATCCGCCGCGAGCCGCGTGCGCGCGCCTTCCATCGAAGCGGAGACATCGCGCAGGATCACGAGCGCGCCGCCCTCGCCGCGCCGCTCGCGCCGTAACAACGCGGGGCCGTTCGGCCAGCTGCCGCGCGAGTAGAGCGCGAGCTCGACCGGATCGGCGTCGCCGGCATCGGCGAGCGTGCGGAGCGGGGCCCGGCGCCGGGGCGAGCCACCGGGATCTGCCGAGCGTTCCGCCTTTGCGCGATCGATGTGCCCAGCGAGCGCGCGCACGAGGCGCGAAACGTCGGCGGGCTCGGGGCGGTGCGCGAGCGGGGCGAGCGGTGAGAGCAGCGCGCTGCGCTCTGCTTCGTGAGCGCGCGGATGCGATTCGCCCTGCCTCGCGCGGCCCGGATCGCCCGGAAGTGCGCGGCCTGCACGCGCGACGCTCGACGCCGGTGCGAGCTCACCTGCAGCTGCGCGCTCGATCAGCTGCTCGGCGGCGCGCTGCAGGCTCTCGGGCACGCGTGCCGCGAGCATGAAGCGCGCCGCGCGCAGGTCCGCCAGCGCCGCCTCGGCGCGCGACGCGAGAAAGGCGTGCGCGCGCAGCACCGCGACGCCGGGCGCCGCGACGACGCGATCGCTCGGCGGCATCGCGCCAGCGGAGCGCGCGAGCTCCGCAATTTGGCGCCAGAGCGCGAGCCAGTCGGCCTGCACGTGATCTGGCACGGTGACCGACCTCGCGCGGTGCACGAGATCGCCCGGATGCGGCCGCGGCCATCGAATTCGCAAGTTTGCAGGGTCTGACCCCCGCTCTTGCAAAGTTCGCAAGTTCGCAAGGTCTGACCCTGCGGCGACGCGCGCGAGCAGGGCCGAAGCGGACGTCGGGTCCGCGGTGAGCGCATGCCCTCGCATCCGCACCTGCAGCGCGAAGCGATCGAGCTGCGCGGGCTCGGGCGCGTCCGCGTAGCGCGCCTGAGCGGGCGGGAGCAACGTCGCGATCGCGCTCGCGAGCGCGAGTGGGCCGACAGCGCCCTCGCGCTCAGCGAGCATCCGCAGCAGCGGCGCGAGCGCCTCGCCGGGCGCGCGCTCGAGATCGGAAAGCAGCCACAGCTCGGCGCGAGCGAGCGCGTTCGGCAGCGCGCGCAGTGCGAGCCGCTCGCCACGCCCGTGCGGCGCGCGCTCGAGCGCAACCTCGCCTAACAGCTCGGCCGCGCGCGTGTCGCGGTGGAACGCGAGCCGCGCCACCGGCGCGCCGCGCGCCGCGAGCAACGCCTCCGCGAGCGCCGTCTTCCCGCAGCCGCTCGGCCCGATCAGCAGCGCGTGCTCACGCGCCGCGAGCGCGAGCAGGAGCGCGGTCTTCGCGTCGTCGTGGCCGACGACCGCGGCATCGAGCGCGGAGCGGAGCTGGGCGATGTCCGAGTCGGCCGCCATGTCGGGAGGCTATCTCGCAGGCGCCGCTGCGCGGCACGCGAAAGCGCGCTCCACTCCGGCGTCAGGAGGACGGCGCATGCCCGGCGCGCTCACGGATCTCACGGTCGCCGCGCGGCTCGGGCTGCGCGAGCTCGGGCGCGCCGCGCGCGGGCAGCGCGAGCGCGCGCCCGACCTCGACGCGTTCCGCACGACGCTCGCGAGCGCGCTCGCCGCCGCGCCGCGCGGCGTCGTCGCCGAGCACGCATGGATTCGCCTGCCGTCGAACGAGCCGCCCTGGCGCGACAGCGGCATCACGCTGCGCCCCGGCGAGGAGCTCAGCTACTTCGCGGCCGGACGCGCGGTCGCGTCCGCTGCGCTCGACGTCTGGATCGGTCCCGAGACGCAGCTCTGGGCGCGCATCGGCGAGACAGGCCCGATCCGCTCCTCGAGCCGCGCCTCCAACACGCTCCGATCCGAGTCCGGCGGGCGCGTCTACTTCGGCAACTACTTCCCTAACGACTGGAAGGACGCGAGCGGCGCGCGTCTCCAGGACGACAGGGTCTACGCTGGCGTGACGGGCGAGCTGTGCATCCTCGCCGTGCGCTGGACCGGCAGCGCTGCCGACGGGCTCGCCGCGCTCGCCGCCGCCGGCGATCCGCTCGGCTGCTTCGCGAGCGAGCGCGAACGACTGCTGTTGGGAGATCCGTCGCCGCCCGGGTGGCGCCACCTCTGGCACATCGGCGACACGGAGATCTTCCGCGCCGAGAAGGGCCCGAACGCCGAGCCGACGCTCGCGTGCAGGTGCGAAGGCGACGTCGGAATCTTGCAGCGCGACGCGCCATTCGCATTGCGTCCCGGCACTCAGCTCACGTGGCGCTGGCGCGTCGACGCGCTGCCCGGCCTCGTGCGCGAGGACAGCGTCCCGAGCCACGACTACCTGAGCCTCGCGGTCGAGTTCCAGAACGGGCTCGACATCACCTATTACTGGAGCCAGGAGCTTCCGGTGGGCAGCGCGTTCTGGTGCCCGCTCCCGAACTGGAAGCACCGCGAATTCCACGTCGTCATCCGCTCGGGCGCCGGAGGCCTCGGCGCGTGGCACTCCGAGCAACGCGACCTCCACGCCGACGCGCTGCGCTATTTCGGCGCGCACCCCGGCGACGTCGTGCGCGTCTGGCTGATCGCAGTCAGCGTGTTCAAGCGCCAGCCCGGGTGCTGTGCCTATGCCGGAATCGAGCTGCGGAACGGAAGTGAGAAGCTCGCGGTCTTGTGACGCAGGACCGGATCGACCCCCGCGTCCTGCCGCTCATTCGGGCGCCAGGCCGAAGCGCTCGAGATAGGCGCTGAACTCGCGCCGAATCGTGTCCGGCACCACGCCGAACTCCTCGGGCGCGTAGCGGTGGATCCCGTCCTTCCCTTTCGGGTGCTCGGCGATGAAGGCCCGCATCCGCTCGGCGCCGTGCTCCGTCATCGGCAGGCCGAGCGCGTCGTAGATCTTCTCGACCGCTGCGAACTGATCCGCGACGAAATCCGAGAAGTGCATGTCGTAGAAGATCGCGTCGGGATAGGCGCGCGCGCTGCGCACCGCGATCGCGTGCTCGAGCACGCGCCGCAGCCGCGCGGTCCAGTCCGCCGCGATCTCGAAGCGGTCGACTTCGTCGCTGCCCATCGAGCGCACCAGCGACGTGAGGCTGGCGTACGAGGTCATCGACTTCACGGGATCGCGGTGCGTGAAGACGATGCGCGCGTCCGGATAGGTGCGCAGCAAGTGCTCGAGCCCCCACTGGTGCGCGCCGGTCTTCAGGACCCAGCGCTCGCGGCGATTGCGCCACTGGAGGTGCTGCAGCTGCCGCTGATGGAGCGCATAGACGTGCGACCAGTCGGCGCGGTCGACCCAGTCCTGATAAGACGGCACGCGGAACTGGTTGTGGAACAGCGGCGTGCACATCGCCTCGCCCATCAGCGTCACGCACTCTTGGGACAGCTCGGCGCCCATCGGGTGCATCGCCTTGAACGCGGGAATCTGCGCGTCGACGCTCGGGAACGTCGCGGCGCAGCGCGCGATGCGCGGGTCGCTGCCGGCGGTCGCGGCCTCGGGCGGCGGCGACGGGAACATCACCTCCCAGGTGAGCGGCGCCCGATTCGCAGGGTCCTGCGCGAGGATGTCGTGGAGAATCGTCGAGCCCGTACGCGGCATGCCGACGATGAACACCGGCTTCTCGATCCGCTCGTTCGCGATCTCGGGATGGCGCTTTCGGTCCTCCACGTAGCCGAGGCGGTTGACGACGTGAAGGAGCACGCGCTCCCAGGCGATCACATGCCCGATCGCGTTGAGACGGGCCTCGCGCCGCAGCGAGTCGAGGAGGAGTGCGAGCGGCTCGAGGAAGGGCCCGTCGCCCAGGTCCGCGAGCCCGTCCGTGCGCCGCGCCGCTTCGGCAATGACTGCGTCGACCTCGAAGTTGATCTCAGCGCCGCTCATGCTCAGCTTCCTCCGGTCCGTTCGCGATCACTCGACGCTTGTTCGCGCGCACGTGCGAGTCGCCCTCGAACGCGAGCACTCGTCGTGCTGTGATGGACCTCGGCTACGCGGCCGCGACCCACGCCTCCGACAGCACCTCCGCCTGCTCCAGCACCGTCTTCGTCGCCTGCTCCTGCTTGTCCGGCGGATACCCGTGCTTTCGGAGGATGCGCTTCACGAGCACGCGTAGATGCGCCCGCACGTTCTCGCGCAGCGTCCAGTCGATCGTCACGTTGGTGCGCACGGTCGCGACCAGCTCGCGGGCGATCGCTTGGAGCGTCGCGTCGCCGAGGATCTTGACCGCGCTGTCGTTCGTCTCGAGCGCGTCGTAGAAGGCCAGCTCGTCATCCGTGAGCCCGAGCCCCTCGCCGCGTGCGCTCGCGTTCCGCATGTCCTTCGCGAGCTGGATCAGCTCTTCGAGCACCTGCGCCGCCTCGATCGCGCGGTTCTGATAGCGACGGATCGACTGCTCGAGCATCTCGGAGAACGAGCGCGCCTGCACCACGTTCTTGCGCCGGCGCGTACTCAGCTCGCCCTTGAGCAGCTTCTGGAGCAGCTCCACCGCGAGGTTCCGCTGCGGCATGCCGCGCACTTCGGCGAGGAAGTCGTCCGAGAGGATCGAGATGTCCGGCTTCGCGAGCCCGGCGGCCGCGAAGATGTCGATGACGCCCTCGGGCGCGACCGCGCGCGTGATGATCTGGCGAACCGCGCGATCGAGTTCCTCTTCGGGCTTCGCGTCCCCGGGCGCGCGCTTCGCGAGCACGGCCTGCACCGCCTGGAAGAACGCGACGTCGTCGCGAATGCGCGCCGTCTCGGGATGCGGAACCGCGAGCGCGAAGGCCTGCGACAGCGCGCGGACGGCGCCGACGAAGCGCTCCTTCCCATTCGCGGGGTCTGCTGCGAGCACGTGCTCTTGTGCTGCGGGGAGGAGGCTCAGGCGCTGCGGCGGAGTGCCCGTCGTCCACCTCGACCAGTCGAAGCCGTGGAGGAGATCGCAGCAGAGCTCGTGCTTCTCGAGCATCGCGGCGACAGCCTCGCCTTCGTCGATCGCCGTTCGCCCGGTGCCGCCGCTCTCGGTGTAGATGGCGAGCGCAGCCTTCAATTCGTGGGCGAGCCCCAAGTAGTCGACGACGCGCCCACCGGGCTTGTCCTTGAACACGCGATTCACGCGCGCGATCGCCTGCATCAGCCCGTGCCCGCGCATCGGCTTGTCGATGTACATGGTGTGCAGGCTCGGCGCGTCGAAGCCCGTGAGCCACATGTCGCGCACGAGCACCAAGCGGAACGGATCGCTCGGATCGCGGAAGCGATCCGCGAGCGCCTCGCGCCGTTTCTTGTTCCGAATGTGCGGCTGCCAATCCTTGGGGTCGGAGGCGGAACCGGTCATCACCACCTTCAGCGCGCCGCGGTCGTCCTCCGCGCTCCCCCATTGGGGCCGCAGCTTCGCGATCTCGCGGTGGAGCTCTACACAGATGCGCCGGCTCATGCAGACGATCATCGCCTTGCCGTCCATCGCTTCGAGCCGCTTCTCGAAGTGCTCGACGATGTCGCGGGCAATGACCCCGAGCCGCTTCTCTGCGCCGACGACCGCCTCGAGCTGCGCCCACTTCGTCTTGAGCTTCTCTTTGCGCTCTTCCTCTTCGCCCTCCGTCACTTCCTCGAAGTCGGGGTCGATCTTCGGCCGCTGGGCCTCGTCGAGCGCGAGCTTCGCGAGCCGGCTCTCGTAGTAGATCGGCACCGTCGCGCCGTCCTGCACCGCGCGCTGGATGTCGTAGACGCTGATGTAGTCGCCGAACACCTGGCGTGTGCTCGCGTCGGCCAGCTCGATGGGCGTGCCGGTGAAGCCGACGAACGACGCGTGCGGCAGCGCGTCGCGCATGTGGCGTGCATAGCCATCGATGAAGTCGTACTGGCTGCGGTGCGCCTCGTCGGCGATCACGACGACGTTGCGACGCTCGGAGAGGCGCGGATGTCGGTCGCCCTTCTCCTCGGGAAAGAACTTGTGGATCGTGGTGAACACCACGCCGCCCGCCGCGACGCTGAGCAGCTCGCGCAGATGCGCGCGGCTCTCGGCCTGTACCGGCGGCTGGCGCAACAAATCCTTGCAGCGTGAGAACGTGCCGAAGAGCTGATCGTCGAGATCGTTGCGGTCGGTCAGCACGACGACCGTCGGGTTCTCCATCGCCGGCTCGCGAATGATGCGGCCCGCGTAGAAGGCCATCGTCAGGCTCTTCCCCGAGCCCTGCGTGTGCCACACGACGCCGACGCGGCGATCGCCCGGCTTGCCGCCGGGCTTCCCGCCCGCTTCGTAGCGGCCTCGCTCGTCACGCAAAGCATTCCGCAGCTCTGCAGCGCGCAGCGTCTCCTGCACGGCGACCTGCACCGCATGGAACTGGTGGTAGCCCGCGGTCTTCTTGGCGATGCGCCCGCCGCCGTCGTCCTCGAACACGATGAAGTCGCGCACCAGGTCGAGGAAACGCTGCGGGGCGAAGACGCCTTCGATCACCACCTGAAGCTCGGGCACGTGCGGCCCCGCCAAGCGCTCGCCCGCGATCGTGCGCCACGGCTTGAACCACTCGCGGCCCGCGGTGAGCGTTCCGACGCGCGCGCCCACGCCGTCGGAGACGACCAGCAAGGCATTCGTCGCGAACAGCGACGGCACTTCGGCCTGATACGTCTCGAGCTGTTGGAACGCCGACCAGATCGTCGCGTCCTCGTTCGCTGCGTTCTTCAGCTCCAACACCGCAAGCGGAAGCCCGTTCACGAACAGCACCACATCCGGGCGGCGCGTGTGCTTGTTCTCGGTGACGCTGAACTGGTTGACCGCGAGCCAGTCGTTCGCCTCGACTCGGTCGAAGTCGATCACGCGCGCCTGAGCGCCGCGGATCTCACCGCTTGGTGCGCGGTACTCGACCGTCACGCCATCAACCAGAAGGCGATGCGCGTTGCGATTGCGCGCGATCAGCTCCGCGCCTTCGGGGCGCGTGAGCTTGCGGAAGGCGTCGTCGAGGGCTTCGGCGGGGAGCTCAGGGTTGAGGCGCGCCAGAGCATCGCGGAGGCGCTGCGCGAGGACGACTTCGGAGTAGTCGCGGCGCTCCGCAGTGGGCTCGCCGGGCGCGATGTCGGCGCCGTTCCTCACCGACCAGCCGACGCTCTCGAGCCATGCGAGGGCGGCTTGCTCGACGACGGATTCGGTGAAGACTGCCGTCACGCTAAGCCGAGGAGAGTCATCTTTGCGGATCGAGCACTGGAGAGCGAGAGCAGACAGTGAGACTGTGCGATCCGCGCGTCATGGCGACATAAAGGTTCTTAGCGTCAAGGTCGTCCGCGTTTAGGACTACCACGCCTTCCGCCTCGAGCCCCTTCAGGAGCAGGGTGCTACCGACGGCGAGCTTCGGCACCGATCTTCCGACCATCCGATGCTGCTCGCGCACTCTCTTCGCCGCGTCGGAAAAGGACAATCCATCCGTTCCTCCGCAGAGCTTAAGGGCTTCGATGCATGCTCTACGGATTGCCGGGCGATGCGTTCTGACGCCACCCTCCTTTCCTATCTCCACGATCAGGTCGATTGCACGGACGTAGGATGGGGAGCGCACAAACGCGACCGCGAGGCGCTCGACATCGGACGGCTGCGTTCGCGCGGTTCCCCGCACTAGCGCTTGAACGCGTCGTACGAGGTCGCTGGCGCCTACGTTCGTCATCACGCTCTGAGCGAACTGTGCCAACTGCTCCAATGCATCCTCCGCGGCGAGGTCGAACTTCTCTGCGAATCGGACGAGGTCCTTGAACTCCACTGCTTCGACGGTCACGGCACCGGGGACCTGGCTAGCAAAGTGCCGCTGGCTGGCCGGCTTCATGCTGTCACCGATTACGAGGACGCTGGCGTTCTCCTTGGTTCGCCCCGCTCGCACGGCGGCTAGTCGCCGCTCATGGTCCGCTGTGCCGTCGAGTTCAATCCAAGTCACGCCCGCCGGAGCCCCACGCAAATCTACCGGCTCGCCACGCCACAGCTTTCCGCGCACATCCATCAACCATCGCCCGAGTGGCTCCGCGTTTGCGTTCATCCACCGCCACGGCTTGCTCAACTCGCCCGCAATCGGGAAGTGAGCGCAGACATCTTCATCCCACCTCGCTGCGTCGTCCCCGCCAAATCCAAAGATCGCCTGCATCGGATCGCCGAGCACGCACGTCGCCAAGATACAGGCGGCATAGGCGACGACCGCGTGCTGACGGATCGTGCAGTCCTGATACTCATCCACGATGACGCGCGCATAGCTGGCGGTAAGAATCTCGCTCACATGACGTGCCTTCAGGAGCCTCGCAGCCGCAGCGCGGATGTTCGGATAGTCGGCGCGAGGATTGGCGAGCTCGAGAATGTCACGGGAATGACCGCTTCGAGTGGGGAACGTCTTGATGAGCCGCATGGCCCACCCGTCGATCGTCGACAGCCGGTATGTGCGTGAGGACACACTTGCGCGATCGAGCCGACCGCGGAGCGCCGCGACGCCCGCGTTGGTGTGGGTCAGGACCAGGATGGGTTTCGTCCCGGCGTGACGCGCTAGAGCCTCAGCAATCAGCTGGGTCTTGCCGCAGCCAGCAGGAGCGGTCACCGTGCCGCGATCGATCGTGAGCAGGTCCAACGTCACTCCGACTGTTGGCTCGTCCATGAAAGAACGTCGTCCACGAGCCCCCGAAACTCGGCGTTGGCGTTCTCAAGATCTGGGCCGACGATATCGCGCGCAGCATCCTCCATCCATGTAACTGACTTGAACCAACCTGACTTTTTCGTCCTGGCAGCCCTTCCGAGGATCGCTCGTGTATCAGCCGTTGCGCCCTCAATCAGTATCTCCGTCTGGATAGAACTCAGATCCTTCTGATTCTGGGAGATCGACTTGATGTGCTCGTTGACCAGCTCCTCGCCGTGCAAATCGACCGCTCGATCGAGCAGCTTGTTCACAGCATCGTCAGTCAGGCTCGCGAACAACTCGTCTTCGATCGCGCGCCCGTGACGCCATGCGTGCACCTTCCCGCCGCTTGCGACGAAGCTAGCTTCGATGCCAACGGTCGGTTTCACGTCGTCGTCGCGTAGGATGGCAACGCGGTACCCGAGGTCCCGAAATGCCGCCGCACGCCTGAAGGACCTGTCGGGCTCACCGCCCCCACAGTCCACCAATGCCGTCCCCTGAGCTGCGATCGCGTTGTAGCCATTCCTTGCACGATGTTGACCGAGACCCCGAATGAAGCCGACTTCCGAGGCGCCCTCACAGACGAGAATGGATGACGCGAGGAAGGCGTCGGGAAAGAGTCGAATCGTGCTCTGTATGTCATCCGACGTGCCCAGGGAGAGCGCGTGGTGAACACCAGACCTCAAGCGCGGGAGAACCAACTGGCTTCCCGCAAGCTCTCTGAGTGCGACCGGCGAGTGCGTCGTCATGAAAGCTTGAAGAGGCGGATTCTTCTCCTTCGCGCCTAGCGAATCGAGCAGCTGAATGATCCGGTGCGGCTCAAGCCCATGCTCGAGTTCATCGACCAAAACGATCGTGGATTGCGCCGCGGCTACCCTCTGAAGGCCAGCGATGAGCAGCCTTGTCGAACCGACCCCCAGGCTTCTCAGTGGTACGCCGTATTCGTCGTGAAGGGCGATGGTGCCGCCGCTGAAGGACACGGAGTGCGCATCGAGCATCGCTCTGACGTGCTCGCCGATCGCGATGCCGAGCTTTTTCGCTGTTTCGACCACGATGGCCAGCGTCCCGCTGAGTTGCGCTTGCGCCCCATCGCCAAAGGCGGCTCGGGCATCCCGCCCTGCTCGTGCCAATGCGGCCGAAGCGTCTGCACGTTCCTCGGAGACTCGATTCAACACCGAGCCCCGCCGCCAGCCGAGATGGTAGTCAGCGATCGCACCAACTCGGGTCGGTGCAATCCGAACGCGGTCACTCCAACTGAGATTCCGCGACATGCCCTGCGCCTTGGCTCGGTCTGAAAGCAACGACCATGACGGCTCGAGGTCGCTCGCGACGGTAAGGTTGACTGTCAAGACAGTCTCGGAATCCTTTTCTGGCTCGTCTTCGACCTTTCCGGATTCCTCGTCAAAGCCCCGCACGTACAGACCGTAGCCCTCGAGGCTCTTCAGGCCGTCGTCGAGTTCTCCGACCGCTAGGGAGATGCTGATCGGATTTTCCACGTTGAGTCGATAGAAGTCTGCATCTGTGAATTGGATGTTGCGACGAGCACCCAAGCAGAGGTCGATGGCGTCGAGTATGGATGACTTCCCGCTGTCCCCCGGACCGATCAGGCAATTGATACCGGGAGCTGGCAACCAGGTGAATTCCTGAATGCCTCGGAAGTTCTTGATTTCGACCTTGCGAACTCTGGGCATCAGGTCACCCGTCCTTCGAGATGGTCTGCACTGACTGCACTGAGCTCGCCGGAAACGAGCCGCGGAAGGAGCGCGCCGAGCAGCGCGCCGAGGGATCGAGACTCGCTGGACGCCGCCAGCAAGCGGCGAACAGCGGGATCAACGGCCTCATCGAACTCCTTCGCGATGGAGGGCGGCGGAACCAGCACCGTCAGAGATCTCGCCTGAGTCGAGTTCAGCCCGGGAATCGCAACGCCGGTTCCATTGACCCGCATCTCTTCCATCGCGAGTTCCGAGGATAACCAGAAGAAGAGCAGCAGCTGACCGAACTCCGGATTCGCCCGCAATCGGTAGACGTGCTCGTTGATCGCGCACGTGCTGAACGGGAATCCGTCACCGAACATGGTGACGTGGGGCTCGAACTCTCCGGGACGTCCGCCGTCCTTGTAGAGCAGCACGTCGCGATTCCGAACGCGTCCCCTTCGCATCGCGTTGAAATACTCCGGCGGCACGTACTTCGTCTTCGCGTAGTCGAACTGCCCGAGGCCAACGATGCTCTCGGCACCAATGCTGGGGACGCCATCGCGAATCTCCGAGACGCCGCCTTTCGGGCGGCCGCCGGTCTCTATCTCTGTGACCACTTGATCAAGCGTCTGCACGTCCCAGCCCGCCGGAATCTCCCCGAGTTCGGAGTCCTCGAAGCGATCGGGGAAGAGATCGGCGAGATGCTTCGGGAGGCCGGGGTCGCGGCCTTCGGCTTTGGCGCGGACGGGATCGAAGTCCACGAACCACGACTTGAAGAGAGCGCGCGCTATTGCCTCGAGCGTCTCGTTCATTCGGCGGTTCAGATCGATCTTGTCGTCGAGCGTGCCGAGGATGTGGGCGATGGCACGTTGCTCTTCGATCGGAGGCAACACCACCGATAGCCCGCGCTGAGAAGTGAGGCTGACGTAGGGAGCCATGTCCGTCTCGCCGGCGCGGGTCGCGAGTTGCGCACGAAACCCTGGCGACCTCAAGAACGCGTATAGGTACTTGCGATCGAGTCGGTTTTGGTCGCGTGTCCGCCAGAAGGTGGTCTGCGGGCTGCAGACGAACGGCGGTGCTGCGTCCGGAGCCAGAGCGACTTTTCCTACGGTCCCTTTGTGCGAGAGGAGAATATCGCCAGGCGCACCCACGCCCTTCGTAATGCGTTGGCGCGCTCGCTCGTTGATCTTCGCCGCCGAATCGAAGAGCACCCTACCGGAGTCCATGTCGGCTGCTCGAATGAATGCGACGCCACGATCGACAAATTCTTCAGGCCTTGGGCGGTACTCCCCGTGGTTTCCATCTTCGACGAGGAGGATTCCCTCCCCTTGAAGGTCAGAAACCGTTGCGGTCCGGCACTCAGTCCTGTGTCGGGGGTAACTCACGGCCTCCTACCTCGCGCCTGTGTCTTCCCGCGCGCCGCCCCCGACAGCTCCGCCTCGATCTCCTCCACGCTCGGCAAGCTCCCCGCCAGCGCTTTCGGCAGCTTCTCCACGATCTTCGTCTCCCACCCCGCGACGCCGATCGGCTTCCGGAGATCGCGCAGCGCGTACTCGACCACGAGCTTGTTCTTCTCGCGGCAGAGCAAGAGGCCGATGGTCGGCTTGTCGTCGGGATGGCGGAGTAGGTCGTCGGCTGCGGAGAGATAGACGTTCAGCTGACCGACGAACGCGGGCTCGAAGGGGACGGCCTTCAGCTCGACGACGACGTAACAGCGCAGCTTCAAGTGGTAGAAGAGCAGGTCTACGAGGAAGTCCTGATCGCCGACTTCGAGCGGCACTTGGCGGCCGACGAACGCGAAGCCAGTGCCGAGCTCGAGCAGGAAGCGCTGAATGTGGTCGACGAGCGCCTGCTCGACCTCGCGCTCGCGGCGCGGATCGGCGGTGCCGAGGAAGTCGAAGAGGTACGGATCCTTGAAGACTTGCGCGGCGAGGTCGGAGTCTGCGGGCGGCAGCGTCGCCTTGAAGTTCGTGAGCGCCTTCCCTTGGCGTTCTCGGGCGCTCGCCTGGATCTGCATCGCCAGAAGGTTCCGTGACCAGCCCTGCTCGATCGTGGCCTTGATGTACCACTCGCGACCGGGCCGATCTGGAACTCGGTCGAGCAATAGGCAGTTATGGAACCACGGGATTTGTGCAGCAGCCTGCTGCACAAACTCCCGCTCCGGCCAGGCTGCGGCGAAGGCGCGCATGTACTTGAGGTTGCGCGGCGAGAAGCCCTTCATCTCGGGGAACGCCTCGCGAAGGTCGGCGGCAAGGCGGTCGATCACCTTGGCGCCCCAGCCCGCGCTCTCCTGCCGCGCCAGAATCATCTGCCCGATGTCCCAGTAGAGCAGGACCATCGCCGCGTTCGCTGCAAGGACGACGCGCAGGCGCTCCCGCTGAATGCGCGACTTGATCGCGGCGAGCGCGGCGGCGTAGTCCTTCGGCAGGGTCGCCTTCGCAGGCGCGGCGGCGAACCGAGCCTCCAGGCGTGAGCGCCCGCGCGCGAGCCGCGCCTCGGATTCGCGGCGCCGCTTACTCGCCAAACCCGAGCTCCTTCAGGTTGGCGACGATCGCGGCGTCGAGCTTGGCGCCTTCGGCCTGCTGCTCGCGCAGCTGCGCGACGAGCCGCTTCATCTTCGCGTCGAACGGCTCGCCGTCGTCGGCCTGCTTTTCGGCCCCGACGTAACGCCCGGGCGTGAGCACGTGGCCGTGCTTGCGAACTTCTTCGAGCGGCGCGCTCTTGGAGAAGCCGGCGATGTCTTCGTACTTGCCGGCGTCCTTCTCGCCGCGCCATGCGTGATAGGTCTTCGCGATGCGCGCGATGTCCTCGTCCGTGAGCTCGCGATGCGTGCGGTCGGTCATGCGGCCGAGCTTGCGCGCGTCGAGGAAGAGCACCTCCCCGCGGCGGTCGCGGAACTTCCCGTTCTTGCGATCGCGCGCGAGGAACCAGAGGCACGCCGGAATCTGCGTCGAGAAGAAGAGCTGCCCGGGGAGCGCGACCATGCAGTCGACGAGGTCGGCCTCGATCAGGTTCTTGCGGATCTCGCCCTCGCCGGACTGGCTCGATGACATCGAGCCGTTCGCGAGCACGAAGCCGGCCACTCCCGCCGGCGCGAGGTGGTGCACGATGTGCTGCACCCACGCGAAGTTGGCGTTGCCCGCCGGCGGCGCGCCGTACTTCCAGCGCTTGTCGCCCTGCAGCAGCTCGCCGCGCCAGTCGCTCACGTTGAAGGGCGGATTCGCGAGGATGAAGTCGGCTCTCAGGTCGGCGTGGCGGTCGCTGTGGAAGGTGTCGCCGTGCGCGATCTGCCCGTCGATGCCGCGGATCGCGAGGTTCATCTTCGCGAGCCGCCAGGTCGTGTAGTTGCTCTCCTGCCCGTAGATCGAGACGTCTGCCTTCTTCTTGCTTCCGTTTCCGTTGCCGTTCGCGTGCGCGCGGATGAACTCCACCGACTGCACGAACATTCCCGACGATCCGCAGCACGGGTCGTACACGCGCCCGCGGTAGGGCTCGATCATCTCGACGAGCAGCTTCACCACACAGCGCGGCGTGTAGAACTCGCCGCCCTTCTTGCCCTCGGCGCCCGCGAACTGGGAGAGGAAGTACTCGTAGACGCGCCCGAGCACGTCCTTCGCGCGGCTCGCCTCGTCGCCGACCTTGATGTTGCTGAGCAGGTCGATGAGCTGGCCGAGCCGCTCCTTGTCGAGCGCCGGCCGCGCGTATTCCTTCGGCAGCACGTTCTTCAGCACCGGGTTGTCGCGCTCGATCCCCGCCATCGCGTCGTCCACGAGCCGGCCGATCGTCGCCTGCCGAGCCTGCGCCTTCAGGTGCGTCCAGCGCGCCTCGGGCGGAACCCAGAAGATGTTCTGCGCGCGGTACTCGTCCGGGTCTTCGGGATCGGCGCCGCTCGCCTTCTCCGCGACGAGCTTCGCGTGCTGCTCCTCGAAGGCGTCGGAGATGTACTTCAGGAAGATCAAGCCGAGTACGACGTGCTTGTACTCGGCCGCGTCCATGTTGTTACGCAGCGCGTCGGCAGCCGCCCAGAGCTTGGCTCGGAAGTCGAGGTCGGTAGCGGCCTTGCTGGCTGCGGGCTTCGGCTGCTTCGGATGCGGCATCGGGACCTCGAATCCGAGAAATTCTACGCCGGCAGCGAGCGGATTCGAGACTGTTCGGTGTGAACCGTTTCACACCTCACCGTTGCGCGAAATGTCGGTGCCACCGGTCGAAGTGTTATCCGTGCCGCGGCTTCGTCGAGACAAAGTCGAAGCGAGAGCGCCTCAACGGCGCTCTCGCTTCGACCCCTCCTTCTTCCCCGAGGAGAACGGCGAGACGCGCAGCGGGCGGCGGGGCGCCGCCGGGCGGGGAGGCGGGGTCGCAGAGCGAAGCCCCAGGCGTGACCGCGCGCAAACTCGCGCGCATCGTGAAGAACCCCGAGCGGCGCGTGCCTCGCGCCATCGCGGTCACGCGGGTGAGCGGCGCGAGCCCCGCCGGACCGCGCGGCGGCGCCCCGCCGCCCGCCTCCGCGCCAGCTCGATGCTCTTCTCTTCGGGCCGCCTCAGTGCTCCAGCTTCTTGAACCGCACCCGGTGCGGCTGATCCGCCTCGGCGCCCTTCCGTCGCTTGTAGTCCGCCTCGTAGTCCTGATAATTCCCCTCGAACCACTCGACGTGCGAGTCCCCCTCGAACGCCAGCATGTGCGTCGCGATGCGATTCAGGAACCAACGATCGTGCGAGATCACGACCACGCAGCCGGCGAAGCCGAGCAGCGCGTCCTCGAGCGCGCGCAGCGTGTCGACGTCGAGATCGTTGGTCGGCTCGTCGAGCAAGAGCACGTTGCCGCCGCTCTTCAGCAGCTTCGCGAGGTGCACGCGATTGCGCTCACCACCTGATAACTCGCCGACGCGCTTCTGCTGATCCGCGCCTTTGAAGCCGAACGACGCGACGTACGCGCGCGACGCGATCTCGCGCTTGCCGAGCGGGATACGCTCGGCGCCGCCGCTGATCTCTTCCCACACCGACTTGCTCCCGCCGAGCGCGTCGCGGCTCTGGTCGACGTAGGCAAGCTTCACGGTTTCGCCGAGCCGGATCGAGCCTCCGTCCGGCTTCTCCTCGCCGAACAGCATCCGGAACAGCGTCGACTTGCCGACGCCGTTCGCGCCGATCACGCCGACGATGCCGCCGGCCGGCAGCTTGAAGCTGAGGTCGTCGATCAGCAGCCGATCGCCGTAGCCCTTCGAGAGGTTCTTCGCCTCGATCACGAGATCGCCGAGCCGCGGGCCCGCGGGAACGTTGATCTCGACCGTCTCCGGCAGCCGCTGCTCCTCTTGCTGGCGCAGCGCCTCGAACTCGCGAATGCGCGCCTTGCCCTTGGCCTGTCGCGCTCGCGGTGACATCTGGATCCACTCGAGCTCGCGGTCGAGCGTGCGCTGGCGCGCGCCGGCCTGTTTCTCCTCCACCGCGAGCCGGCCCTTCTTCTGCTCCAGCCAGCCGGTGTAGTTGCCCTGATAAGGGAAGCCGCGGCCACGGTCGAGCTCGAGAATCCAGCCGGCGACGTTGTCGAGGAAGTAGCGATCGTGCGTCACCGCGATCACCGTGCCGGGGTACTCGTGCAGGAAGTTCTCGAGCCATGCGACCGACTCGGCGTCGAGATGGTTGGTCGGCTCGTCGAGCAGCAGCATGTCGGGCTTCGAGAGCAACAGCCGGCACAGCGCGACGCGGCGGCGCTCGCCACCCGAGAGCGTCGCGACATCGGCTTCGCCGGGCGGCAGGCGCAGCGCGTCCATCGCGATCTCGAGCGTGCGGTCGAGCTCCCAACCGTTCACCGCGTCGATCTGGTCCTGCAGGCGCGCCTGCTCGTCGAGCAGCTTCGTCATCTCTTCGTCGTCGAGCGGCTCGCCGAACTTCGCGGAGACCTCCTCGAAGCGCCGTAACAAGCCCTTCACGCCGTCGACCCCGTCCTCGACGTTTCCCTTCACGTCCTTGCTCGCGTCGAGCTGCGGCTCCTGCGCGAGGTATCCCATCTTCACCGCGGGATGCGGGCGCGCCTCGCCGAGGAAGTCCTTGTCGACGCCGGCCATGATCTTCAGGATCGAGCTCTTGCCGGCTCCGTTCGGGCCGAGCACGCCGATCTTCGCGCCGGGCAGGAACGCGAGCGTGATGCCGTCGACGATCACGCGATCGGGGGGCACGACCTTGCGCAAGTCGTGCATCGTGAAGACGAAATCCGCCATCGCTCGGCTCCCGGCTCGGAAAGGGCGCGCAAATTAGCAGCGAGGGTCGCGCCGTCAGCGTTGCTTGGCGGGCGATCAGCGAGCGACGCTGGCGGCATGTCGCGGAAGACCTTCAACGTGCTCTTCCTGTGTACGGGGAACTCGGCCCGCAGCGTGTTCGGCGAAGCGATCCTGAATCGGGTCGGCGCCGGCCGTTTCCGCGCGTTCAGCGCTGGCAGCCATCCGAAGGGCGTGATCCATCCGCTGACGCTCGCCGTGTTGCGCGAGCACGGCCACGAGACGAACGCGCTGCGCAGCAAGAGCTGGGACGAGATCGCGAAGCCGGGCGCGCCCGCGCTCGACTTCGTGCTTACCGTCTGCGACGACGCGGCCGCCGAGCTCTGTCCGGTGTGGCCCGGGCAGCCAATCACGGCTCACTGGGGCGTGGAAGATCCCGCTGCGTTCGAGGGACCCGATGACCGGCAGCGCTGGGTGTTCCGCCGCGTCTATCGGGTGCTCGAACGCCGCGTCGACCTGTTCACGAGCCTGAGCTTCGAGTCGCTCGATCGATCGAGCCTGCGCGCGCGCCTCGCGGAGATCGGAAGAGGCGTCAGCGCTCCCTAACAGCCTCGATCAGCGACGACGTGTCTCGCCGCCCGCCGCCCGCGCGCTGGAGCCGCGCATACAGCTCGTCGACGACGCGGCCGATCGAGATCCGCGCGCCGATCCGCTCCGCTTCCGCGAACGCGATGCCGAGATCCTTGCGCATCCAGTCGACCGCAAAGCCGAAGTCGTACTTCGCGGCGAGCATCGTGCGCGCGCGGTTGTCGAGCTGCCACGATTGCGCGGCGCCCTTCGAGATCACGTCGACGACGCGCGCGACGTCGAGGCCCGCGCGCTCGGCAAACGCGAGGCCCTCCGCGAGCCCGGCCAGCACGCCCGCGATGCAGAGCTGGTTCACGGCCTTCGTCAGCTGCCCGGCGCCGGACGGGCCGATCCACACCGCGTTCTTCGCGTAACAACCGAACAGCGGCTGGGAGCGCTCGAACGCTCCCGGCTCGCCCCCCACCATGATGCTGAGCTGCCCGCGCTGCGCGCCCTCTTCGCCGCCCGAGACCGGCGCGTCGAGGAAGCTCGCGCCGCGCTCTGCAGCGTGCGCGGCGAGCTCGCGCGCGAGCGCGGGCGAGGCGGTCGTGTGGTCGACGAACAGCGCGCCGCGCGCGAGCGCGGCGAACGCACCCTGCGCGCCGAGCGTGATCTCGCGCAGGTCGGCGTCGTTTCCGGTGCACGCGAGCACCACCTCGGCGCTGTCCGCCGCTTCGCGCGGGGACGCGGCGACGCGCGCGCCGTGCTCCGCCGCGAAGCGCTCGGCCTTCGCGCGCGTGCGGTTGTAGACCGTCAGCGCGTGACCGGAGCGCGCGAGATGTCCTGCGATCGGACGCCCCATCGCGCCGAGGCACAAGAACGCGAGCTTCATCGCTCCTCCGATCGCGCCGCGCGGTTCCGTCAGCGACGCCGCACTGCGGCGCGCGACGTGCGTGACGCTCTCACCGCCGGCGCGTCGGCCAGCGAGCCCGCGAGAGATTTCAGCACTTCACGAGCCGCCTGAATTCGCGCGGGAGGCATGCCTCGCAACGCGCGCTCGACGGCCGCTTCGACCGTTCCCTCCGTGGAAACGTCGAATCGCCGACCCCTCTCGGTCAGCCCCAACAAGGATCGGCGTCGATCGCGAGGATCTGTGCGCCGTCGGATCAGGCCGAATCTCTCCAAACGAGCCAAGATGCCGGTGAGCGTGCTCGGATGAACGTGCAGCAAGCGCGCGAGGTCGCCGGCCGGGATTCCCGGGAAGCGCGCGACGATGCGGATCACGAAGCGCTGCGGGCCCGTGACGCCCAAGCTTCTCGCCATCTGCTTGGACGTGCGCTGGAGCGCGTGATCCACCGCCCAGACGACACGCATGAACTCCAGCACGTCGCCGAGTGGCGGGAGCGGAGCGCGCGCGAGCAGGCGCTCGGCCGTCGCCGTCATCGCGCCGCCCGTCGCAGGCGAAGAGCCTCGCGGCGTAGCTCGAGCAGCGCCCGTAACAGGGGGTCGACGGCGCGTTGGCTCGCGACGTAGTACGGCGCCGCGGACTTCCGGCTGCGCCCGACACGGATACCGAGCAGGCGGCCGGGCTGATCGAGCGCGAAGACGTCCTCGTCGGTCTTGTCGTCCCCGACGAAGATCGCGGTGTCGCAACGCAGCCGCGAGCGCTCGCGCTCGAGCGCGATTCCTTTGTCCGGCGCGGTCGCCGGCAGCACGTTCACGACCTGCTTGCCGCCGATCACACGCACGTCGCCGAGCGCCGCGATCGCTTTGGCGATCGCGGCGCGTGCCTTCTTCTTCTGGCGCGAGTCTCGGTAGTGGACTGCGATCGAGAACGCTTTGTCTTCGACTCTCACGCCGCTGAGCGGGGCGAACCGCCGGCGTAAGCACGGCAACCACCGCCTCACCTCGGCGGAAAGGCGCGGCGACGCGTCCCACGGCTCGAGCCCGTGGTTCCCGATGACCTCTGCGTCGACTCCGCGTACGCGCTTCCTCACATCCGCGTGCGCGCGGCCCGAGATGATCGCGATCGGAAAGAGCCGCGCGAGCTCGCGGAGCAGATCGCGCGTGCTGCGGCGCATCTCTGCGCGCGCCGGATCGGCGACGATCGGCGCGAGCGTTCCGTCGTAGTCGAACGCGAGCAGCGCATTCGACCAGCTGAATTGCTCGAGCGTGCTGCGGTTCGAGCGCGCGAGGATGTTCATCATCGCGCCGGCTCCGTTGCGATCGTGAGATGGTCGGTGAGACGCCCGGTGAGGCGATCTCGGCTGCGAAGCCGAGCAGCGTCCACCAGCATGCGACCTGCCCAGCGATAGACGTTGAGCTCCGCGATCAACGCGCGCATCGAGCGCATGCGGTCGCGCTGTTCGCTGCGCGACATCGCGAGCGCGGTGGCGAGCGCGTTGCTCGCCTCCTCGAGGTCGTACGGATTCACGATCAGCGCTTCCGTGAGCTCGCGCGCGGCACCGGCGAACTGACTCAACACGAGGACGCCGCGCTCGTCGTCTCGCGAAGCCACGAACTCCTTCGCGACGAGATTCATGCCGTCGTGGAGGCTGCTCACGTAGCAGACGTCCGCCGCGCGGTAGTACCGGTAGACAGTGGGCGGTTCGTGGTGTGCGCAGAGCACGACGATCGGTCGGTAGTCAGCGCTCCCGAAGCGCTCGTTGATGCGCGCCGCGAGGCGCTCGATGCCTTCGTTCAGCAGGTGATATCGCTCGATCGTAGTCCGGCTGGGCGCGGCGAGCTGAACGAACGTGAAGCGACCGCGCAGCTCGGGGACGCGCTCGAGCAGGCGCTCGACCGTGAGGAGGCGCTCCTCGACGCCTTTCGTGTAATCGAGCCGATCGACGCCTACGCCAAGCAGCGCGTCCGGCCGCAACTTCAGCTGTTCGAACACCTGCTTTCTGCACTCTTCGACAGCCGGCGCCGTCTTGCTCCAGCGCACGGGCCACTCGAGTGAGATCGGGTAGGGGCGCACGAGCGTCGTATGTCCAGCCTGCGCGACGGCATTTTGCTCGCGATCGATGCGCGCCTCGAGGAAGCGATCGACCGAGTCGAGGAAGTTGTTGCAGTCGAACTGAGTGTGGAAGCCGAGGATGCTGGCGCCGAGCATTCCGTCGAGCAGCTCCTTGCGCCACGGGCAGATCCCGAAGTGCTGCGAGTTCGGCCACGGGATGTGCCAGAACATGATCACCGTCGCTCGTGGAAGCCGTTCACGAATCAGCCGCGGCAGGCGTGCGAAGTGATAATCCTGCACGAGGACGATCGGATCCTCCGAGTCCACCTCCGCACACAACGCATCCGCGAACTTCTGATTGACTGCCTTGTAGTGGCTCCAGTCACCGCTCCGGAACGTCGGGCGCACGTGGGTGATGTGACAAAGCGGCCACAAGCCTTCGTTCGCGAACCCGTAGTAGTACCCCTGCTCTTCTTCGCGAGTGAGCCAGAGCCGCCGCAGTGAGTAGGACTCCTCGCCCGGAGGCACGCGCAGGCGGCCATGGCGATCGGCGTTCTCCCGATCCGCGGAACCGCTGCCGTGGGCGATCCAAGTGCCCGAGCACGCGCGCATCACCGGCTCGAGCGCCGTCACGAGGCCGCTCGCCGGATGTCGGACCGTGACGCCGTTGCCGTCGCTCGAGCGCTCGTGGATGTACGGCTCGCGGTTGGCGACGACCACGACCTTCTCGCCGTGCAAGTGGCGGTTCAACGTGTGCTTCAGCCGTTCCGGGGTCCACTCGCCGACCTCCCGATCGGCCTCCGTCTCGGCGAGGATGCGGTCCACCAGCTCTCGGACGTCGCGCAGGATCGGCTGGAACTCGACGCGCTGGTTTCCGCCCTGGAGAAAGCGCCGCACTTCGTTGGTCCAGCCCCGCCATGCGAGGCGAGCGGCGATGATCGTCACCGCCGATGCAGCGAGCGCGAGGAAGCTGAACGCCAGCACGAGAAAGCGCTGCGTCGCGACCTCTCGCCGCTCGACGAAGCTGAGGTCTTGGACGAGCACGACGTAGCCTTGTGGGTCGCTTCCGTCGCGAAGCGGAACCGCACTCACGTGGACGCGCCCACCGGGCAGTGACTCCACGCTCGTCCAGGGGGCGGACGGATCGCGCGCTCCTTGCCCATCGAGCTGGATGCGGGTCGCGAGCTTCTCGCACGCCATTGCGGCCGGAAAGTCGGCAGTCTTGGACAGCGTCCTCGAATCCGCGGAGCAGAGCGCCGCCGCCATGATGCGCTCGTCGTGCGCCAGGTCCGACAAGAGGCCGCGCAGCCCCGAGCGCTCGCCGCTGTCGAGCCTGGCGAGCAGGCCCTGTCGCGAGCTGCTGACCGCGAGCTGAGCGCGCAGCGTGAGGTCCCTCGCGAACCAGTCGCTCATCGTCCGCTCGACGAGCGCCGCCGCGACCCAGGTGAGGAGTGCGAGGCCCGCGATCAATGCGAGCACGAAGCGGACGGAGCGCAGCATGATCGGCGCATTGAAGCACGAACTACTTTGAGCGCCAACCAATATCCGATAGGGTGGCCGCGGTGACGCTCGCGAAACCTGTACGCCCCCGTGACGACCGCCGCTGCGCTCGCGCAGAGCGCTCGCTGGCCTCTGCGCTCGCGGGCCGCGCGTGACTCCGCTCGAACGAGCACTCGCCGCTACCGGCGTGACACTGGTCGCCGGCCTGGTCGGGTGGCTGATCCAGGGGCTCGCGCTCGCGCGTCTCGCGCGCCTTACGGAGCGGACGGCGTGGAGCGGGGACGACCTGCTGGTGGCTTCGCTGCGCGGGTTTCTGCCGTTCTGGTGCGTGCTCGCAGGACTGAGCGTGGGTCTCCAGCTACTCGCCCTTCCGGTCGCGGTCAGCTCGCCGGCCAGGAAGGTCCTGCTGAGCCTCGCGATCCTGTCGGCATCCTGGTGGGCCGCCGGCACGCTCGCGCAGCTCCTCGCCCTCGGCGCGCCGCGGGTGACTGGCGCGCCGCCGCTGCCCGGCGTCGCCCGCTACACGGTGAAGGCCGCCGTGCTCGGCATCGGAGGGCTCGTGTTGCTGAGCACGCTCGGCATCTCGGTCACGCCGATTCTCACGACGCTCGGGGTCGGCGGTCTCGCCGTCGCGCTCGGCCTGCAAGACACGCTCGCGAACCTGTTCGCCGGCATGCACATCACGCTCGCCCGCAACGTGCGCGTTGGCGACTTCATTCGGCTCGAATCCGGCGAAGAGGGACTCATCGAGGACATCGGCTGGCGCGCTGCGCGCGTGCGGACGCTCCCCAATAACTTGGTCGTCATCCCGAACAACCGGCTGGCGCAGAGCGTCGTGACCAACTACTCCGCGCCGTCGCGCGATCTGGCGGTGCTGGTCGACGTCGGCGTCCACTACGCCAGCGATCTCGCGCACGTCGAGCGCGTCGCTTGCGAGGTCGGCCGCGAGATCATGCGGGCGGTGCCGGGCGGCGTCCCCGATTTCGAGCCGTTCGTCCGCTACGGCCGCTTCGACGACTCGAGCATCGCCCTCACCGTGATCCTGCGAGCGCGCGAGTTCACCGACAAGTTCTTGATCAAGCACGAGTTCATCAAGGCGGTCCAGCGCAGGTTCGCGGACGAAGGCATCGTGATTCCGTTCCCGATCCGCGCACTCAATCTCACGCAAGAATCACCACCTCCGGCGAACGCAACGGACCGCGCGCGATGACGCTCGTCGACGCCGCGATCGTCGCCGCGTTCCTGCTCTACTCGCTCGCAAGTGGACTGCGTTCGCGCAAGGCGGCCTCGCGGAACCTCGACGAGTACTTCCTCGCGGGACGCACGCTGCCCGGCTGGAAGGCCGGTCTCAGCATGGCGGCGACTCAGTTCGCCGCAGACACGCCGCTGCTCGTCACGGGTCTGATCGCGACGGCAGGGGTGTTCGCGCTCTGGCGGCTCTGGATCTACGCGCTCGCGTTCCTGCTGATGGGATTCGTGCTCGGCGGCGCGTGGCGGCGCGCCGGCGTGCTGACCGACGCGGAGCTCGCAGAGCTGCGCTACGGCACGCGGCTCGCGCTGTGGCTGCGCGCTGCCAAGGCCGTCTATTTCGGCACGATCTTCAACTGCACGGTAATGGCGATGGTGCTGTTCGCTGCGGCGCGAATCGCCGAGCCGTTCCTGACCTGGGACGAGTGGTTGCCGCCCTCGCTGTTTCACTCCGTCGTGCGCTTCGTCGAGTGGAGCGGCCTCTCGCTCTCCGCGGCCGCGGATCCGGCGTCGTGGGCGGAAAGCAGCGCGAACAACCTGCTCTCGCTGCTGCTCGTCGTAGCGGTCACGGCGCTCTACTCGACGACCGGCGGGCTGCGGGCCGTCGTGAACACGGACGTGGCGCAGTTCGCGGTCGCGATGGTCGCGACGCTGATCTACGCAGTCGTGCTCGTGGATCGCGTCGGCGGGCTCGCCGAGATCCCGAAGCGGCTGACCGCGCTCTACGGCGCGGCGTGGGCGACGCAGGCTCTCGCATTCACGCCGAGCCACGCTCGCGACGCGAGCTGGCTCGTGCTCGGCACGATCGCGATCCAGTGGTTCGCGCAGATGAACGCCGACGGCACCGGTTATCTCGCTCAGCGCACGATGGCGTGCCGCTCCGACCGCGACGCGCGGCATGCCGCCGTGATCTTCACCTTCGCGCAGATCCTTCTGCGCTCGCTCGTCTGGATTCCGATCGGGCTCTCGCTGCTGATCCTGATTCCGCTCGACGCCGCGGTCCCGGGTGCTGCGCTCGCGGCAGCGCGCGAGGCGACGTTCGTCCAGGGCATCGGAGAGCTTCAGCCCGTCGGAGCGCTGGGCCTGATGCTCGCCGGCATGCTGGCCGCGCTCGCTTCCACCCTCGACACGCACCTCAATTGGGGCGCTTCTTATTGGGCGAACGATCTCTATCGCCGGATCTATTGCCAGAAGCTCCGCAACACGGAGCCGTCCGGGCGAGCGCTCGTCTGGGTCGCGCGGGCGAGCAATCTGGTCATCTTGGCGATCGCGATCGCGATCCTCAGCCGCCTGGAATCCATCCAGGAGGCCTGGAGAACGAGCCTGCTGCTCGGCGCCGGGATGGGGATCCCGCTGATCCTGCGCTGGGTCTGGTGGCGCGTGACCGCGGCCGCCGAGCTCTCGGCGATCGTCGCGTCCTCACTGCTCGCCCCCGTGCTGCTTCACGCTTTCGACGCGGACGGCGTCCGCATCCTGCTGATCACGCTGCTGGCGACGTCCGTCGTGATCGCGGTCTCGCTGTTCGGCCCGGCCGAGCCGGCCGCGACGCTCCAGCACTTCTACCGGCGCGTGCAGCCACCCGGTTATTGGGGCCCGGTCGCAGCGGCTTGCGGCGACGATCCGCGCACGAGTGCGCTCCGCCTCCGGGAGGGGCTGATTCGAACCTTCGCGACGTCCGCGGGCCTTTTCTGCCTGCTGGTCGGCAGCGGCTCGTGGCTCGTCGGTGCGCCGGCGCCCGCGTGGCTGCCCTGGCGCGGCGGATGGATCGCAGCACTGTTGATCGTCGCGACCGCGCTGCTGGCTCGGGCTTGGAGCGGCCCCTCACTCCTCCGCGTGCTCCGCCTCCGCCGCGCCGACCGCGGCGTGGGAGGCCGCCCAGCTCGAGATGCGGGTGGGCTCGATCCGTAGCAACAGCGGCTCGCCCGCGTGCAGCGCGACGCGCGGATACTGCGGGTACTTCGCGCGCAGCGCAGCCTCGCCGGCCGCGAGCGCTTCACGCGCGACGCGCGCACGGCCCTCGACGCGCAGCCACCAGAGCCGCGACCAGTCCGCCGCGTAGCCGTCGAGCAGCAGCGCGACGCGCGCATCGCGCGCGACGTTCACGAGGCGAGCGAGCGCCGCGCTGCGCTTCGGCTTCGCGTCGATCGGCGACCAGAGCACGCCCTCCGCGCGCGCGAACACGATCGGCACGAGCGCGGCGCTGCCGTCGGCGCGCAGCGTCGCGAGCACCGCGCGCGGCTCGTGCGCGAGGCGCGCCTCGATCGCGCGCGCGGAGAGCTCCACTAGCGCCTCAAGAGGCCGCGACCTCTTCCAGCGCGCTCTTCACGTCCGCGACGCTGTCCTCGGTCCCGAACAGCCGCTTCACGACGCGCCCTTCGGAGTCGACCAGCAGCGTGACGACGATGTGGTCGACCTCGCCGGGGCGCGCGCTCTGCTGGGCGAACACGCCGTAGCGCTTCAGCACGTCGCGCACGCGCTCGGGCTCGCCGCCGAGGAACGACCAATTCGCGAGGTCGGCGCCGCGCACGCGCGCATAATTGGCGAGCGCATCCGGCGTGTCGCGTTCGGGGTCCACCGTGATCGAGACGAAGTGCACGCGCGCGCGCGTCTCGGGCGAGAGCTCGCGCTGCACCTGCGCGTGCCGGCCGGTGAGAATCGGGCACGGCCCCGGGCAGTGCGTGTAGATGAAGTCGATCAGCAGCGCCTTGCCGCGCAGGCTCGCGAGCGTGACCTCGTTGCCGGCCTGATCGGTGAGCGCGAACTCCGGCGCCAGCTCCTCGGCGGGCGCGACTGCGCCGAGCGCGCCGGCGCGGCCGGGCGCCGCCTTCTCCTCGAGCACCTCCGCACGCACGACGCGGAAGCTCTGGTCGCGGATCTCGAGCGTGAACGCGATGCGCTGGCCGGGCGCGAGCTTCGCGAACACCGCAGCGTCCGGGACGTCGAAGCTCATCGTCATCGCCGGCATCACGCCGGGCACTTCGCCGTGATCGATCAGCGCCTGCTGATGCTCGCGGTCGACGTCCTCGACGACACCTTCGAGCTCGTAGCGATGCAGCTTCTCGGCGCGATTGGAGGCGTCGCAGGCGAGGCCGGCGGCCAGGACGACCGCCGTCGAGAGCGCGAGCGCAGCGCGATGAGCGTACGTCCCCAACGCGAACTACTGGCCGGCGACGCGCGCGGGCGCCGGGCCGTCGGGATCGAGCCGCAGCACGCGCGGGTAGCCGTTCTCGATCTGCCAGGTCGGAAGGTTCGAGTTCGAGGTCCAGACGCGGCCCTCGGCGTCGAAGTCGATCTCGCGCGTGTAGGTGACGCGCGTCGGCAGCGGGTAGACCGTGAACTTCTCCGACTTCGGCTCGAAGCGAATCAGCGAGTCGCTGTTCGTGCCGCAGATCCACACCGCGTCGCTACTGCGGTCGACGTGCAGCGCGTACGGCGTCTCGCTGCCGAGCGGCGAGATCGGCAGCGGGTACTCGCGGAACGCCTTCGTCTTCGGATCGAAGCGCGCGATCAGGCTCGACGAGAAGCCGGGGATCCACAGCTGGCCGTGCGAGTCGAAGCGCAGCCGGCGCGGCGCGCTGAACGGCGTGTCGACCATCTCGATCGCGAACGTCTCTGGATCGATGCGCCCTAATCGATGCTGATTCAGCTGCGAGAACCAGACGCCGCCGTCGGGCGCGATGTCGATGCCGTAAGGAACCGGCGCGCCGTTCGCGCCGCTCTCGGCTGCGAGGCCCGAGAGGTCGACATCGAGCGCGTTCGCCGCCGCGGCGACGTACGGCAGCGCGCGCAGCGCAACCTCCTGCGCGAAGCTGCCGGCCGGCACGCGGATGATCTGCATCTTCTTCGCGGCCGGGTCGTACATCCCGACGTGGTTCGAGACCGCGATCGTGAACCACACGCGGCCGTGCGCGTCGAGGCGCAGCGTGTGCGGATAGAAGCCCTCCTCGAGCGCATGCAGCTCGAACTTCTCCGTCTTCGGATCGAAGCGCGCGATGCGGTTGCCGAGCGCGAGCGTGATCCAGACGGCACCGTCCGGGCCGATCTGAAGCGAGTGCGGGCCGACGTGCGCGCTCGCGTTCGGAATCGTCGGCGCGTCCTCGCCGCCGAATACGCCGCCGAGCGGCACGCCGTCGTCCGGGATGCGGAATGCACGCACGTCGCCGCTCGCCGGATCGAGCCGGTAGAGAGTGTCCTGCAGCATGTCGACCGAGTAGACGCGGCCATCCGGATGCAGCGCGAGGTCGTGCTGCATCGATGCGCGAATCCCGAGCTCCCACTCGTCGACCACCGCCCTCCGCACCTCGGCCGGGGGAGGCGGCGCGAACTCGGGCGTGCCGAGCCTCGCGGTGAGACGCGGCACCGCGGTCTTCGGGTCGTACGCCTCGCGGAACAGTTTCGGCACCTGGGCACGGACTTCGGGCGAGAGCGTGCCGCCGAGGCGAGCCATCAGCGTCAGCACCTTCTCCCACTGCCAGTCCTCGCGCGGCACGCGCGTGGCCGCGCTGCCCTGCTGGTGGCAGTAGGTGCACTGCCGCACGAACTCCTCGCGCTGCGACGCGTTCTCGAACTTCTCGAGCACCAGCGCGAACCAGCGATTCGCGGGCAGCTGCTCGGCCGCGGCCGCGGGATCGGTCTCGGCCGCGAGCGTGAACGCGAGCGGCTTGCCGGCGCCGAGCGCGACGGGCTCGCGCAGGTCGCGGTAGCCGATGCGCCGGACGCGCACGGTGGCGTCGCCGCCGACCGCTACGGCGCTCGTGCTGAATTCGCCGGCGTCGTTCGTGAAAACCGTCGTGACGCGCAGCGGGTCGCCCGCCAGGAAGCTCACCATCGCTCCCACGATCGGAGCCCCTCCGACCTCGCGGACGCTGCCGGCGACCTCCGGAGCTGCGCCCGCAGAGACGATCGCGACCTGGAGCGCCAACGTCGCGAGCGAGATGCGCAAGAATCGCAACATGAGCCAGCCCTCCCGGCAGCCGCGTGAGCGGCGATTCGCACAACATAGACCCATCGCGCGCAGCGCCGCGGCTCTCGTGTGCGGGCTCGCGCTGCTCGTGGCGCCGGCGGCCGACTCGCGCGAGCGCACGCCGGCCGCGCGCTGGACGCCCGCGCTCGAGGCCGAGGCCGCTCGGCTCGAGGCCGCGCTCGCGAAGCAGGCGCCCGCGAGCGGCGGCGAGCTGCGCGTGCGGCTCGCGTTCGGCGCCAGCGCGGATCTCGATCTCTACGTCACCGATCCGCACGACGAGACGATCTACTTCGCGAACGAGCGCGCCGCAGCCGGCGGCCGCCTCGTCGCCGACGCGCGCTGCGATTCCCAAGACCCGCGCATCGAGCAAGTCGTGTTCGCGGCGCCGAGCGCCGGCCGCTACCGCATCGGCGTCGACTACATGGTCTGGCGCGACGCGTGCGGCGAGCAGCCGCCGGTCGTCGCGTACGTGCTCGCGATCGACGCCCCGAGCGGCCGGCGCCTCGAACGCGGCCTCGCCCGGCGCGGCATCTTCGACGCCAAGCGCCTCGAGCTCAGGCTGCCGTAGTCACGAAGCGGTTGCCGCCCCTCGCGACTCGTCAGGCCTTCGCGCTCGGGCGCGCGGAGAGCTCGGCGTGCCAGCGCGCGACGTTCTTCTGCTCGGATGTCGGGCGGATCTTCACGACGCGGCCGAAGTCGACGCCGACGAGCGCCGTGATGTCCGCGATCGAGAAGCGATCGCCGGCGAGGAAGCGGCGCTCGGCCAGCACGCCGTCGAGCAGCGCGAGCGTTTCCTCCGCTCGCTGCTTCGCGACCGCGCCGAACTCGGGAACCTGCTGCAGGCGCCCGACGAAGAACTCGTGCGTGTTCTGGAAGCACAGGAACACGCGCTGGGTCAGCTCGAATTCCGCGCGGCGATTCCACATCTCGACCTGCGCCCGCTCGCTCGCCCCGACTCCGAACAGCGGCGGCGACGGCTGCACTTCCTCGAAGTACCGGCAGATCGCGACGCTCTCCGAGATGCAGGTGCCGTCGTCGAGCTCGAGCACCGGCACCTGCGCAAACGGATTCTTCGCGCGAAACGCCGGCTCCCGATTCTCCCGCTTCATGATGTCCACCTGCACGACGGGGACCGAAATCCCCTTCTCCGCCAAGAAAATCCGCACCCGCCGCGGATTCGGCGCCGACGCGTTCTCGTACAACTTCACGACCGACTCCCTCCGATGAGTCAGCCAGTCTACGCCGCCGCGCGCGCAGTCGAGCGTGAACCCACGCGGCCCGACAACTCACAGAGAGAATTGAACGCGAAGCGTTGAAGCGAGCGGGCGTCAATCGCCCGCGAGCTTCACCGTTCTCCAAGACACAGAGCGTGTCTGCCGAGCACGATCTCACGCGGCGCAGCAAGGAGGCCGCGACGGGGCCGGCGCTACGAACGCGCGTGCGCGACTCAATAACAACCGCTCAGAACGCCCCGTGCGTATACGCCGCCGCTGCGAGCTTCGCCGCGACGACCGCCGCCTTCGCGAGCAGCTCCTCGGTGGTCGGCCCCCGCTTCGAGGGGCACAGCCGCTGGCGCTCCGCGGCGAGGCGATACACGCGTTCCTGGCTCGCGAGCTCCCACAGCTCGTTGTCGCGGTCGGCGGCCCAGCCCGCGTCGCGCTCGTAGCGCGCGATCTGCTTGGTGAGGCGCAGGCATTCGCCGCGATGGGCGCGCTGGTCCTCGCGCATCTCCCACTTCTTCGGCGGCACCGGCGCGCCGGCGGGATTCGACGCGTTGGTCGGGTTCTCGGGATCGACTGGCGGCGTCGCGGGCGGCGTGGCGGGCGGCGGTGCCGGCTGCGGCTGCGGCGCGGGCGCATCGGCGAGCGCCGCCGAGCACGCGAACACGAGCGCGAGCGCGAGCCTCCGCATGTTCCCTCCTCCGCGCCGGAGCGCGTCGTCCCCGTTTCGGCCGGGCCGGCGCGAAACCTGACCCGCGTCCCGCCTCCGGGAAGTCACCAAGCGGGGACGTTCTTCCCTCCGAGCGCCGGGCCGCCAAGACTGGCCCCCGAGTCACCGGCAAGTATGAACGTCCCCGTCTGGTGACTTTCCGGCGGGTTCGCCGGAACTGCTGGGCAGGCGTCCGGCAACCAGCGCGCGCAAGTCGTGCCGCGGGCTCAGGAAGGGGCGCGCGCGTGCCGATTCGATCCGCGATGGGCCTCGTCACGCAGATCCACGTGGGCTTCGCCGTGTTCGCGTTCTGCACGGGGGCGTTCAATCTGTGGCTCTACTGGATGCGGCCGCGCGAGCCGTCGCATCTCTGGCTCGGCGTCGCGTCGCTCGGCGTCGTGTGGATCGCTGCGGGTTTCGCGCTCGGTTATCAGGCGCACACGCTGGCCGACGCGCAGCATTCCGTGCTGTTGGCGCTGGGCGGCACGCTGCCGATGGTCGCCGGCTTCGTGCGCTTCAGCGAGCTGTTCGCCGGCATCTCGCATCCCGCGCTGCGCGGCTCCGTGCTCTACACGACGGCGCTCGTCGGCCTCGTCTACGCGAAGCCGGAGCTGCTCTTCAGCGGAGAAGTGATCGCGATCGCTCCGCCGTTCGGCGACGCCTACCTGCAGGCGACGATCGCGCCCGCCGCGGCGGTGCCGCTCGCGCTGTTCGCGTTGCTGGTCGTCGCGATGGTCGCCGCGTACGGCCGCCGCGCATCGGCGCTGCGCGGCGGCCGGCTGCTCGCGATCTCGCTCGGCCTGTGGGGCGTGAGCATGCTGAACGACCTGTGCGTCGGGCTCGGCGTCTACTGGTCGCCGTGGCTGCTTCCGATCGGCTTCACGCTGTTCGCGGGCTCGTTCGGCTCGGTGCTGCTCGAGCGCCTGGTGCGAACACACGCGCATCTCGAGCGGAACGCGGGCGAGCTGCACACGCTGGTCGAGGCGCGCACCGACGAGCTGCGGCGCAAGGATCTCGAGCTCGCGCACGGCGCGCGGCTCGCGACGCTGGGCGCGCTCGCGGGCGGCATCGCGCACGAGATCGAGGAGCCGCTCCGCGAGATCGACGCGCGCGTGAAGGAGCTGCGCGGCGCATGGCGCGATCCGTCGCGACCGCGCGCGTTTCGCGAGCTGCTCGCGCAATCGCAGCGCAGCGTCGAGCGCATTCGCGTCGTCGTCGCGGAGCTGCTGCGGCTCGCGCGCCGCGAAGAGGGCCGGCGCGGGATCCACCAGCTGCCCGAGATCGTCGCGAGCGTGCTGCCGATCGCGAGCTACGAGCTGCGCCGCCGCGCGCGCCTCGAGACGCACCTCGCGAGCACGCCGCCGGTCGCCGGCGACGGCGCGATGCTCGCGCAGATCGCGCTGAACCTGATCGTCGGCGCGATTCACGCCGCACCGGAACGGAGTGAAGCCGGCCTCGCGTTGATCAGCCTGACCACCGAGGAACACGGCGGCCGCGCGCGCATCGTCGTGGCCGACAACTTGCCCGCGCTCCCCTGGGAAGAAGCACCGGGGCTGTTCGACATCGGCGCGGCCGGCGGCAGCGAAGAGCCGCGCCGGCTCGGCCTCGCGGTCACGCGACAGCTGGTCGAGCGCCACAGCGGCACGCTCACGGTCGAGAGCAGCGAGCGCGGCACGCGCGTCGCGGTCGAGTTCCCCGCCGCGGCCTCGGGGAGCGAGCCATGAGCGCGCTCGTGATGCTCGTCGCACCGCTCGTGTTCAGCGTGTTCTCGGCGGGCGTGAACTTCGGCGTCTGGTTCCATCGCCGCTCGGAGCATTCGCATCGCGCGCTCGCGCTCGCGGGCCTGTCGGCGGCGTTCCTATTGATCGGGCCTTGCCTGCTGCTCGCGTCAGGTTCGCGCGACGAGGCGGTCTTCGCGCGCACGCTGCTCTCGCTCGCGTGCATCCCGATCGAGGTCCGCACGGTGCGGCTGGTCGAGCGCGCGTATCGCGTGAAGCTGCGCTGGCAGGCCCCGGTATGGGTCTGCACCACGCTGCTCTGGGGTGCGCTCGGCGCGCTGCCGGGCGTCCTGTACGGCCCCGGCTCGCGCGTGCGCGACATGCTGTTTCCCGGCGCAACCTACGTCGACGCCGAGCTCACCTGGCTCGGGTCGGCCTTCCCGATGGTGTTCGCCGCCTACGGCCTCTGGCTCGCCTGGGGCGCGCATCGCGTCGCCAAGGCGCGAGCGGACAGCGATCAACGACTGATCGGCGTGGTCAGCTTCGTTTCCGGCGCGACGGTCGTGTCGGACATGCTCGTGCTCGGCGGCTTCGTCGACGCGCCGCTGCTCTACGCGTTCGTCGCCGCGAGCGCGAGCCTGCTCTACACGTCGCTGCTGCTGCGCCGCTTCGTGCGCGGGCTCGGGCGCGTCGAGGCGAGCGCAGATCTACTCCAACGCGCCGCCGAGAGCCGCGCACACGAGCTGCGCGAGACCGATCTGCGGCTCGCGCACGGCGCGCGGCTCGCGGCGCTCGGCACGCTCGCCGCCGGCCTCGCACACGAGATCAACAACCCGGCCGCGTTCATCCGCTCCAACCTGAACTATCTCGACGAGCTGGCCGGGCAAGACCGCGACGACCCCGAGCTGGAAGAGGTGCTGGCCGAGACCGAAGAGGGCGTCGTGCGCCTGCGCGGCATCGTCGACGAGCTGCTGCGCATGTCGCGCGGCGACGGCGGCTTCGGCGAGGTGCTGCTCAGCGACGTAGTCGACGGCGCGCTGCCGACGCTGCGCTTCGAGGCGCGCGACGAGGTCGCGATCGAAGCGCGGCTCGCGCCGGTGCCGCCGGTCCGCGGCGATCGCAACCTGCTCGGGCAGGTAGTCGCGAACCTGGTGATCAACGCGATCCAATCCGTGCGCGCCGCCGGCGCCGGCGGCGGCGTTCACATCGCGACCTTCGCCGACGATCGCCGCGCAGTGCTCGAGGTGTCCGACACCGGGCCGGGCATCCCGCCCGAGGTCGCGCAGCGCATCTTCGAGCCGTTCTTCACGACCAAGCCGGCGGGCGAGGGCACCGGTCTCGGGCTCGCGGTCACGCGCCAGCTCGTCGAGCGCCACGGCGGCCGCATCGCGCTGCTGCCGAGCGAGCGCGGCGCGCGCTTCCAAGTGGAGCTCCCGCTCGCGAATCCAGCGCCCGCGCCGATCGTGCACGTGGTGGACTTCTCAGGGAGCTGAGCGCGGCATCGTCTCGATCGCGCGCGCCGTCACTTGCCCTTGCGCGGCTTCGGCTTCGCTTTGCGCGCGGCCTTGCCCGCGCTGCGCGCCTTCGCCGCGGCGCGCGGAGCCGGCGGCGCGAACTCGCGCTCCGGCCACCACGGGTAGGGCTGCGGCAGATCGCGCGAGACGCGGCCGCTGAACTTCGCGGGGCGCTTCTGCAGGAAGCTCTGCACCCCCTCGTAGGCGTCGGGCGACGAGCCGAGCGCGTGGATCATCCGCGAGTCGAGCTTGTGCGCCTCCATCGGGTGATCGGCGCCGAGCATCCGCCACAACATCTGGCGCGCGAGCGCGACCGAGATCGCGCTCGTGTTCTCCGCGATCTCGCGCGCGAGCCCGCGCGCCGTCGCGATCAGCTCGGCGTGCGGCACGACGCGCGAGACGAGCCGGCCCGCGAGCGCCTCCTGCGCCGAGAACACACGCCCGCTCGCGACCCACTCCATTGCCTGCGAGATCCCCACCACGCGCGGCAGGAACCACGAGCTCGCGGCCTCCGGCACGATGCCGCGGCGCGCGAACACGAAGCCGAAGCGCGCCTGATCGCTCGCGATGCGCACGTCCATTGCGAGCGTCATCGTCGAGCCGACGCCGACCGCCGGCCCGTTGATCGCGGCGATCAGCGGCTTCTTGCACTCGAACAGCCGCAGCGTCAGCAGGCCGCCGCCATCGCGATGCTTCGCGCGCACCTCGCGCGCGCTGTGGTCGAACGTGCCGCCGCCGGCGCCGAGATCCGCGCCCGCGCAGAAGCCGCGTCCGGCGCCGGTCACGATCACCGCGCGCACGTCGTCGTCCGCATCCGCGTCGTCGAGCGCCGCGAGCGTGTCGACCAGCATCTGCTGGTTCAACGCATTCAGGCGCTCGGGGCGGTCGAACGTGATCGTCTGAATGCCCTCGCTCTTGTCGACGCGGATCGTTTGATAGGCCATCGCGCGGATCTCCGGCTCGCAGGGAAGCCCACCGTAGTTCAGCGCCGAGCCCGCTTGCACCGCTCGCGCGACGCGCGCGCCCGCCTACCCTGCAGCGGCCCGATCGGAGCGCGCGTGCGAATTGCGGTGGTGAGCGACACCCATAACAACCTGCGCAACGTCGCGCGCATCGTCGAGCTGCTGAACGCGGCCGACGTCGCGCGCGTCGTCCACACCGGCGACATCACGCAGGCGAAGACGCTGGAGGTGCTCGCGCGCCTCGCAGCGCCGCTCGTCGGCGTGTACGGCAACAACGACGAGCGCGACGCGATCGCGCCGGTTGCCGCGCGCCACGGCATGCAGCTCGTCGAGGGCTCGCTCTCGTTCGCCGCCGCCGGCCGCCGCATCGGCGTGATCCACGACCCCCACCACATCGACGCCGCGCTGCTCGAGCACGACCTGATCCTGCACGGCCACAACCACCGCCTCGTGCTCGAGCGCCGCGGCCGCACGCTGCTCTTCAACCCCGGCGAATGCGCCGGCATGCTCGACGGCCACAACGCAGTGGGCGTGGTGGATCTCGCGAAGCTCGAGGTGGAGCTGCTGCGGTTCTAGACGGGCGGCGTCGCGCCGCCTGCACCCTCCGCGGGAATCACTCCGCGCGCGCGATCCCGGGCGGCGTTCGCTGCGTTCGCGCTGCCTCTGTTGGAACCGAAACCGGAGCCGCGCAGCTAAGCGTTCGCGGTCGCGCCGGCTTGTAAGAACCACAGCTCGAACCTCGGTCGCGCCGTGAGGCCGAGCGCGCGCTGGACCGCGGCGGTGTAGGCCGCGCCCTGCTGCGCGTAGCGGGCGGCAAGCTCTTCGAGCGAGCGGCCCGCAACCTCGTCCGTCTTGTAGTCGACGACCACGAGGCCCCGGTCGTCCTCGTAAAGCAGGTCGATCGCGCCCGAGACGAAGCCGACCGGCGCGTCGTTACTCGGCGGCAGCTCGTCCGGGGCGAGGAGCACGGGCAGCTCGCGCGCGAGAATGCGCGGCGCAAGCGCGCGCAGCCGCGGCAGCAGCGGGCCGGCGCACACGGCCTGCCAGATCTCGCGCGCTCGCTGCTGCGCAGCGCGCTGCTCCTCCGAGCCCTCCAGCTGCGCGAACACGCGCGCGATCTCGCGCTCGCCGTGCGCCGCGAGTGAGTCCGCGTCCGCGGCGAAATCCGCGAGCTCGAGCGCGGCGTGTACGGCAGTGCCGGCCGCGAGCGCGATGCGGCGGGCGGGGTCCGGGCGTTCGCGCGGCGGCTCGGGCGCGTCGTCGTCGGGAAGCGCGCGAGCGGCGCGCGCCTCGTCGTCGTGCGGCAGCTCCGAGGCGACCCGCTGGATCGGCCGCGCCTCGTGACGCTGCGCAGCCGCGCGCGCGACGCGCAGCGCTTCGTCCTCCCGCGCGATCTGCGTGGGGTCGAGCGTGAGCCGCGCGGGCGGCGGCGCGAGCGGCGGCGCCGTGGCTCGCGCGAGCCGCGCCGTGTGACGCCAGCGAACCGCGCCCCCATCGCTCGGCTGATCGCCAGCGACGATCTGCTCCAGCGCAGGGCGCCCTCCGCGATGCTCGAGCAGATCGCCGATCGTCTTCGCGCTCGAGGGATTCTCCGCCTGCCCGCTCGGGCACCACGACACCACGAGCCGATCCTTCGCGCGCGTCATCGCGACGTACAGCAGCCGGATGCGTTCCTGCGCCTCGCGCTCCCTCGCGCGCGCGAGCGCGCGCCACGCGCCAGGCGTCGCGAGCCCGAGCAGCTGGTATGCGGGCTCGTCGCTCCCGCGCCACACGTGCGTCGGCTTCGGATCCGGATTGCCGCCGTCGCCCCGGTGGAGCTGCAGCAGATAGACGTGCGCGAAGTCGAGGCCTTTCGCCTTGTGCACGGTGAGCACGCGCACCGCGTCGTCGGCGAGCGAGGTCGGCCGCCCCTCTTCTTGCTCGCGCACCTCGCCGCCCGAACGGCGCAGCGCGTTCAGCAGCAAGCTCGGCGAGCCGTGCAGCGCGTCGGACCAGTCGACGAGATCGCGGAAGATGCGGTCGAGCGTCGCGACGCGATGCGCGCCGAGCCGCCGGCCCGCTTCCGTGGGCTCGATGCCCGAGCGGGTGCGGAGCTCCTCCACGAAGCGATCCGCGGGCAGCTCGGCGAACGCTTCGCGCAGTGCGGCAAGGTCGTCGAAGAAGCGCGCGAGCGAGGCCGGCCAGCCGGCGAGCGCATCGAGACCCGGCACCCCTTTCGGCGCCTCCCGCGCGGCGAGCGCGAGCTTCTCGTGCGCAGCGGGCAGCGCGTCCGCGTCGCGGCCGATGCGCCCGATCAGCCCGATCTCGCAGCGCTTCAGCAGCGCGACGAGCGCGGCGTCGGGCACGCC
>Ga0187894_10000637_pt1 | contig 47006 bp, 34 predicted proteins | sample GBC1701081metaG_FD_136650 | JGI IMG/M metagenome (GOLD analysis project Ga0187894, IMG submission 136650) | White microbial mat communities from a lava cave in the Kipuka Kanohina Cave System on the Island of Hawaii, USA - GBC170108-1 metaG ... | reverse complement strand
CCGACTTCGGCGAGACCGAGGTCGACGCGCGGCAGATCAACCTCTCGCGCTTTTCGCTGCTGTTCCCCGAGAAGCGATCGTTCTTCCTCGAAGGCGCCGGCGTCTTCAACTTCGCCAGCACGGGACCGGCAGCCGCGGGCGGCATTCCGGCCACCGGCGCCGATGTCTTCCCGTTCTTCAGTCGTCAGATCGGCCTGCTCAGCGGCCAGGAAGTACCGATCGACGTCGGTGTGAAGCTGACCGGTACCGTCGGCCGCACCGATGTCGGCGTCCTCAACGTCCGCACGGGCGATCTCCCGATCGTCGACGCCAAGAACTTCTTCGTCGGACGCGTCAAGCGGAACCTCCTGCAGCAGTCCTACGTCGGCGCCATCTTCACCAACGGCCATCCGGCATCGGGACGCGCGGGTCAGACCTACGGCGCCGACATCCGGCTGGCGACGTCACGCTTCCTGAACCAGCCGCGCAACTTCGTGGTGGATGCGTACGCCGCCCGCAGCGTGAATGAAGGCGTCTCCGGGGATGACTGGTCGTACGGGTTCTCGGCGTCGTATCCGAACGACAAGTACGCCGCCCAGTTCTCGATGCGGGAGATCCAGAAGAACTTCAAGCCGGCGCTCGGCTTCGTGCAGCGCGAGAACGTCCGGATGATTCGCGCGGCCGGCAGCTACAACCCGCGGCCGAAGCACTTCCTGAACGTGCAGCAGATGTTCCACGACGTCTACTTCACGCACTTCACGCGGGTGGACAACGGCGAGGTGGAGAGCTGGGATCTCTACGTCACGCTCCTCGACTGGCATCTCTACTCGGGCGACAACTTTCACGGCATGCTGGACTTCAACCCGACCTTCGAGCGGCTGTTCGAGCCGTTCGAGATCTCGCCGGGCGTGATTCTGCAGCCCGGGGACTACCGGTTCACCCGCTTCCGCAGCAGCCTGCTCTCGACCGCCACGAAACGGCGCCTCTCGGGCAGCGCCACCCTCACGTACGGCGATTACTGGTCGGGGCAGGCCGAACAGCTCACGACGTCGCTGACATACAAGCTGCCGCCGCGGTTCACGTTCGTCTTCAGCACGAACCAGACATTCGCGCGGCTGCCGGAAGGACGCTTCATCGCGCGCATCTTCACGTCGAACGTGAACTACGCCTTCTCGCCGCGCCTGGCGCTGACCAATCTGGTGCAGTACGACAACCGGTCCCGCAATCTCGGATGGCAGAGCCGATTGCGCTGGACCCTGCGGCCCGGCAGCGATTTCTTCTTCGCCTTCAATCAGGGCTGGATCCAGGAAGATATCAACCAGACGCGGCGCTTCCGCAGCGCGGACAGCCGGGCATCGGCGAAGTTTCAGTACTCGCTGCGATTCTGATCCGAGCCTCGACTCAATCCGACAAGCCGGCGGACGCGCTGGGAATGACGTCCGCCGGCAAGCATGTCTGCGCTATGGCAGCGTGATCGTGTGGAGCATCCGGTTCGGCGAACCGGTGCCCGCGTTGATGACCACGCCTGGCGTGGTCGCGTTGAGGATCGCCGTGCGGACCGCCGCCGGCGTCGCCGTCCGATTCGTCTCCAGGAACAGTGCGGCCGCGCCCGCGACGTGCGGGGAGGCCATCGACGTGCCGCTCAGGCTCGCCGTCGCCGTGTTGCTCGTGAACCACGAGGACACGATCGCCTGCCCCGGCGCGAACAGTTCCAGCGTCGGTCCGAAGTTCGAGAACGACGCCCGCGTGTCGTTGATGGCCGTCGCGCCGACGAGGATCACTTCCGTCATGCGCTGCGGGGACGTGTTCGGTCCGGACACGTTCGCGTTGCCGGCCGCGACAACGTAGGTCGTGCCGTCGGCGATGGAATTGCGGATCGCCGTGTCGAGCGTGGCGGACACGGGATAGTTCAGGCTCATGTTCGCGACCGCCGGCTGCACGCCGAAGCCGGTGATCCAGTCGACGCCCTGCGCGGCCTGCGACGCCGATCCGGACCCGCCGCAGTTCAGCACGCGCACGGCGAACAGCCGCACGCCCTTGGCGACGCCGTGCAGCGTGCCGCCCACCGTGCCCGCGACATGCGTGCCGTGGCCGTGGCAGTCGATGCCGTTCCGGCCGTCGCCCACCGTGTCCCGCCCGACGGACGCGCGGCTCGGCGAACCGAAGTCGCCGTGCGTGATCCGGATGCCCGTGTCGATGATGTACGCGTTCACGTTCGCGCCCGTGCGGTTGAACACGTACGTCGTGTTGAGCGGCAGGTTCCGCTGATCGACGCGGTTGATGCCCCACGCCGGCGGATTGTTCTGCGTGGCGGCCACGCCGCCGATGACGTCCGGCTCGACGAACAGCACGCGCGGATCGTCCGCGAGCGCCTGCGCCGCCTTCTCGGACATCTCCGCGGTGAAGCCGTTGAGGGCGTACCGCATGACGCTGGTCACGCGCGCGCCGTACTGCGCCGCGAGCGCCTGCGTGACGGGGACGACGTTCGACCGCGGCCCGCGCGGTCCCGTCGCCTCGTCATCGAGGACGACGTTGTAGAAGTTCGGCACGACGGGCGTACCGTCGGGCACAACGACAAACTTGCTGCTTGGAAGTTCCTGCGCGCCGCCGATGAAACTGGCGAGACCAACCGTCGCGAGGAGTGCGGCCGCCATGCGTGGCCACCGAGCGCCGAAGACTCTCATCGCAAGCCCCTTTCGTTCCCCAACGGACCAACGCCGTGAGGAGAGTGGACCGGCCGCGAGCGCCGCGTCGGTACCCGCGCACGCGGGTTCGACAGGCGATGCGCCAGTCATGTTCATACGCCGAGGCACATTCAGGTGTCGTCGGGTGTGGGAGCATCTTCTCCGCAGTCCGTCAGGCGGACGCGCGTACCGATGGGCGTTGTTCGTAAAGGCTAGGTTGAACGGCAGGGCGATGTGCGTCATACGTTGACGCGCGCATCGCGATCGCGAGGAGAAAAAGCGGGAGCGGCTGCAACACGAGCCGCTCCCTGTTGACGCGTCCGCACGATGACCGCGGCGGACGGGAACGCGTCAGACAACACGTCAGGCGATGAGCCGCGTGACGTCGATCAGCGGACGATCGTGAAGGTCTCCCACGAGCCGATACCGGTGCGGTTCGCGTTCACGACGCCGCCACCGCCGCCTTCCGCGACGACGTAGTGGCCGTTGTCGGTACGCAGCGCGATCGGATCGCCGTTGTTGATCGTGCCGCTGCCGCCGACCTTCTCGATGACGAACGTCTCCCAGCCATCCGGCAGTACGGCGCCCGCGTGCAATCCGCCTCCCCCGCCGCCTGACGCCTGCAGCACCCACCAGTCCCACGTGTAGAGATTGATGTGGTCACCGCTCTCCAGCGAGCCGCCATTGCGATCGACGAGCGTGAAGGACTCCCACGCGCCCATGCCGCCGCGGTTCGCGTTCACCACGCCGCCGCCTCCGCCTTCGGCGACGACGAACTGTCCGTTGGACGCCTGGAAGCCCACCGTGAAGCGGGTGCCGGGCGCCGGCCCGTTGAAGGGCGGGACGTACAGCAGCCGGTTCGGCGATCCGGCGCCGGCGCTGCTGATGCGTCCGTTGACCGACCGATTGATCACGGCAGCCGTGACGACCGCCTGCCGCGCGTTCGGGTTGCCTTCCAGATACTGCGCCGCGGCGCCCGCGACGTGCGGCGACGCCATCGACGTTCCATCCATCGTCGTCTGCCCCGTGTCATTGACATGCGTCGCGGACACGATGCCTTCGCCGGGCGCGAAGAGTTCGAGCGTCGGGCCGAAATTCGAGAACCCGGCCTTCTGATCGAAGGTGTTCGTCGCGCCGACGTTGATGACGTCGGTATTGCGCTGCGGCGAGGTGTTCGGACCGGAGATGCCCGCGTTGCCGGCCGCGATGACGTAGACGACGCCGCCCGCGACGGAGTTGGTGATCGCGGACTCCAGCGGCGTGAAGACCGGATAGTTCAGACTCATGTTCGCGACGGACGGCGGGCTGTCGTTCCCGGTGATCCAGTCGACGCCGCTCATGGCCTGGGACGCGGACCCGGAGCCAAAGCAGTCGAGCACGCGCACCGCAAAGAGTTGCACGTTTTTCGCGACGCCGAAGGTCGTTCCGCCGGCGGTACCGGCGACGTGCGTGCCGTGGCCGTGGCAGTCATTCCCGTTCTGGCCGTCGCCGACGAAGTCCGCGCCGATGTGCGCGCGCCCGCCGAAATCCTGGTGCGACGTCCGGATGCCGGTGTCGATGATGTACACGTCGACGCCGCTGCCGGTGGCGTTGTACGTGTACTGCGAATCGAGCGGGAGCGGATCCTGATCGATGCGATCGAGGCCCCACGATGGCGGATTGAACTGCGTGGCTGCGATGGAGCCCATGACGTCCTGTTCGACGAGGGCGACGCGGGGATCGCCGCTCAGGACCTTCGCGGCGGCTTCGGTCATCTCGACGGCGTAGCCGTTGACCGCATGCCGGTACAGCGCGCGCACGGTGCCGCCGTACGCGGCGGTCAGCGCCTGCGCGACGGAGGTCGTCTGCGAGCGCGCGCCGCGCGGCCCGGCCGCGGCGTCGGTCAGCAGGACGACGTACCGATGCTCGATGCCGTCCGCGTGGGCGCGGAACTTCGCGGCGGGCGGCGGCACGGATGACGGATCCGGCGATCGCTGCGCACCGCCGGTGAGGCCGGTGACGGTGACGAGCGCGAACCCGAAGAACAGACCGAGACCAATCCGAGACGAACGCACGACGATACTTGTCATCGTTGTCAGCCTCCATCGATGAACGAGCGTGGACGTGGGACGAAGCGACCGGACGAAGCGTGTGCCGCGGACAAGAGCAAGTGTCGTACCGCTTGTCCGTCACTCGATCGGCGGCGATTCGTGCACGCGCGAGACGGGAGTCCGACGTGCGTCCGTTGGCCGGTGCGGGTCGTGCGAGGCCCGGTACGCGTGGCGCGCCGCGTGTTGGTGGGCGTTCGAGATGGGACGAGGGATTGGCTGGAGCGGTCCAGAAGTGACCGCTCCCTGTCGATGATGCCGTGGGTGATGGGCCTCGCGCGATCGCCCGCGTGCAGTGGGCGATCGGTGCGCGATGGCGGACGCAGCCGCGGGACGTCAGTACTGGAGGACGACGTGGACGCGTTCGCCCGCGAGCTTCGAGCGGCCTGGCAGTTCCAGGAGCTCGACCAGCAGCGCGATGCCCTCGACGGAGCCGCCAAGCTGCTTGACGAGATCCACTGTCGCCTTCGCGGTGCCGCCGGTCGCGAGCAGATCGTCGACGATCAGCACGCGCGCGCCGCTCACGATCGCGTCGCTGTGTACTTCGAGGGCATCGGATCCGTACTCGAGATCGTAGCTCACGCGCACGGTCTTCGCCGGGAGCTTGCCCACCTTGCGCACGGGCACGAAGCCGGCGCCGAGGCGATCCGCGACGGCCGCGCCCAGGATGAACCCGCGGCTTTCGATGCCGACGACGAGGTCGATCTGCGCGGTCTTGTACGGCGCGGCGAGCGCGTCGATGGACAGGCGGAAGCCTTCCGGATCGCGCAGCAGGGTCGTGATGTCGTAAAAGAGGATCCCCGGTTTCGGAAAGTCCGGGATCTCGCGGATCCTGGACTTCAAGACCTCGGTCAGCTCGCTCGTCGGCATTGTGTAATTCGTCCTCGGCAAAAACAAACGCGTTCGTGGTGACGGCTTCCGTTTCCGTATCGGTTCGACGCGGTTTCGGCGCCGGTGTCTGCGTGCTCGATCGCCGGTGTGCGATCGTCGGTGTGTGAGCGTCAGCGCTCGATCGTAAAGCCGCTGCCGCGGCCGGTCGGCGCGCCCTCGTGGACGTCCACCGCGTCCACGCGCGCGGCCCGCGGGCCCTGCCGCAGCGCGGTCTCGACCCGCAGGACGGCCTCGACGTCGCCTTCCACCCGCGCCTCGACGCGGCCGTCGGGCAGGTTCCGCACGTGGCCGACTACGCCCTCGCGGCGGGCCACGTCCATCACGAAATAGCGGAAGCCGACGCCCTGCACGCGTCCTGACACGGTGTACGTTCGAGCGACAATCATGACGTCAACGGCCGCCGGCGCGCGTCCGGAACCTGCGACAGCGTCTGTCCTGCAGGGCCTCTCCTCAGCGCCGTCCAAGGGGCCGTCCAAGGGGCCGTCCACGTGGGCCGGCCCTAGTTCCAGAACCGCTCCCGTTCGCCTGACGGCCGCGCGGGCGGCGCGCCCGGCTGCGGCGGGGGCACTTCATCTTTGATCGGTTCGAGCTTCCGCGCCACCACCTGCTTGTTCAGCGCCGGCAGGTCGGCCTTGACGGCCGCCTCCAGCGCTGCCACCTGCGCGTCCAGCCGCGCCGACAGCTCCTTGAACACATCGTAGGACTGCGCGGTCGGCCGTCCGTCGGCGGATTCGACGATGTTCAGCAGCGCCGAGAGCTTGTTGTTCAACTTGATGGGATAGTTCAGCGGATCCTGATTGCTGCGGTTCCGGTACTGATAGATTTCGCCCTCGACGTCGGTGAGCTTCTTCGCGAACGCGTCGACGGCCTTCGTGAGCTTCGGCTGCTTCGCCTTCCCGGCGCGCGCCTGCGCCTGATCTTTCAGGTGCCGGATGCGCAGGACGGCTTCGTTCGCCTGCGTGACCTTGTCGCGCACCTGCAGGGCGAGCGCCGACTGCGCCTGCAGATCCGCGTCGGCGACGTTCGTCCGCGGATCCTTGCGGATGGTCAACCGCTGCGCCTTCGTTTCGCCGTTCGCGGTGAGCGTGACCTGATACACGCCGGGCAGCACCAGCGGTCCGCGGATGCCGCCCGCCCACAGAATCATCCCCGGAAAGTCCCGCGCGCCGGAGTGCCGCATGTCCCACTGGAACCGGTTCATGCCCATCTTCGTCGTCACGCGCGCGGGCGCCGGACCGCCGAACCCTTCGTCCTCATCGCCGCCACCCGCCGCCGGTGCCGCCGCGTCCTTCTTCGGCTCGGGCTGGCTCTCGAAGCGCCGGACGAGCGCGCCGGAAGCGTCGCGGATCTCGATCGCCACCTTGTCCGACGCGTCCTTCAAGTAATAGTCGATGGCCGCGGTGGCCTGCACGCGCCGCGTCGCGGCTGCCGGCTCGAAGAGATGGACCTTGGCCGTGGTGACGGCCGGCTGCAACTGGCGCAGCACGCTGACGTTGTCGAGGACGTAGAACGAGCGTCCGTGCGTGCCAATCACGACGTCGTGCTCGGTGACCGCGATGCCGTGGACCGGCGTCACGGGCATGTCGAGCCGCAGCGATTGCCAGCGATCGCCGTTGTCGAAGGAGACGTACATGCCGTGCTCGGTGCCGAGATACAGCAGGCCCGGCCGCGCGACGTCTTCGCGGATCGCGCGCGGGAAGTCGTTCTCCGGCAGGCCGGTGACGATCTTCGTCCAGGTCTGCCCGTAGTCGTCCGTGCGATAGACGTACGGCGCGCGGTCCGCGCGCTGATAGCGGTTCCCGGCCAGATACGCCGTCCCCGGCTTGTGCGGGGACGCGTCGATCAGGCTGATGCGCGTGAAGTCCGGCAGGCCGCGCGGCGTGACGTTCGTCCAGGTCTTGCCGCCGTCGCGCGTGACGTGCGCGACGCCGTCATCCGATCCCGTCCAGATCACCTGCGCGTCGTGGCGCGACGGCGCGACCGTGAAGATCGTCGCGTAGGTCTCGACGCCGGTCTGATCGAGCGTGATCGGCCCGCCCGACGGTCCCAGCGTGGCCGCGTCCGCGCGCGTCAGATCGCCGCTGAGGCGCGTCCAGCTCTGGCCCTCGTCCGTGCTGCGCCACAGGTGCTGCGACGAGGTGTAGAGCACGCTGGCATCTTTCGGCGAGAAGACGATCGGGAACGTCCATTGGAAGCGCTCCTTGATGTCCTTCGACGAGTGGCCCATCGGGTTCTCGGGCCAGACGTTGATCGCCTTGGACTGCCCCGTCGCGCGATCGAAGCGCGTCAGCAGGCCGCCGTAACTGCCGGCGAAGAAGATGTCCGGCTTCGACGGATGCGGCGCGATGTAGCCGCTCTCGCCGCCGCCGACCGGATACAGCGCGCCGCCGGTGCTCGGCACGCACGCCGTCGTGTTGTCCTGTTGCGCGCCGCAGACGTGATACGGCACGTGGCTCGTGGTGAAGACGTTGTAGAACTGCGCCGTCGGAATGTCCTGATCCGTCCAGGTCTCGCCGCCGTCCCACGAGACGTTCGCGCTGCCGTCGTTGGCTTCGACCATGCGCGTGGGATCGTCCGGCGCAATCCACAGATCGTGATTGTCGCCGTGCGGGACGCGGATCGCCTTGGAGGTCTTCCCGCCGTCCGTCGATTTGTGGAAGCCGACGTTGAGGACGTAGACCGTGTCTTTCTCCTTCGGGTCCGCGTAGACGCGCGTGTAGTAGAACGCCCGCTGCCGCAGCCGCCGGTCGTCGCTCACCTGCTTCCACGTCTTCCCCGCATCGTCCGACACGAACACGCCGCCGTCTTCCGCTTCGACGATCGCGTAGACACGATTCGCGTCCGCGCCCGAGACGGACACGCCGATCTTGCCGACGACCCCCTTGGGCAGGCCCGCCGCGCGCGTCAGCTCGGTCCAGGTGGTGCCGCCGTCGGTCGACTTGAACAGGCCGCTGCCGGGACCGCCGCTGGACATCGAATGCGGCGTGCGGAACACTTCCCACAGCGCGGCATAGATAACGTCCGGATTCGCGGGATCGAACGCGAGGTCGACGCCGCCCGTCTTCTCGTCGCGGAAGAGGACGCGTTCCCACGTCTTCGCGCCGTCCTTCGATCGGAAGATGCCGCGCTCCGCGGTCGGTCCGTACGGATCGCCGAGCGCCGCGACGTAGACGATGTCCGCGTTCGTCGGGTGGACGCGGACGCGCGCGACGGCCATCGACTTGTCGAGGCCGACATGCGTCCACGTCTTGCCGCCGTCGCTCGTCTTGTAGACGCCGTCGCCCTGGATGATGTTGCCGCGCAACTGCGTCTCGCCCATGCCGACGTAGACGACGTCCGGATTGGACGGCGCCACGGCGAGCGCGCCGACGGATGACGTCTTGAAGGCCTTGTCGGAGACGGGCGTCCAGGTAGAGCCGCCGTTGACCGTCTTCCACACGCCGCCGCCGGTCGCGCCGAAGTAGTACTCGAGCGGACGGGTCGTGCTGCCGCTGACGGCGAGGGACCGGCCGCCGCGCGCGGGGCCGAGATTACGCCACTTCAGGCCGGTCAGGAACGCGTCGGCGTAGCCGGTGCCGGGCGTCCGCGTGGCGGCAGGCGCAGGAGGGGATGCAGAGGCGCTTTGCGCGTGCAGCACCGATCCGTCCAGGGCCAGGTCCAGGCCCGGACCGTCGCCCAGGGCGACGCAGACGAGGCCGAGCGCGCCCACGCGCAGAGAGTTCCATCGACGCATGACTCCGTCTCCTCGGATGTACAGGGTGTCGGGACGATATCGGCGGCCGTCCGCTCAAGGGGTGACAGGAAGGAAGCCGGCCGCTTCAAACACACGTTTCGAGTCGTCTTGCTGCAAATACGCCACGAACGCAGTCGCCGCTTCAGGCTGACGGCTGGCGCGCAGGACGGCGACGGGATACACGATCGGCGGTGCGCCTTCCCCGTCCGCCGCGAACGCGACCGTAACGCCCTTCGACACCCTGGCGTCCGTGCGATAGACCATCCCCGCTTGTGCCGCCTGCGATTCGACGGCGGCGACGACCGCGCGCACATGCGGGAAGCCGACGATGCGCGGCTGGAGCGGGGTCCAGAGGCCGAGCGCGTCGAGATAACGCTTGGCGTAGACGCCGGCCGGCACGGCCTCCGGATCGCCGACGGCCAGCCGCGCGATCCCGACCTGCTGGAGATCCATCGCCGTGCGGATGGTGAGCGGGCTCCCCGCCGGCACGATGGCGACGAGTTGATTCGACAGCAGATTGCGGCGGGATCCGTCGAGGAGCTGATTGGCGGCGGCGACGCGATCCATCTGCGTCGCGTCGGCGCTGATGAAGACGTCCGCCGGCGCGCCCGCGAGGATCTGCGTCGCGAGCGTGTTGGATCCGGCGAAGTTCAACTGGATCTCGCAGCCGGTCCGCTTGTGGTAGATGTCCGCGAGCTCGCGCAGGGTTTCGGTCAGGCTGATCGCCGCGGAGACGCGGATCGGGTCCTTCGCGGGCGGTTCGGATCGGCGTCCGCAGGCGGCGGCGAGGGCCAGGCTGGCGCAGAGGCCGAGGAGCAGCGTCGGCGCGAACGGACGGAACAGGCGATGCCTCATCAGATCGTCCCCACGGAAAGGCGTTCGGGCGAGGAGGATGATACCGCGATCCCGCGACGCCGCCCCGTGCGTTGCCGCTCGGGCGTGCGGCTGGGCCGTTCGTCCCAGGAGGCTGGCCAGACGTCCGCGCGGAGGCTATCGTGCGAGCATCCGCCGGCATGCCCCATTTCGGGGCCGGCGCGCGATGCGTCGACCCGAAGGGCGTCTGACGCAAAAAGGAGAGCAGGATGCGATCGGTCACAACATTCGGTGTATGGGGTCTTGCCGCGATCGGCGCGGCGTCGATCTGGCTGGCCGTGCCAAGCGCCGAGCGCGCGGCGTCGACGTCCACGGCGCCCGCCGCGGTGTCCGCGGAGGCCGCCGGCGAGGACGAGGCCGTCCGCAAGCCGCTCAACGCCTACCTGCAAGCCCAGGCGACCGGCAAGGCGGCATTCATTCGCGAGGCGTTTCATCCGAACGGCACGATCTCGTCGGTGAAGGACGGCGTGGTGAAGGAGCGCTCGGTCGACGAGTTCGCGGCGGTGTTCACGGGCAAGGTGGCGGCGAATGAAGCGCAGCGCAAGCGCCGCATTGCCAGCGTCGACGTCCACGGCACGGCGGCGACCGCGCGCATCGAGCTGGACTATCCGCACGTGCTGTACGTCGACTACATGTCGTTATTGAAGGTCAACGGCGAGTGGAAGATCCTCCACAAGATCTACGACGAGACGCCGCGTACGGCGCCGACCGCGCCGTAGCGACTCCCCGCTCCCGCCAGATGCGCGTCAGTCGTCGAGGACCGTGAGGTCGAGCCGACGCAGACGATCGACGTCGCCGAGGATATCGATCTCGACGATCTGGCCGTCGACGATCGTGAAGCCCAACACCGCGAACGGCTGACCGTCCGGCCGCCACGTCACGAGGCCGGCGGCGCCGTTCACCAGCGCCTTCCGCACGACCAGGCCGGGCTGCGAGGACAGGCGTGCGCGCGAGGCCACGTTCCGCGCGCCGCGGACTTCGATCGTCGCGCTCGACGCCACGCCGTGATCCGAGCGCAGCACGACGTCCGGATGGAGGACGGCGACCAGCGCCTCGATATCACCGGCGCGCGCGGCCGCCAGGAACGCGTCGACGACGGCGCGCTGACGCGTCACATCGCGTTCGGGCACGGGCGCCTGCCCTTGCACGCGTCGGCGCGCGCGGCTCGCGAGCTGTCGCGCGGCCGCGGGCGAGCGGTCGACGATCGCGGCAATCTCCTCGAAGGGCATGCCGAACATGTCGTGGAGGACGAAGGCGAGGCGTTCGGGAGGCGGCAGGGTGTCGAGGACGACGAGGAGCGCGAGGCCGAGGGAGTCGGCGAGCAGGGTTTCGTGCTCGGGGTCGCTGCTGTCCGCTCGTCCGACGATGGGATCGGGGACGTGCACGTCGAGCGGCGCTTCCCGCCGCTGCGTGCGCGAGCGCAGCATGTCCAGACAGACGCGGCCGACCACCGTCGTCAGCCATCCGCCCAGATTGTCGATGCCGTCGGCGCCCGCGCGGCTCAGCCGCAGCCACGCCTCCTGGACGGCATCCTCCGCCTCGCTCAGCGAGCCGAGCATCCGGTAGGCCACCGCCCGCAGATGCCCGCGCCGTTCCTCGAATCGTGCCGCCAGCCAGTCCTGTCCATGCATCAGTCGTGTTTCCCCCCGTCGCGCTCGTCAATGCTATGACGAACGGGACAGGAGGAATGTGACAGGCGGGAACGTGACAGACGCCAGGACGAGCCGGCGGCGGACGTGCTTACGCGCGCTGCTTGCGCAGGCGGACGGCGTGGCGCCGGCTCAGTGTCAACGGCTGCGCGATGCCCTTGAGGAAGACTTCGTAGGTGTAGTTGAACGCCTTCTCCATCCGGTCGACGTACGTCAGGTTGACGATCGCCCCGCGATGGATGCGCGCGAAGTGCGTGTTCGGCAGCCGCGTTTCCCACTCGCGCAGCGGCTTCGGCAGCAGCACGCGCTGCCCTTCCGTCGTCATGACCTCCGAATACGCGCCGGCCGCGGTGATGGCCACGATCGCGCTGATCTTCAGGAAGCGCGCACGACCGTCGGCCGTGATGAAGAGATGATCCTGATAGCCAAGCTGCGGTTTGGTGCCTTGCGCGGTATCGGGCGCGGCGAGCAGGCGGGCCATCGTTCGCGACAGGCGATCGGCGCTGACCGGCTTGAGCAGATAGTCCACCGCGTTGATCTCGAAGGCGCGCAGCGCGTACTCGTCGAACGACGTGATGAAGACGACGCGGAAGGCGCGATCGGTCCGTTCGAGCAGGTCGAAGCCCGAGCCGCCAGGCATCTGGATGTCCAGGAAGACGAGATCGGGGCCGAGGCGCTCGATTTCCTGCAGCGCGGAATCGAGGGTGTCCGCTTCGCCGACGATCTCAATCGCGTCGTACGGTTCGAGCAGCGTGCGCAGGCGCGTCCTCGCCAGCCGCTCATCGTCGATCAGGAGGGTCCGGATCCGCGTCGGGCGGACGGCCGGCATGCCGGTCGTCGCGTCGGACAGGGGCGTGGGCGTGGGAACGGAGATGATTGTGCTCATAGGAGATCCACCACGGCGTGCACCTGGCCATCACGTTCGGCCAGGGAAAAACGATGTGTCTCGGGGAAGCGTTGCGCGAGTCGGCGTCGGACGATTTCGAGCCCGAGGCCGGCGCCCTGCATGGGACCGTTCAGCGATCGCGCGGCCTGGAGCCGTCCGCTGTTCGCGACGCTGATCTGCACGCGGCCCGCCAGCTCGCGCACCGCAATCGAGATGCGCAGCGGCAGCTCGCTCGTCTGCATGCCGTACTTGATCGCGTTCTCGACGAGCGGATGCAGCAGGAACGCGGGGACGCGCCGATCGAGCGCGCGCGGGTCGACGTCCCACGCGACGAGCAGCTTTTCCTCGAACCGCACCTGCTGAATGGACAGGTAGCGGCGCAGGACGTTGACTTCTTCCTCCAGCGTCCCCTCGGACTCGCGCGTGCTGACCAGCGCGTAGCGCAGGAACTCGGACAGCTCGTCCACCACCTGCTCGGCGCGGCGCGGATCCTGACGGATCAGCGTCGCGATCGAGTTGAGCGCGTTGAAGAGGAAGTGCGGACTGAGCTGATTCCGCAGCATGTTGAGCTGCGCCTGATCCGACTCGGCGCGAGCCTCGACGAGGAGGCGCCGCTCTTCTTCGGAGTCCTGCCAGTACAGCAGGCCGAGATAGAGCGCGCTCCAGACGAGCAGCGTGACGCTCTTGAAATGCGTCAGCGACGTGAGGATGACGTTCTCGGTGTACGTCAGGTCGGCCTTGCTGATGACCATCGGCAGGCCGGCGGCCGCAATCGCGAGGTCGTTGATGAGGACGAAGGTCAGGCCGCCCAGGAGCGAGAAGGCGATGATCGTGACGATGTCGATGGCCGGCGCGCGGCGCTGGGCAAAGACGTGTCGATAGATGACGTGCAGCCCGCTCGTAATGACGAAATAGCAGGCGACGTGCAGCAGGACGTAGATCGGTCCGCTGTTCCCCGCCAGCACCTTCTGCATCGTCAGCAGACCGGCGCCGGCGACCTGGAGGAACGCGAACCACCGGCCGGCGAGCAGACGGTGTCCGGCCCCGGCGGGCGGCTCGAAGCGCCAAGGCAGGGAATCAGCGGCGGGGGCCGCCGGGCGGCTGGCTACTAATGACGCGGGCTGGGTCACGAGCTCATTCACCCCTTCTACCAAGCAAGTACCAGGCAGTGCGGGTCCAATCATTCCGTCCGGGAACGGGCATCGGCCGGCAGATTCGGACAGCCGGCCGATATGGAAGGACAAGCGGCGAATGCCGGGGACGAGCGGGGTGGCGCGATGGGCGAGCTGATGAGGTCTATCGCGACCGCCCGGCTGGCCGGGACGCAGCCGGCGGCCACCCTTTCAGACAGCCCCGGCAGAAAGACAGGGGCCAGACGGTTCCGGTCCCTCAAGAAAGGTGAAAGCCGACGGACACCGCCCGCCCGGGCGTGGCGCAGGCGGGACCAGACGCGGGCCGCGGTGGAGGGGACGCGAGACTAGTCGTGCGCAACACGCGGGAACGCGGCCGGCAGGCCGAGCTCGTCGCGCAGCCATTCCATCGCGGGCGACAACGTGCTCACGGTCCGGGACGGGCAACCGAAGGCGTGATTCCCCTGCAGCCGCAGCAACGCCGCAATCGTCGTCCGCAGCAGGTCGTTCTCGACCACCCAGGCAATGGCGCGGCAATGGCCGGTGATGGCCAGCTCGTACCGGCGGAACCACTGCATCGCCGCTTCTTGCAGGATCAACGCCTGTTCCCCGGATCCCGGTACCACCACCGCGAGCGCGCACGGCTCGGTGGCCCACAGCAGCCGCTTGACGCCGTTCAACTCGGACGGCTCGCCCGACGGCGCGAAACGGACGCGCACCACGACCAACGGCCAGGTGGAATCATCAACTACGATCACGTGCGACTCCTTGGGCGCCCGGCCGACAGGCCCGGCGGGCGTGCTCGACCACGTCGAGCGCGGCGATCCTGAGATCATTCTCAAGATGTTCGAGTCTATCTCCGACCAATTTGGTCGGTCAAGCAGAAAGCCGCGGACGGTTCGCCGACACGTCGAGCGGACGCCTTCGCGGGTCAACTCCTGATTGTTCAACCCGATGACCGTCGTCGTTGATCTGTGACGAAGGGACACCGTGGCAGACGGAAACAGGCGGTCCGCGTCCGTCTCCCTGGACGGTCGCAAAGGAGTGCCCGTGGCTGAAGCAACATTCGCGTTCGACCCCGAGATGGCCCGCCAGGCGGCACAGCGCTGGGAAGCGCGGGCCGACGCTCGCGCAGGCACGTCCCGCGCGATGGACACGGGGCAGATCGAGCTCGTCGAGTCCAAGGCGCGCATGGCCTCCCGGGCCAACCGGCTCGTGGACCACGTCCGCGCCACCGCCCCACCGCAGGACACGCGCGCCCTGCCCGACGGCTTACGCGCACTGATCAATCGTCCGCCGCTGGAGGAGGACGAAATCGACAGCGTCCTGCTGGAACGCATCCTCGGCGCCACGCGCGATTTTCTCTCCGTCGAGTTCCTCGAACAGGCGATCGAAGCCAATCACTGCGTCGGCCGCATCGTCACCCGCCTCGCGAAAAACCGCGTGGCGTACGGGACCGGCTTCCTGGTGTCCCCTTCCCTGCTGCTGACGAACCACCACGTCCTGCGCACCGCGGACGCGGCCGCGAGCAGCCAGGTCGAGTTCGACTATCAGCGCAACCGCCTCGGCGAGGATCTGCCCGTCCAGCGTTTCGCGCTCGCGCCCGGCCGCTTCTTCCTCGCCAGCCAGGAGCTGGACTTCGCGCTCGTCGCCGTGCAGGAAACCGGCAGCACCGGCCGCGCACTGAAGACGTTCGGCTTCTGTCCTCTGATCGCGGAGGAAGGCAAGATCGTCAAGGGCGAGAACATCAACATCATTCAGCACCCGCGCGGCGAGATGAAGCAGATCGTCATCCGCGAGAACACGCTGATCGACCTGCCCTCGGCCGCGGACTTCGTCGCGCATTACGGCGCCGACACCGCGCCCGGCTCCTCCGGCTCCCCCGTCTTCAACGATCAGTGGGAAGTCGTCGCGCTGCACCACTCCGGCGTGCCGCGCACGGACCCGGCGGGGAATTTCCTCAACGTCGAAGGCCAGATCTGGCGCAAGGGCGACGACCCGACGCGCCTCGACTGGATTGCCAACGAGGGCATCCGCATCTCGCGGCTGGTGCAGTTCATCAAAGAGGCGCCGCTGCGCGCGGAGGAGCGGCCGCTGCGGGACGAGCTGCTCAGCGGCCAGCCGGCCACGCCCGTGTCGCGCCCCGTCGTGCCACGCATCCCTCCGGTGCCAGGCATCGTCGTGCCGCCCATCAACGGGAGCGATCCCGATCGCGTCGATCCGAACCCAACCGACCCTCGTCAGGTCAACGGAGCTTCAGTCATGTCCAAGCCGCTCACGGAGGCGTCCAGCGCCTCGGTCACGTCCAGCGTCACCGCCCAGACCGGAGGCGGCGCGATCACGCTGACGATTCCCCTGCAGATCACGATCAGCCTGGGGGCCATCAACGGCGCGCAGACGTCCATCCAGACGAGCGTGCACACCGGCGGCCAGGACGCCGCGCAGACGCAGGGCCTGCTCGAAGCCATCGAGCCGGACAAGGACTACGACAACCGTCCGGGCTACGATCCGGAGTTCATCGGCGTCTCCGTGCCGCTGCCCGAGCTCGATCCCACCGTCCGCTCGCAGGCGTTCGAGCTGGCCGGCGCCGACGGGACGTCGTCTCCCGAGCTGAAGTACCACCACTACAGCGTCATCTACAACCAGAAGCGCCGCCTCGCGTTCTGCGCCGCGGTGAACATCGACGCGTCCGCGCCGTTCAAGCAGAAACGCGAAGGCGCCGACCGCTGGTTCTTCGATCCGCGCGTGCCGCGCGAGGTGCAGGCGGGCAACGAGTTCTACAGCAAGAATCCGCTCGACCGCGGCCACCTGGTCATGCGCCAGGACGCGGCCTGGGGCGCCGACGCCGCGGAAGCCAAGATCGCGAACGACGACACGTTCCACTTCACGAACTGCTCGCCGCAGCACGAGATTTTCAATCAGAGCCAGTTGGCGAAGAGCGAGGGCCTGCTGCTGTGGGGCGGCCTCGAGAATCTCGTCACCGAACAGGCCAAGGCGACGAACAAGAAGCTGTGTGTGTTCAACGGACCGATCTTCCGGCGCGACGATCGCAAGCACCGCGGCCTGCAGCTCCCGCGCGAGTTCTGGAAGATCGTCGTGTTCAAGAACGACGCGGGCGACCGCCGCGCCGTCGCGTTCCTCCTGAGCCAGACGTCGCTGATCAAGGATCTGCCGCCGGAGGAGTTCGAGATCGGCCCGTACGAGCCGTTCCAGGTGAAGATCCGCGACATCGAGAGCCGCGCGAAGCTGGACTTCGGCGATCTGTCGTCGTGCGATCCGCTCGAAGAGGAAGGCAAGGAAAGCCTCTTCGAGTCGGGGACGTCGGCCGTCCCCCTCTCACGCGCCTCGGACATCGTCCTGTAGCGGCGCGGCCGCGCGTCAGCCCCAGGCCTCGGTGAGGAAGCGGATCCAGTTCCCCGACATGATCCGCTCCTCGTCCGCGGGCGAGTAGCCGCGCTGCCGGAGCAGATCCGGCACGCGCTGCAGGTCGGCGATCGTGTCGATGTCCGCCGGACTCTGCTCCGTGCCGAACGCGCCGTCGAGGTCCGTGCCGAGGCCGACGTGGTCGGCATTGCCGGCAATCTGGCAGATGTGATCGATGTGATCGACGACCCGCGCGAGCGTCGCGCCCATGCCGGCGGGCGTCGACGTCCCGCGGACCCAGCCTGGCACGACCATCCACACGTCGAACGCCGCGCCGATGACCGCGCCGCGGCGCAGCAGCTCGCGAAGCTGATCATCCGAGAACTGCCGGTTGTGCGGCACGAGCGCGCGGCAGTTCGAGTGGCTCGCCCACACGCGGCCCTGGAAGACGTCCATCGCTTCCCAGAAGCTCGTATCGCACAAGTGCGTCGCGTCCAGGATGATGTTCAGCCGCTGCATCTCGCGCAGCAGCGCGCGGCCCTTCTCGCCCAGGCCGCCGTCCGAGTCCGTGCCGAAGGCGTAGACGCCGGGGCCGTAGTGCGCCGGGCCGATCGCGCGCAGCCCGTTCGCGTACGCGCGCTCGACGTGGTCCAGCGTCACCATCGAATCCGCGCCTTCGAGGCTGAGCACGTAGCCGATGGGATGCGCGGCGTCCGGATCGCGCGTCCACGCGTCCAGGTGCGCGCGCAGCGACGCGGCGTCGACGATCGATCGCAGCTCGCCGCGCGCTTCCATCTCGCGATACCAGGCGAGCTGCCCTTGCGTCTGCGCCCACGCCTGCGACGGCGAGTGCCATCCCGGCAGCGGATTGCCGGGCGCGACGTAGCGGGCGATCTGCGTCGCCACGCACAACGCCACGCCGCCCCGCCGCATCTCCGGAAAGGCGACGGTGCCCTTCCCCCGATCGACCTTGTCGCGGCCGACCCGGTCGACGAGTTGCGCTTCGCGCGCACGCAGCTCCGCGACCGGACGCGTCAGGTCGCGGTTCCACTCCAGCGCGTTCATGCTCAGATCAAGATGCGCGTCGACGGTCAGCATCGCCTTTGCGGACTGTGTGATCATGTCTAGCGTCATGCGAAGCGCCGATGGTCACTTCGTCTTGTTGTTCTCATCCCACGCCATCGGTTCCCACAGTTCGACTTTGTTGCCGTCGGGATCGACGATCCATGCGAATTTGCCATTCTCGTGGGATTCAGGGCCTTTCACGATGTCGACACCGTTTCGGCGCAGCGCCTCCAGGAGCTCGGCCATGTTGTCGACGCGGTAGTTGATCATGAAGCTGGAGGGACTGGGACTGAACCATTTGGTGTCCTTCTCGGCGACATGCCACACGGTGAGGCCGCCGTCCTCTGACTTGTCCTCGGTCCACTTGAGGATCGCGCCGCCCCAGGACTCGAGCGGAATGCCCAGATTCTGGCTATACCACTCCGCGAGCTTCTTGTGATCGTTCGTGGATTTGAAGAAGACCCCGCCGATGCCCGTGACCTTGGCCATCAATCCGCCCTCCACTGGAAAGTGATCGCTACGTCCGCTAGTCCGCTAACTCGAACATCGCCTCGATCTCGACCGGGATGCCGGACGGCAGCGATCCCATGCCGACCGCGCTGCGCACGCCGACGCCGAGCTCGATGCCCCAGATCTGCGAGAACAGCTCGCTGCAGCCGTTGATCACGGCCGGATGCTTTTGGAAGTCCGGCGTCGCCGCCACCATGCCCAGCACCTTCACGACGCGCTTGATCTTGTCCAGGCTGCCCAGGTGCGAGCGCAGCGTCGCGAGAATCGCGAGGCCGACCTGTCGCGCGGCGGCCTTGCCGTCGTCTTCGCTCAGCGTGTCGCCGATGCGGCCGGTAATCATGCTGCCGTCGGCGCGGTACGGTCCGTGTCCCGACACGTAGACGAATCGATCGACGACGAGACACGGCTTGTAGACGCCGGCCGGCTTTGGCGCCGGCGGCAGTGTCAGGTGCAGTTCCTGGATACGGGCATCAGGAGTTGACATCGTTACGCCTCCTCACAGGTCAGAGTCACAATGAAACACGGTCAGATGAACAGATCCATCACGAGCACGCCGCCGAGCCCGACGATGGAGACGATTGTTTCCATGACGGACCAGGTCGCCAGCGTCTCGCGCAGGCTGAGATCGAAGTATTGCTTGAACAGCCAGAAGCCGCCGTCATTGACGTGCGAGAACATCAGGCTGCCGGATCCGATGGCGAGGACCATCAGCTCCGGATTGGTCTGATGCTGCTGCACCAGCGGCAGCACCAGGCCGACCGTCGTCAGGCCCGCCACCGTCGCCGATCCTACGCAGACGCGAATGACGGCCGCGATGGCCCAGCCGACGACGAGCGGTGGCGCATGGAGCGCATCCAGTTGCGCGCCGATGTACTTGCTCACGCCGGTCTCGTTCAACACTTGCATGAACGCGCCCGCGCCGGCAACGACGAGCAGAATGGTCGCGACGGTTTTGAAGCCGTCTTCGAGCTGGCCCATGATCTGGGCCATCGACCGGCCGCGCCGCAGGCCCAGCAGATACATCCCCGCCAGCACCGACACCAGCATGGCGATGTGCGGATCGCCCAGCACCGTCACCACCGTCGTCACGGGATGCGCGGCCGGCAGCCACGGCTTCAGCAGCGCGGCCCCCGCGAGCAGGAACAGCGGCAGCAGCGCCGCGACGATGCTCGTTCCCAGGCCCGGCAGCTCGCTCTCGGGCCGCGGCGCGACGAGCAGGCCCGCGGGCGGGCGGCCAGCGGTGCGATGTTTCAGCGTCCGCGCGAAGAGCGGTCCGGCGATGACGATCGCCGGGATGGCGACGATGATGCCGTAGATCAGCGTCAGGCTGAGGCTCGCGCCGAGCTGCTGCGCGATGGCGGTCGGCGACGGGTGCGGCGGCAGGTAGCCGTGCGCGACGGACAGCGACGCGAGCATCGGAATCGCGACGTACAGCAGCGGCAGGCCCGTCGTCGCGGCGGCCGTGAAGACCAGCGGGACCAGGATGATGAAGCCGGCCGTGTAGAAGAGCGGAATGCCGACGATGAACCCGGCGATGGCGAGCGCCCATTGGATGCGTCCGAGGCCGAAGAGGCCGATCAGCGCGCCGGTGATGCGCTGGGCGGCGCCGCTGTCGGCGACCAGCTTGCCCAGCATCGCGCCGAACCCGAGGATGATCACCAGCGAGCCGAGCGTGTTGCCGATGCCCTTCGTAATCGCGGCGACGGTGGCCGCGACGTCGAGGCCGGCGGCGAGGCCGAAGCCGAGGCTGATGATCAGGAACGCGGTGAAGGTCTCGACGTTGAGAAAGACGAGCAGGACGAGGACGAGAATGGCGATCAGCGTCAGCAGCAGCGGCATTGCGGCAAGGTCCTCCTGGGAGGGACGCGCGCATGGCCGACGTCGCCCGTAGGGAGCGGACTCGAAGCTGAGAAAGGATATATCAGACTCGCCCGCTTTCCCGCATCCGCGATGCGCGAACGGACCTGTGGCGGGACGGTGGGACGAGGACCGGCGCGAGCGGCGCGATCAGTCGGTGCGCAGCGCCGACACGGGATCGACGCGTTTCGCGCGCTGCGCCGGGATGACGCTGGCGACGAACGCGATGGTTGCGATGAACGCGAGCACCGCGCCGACGGTCATCAGGTTGAGTGTCTCCAGGCCTGCGACGTGCTGCGCCATCCAGCGCGCGATGCCGGCGGCGCAGGCGATGCCGACGACCGTCCCGACGGCGGTCAGCACGAGGCCCTGGCGGACGACGGCGGCGACAATCTGATGCGGCTCGGCGCCGATGGCCAGGCGGATGCCGATCTCCTGTGTCCGCTGCGCGACGCGATACGCCAGGACGCTGTACAGCCCCAGCGCCGCGAGCAGCATGGTCACCGCGCCGAACAGGCCGAGCAGCACCGTGCCCATGCGTTGCTGCGCGAGCGATTCGTTGAGATGCTCGCGCCACGTCTTCATCGGCGGCATCGCGAGGCGCGGATCGAGGTCCGCCAGCGCCGCGCGGATACGTTCCGCGAGACCGGACGACCCGGGCTGCGGCCGGATCAGCAGCGTGACCGTGCGTCCGGTCCGCTGTGCGATCGGCACGTAGAGATATGGGAACGGGTCCTCCCACACGGTGTGATACTTCGTGTTCGCGACGACGCCGACGATCGTGATCGTGGTGTTGCGGTTGCGATCGTCGATCAGGCCGAACGCGCGATTGACGACCTGTGCGCGGCCGCCGTGGCGATCGGCGAACGCTTCGTTCGCGAGCGCGACGCGCGGCGCGTCGATCGTGTCGTGCGCGTTGATGTTGCGTCCCGCGATCAGCCGCAGGCCGGTGGCCGCGAGGTAGCCTTCGTCGATCATCGTCGACGTGACCGGCGTCATCGTGCGATCGTTCGCCGGATCCGCAATCAGCTTCAGCGGCACGCGCGACGGGCTGACGGGCGGTTCCATCGCCAGGCCTGCCGTCTCGACGCCTGGCAGCGCTTTCACGCGACGCGTGGCTTCTTCGAAGAACCGGCGCGCCGCGCCATCATCGTAGCGCTGCAGCGGCAGTTCGAGCGGCGCGAGCAGGACATGGTCGACGTCCAGATTCAGGTTCGTCCGCTGCGATTTCAGGACACTCTGAAGGAAGACGGCGCCGACGGTCAGGACGATGAAGGCGACGGCGACCTGGAAGACGATCAGCCCGCTGCGCAGGAAGGAGTGATCGCGCTTGGACGACGGCCGCGCGGATTCTTTCAACGCCGACGCGAGATCGCCGCGCGTCCATTGCAGCGACGGCACGGTGCCGAAGAGCACCGTCGTCACGACGGTGAGCACGAGCGTGAACACGAGCACGCGCGTGTTCAGACCGGCGTCCAGCGCGAGGCGGATGCCGAGCGCCGCCGGGAAGCCCGAGAGAAGGCGGCCGATGGCGTAGGCGACCGCGAGTGCGCCGACGGATCCCGCGAGCGCGAGCACCAGATTCTCGATCAGCAGTTGCCGGACGATGCGGGCGCGCGTGCCGCCGAGGGCGGCGCGGACGGAGATCTCGCGCTGGCGTTCGGCGCCGCGTTCGAGCTGCAGCGTGGCGACGTTGGCGCAGGCCAGGAGCAGGACGAGTCCCGCGGCGCAGAAGAAGATCGTCAGCGTGCGGAAGACGGACGCGCGATAGCCGGGGAAGAAGCGCGTCTCGTTCGTGCCGAGGACCGCGACGCGGCGCAGGCCCGCGACGGGATCGGGCGCGGTGACATTGGCGGGCGATTCGGCGAGCGCGCTCAGCTCGTGCTGCGCGTCGGCGCGTGTCGCGTCCGGCGTCAGGCGTCCGACGAGCATCAGCCACGCCGACTGTTTCCAGCGTCCGCTGCGGCCGAAGGCCGGATTGTATTCGGTGATGCGGGACAGCGGCACCCAGACGTCGGGCGTCTCGGTCCAGTCGAGCAGCGTGCCTTTATAGCTCGCGGGCGCGACGCCGACGACGGTGTAGGCGTGGCCGGTAACGTTCACAGCCTGTCCGACGATAGCCGGGCTGCGATTGAAGCGGCTCGTCCAGAGATGCTCGCTGATGACGATGACGCGCGGGCCGCCCTCGACGTCCTCCGCGGCTGTCAGCGTCCGGCCGAGGCGCGGGCGCAGGCCCAGGACGTCAAAGTAATTGCCCGTGACCATCTCACCCTGGACGCGTTCCATCCGGTCGCCGAACGCGATCTCGAACGGCAGACGCACGTAGGCGGCGACGTCCGACAGCGTCGTGGCATGGTCGCGGTAGAGTGTATAGTCCGTATACGCGTTGGAAAGATACTTCCCACTCTTCCTGTCCATCGCGTAGATCGAGACGAGCTGTCCCGCATCGCGGACCGGCAGGGGTTTGAGCAGGAGTTGATCGACGGCGTTGAAGAGGGCGCCGTTGGCGCCGAGTGCGAACGCCAGCGAGAGGACGGCGCCGGCCGCAAAGAGCGGGCGCTTCGCCAGCATGCGTACGCCGTAGCGCAGATCCTGGATCACGCTCTCCATCTTCAGTCCTCACCCAACGCCCGCCGCGTCCTGGCCTGCGCCAGCCCCGCGTCCCCCCAGGGAAACGTGCGTGAACACGGGCCGGTTCAGGCGGCCGCGCGCCTGCGATCGACCGGACCGTGTCAGGACGGAAAGATGGCGTGAGAGTATCACGAACCCTCACGCGCAAGCCCGGTGGTACCACGGCTCGGCCGCACAACGTCACGGTCGTGCCGCCGGCGATCGCACGCGTATTACGTGCGCGCGCCGACCGTGGATCTGCGCTCGCATCCCTCCGTCGCGAGATTCACGGACACATGTCTTGCACGTCGGGTGCCGTACGCGCGATGCACCTATACTTCCTATACGGAGTCGACAGGGATTCGGGGCCGGCCGAGGACGCCGGCCCCGGCGTCAGGAATCGCGGGCGCGTACACGTTCACGCCCACGTCGAACGTCGACCTATCGCCAGTACGCGAACTGCGCCGCCACGTCGTTGGCGCTTCCCCACTGCGTCACGGTGATCGCACCGGTCTTCACATCGAGCGTCCACCAATAGCCGGGCGCGGTACTGTTCTCCGTCGTCCAGATGGCGATCTCCGCGCGGCCGTCGCCGTCGTAGTCCGCTGACGTTTGGACGGTCTGATGCGAAATCGTGGCGCCGAACGGCGTGCCGCTGCCGAACGGCGACAACGGACCGCCGGTCAGCGAGCTCAGGATCCACCAGTGCTTCTGGCCGCTGTCGTTACGGCCATTGACGATATCCGAGCGCCCGTCGCCATCGAAGTCCAGCGCATGCGTGAGATCCGTGCCGATCCCGAACGGAAGCACGTGGATCGAATTGTCGGCGCTGTGCTTGGTCCAGTACGTCCCTCCGCGCTGCACGCCGACGTCGGTCTTGCCATCCCCGTCGTAGTCGGGGGCCACGTGCGGCCAGTCCACATCGATGCCCCAGTTGTCCAGCGTGACGCCGCCGTCGGTGCTGCGCAGGATCCAATACTGGCCAGGCACGTCACGGAAGATCGCATAATCGTCCCGGCCGTCGCCGTCGAAGTCTGCGGACACGGGGTCATCGCTCGTACTCCCCCACTGCCTGACCACCGCCGCGCCGGTGCTGCTCAACAGCGTCCAGAAGTGTGCGGGCCCCGTCTGGGGCTGTCGATAGATCGTTGGATCGGCCTTGCCATCGCCGTCGATATCCGGACACATTCGCCTCGGGCCATCCAAATCGTTCGCAGTGCCCCACTGATAGACCGCCACGCCGCCGGAGGACAACCGCACCCACCAGAACAGATTCGCGCCATTGTTGCGGATGATCGTCTGATCGGATCGCCCGTCGCCATCGAAGTCGCAGGGGTTGAAGCTGCGCTTGATCTGTCCACGGATCTCGCCGCCGGGAAGCGTCGGCGTGTGGACGTCGATATACATCTGGCGCGACTTGAGCGCCGCGGCCTGCGACGGCGTCAGCACGCAGAGGCGATCGATCGCCTGTCCGTTGATCGTCGGCGGCGCCGTGAGGTCGCACACGACGGCACCGGCCGTGCCCGACCGGCCCGCGTGCAGGTGGACGCCGGTCGTGTTCTGCGTCAGGTTGTTCCACTGCGCCGAGACGAGCGCGATGTTGCCGAATTCGTTGAGACTGATCCACGCACGCCCGCGCGCGGCCGCCGCCGCCGTCGCCGGCACCACCTGCGCCGCGCTCAGCGACGTCACCAGCACCGGACTCACGTCGAGCTGTCCGCGGATCTCGCCGCCGGGGAACGCACTGGTCGCGATGTTGAAATACCAGCGCCCGGCCTTGAGGTCCTGGATCTGCGACGGCGTCACGCTCAACGTGGTGCCGATCTGGCTGCCGCTCGTCACGCCCAGCGGCGCGACGAGGGTGGACACGATCGGTCCATTCATGCCCGGCGCCGCGGGCCCGTGGATGCGGACGGCCGTCGTGCCAGCCGTCAGGTTGGACCAGTAGATCGATACGGTGATCTGGGTTTCCGCGTCGTTCAGCGTGACGCGGCCCAGACCGCTGCCCCCTGACGCGTTCGCCGGCACCTGCCGGCCTCCATTGAGATTGGCTACGTAGAACGTGGCGGCATTCGCCACGGCGGGACCGGCAGCCAGGACGGCGGCCAGTATCCAGGTGTGGAACGTCATCGAAACTCCCGTGCGGTCGACGCGACCGAGAGGACACTGTCCTCACGTCCAGCGCCCCCCCAGGCGGGAGGAATCCTATCACGGGCGGCGGTCCCGCGCCGGGTGGGCCGGCTGCGGGACCGCGTCGACGGAGGCGATATCGAACGACGCGGGTGACGCGCGTCGCCCGTTACTTGATGTACGACAACTGCACGGGCTGGTCGTTGGACAGGCCCCACGGCACGACGGTGATCGCGCCCGTCTTCACGTCGAGCGTCCACCAGAACTTCTGAGATCCACCAGGCTCGGACTGGATGACGGCGATCTCCGCGCGGCCGTCACCGTCGTAGTCCGCGGACGTGGGAAGCGCAGGGGCCGCCGCGCTGCCGAAGAGGCTGCCGCTGGCCAGCGGCGAGACGAGACCGCCGGTCAGCGATCCCAGGATCCACCACTGCTTATGCGCGTTGACCGTGCGCTGGTGCAGCAGGTCGGTGCGGCCGTCGCCATCGAAGTCGAGCGCCTGCGTCGCGTCGAATCCGCTCCCGAACGGAATGACGTGAACGATCCCGTCGGAGCTCCGCCGAATCCAGTGATCCGCGTCGCGCTGCACGACGATGTCGATGCGGCCGTCGCCGTCGGTGTCCGGCACGGACAGCGGTTTGTCGCCTTCGATCCCGAACGGATGCACGGCGAGCGAGTCGTCCGTGCTGTGTTTGATCCAGTACTGGCCCTGCGTGCCCTCGCCCTGGCGGTAGATCGCAAGATCGTCCCGGCCGTCGCCATCGTAATCGCCGGCGACCGTCGGATCGTCAAAGCCCCCGCCCCACTGTTGAATCAACGCTTCCTCGTCGTTGAACCGCGTCAGGAAGAAGCCCGGAGGTCCAGGACGATAGATCGTCGCCTCGGCCTTGCCGTCGCCATTGAAGTCCGTACACATCAAGCGGCCGCCGAGAAAGAAGTCCGTCGTCGGGCCCCACGGGAACGACATCATCCCGCCGTTCGACAGGAGAACCCACCAGACCAGTTCCGGTCCGCTCGTGCGGACGACGGTCTGATCGGATCGGCCATCGCCGTCGAAGTCGCAGGGATTCGGGCTCCGCTTGAACTGTCCGCGCAGTTCCGTGCCGATCCCGAGGGTCTGGGCGATGACGTACACCTGTCCGGCGCGCAGCGCGGCGACTTGCGCGGGCGTCAGCGTGCAGGGAAAATCGATCATCTGGCCAGTCCTGACCGGGAGCATCGAGAGATCGCAGAGGAATGGGCCATCCGTACCCGGCCGGCCGATGTGCAGTCGCGCGCCCGCGATCTCAACCGACAGGTCGCGCCAGAACATCGACACGAGCGCGAGCGTATTCGTCTCGTTGAGACTGATCCAGGCCCGTCCGGTCGCCGCCGTCGCGACCGGCGGCACCACCTGCGCCGCGGTCAGAGACGCGACGAACACCGGGCTGACTTCCACCTGTCCACGGATCTCGCCCGTGAGAAAGGCACTATTGGTGACGTTGACATACCAGCGGCCGGCTTTGAGGTCCTGCACCTGCGACGCCGTCACCGGCATCACCATGTTGAAGTTGCCGCCCGTGGTGCCGACGGACGTCAGCGGCAGGGTGAACAGGGTCGGCGCGGTGTCGTCCGGACCGGCGGGCCCGTGGATCCGCACGGTGGGCGATCCGGTCGTCAGCGAGAACCAGAGCGCGGACACGGTGAGCTGCGTTTCTTCCTCGTCCAGGGTGACGCGAACGATGCCGGTTCCGCCCGACGCGGTCGCCGGGACGGCGCGCGCGCCGGTCATGTTCGCGACGTAGAATGTCTGCGCGTCCGCTCTGACGACGCCCGCGGCCAGGACCGCGGCCAGCGTCAGTATTCCTACATGAAGTTTCATCAAGACTCCGCGTAATGGCGCCGGTCGCCGTGAGGTCTGCTGCGGCGCAGAACACGACTCACGCGACCGGCCTCGATCACCGTGTCGGCGCGGCGCAAATCATCACGCGACGACGTCGCGCACGGCGCGCACGAGCGCAAACGGGTCGCGCTACTTCCAATAGGTCGTCTGCAGCGAGAAGTCGCCGTTGATGCCCCAGGGGGTGACGGTGATGGCGCCGGTCTTCACGTCCAGCGTCCACCACTGGCTGGCTGATCCATCGTTCGCGGATTTGAAGATCGCGATCTCGGCGCGGCCGTCGCCGTTGTAGTCCGCGGACGTGCGAAGCGCGCCCGGCACGCTCGTGCTGCCGAAGAGCACGCCGCTGCCGAACGGCAACACCGGACCGCCCGTCAGCGAGCCGAGGATCCACCACTGCCGCTGGTCGTTCGCGTTCCGGCCGTTTGCGATGTCGGTGCGGCCGTCCCCATCGAAGTCGAGCGACTGCGTGGCGTCGAAGATCAAGCCGAACGGAATGACGTGCACCGAGTTGTCGGAGCTGTGTCGCGTCCAGTACGTGGCATCGCGCAGCACGCCGACGTCGGTCCTGCCGTCGCCGTCGTAGTCGGGCACGAATTGCGGCCTGTCGCTCAGCGTGCCGAAGTCCTGCACGACGACCGCGTCATCGGTACTCCGGCGAATCCAGTACTGGCTCTGTATGCCGGCGCGATAGACGGCGAGATCGTCGCGGCCGTCTCCGTCGTAGTCGCCAACCGCCCGTGGATCGTCACCGGTGGTGCCCCACTGACGGACCTGCGACTGGCCGGTGCTGCTGAGCCGCGTGAGGAAGAATCCCAGCGGTCCCGGGCGGAAGACCGTGGGTTCGGCCTTGCCGTCGCCGTCGAAGTCGGTGCAGATCAGCCGCGCGTTCAGGAAATCGCTGCTCAATCCCCATTCGAAGGTCGCGACGCCGCCGTTCGACAGGAGCACCCACCAGACCAGGGTCGAGCCGGTCGGACGCACGACCGTCGGATCCGATCGGCCATCACCGTCGAAGTCACAGGGATTGAAGCTCCGCTTGATCTGTCCGCGGACTTCGCCGTGCGCCGGCGTCGCGGTGTCGAGATCGATGTAGGCCTGCCCCGCGCGCAGCGCGGCCGCTTGGGCCGGCGTGACGGAACAGGGCACGTCGAGTATCTGGCCGTTCGCCACGCCCGGTGTCGCCAGATCGCAGATCACCGGGCCGTTCGTTCCCGATCGGCCGAGATGCAGATGTCCGCCTTCGACGGGGCTCGACAGGTCGTTCCAGAACATCGTTACGAGCGCCACCGTGTTGGACTCGTCGAGGCTGACCCACGCCCGCGCGCGTGCGCTGGACGCCGACGGCGTGAACGGCACGACCTGCGCCGTGCTCAGCGATGCCGTCAGTGCCGCGTTGACCTCGATCTGTCCGCGGATCTCGCCGCCGGGGAATGCGCCATTGACGATGTCGACATACCAGCGGCCGGCTTTGAGATCCTGCAGCTGTGCCGGCGCAATGGGGAAGGCTTGCGTCACGATACGACGGGTCTGGGTGTCGATGGTGGTCGGCACGGTGAAGAGGACCGGACCGTTCGCGCCGGGCACGGCCGGTCCGTGGACGCGGATCGTCGGCGGCGCCGTGATGTGGGAGGACCAGAAGACCGTCACGATGACGCTCGACTCGTCGTCGGTGACGGTCAGACGGGCGATCCCGCGTCCGCCGGATGGACTCGCGGGCACGACGCGCGCGCCCGACATATCCGCCATGTAGAACGTCACCGCCGCGTCCGCCCGGACGGCGCCCGTCGTCAGCATCGCCGCGAGCGCCAGAATTCCTGCCTGAATCTTCATCAACATTCCGAGTGAGAAATATGCCGGTCGCACGTTACTTCCAATAGGTGGACTGCAGGGGGAAGTCATTCATCGTGCCCCAGGGCACGACGGTGACCGCGCCCGTCTTCACATCGAGCGTCCACCATTGACTGGGCGATCCGTCGGCCGCGGCCTTGTAGACGGCGATCTCCGCGCGCCCGTCGCCGTTGTAGTCCGCGCTCACCGGGAGCGTCGACGGCTCCTCGAGGCGGCCGAACAGCAGGCCGCTCGCGAACGGCAGCACCGGACCGCCCGTGAGCGAGCCCAGCACCCACCACTGCAAGTGATCGTTCAACCCGCGCGTGTGCGCGATGTCGGTGCGGCCGTCACCGTCGTAGTCGAGCGACTGCGTGAAGTCGAGCGCATTGCCCCACGGAAGGACATGGACGGAATCATCAAAGCTGTGGCGGACCCAGTACAGCGGCCCCTGCTGCACACCGATATCCGTCCGGCCGTCGCCGTCGTAATCCGGCACGGACTGCGGCCGATCGTGGCCGGTGCCCCACGTCCGCACGTCGAGGCTGCCGTCGACGCTCCGACGAATCCAGTACTGACTGTTCTGCCCTTCGCGATAGATCGCGAGGTCATCCCGTCCGTCGCCGTCGTAGTCGCCCATCACCCGCGGCTCATCACCGGCCGTACCCCATTGATCGATCCGCAACGCGCCGCCGCTGTCGCTCAGCCGTGTCATGAAGAATCCCGGCGGGCCCGGACGGAAGAGCGTCGGGTCGGCCTTGCCGTCGCCGTCGACATCAGGGCACAGCGCGCGTCCGCCATCGAAGTCGTTCAAGGTGCCGAACTCGAGGGTTGACACGCCTCCGCCAGACAGCAACGTCCACCAGGTCAGCGTCCCGCCGCCTTCGCGGATCACCGTCCGATCGGACGTGCCATCGCCATCGAAATCGCAGGGAGTGAAGGTTCGCTTGAGCTGTCCGCGAATCTCGCCGTTCGGGTTCCCCGCGGTATCGATGTCGACGTACATCTGACCCGCGCGCATCGCCGCCGCCTGCGCGGGCGTGATAGGACACGAGAAATCAATGATCTCGCCCTGCAACGCCGGCCCGTTCGGCGTCGAGAAATCGCAGATCTCCTCGCCGCTCGTGGCGGTTCGTCCGATATACAGTTGCGAGGAAAAGAGCTGACTCGTGAGCTGGCGCCAGAACACCGATACGAAGGCCAGTCTCTGGTCTTCACTGATAGAAATGAACGCGAGCCCTTGTGCGGTCGCAGCCGCCGTTGGTGGCACGACCTGCGCCGAGGTCAGTGACGCCTTCAGTGGAGCGTGGACCTCCAGAGTCCCGCGGATCTCGCCACCCGGAAACGCCGCATTGGACATGGTGACGAACCAGCGGCCGGCCTTGAGCGTCTGCACCTGCGACGGCGTCACGGGAAAGCGGACGTCCCTGGTGAAGCCGGTTCCGCCGACGCCGATGAGCGGCACATCGAAGAGCACCACATCGGGTCCGCCCGGCGCAGCCGGACCGTGAATGCGAGCCGTGTGGGGACCGAAACTCAGGCCCACCCAGGACACGGATACGACGATGTCCGTCTCGCTATCGGTCAGCGTGACGCGGCTCATGCCGGTTGCGGCGGACGGCGTCGCCGGCACAACTCGCGCTCCGCTCATGTGCGCGAGGTAGAACGTTAGAGCTTCCGCGCGCGCCGCCCCGATCGCCAGGGTCGTCGCCACCGCCAATATTCCTGCAAGAATCTTCATCACACTCCCTGATGGGACCATCCTCTGACGTCCGCGTACAGGCCGATCCTGGCGGACGCGCACGGGTCCCAATCTCAGTGTCGGAATGGCGCAATTCATCTCGCGCGGACGGCGAGATGGGCAAGATGCCGTAGAGGGGCCGTAGAGGGCAGAAAAAAGACGAATGCGAGAGGAGGATGGACCGGAGCGCGCGGCTCCGGTCCTGTCGTACGAGTCTGAGGCAGGCGGCGGAGGACTATTTCCAGTAGACGGCATGCACCGGGGCATCGCCGCTGATGCCCCACTGTGTCACGGTGATCGCGCCGGTCTTCACGTCGAGCGTCCACCAGTGGCCCGGCGTGCCGGCGCCCTCGGACTTCCAGATGGCGATCTCCGTACGACCGTCACCGTTGTAGTCCGCGGTTGACGCGCACGGCGCCTGGCGACGCCCCGCTGCCGAACAGCGCCCCGCTGGCGCCCGGCAGCGGACCACCGGTCAGCGAGCTGCGGACCCACCATTGCCGCTGTCCGTTGAGCCTGCGCGAGTTCGCCAGGTCCGTCCGGCCATCGCCATCGTAGTCGGGCACCGAGTGCGGGAAGTCATTCGTCACCCCCCAGTTCTGCAGCGTGACGCCACCATCGCTGCTGCGCAGCGTCCAGTACTGACTCTGCGCGCCCTCGCGATAGATCGTGTAGTCGTCCCGGCCGTCGCACCAGAAGGCGTTCACGCCATTGGTCCGGGCGATGGCGGGATCGGACCTGCCGTCGCCATCGAAGTCGCACGGGTTGAAGCTGCGCTTGATCTGTCCGCGGATCTCGCCGCCCGGGAACGCCGACGTGTGGATGTCGACGGAGAACTGTCCCGCGCGCAGCGCCGCCGCCTGCGCGGGCGTCAGGACGCACAGGCGATCGCTGATCAGGCCGATGGTGAGCGCCGGCGGCGAGAGGTCGCAGACGACCGGTCCGGCGGCGCCCGATCGACCGGCGTGCAGGTGCGCGCTGCTGGCCGTGTTCAGCAGGTTGGCCCATGTCAGCGAGACGAGCACGATGTTGTTGTATTCGTTGAAGCTGACCCACGCCCTGGCGGACGCACCGGACGAAGTGGCCGGGACGGTCTGCGCCGAGGTCAGGGACGAGACCAGCGGCGCGTGGACCTCGATCTACCCGCGGATCTCCCCTGCCGGGAAGCTCGTGGTGTGCAGATCCAGATAGAAGAGGCCGGACTTGAGCTGCTGCACCTGCGTCGGCGTGATCGCCAGGACGTCGGTGACGTGCCGCTCGTGACGCCGATCGGCGCCGTCAGGCTGAACGCGACCGGTGCGTTTGCGCCCGGACTCGCGGGACCGTGGATGTGCGCCGCCGTCGACCCGTGCCGAGCGATCCCCAATGAAGCGTGACGACGATGTGGGTTTCGGCGTCGTTCAACGTGATGCCGCCAAGCCCGCTGCCGCCCGACGCATTCGCCGGTACGACTCGCGCGCCATTCACATTCGCGACATAGAACGTCGCCGCGTGCACCACGGCCGGATCAACGACCAGCGCCGCGGCCAGGATCCCCGTCTGAAGCCTCAGCGTATTCTCCTTGGGTGAACCGCTCCTCCGCGTGTACGCACAGAGACCGGACGCTCTTGCACACGTCCGGTCTCATCCGATCGATCCACGTCCGCGCCTACTTCCAGTAGACGCTCTGCACAGGCATGTCGCCGGCGATCCCCCACGGCGTGACGGTGATCACGTTGGTCTTCACGTCGAGCGTCCACCAGTGGCCCGGGCCGGTCGCCTCGGACTTCCAGATGCCGATCTCCGCGCGGCCGTCGCCGTTGTAGTCCGCCGACGTGCGTGTCGAGGCCGGCACCGCGGTGCTGCCGAAGAGCCTTCCGCTGGCGCCCGACAGCGGACCGCTGGTCAGTGACCCGCGGATCCACCATTCCCGCTGCCCGCCCGCGAGGCGCGTGTTCGCGAGGTCCGTCCTCCCATCGCCGTCGAAGTCCAGCGACTGCACGAAGTCGGAACCGGTGCCCCATGGGATGACGCTGACCTCACCGGTGGCGCCGGTCCGCAGCCAGAACTGCCCGCCGCGCTGCACGCCGAAATCCGTCCGGCCGTCGCCGTCGTAGTCCGGGACGGAGTGCGGGAAATCGCCATTGACGCCCCACGTCGACGCGGTGGCGTGGCCGTCGGCACTGCGAATCGTCCAGTACTGACTGTGCGTGCCGTCGCGATAGATCGTGTAGTCGTCGCGGCCATCGCCATCGTAGTCGCCAGTCATCCGCGGATCGTCATCCATCATGCCCCACTGCTGGACCCGCGCGGCGCCGTTGCTGCTCTGCAAGGTCCAGAAGAACGCCGGCGTCGTGTTGCGGAAGATGGTGGGATCGGCTTTCCCGTCGCCGTCGATGTCCGGACACAGCATCCGGTTCGACGCGAAGTCCCCCGACGTGCCCCACTGATAGGTCGCCACGCCGCCGCCCGACTGGAGCACCCACCAGAACAGGTTCGCGCCGTTGTTGCGCACGATCACCTTGTCCGCCGCGCCATCCCCGTCGAAGTCACAGGGGTTGAACGTGCGTTTGAGCTGACCGCGGATCTGGCCGCCCGGCGCCGCGGTCGTATGGACGTCGATGTAGACCTGACCCGAGCGGAGCGCCGCCGCCTGCGTCGGTGTGAGGGCGCAGAGGCGATCGGCGGATTCGCCATCTGCGACCGCCGCCGGCAGCAGGTCGCAGATGGCCGCGCCTCCGGCCGTCCCCGACCGTCCCACGTGCAGATGCGCGCTCGTTGCCGCGCTCGACATGCTCCAGGAATAGGCCACGATCGCAATGTTGTTGAACTCGTTGAGGCTGAGCACGGCCCGCCCGATCCCGCCCGGACCGCTGCCGACCTGCGCCCTGTTCAGCGTCGCGACCAGCGGCGCATCGACGTCGAGCTGTCCGCGAATCGCGCCGGCCGGGAAGCTGGTCGTGTGCACGTCGACATACCAGAGACCGCTCTTGAGCTGCGCGAGCTGCGCAGACGTGACGACGATGACCACACCGCGGATGCCCGTGGTGGCGGCGGACGGCGGTGGCAGGGTGAACAGGATGGGACCGTTCAGGCCATCGGCCGCCGGACCGTGGATGTGGGCGGCGTTCGCGCCGGTCCCCAGCGCTCCCCAGTAGACCGACACGGTGATCCGCGTTTCATCGTCGTTCACCGTCACGCGGGCCAGACCGCTGCCGCCCGACGTTGTGGACGGCACGACGCGCCCGCCGTTCAGATCCGCAACATGAAACGTCGCGGCCTCCGCGGCGACAGGCGTCGCCCCCAGAAGCGCCACCAGGGCGCAGATGCGTAGCTTCATCGATGTCCTCTGCGACACACACGCCGGCGCGCCCGCCCGCGCCGGCTGTGTATCCACGCTGGTGACGAACTTCACGGATCGCGACAGTCGAGGCCGATTCGCGCTACTTCCAGTAGGCGCTTTGCGGCGGAATGTCGCCGTCGATTCCCCACGGCGTGACGGTGATCGCACCCGTCTTCACGTCGAGCGTCCACCAATTGCCCGTGCCGCCGCCGGTGTCGGCCTTCCAGATCGCGATCTCCGTGCGGCCATCGCCGTTGTAGTCCGCCGCGACGCGTCGTGAAGATGGAGCCACCGTGCTGCCGAAGAGCCGGCCGCTGGCGCCCGCGAGCGGTCCGCCGACCAGCGAGCTGCGGACCCACCATTGCCGCTCGGAGCCCACGAGGCGCGTGTTGGCGAGGTCCGTCCGGCCGTCGCCGTCGTAATCCAGCGACTGGACGAAGTCGCTGCCAAGTCCCCAGGGGATCACGTTGATCGACTGGTCGGCACTGTTCCGCAGCCAGAACTGGGTGCTCCGCTGCACGCCGAAGTCCGTCTTGCCGTCGCCGTCGTAATCCGGGACGGAATGCGGGAAGTCGCCCGTGATGCCCCAGCTCGTCAGGCCGACGGTGCTGTCGGCGCTGCGAATCGTCCAGTACTGACTCTGCGCACCCGCCCGATAGATCGTGTAGTCGTCGCGTCCGTCGCCATCGTAATCACCGATCATCCGCGCATCATCGCCGGCCATGCCCCACTGCTGAACCCGTACGCCCCCATTGCTGCTCTGCAAGGTCCAGAAAAACCCCGGCGTGGTGTTGCGGAAGATCGTGGGATCGGCTTTTCCGTCGCCGTCGATGTCCGGACACAGCATCCGGCTCTCCGAGAAGTCCGCCGCCGTGCCCCATTGATACGTCGCCACGCCGCCGTTCGAGAGCAGGATCCACCAGAACAGGTTCGCGCCGTTGTTACGCACGATGGTCTTGTCCGACCGGCCGTCCCCATCGAAGTCGCAGGGATTGAACGTACGCTTGATCTGCCCGCGGACATGACCCGCCGGCGCCGCCGGCGAGTGGACATCGATGTAGACCTGTCCCGACCGGAGCGCGGCCGCCTGGGCCGGTGACACCACGCACAGACGATCGCGGATCTCACCCACCGAGAGGCCGCCGGGCGTCAGGTCGCAGATGACCGCACCGCCAGCCGTGCCCGATCGTCCGGCGTGCAGGTGCGCGCCCGTCGCCACGTGCGTAAGGTTCCAGGAGTACGACACGAGCACGATGTTGTTGAACTCGTTGAAGCTCACCCAGGCGCGGCCGTTGCCGCCCACGCCGCTCCCCGCCTGTGCCGGGCTCATCGTCGTCGCCAGCACCGGGCTGACCTCGAGCTGTCCGCGAATCTCACCGGCTGGAAAGCTGGTGGTATGGATGTCCAGATACCAGAGGCCCGCCTTGAGCTGCGTCACCTGCGACGGCGTCACGGCAAAGGTCGCAGTGGGGATGCTGCCGCTCGTGCCCGTCGGCGGCGGCAGGGTGAAGAGCACGGGCGCGTTCACGCCCGGACCGGCCGATCCGTGGATGTGTGCGGCGACAGCGCTGGCGCCGAGCGATCCAAAGTAGACCGACACGAAGATCTGAGTCTCGGCCTCGTTCAGCGTGACGCGGGCCAGGCCGCTGCCGCCGGATCCGGCGGCCGGCACCACGCGGGCCCCGTTCTGATCGGCCACATAGAATGTCAGGCCCTCCGCGGCGACAGGACTCGCCGCCAGGACCGCCACCAGTGCGCAGACGTGCAGTTTCATCGATATTCCCCCCTGTGGATACCGAGTTGTGATGCTGGAGTTGTCCGGACGAATGAAGTCGTTCGGGCACGCGGCGGTCGTCACCGCGTGCCCGGCGTGATCAGGCTAGTGCCAGTACGAGTTCTGGACGGCGAGGTCTCCGTCGACGCCCCACTGTGTCGTCGTCACGGCGCCGGTCTTGACGTCGAGCGTCCACCAGTAGCCGGGGCCGCCCGCCACATCGGCTTTCCAGACGGCGATCTCCGCACGGCCGTCGCCGTTGTAGTCCGCCGCCGCGCGCTGTGAGGCCGGCGACGCCACGCTGCCGAAGATCGTGCCGCTCCCGTAGGGCGACATCGGCAGGCCCGTCATCGAGCTGCGGATCCACCATTCGCGCTGTCCGCCCGATATGCGGCTGATGGCGATGTCCGTCCGGCCGTCGCCATCGTAGTCCTGGCCCTGATGGAAGTCAGAGCCGAGCCCGAAGGAGAGGACCTGGGTCTGTATGGACGTGAGCCCGTTGGTCTGCACCCAGAACTGGCCACCGCGCTGCACGACCAGGTCCGTCCGGCCGTCGCCATCGACGTCGGGCACCGACTGCGGGAAATCACCCGTGATGCCCCAGCTTCTCAGCAGGATGGTCGAGTCGGAACTGCGAAGCACCCAGTACTGGCTCTGCGCACCGGGCCGGTGGATCGCGAAGTCATCCCGGCCATCGCCATCGTAGTCGCCGATCACCCGCGGATCGTCGCTGGTGGTGCCCCACTGCTGCACGAGCGCCCCACCGGTGCTGCTCAACAGCGTCCAGTACTGCGCGGCCGGTCCAGCCCGCCAGATCGTCGGATCCGCCTTGCCGTCGCCGTCCATGTCGGGACACATCAGGCGGCTGCCGAAGAAATCCCCCGACGTGCCCCACTGGTGCACCATCACGCCGCCGGTCGATCGCAGGATGAACCAGAACAGGTTCACGCCGTTGTTGCGCACGATGGTGGGATCGGACTTTCCATCCCCGTCGAAATCGCACGGATTGAAGCCGCGCTTGATCTGGCCCCGCACCGCGCCGGCTGGATGCACGGCGTTGTGGACGTCGACGTAGACTTGCCCGGACTTCAGCGCGGCGACCTGCGCGGGCGTGACGACGCACAAGCGATCGAACACGATGCCGTTGTTGATCGCGGTGGGCACGAGGTCGCAGAAGCCGGGTCCGCCGGTCGTCCCCGATCGGCCGATGTGCAGGTGCGCGCTGGTCGGCACGTCGGGCAGGTTGTTCCACGACGCGGTGATCAGCGCGATGTTGTTGTACTCGTTCAGGCTGATCCAGGCGCGGCCGGACCCGAGTTGGACGCCGGCCGGGATGGTCTGCTGTCCCGTCATGCTGGCCGTCAGGATCGGGGTGAGCTCGAACTGTCCGCGGATTTCACCGGCCGGAAAATTGGTGGTGTGGATGTCGATATACCACAGGCCGGACTTGAGCTGGTTCACCTGCGACGGCGAGATGGGGAACGTGCTTCCGACCACGCTGCCGCTCGTCACGCCGGCGGGCGGTGGAATGAAAACCTGCGCCCCGCCGTTCAGGCCGGGCCCGGCTGCGTGGATGTGGGCGCCGGTCGTGCCGGACTGCAGCGAGCCCCAATACATCGACACCGTGATCTCGGTCTCGGCGTCGTTCAACATGACGCGGGCCAGGCCGCTGCCGCCCGATCCCGTGGCCGGCACCACGCGCGCGCCGTTCAGATTTGCGACCCAGAATGTTGCCGCATCGGCCACGGCGGGACTTGCCATCACCGCGGCGGCCAGTACCCAGGTATGAACCTTCATTTCGATATTCCCCCCGAATGAATACCGCCCCTGACGCTGTCGTCGGACGTCTGTTGCTCTGCGCTCCCCTGTCATGGTTGAAAAATGCCGTGCGCATCTCCGACGCGGGAGCCGCCGCCAGCCGCGGCGATTCCCGCGTCGATGCGTGGAACTGAGTCGATCGCCTCCGGACGACCGACGCGCTACTTGCCGACGCCCAATTGCCGGTTCAACGCCTGTTCGAGATCGTTGACCGCCTGCCGCCGGGCCGCGACGCTGGCTTCGAGCGCGATGACGTCCTGGGTGACCTGGGACACCTGCGCCGCCTTCAGATCGATGGCCTGGGCCATCCGCTGCTTCTCCGTCTCGATCGGTCCGGCCGCGGAACCGGTGGTGTCCGCCTTCGCCATTTCCAGGAAGCCTTCGAGGCCGCCGCGCAGCCGCACGAGTTCCAGTTCCTCCGCCGTCTTGCGGGCGCGGCCGTCCTTCAACTCGTTCTCGGCCGCCGTGAGCCGGCGTTCGGCGGTTTCGAGTCGCTGCGAGAGGACGGTGTTCAAATCGCGCCGCGTATTCTGCGCCAGCAGTTCCTTCAAGACCACGACGACCTGATCGAGGGACTGACGGATGCTCGAGAGCTCGGATTTGATCGCGGCGGTGTCCGAAGCCTGGGCGTGAGCGGTGCGGGCCGCGCCGGCGGTCAAGGCCGCAACGGCGAGCGACGAGCAGATGAATCGGCGAAACGAATGAGTCATGACACAAAGGCGCCGCAGGACCGGGCGCAACAACACGAAGTGATAAAAAAGTTGGTACCAGGGACGGCCGATTATGCGCCTCATCCATCAACGCGTCAAGCGTACTCACGCGCCGGTGGACGTCCTGCTGACGCCGCCGTTCCCGTCCACGAACATCCCCTTCTGGTGAAGAAAACCCATATTTCCTGTCGAGCGAACACCCGTGCCCGGCCGGGCGCACCTCCATTTCCCTGTCGGGCGAACCCCATTCCCAGCCGGACGAACACGTTCCCTGGGGGACGAACACTGCGCGGATCCGGCACAGGCCTCGTGCTAGACTTTTCCTGTTCTTTCCATCTTTTTCCGTCGAGCTGCCCCCATGAGCAAACAGCTTCACGCTCTCGTGACGGGGGCTGGCGGCTTCATCGGTTTTCATCTGACACGCGCACTGAAAGCCCAGGGCCACTGGGTTCGCGGCGTCGATGTGCATCCGCCAGCTTTTGCGGAAAGTCCGGCCGACGAATTTCAGATCATCGACCTCCGCCGCTGGGATCGCTGCCTTGCGGCCGCGGAGGGCGTGCAGCACGTGTATATGCTGGCCGCCGACATGGGGGGCATGGGGTTCATCTCCGCCCACCACGCGGCGATCCTCTCCAACAACGGCCTGATCGACTTCCACACGCTGGAGGCCGCCCGCGTCCAGGGCGCCGAGCGTGTCTTCTACGCTTCGTCGGCTTGCGTGTATCCTGAGTTCCGTCAGGAGCAGGCGGACGTCACGGCGCTGAAGGAAGAAGACGCCTATCCCGCCCAGCCGCAGGACGCCTACGGCTGGGAGAAGTTGATGACCGAACGCCTCTGCCGGCACTATACGGAGGACTACGGTCTGGAGACGCGGGTCGGACGTTTTCACAACATCTTCGGGCCGTACGGCACCTGGCAGGGCGGACGCGAGAAAGCGCCGGCCGCCATCTGCCGGAAGGTCGCCCTCGCGAAGCTGACCGGCGATCCGACCATCGAGGTCTGGGGCGACGGCGAGCAGACGCGCTCGTTTTGCTTCGTGGACGACTGCGTCGAGGGCGTGCTGCGGCTGATGGCGTCCGACTGCCGCGATCCGCTGAATCTCGGGCAGGACCGGCTGATCTCCGTCAACGCGCTGGTCGACCTCGTCGCGTCGGTCGCCGGCGTCCCGGTGGTCAAGGAACACGTGCCCGGCCCGCAAGGCGTCCGCGGCCGCAATTCGGACAACAGCCGCGTGCGCGAGGCGCTCGGCTGGTCGCCGCACATCCCGCTCGAAGAGGGCCTGCGGAAGACGTATCTGTGGATCGAAGATCAGGTGAGGAAGACGCTCGCCACCGCGCGACCCGCGGAGGCACGCAGCGTAGCTCCGATGGACATTCCCGTCGACGCGCTCGGATCGGTCTCGCTGCCACGATGACGTCGGCTCGCACACCCGCGGCCAGCGCCGCCCGCCCGGAGGAGCAGGCCGCGGCGAGGACAGACGCGCGGCCACAGGTCGTCTACGTCTGGCAGTATCGCGAATGGGGCGGCGCGCAGACCTATCTGCTCGGACAGATCCCGCGCGTCCGCCGCCACTACGACGTCCGCGTCCTCATCCCGGACGGCTCCACGCCCATTCTTCTGCACGACCTCGCGCGCCGCGGTATCGCGCACGAAACGTTCGGCCCCGCGGTCGCGTCCGCGCCGGCCGCCGGCCTGCGCGCGCGCCTCACCGATCGCGCCGGCCGGCGCCGCAGCGCGCTCGCGCTCGAACGCTACGTGCGCCAGACGACACCGCCAGGATCGATCCTCCATTGCGACATCGGTCCGTGGTACGCCTTTCCGCTGCTGCGCCGCCTCCTCCGCCGCTATCGCGTTGTCGTCACGCTGCACACCGCGGTGCTGAAGCCGTCGCCTGCGCGCGCCGCGTCATGGCGCTTCAAGCTCGCGCGCCTCTTCCGGCAGTCCGGCTTCGCGCTGATTGCCGCCAACAGGGACGTGCGCGGCAGCCTCGCGCCGTACGTGTCCCCGCCGGTCCTCTCGCGCATCCCGATTGCGTACAGCTTTGTCGATCGCGACGAGATCCAGCAGGCCCGGCAGGTGCGCCTCTCGCGCGCCGACCTCGCGCAACGGTTCGATCTCCCCGCGGATCGTTTCTGGGTCGTGACGCTCGGCCAGTTCATCGAGCGCAAGGGCTGCCGCGAACTGCTCGCCGCCGCCGCGCGGCTCGACCCGGCGCAGTATCAGTTCCTCTGGATCGCGACCGAGCCTCCGCATGCGGCGCAGGCCGCGCTGATCGCCGCCGCGCGCCTCGGGAGGTGCTTCCAGATCGTCACGCACGGCGATCTCGGCGGCGATCGCGCGACGCTGCTCGCCGCGCTCGCCACCGCGGACGCGTTCGCGCTGCCCAGCCTGCAGGAAGGCCTGCCGCTCGCGCTGATCGAGGCGATGGCGGTCGGCCTGCCCTGCATCTCGACGCGCATCAACGCGATCCCCGAAGCCATCGAATCCGGCGTCAGCGGACTCCTGATCCCGCCCGGGTCGGTGGACGCGCTCGTCGAGGCGCTCGAAACGCTGCGGCGGGATCCGGATCTGCGCACGCGCCTGGCGGCGGAAGGACGGCGTCGCGCCGATACACAGTTTGAATTGACCACGACCGCGGAAGCGACGCTGAAGGTGTACGACGAATTGCGCAGGGACGCCGTCCGATGAGCGTGAGCCTGCGCCGGCTGGCGGGACACGTCTCATGGGGCGCGGTGGCGTGGATCGTCCCGCTCGCGCTGAGCGTGTTGACGATTCCGGCGCTGGTGCACGGGCTCGGCACCGAGGCGTACGGCCTCTACGCGCTCGCGGCCGTGATTGCCGCGCAGCCCGGCATCCTGAGTCCCGCGCGCGCGCTGACGCGGCACCTGTCCGTCGCGTGGCCGGACCAGCCGGCCGAGGCGCGGCGCCTGCTGGCCGCCGCGGTCCGCATCGCCGCCGTGACCGCGATTGCCGCCGCCGCGCTGCTGATCGTCGGCGCCGGCTGGATCGTCGATCACGTGCTGCAGGTGTCCGCCGCGCTCGCGCCCGAGGCCCGGCTCGCCGTCCGCACCGCCGCGCTCGCGACGCCGTTCATCATCCTCGGCCAGGTCTATCTCGCCTGCGCGCCCGCCACCGGGCGGTCCGACGTCTACGCGCTGCTGACCGGCGGCCTGGCCGCCGCGACCAGCGGCGGCGCGGCGATTGTCGCGATCCTGCACGGCGGGCTCAGCGGCGTCTTCCTCTGGTCCACGCTCGTCGCCGCGACGGTGTGTCTCATCGCGCGGCACTGGTCGCTGCGCCGCTTGCGCCTCGCGCCGGACGATGCCGCAGCCGTGACGCCGCGGGTAGCGGCGCCGGAGACAGCGGTGCGGGAAGCGGCGGCGGACGATCGTACGCTCGAACGCCGGCTGATCCGTTTCGCGGCGTCTTCCGCGGCCTATCAACTGTGGGGCGTGCTGCTGCTCGTCTTCGAGCGGGCCTGGATCGCGCGCTCGCTCGGACCGGCGGCGGTGGCGTATCATGCTGTCCCGATGGCCGCCACGCTGTGCCTGCACACCGGCGTCACGAGCCTGTCGCTGATGCTGATGCCGTCGGCGAGCAAGGTCGCGCACGTGCCGGACGCGCTGCGCGCGCTGTATCGACGCGCCTGCCGCGCCGTCGCGCCCATCGCCGTCCTCGGCGCCGCGCTGTTCATCCTGCACGGCGAGTCCCTGCTGACGCTGTGGATCGGCGCCGACTTCGCGTCGCATGCCGCGCTCGCGCTGCGCTGGCACGCCGTGACGTTCGGCTTGATGACGCTCACGATTGTGCCGTGGCACCTGCTCGAAGCCGCCAATCGTCCGTCGATCAACGCCTGGTTCTCGTTCGCGCAGTTGATCGTCGCCGCGCCGCTGGTCGTCTGGCTGACGGCGTCCGACGGCGTCGCCGGCGCGGCGTTCGGGCGGATGGTGTCGATGATCGCGATCGTGCCGTTCTTCTGGATCGCCGAGCGGCGCCTGTTCGGCCGCGCGGACGGCGCGTGGTGGCTCGTGCTCGCGCTGCGGCTCGGCGCGGGACTTGCGGCAGCGGTCGCGGTCCACGTGCCGCTCGCGGCGATCGATCGGACGTGGCTCGGCCTCGCGGCGTCCGCGGGGATCGAGTCCGTCGTGTTCGCGAGTGTGTTGTTGGCAACGGGCTACGTGGCGTACGAGGAGCGCCTCGTGCTCAGCGGCGCGCTGCGCCGTTTTGCGGCTCGGGAGAGTTGAACGAGATGAGTGAGATCGCACGGGCCACCACGCACGTGGCCATCACGATGCCCGTCTACAACCGGCGCGAGACGACGCTGAAGGCGCTCGACAGCCTGTCGGCGATCGACCGCACCGGGCTCGACGTCACCATCATCGTCGTGGACGATGGCTCGACCGATGGGACGAGCGAGGCCATCCGCCGGCGCTTCCCGGACGTCGTGCTGCTGCACGGCGACGGCACGCTGCACTACGCCGCGGGCACGAACCGCGGCCTGCAGGAAGCGCTCGACCGCGGCGCGGCATACGTCATCGCCATGAACGACGACACCGTCGTCGATCCGCCGTTCGTACAGCGGTTGCTGGCCTGCGTCCGCGCGCATCCGCGCGCCATCGTCGGCGCGCTGCTGCTGTTGCAGGGCGAGCCGCAGCGCGTGTTCCAGGTCGGTCCGCACTGGGACGTGTGGTACGGCGGCTGGCACATTCCCCAGCACTGGACCGTCGCGCAGGTGCCGGCGGAGCCGTTCGAGGTCGAAATGCTGGTCGGCAACTGCCTGATGTATCCCGCGTCCGTGCTGCGCGAGGCGGGACTCATGGAAGAGGACATCTTCCACTTCGGCGGCAGCGACGCGCACTTCACGACGCGCCTGCGCCGCGCGGGCTGGCGTCTGCTGGTCGAGCCGCGCGCGCGCGTGTGGTGCGAGCAGAACACGTATCCCGCGCCGCTGCGCACGCTGTCGCTGCGGCAGACGCTGCGGATCCTCTTCGTGAACGAACAACATCCGCTGAACCTGCGGCGTCAGTTCACGTTGCGGTGGTACTCCGCGCCGTCGCGTCCGCAGGCGCTCGCGGCGTTCGCCGTCTATCTGGGCCGCCTCGGGATGAAAGCGCTCGGCGTCGGTCACACCTGGCCGACGTACTGGGCGGATCCGACGCCGCCGCTCGCGCGCTGAGGCGCGTCCGTCGATACCGCCTCCCGTCCACCCTGCGTCCCGTCAACGATGTCCGCACGCCCGACGCCCTCATGACGCCGACCACCGGATCGCTGCCGCTCGTCCAGCGGCTGCCGTACATCGAAGCCCGCTGCCGCGGTCAGCGCGTGCTGCATCTGGGCTGCACCAACTGGCCCTACATGGAGCCGATGCTCAGCGACGGGACGCTGCTCCACCTGCGGCTCGGCGCGGAGGCGCGCACGTTGTGGGGACTCGACGCCGATCAGGAAGGGCTCGACGCGCTGGCGGCGCGCGGGGTCCCGAATCTCGTGCGCGGCGATCTCGAACGGCTGGACGCGGTCGACATCCCGGAGACCTTCGACGTCATCATCGCCGGCGAGATCATCGAACATCTCTCGAACCCGGGTTTGTTCCTGCGCGGCATTCAGCGGTTCATGTCGGCGGACACGCGGCTCGTGCTGACGACGATCAACGCGTACGGCGCGGCGCGCATCGGCAGGTACTTCCTGGCCGGCCGCGGCGGACGGCAGGAGCCGGTCCACCCGGATCACGTCGCGTATTACTCGTATTCCACGCTCGGCCGCCTGCTCGATCGCCACGGACTCGACGTCGCGTCAGTATCCTTCTACGACATCGGCCTGGAGCACCGGCCCTACGCGCCGTGGCACTTCAAGTGGATGAACGATCTCAGCGTCTGGCTCTGGCCGCAGGCCGCGGACGGTCTGATCGTCGAATGCACGCGGCGTCCACCGGCCGCGGCCCCCGCGGCGGCATCCACGTCTGCCTGATCTCGCGTCTCGACAACGCCGCGAGGGCTGCGTATCCTGTCCCTATCCACGACGCGCACCGGACTCTCTCGCGGAGGGCATGCGATGGGCACAGGCTGGCTCGTATGGATGGGCGACGGTCTGGCGACGGTCTTCACCGCCTATAGCATCTTGTTCCTCGCGGCCGGCGCCGTGGCGGGCATCCACATCGGCGCGATGGTGCTGCTCTGGTATCACGTCGCCCGGAACACCGAACCGCCGCCCGTGACGTCGTCCCTGCGACGCACCGCGCCGTTCTGGCGCTGGGCCGCGGAACTGTCCTACGGCCTGCTGAATCCGATTCTCTATCTCGTCATCCTGATCCCCAACGTCCTGTCGCTGCAGCGGCATCAGACGGTGCGGCAGGTGCTGACGACGACGGCGTGGACGCTGCTGGTGGCGGTGTGGGCCGCGCGGCTGATGGGACGTCCGACGGCGCCGGCGCGCCTCGAACGCGCGCGGCGCTGGGTCGTGGCGCTGCTCATCGCTGGCTTCGCGACCGTCCTCGCGCACGCGGCACTCGACCTGTGGTCCGCGCTCGACGCGCTGCCGTTCGCGCGCAGTTCCCGCGCGGTGGTCCTGCTGTTCCTCGTGCCGCCGCTGATCTTCGTGCCGGTCTACGCCGTGCCGTCGCTCCTCATCGTGCGACACCTTCAGCGGGCCTGGACGCCGGAGCGCTGGACGCGTACCGGTGCGACTGCATTCTTCGCGGCGCCGTCCGTGACGTGGCCGCTGCGGATCGCGTCCGTGGCGCTGCTCCTGGTGACGCTGACCGTGGCCGGCTATCGCCTGTCCACGGACGACACGCAGCGGTTCGTGCTCGATCGGCGCGACGCCATTCTCGACGCGGCGTCGACCTACGACGTCGATCCCGGCGTGCTCGCGGCGATCATGTACGTCACGCATCGCGATCAACTCTCGCCGTTCCGCTTCGAGTTGGAACGATTGCTGATGGGCGGCTGGGCGGGCGACGAGTCGCTGGGGCCTGGGCTGAACATCTCCGTCGGTGTGATGCAGATCAAACCGATGACCGCGGGCGTCGCGTGCCGGCTGCGTGAGAACCTGATCGCGCCGGAACAGCGCTGGGTGGGATTACCGAAGCATCAGATGATGTCGGCTGCGACGGAACAGGAATGGCTGCTGCCGCCGGAGCGGCTGGCGGCGGTGCCGGCGCCGATCCAGCGGTCCGAGAACCGGCGGCGGCTCGTCGCGGATCTGCTGGACGACCGCAAGAACATCGCGACCGCGGCGTATCTGCTCGCGCTGCACCAGATGCAGTGGGAGCATGCGGACCCGGCCTGGTCGATCCGCCAGCGCCCCGACATCCAGGCGACGTTGTATCAGCTTGGCTTCGACCGATCGCGTCCGCACGGCGCGCCGCGCAGCAACGCGTTCGGCACGCGCGTGCTCGACGTCTATCGCGCGCCGTGGATCCGCGGCGCGTTCCCAAAGCCGATGTTCGGCCAGTCCGCGGACGCGCGCCTGCTACCGCGCGGGCGCGGGCCTGGCCTCGACTGACACGGCGTCGAGCGCCTTCAGCAGCGATCGCGGATCTACCGCGACGCTGCCCACCCACGCCGTCCAGTGGAGGTGCGGTCCAGTGACGCGGCCCGTCGCCCCCACCTCTCCGACGATCTCTCCGCGCCGCACGATCTGCCCTTCCTTCACGAGCGTGCGCGAAAGGTGCGCGAGCAGCGACATCACGCCATGTCCGTGATCAATGATGACGGTGCCGCCCGTGTAATACAGGTCGTCCGCCAGCGCGACGCGTCCGGCCCCGGGCGCCGCGACGGGATCGCCGACCTTGCCGTCCAGATCGATCCCGCGATGCTGGCTCTGCATCTGTCCGTTGAAGACGCGGCGCGTGCCGAAGACCGCCGTCAGCTTCGTCGGGAGCGGCGGCTCGAACGGCGCCTGCCACGCGCGATCCCGTGAGACGTGATTCGCCAGCTCGCCCAGCCGCGCACGCTCGCGCGCGATGCGTTCCCGCGCGTCCGGCGACGGCTCGACGAACTTCGGCGCCACCCGCAGGCGATCCGTGGGAAACACCACCTTCTGGATCCGCAGATCGTGCGCGGCCTCGACGGCCCCGCCGCGGACCGTCGTCCCGCGGATATCGATCGTGTGCGGCCCGAGCCGCGTGTCCAGCGACACGGCGACCAGCGTCGTCGCATGCCGGCCGTCCGCCGCGATCACGAACGGCCAGACCTTCACCAGTGCATACGCATCGACGCGCGCGATCGGTTCGCTCGCCGTCAGATCGACGCGGACGACGTCACCCGGCCGCGGTGCGGCAGGCCGGGATGTGACGGTGACCGGCGATGCGGTCCGCGGCGCGGCCTGCGGCGTTGGCGCGCGCGGCGGCGGGGCCGGCCGGCCATTCGACGTCCGCGCGGACCCGAGCAGCGCCGCGACGGCCAGCGCGGTCATCATCGGCGTGAAGGGATGTCGTCCGCGGGTCCGCGTGGGCAGCGTGGGCAGCGTGTCCTCCTTGGGGGCCGTG
>Ga0187894_10000636_pt1 | contig 47084 bp, 39 predicted proteins | sample GBC1701081metaG_FD_136650 | JGI IMG/M metagenome (GOLD analysis project Ga0187894, IMG submission 136650) | White microbial mat communities from a lava cave in the Kipuka Kanohina Cave System on the Island of Hawaii, USA - GBC170108-1 metaG ... | reverse complement strand
TTTAGAGTCTGGAGTCTGGAGTCTGGAGTCTGGAGTCTGGAGATTGCCTTTTGCGAAGCAATGCTGATTGGTTGCGATTGCGCGGCGTTATTCAGGCGAGAAATGTCAGCGACTCTTTCAACAACTCTTGATGACTCTCTTTGATTATTGCTGAGTTGCTCTAAGGTTCTAGCCGGAGATTGTTTATCATTCGACTCCTGATTCTCGGCTCCCGCCTTTTCAACTGTAAAAGGTCCGTGCCACGTAGAAACACCGGCAAGGTCAACATCTTCGAGCCAGTATGAGGCGTTTTGCGGATTCGCAATGGTTGAATCTGTCCATGCATAGCTCTCGCCGGCGGTCAATGGCGAAGCGGTTTTGAGCGCCGACCCGGCAATCAGTTGTTGATTGATGAGAGTGCGTTTGCCGCCGTCGTCGCGCCAGATGCGGAAGCCGAGATTGTCGGCTTCAAAGCCGGTCTGCCATTTGAATGTTGTACTGCTTTCGTCAGCGATGGCGTGAAAACTGATGAGGTCAACGGCGGTAGGCGAGGCTGCCTGATTGATGGTAAAGGTCTGGTTGCCGATAGTGATTGTACCGCTACGAGCCGCGCCGGTGTTGGCGGCGACGGAATAATTGACCGTGCCGTTACCGATGCCGTTGGCGCTCGATGTTACGGTAATCCATAGCGCATTGCTCGCCACTGTCCAGCCGCACGAACTGGCGGCGGTAACAGAGACGCTGCCAGTCGTTGCGTTGGCATCAATTGAGCGGTCAGTCGGTAAGATGGCGGCGCTGCAATTGCCTAAGCGGTAGATTGCGCCTGACAATCTGACAACATAAATTTCGCCGGCTTCGTCTTCCCCAAATGAAGCCAGATTGAAACTCGGAAATGCCGGATCATCAAGCAATAAGGTTTGCGTTGTGCCGACAAGCTGGAAAATCTCGCCAGTGCAATAATCGCCGTATATATATGCGCCGTTTGCAAAGACGCCGCCGGGACCGCGATAGACATAACCGCCGGTCAGCGAACAGCGCCCGCTGACATGGGTGTATTCGGCAATGGGAAAAAGATAGTTCGCGGGATTGCACAATCCCGGGTCATTGCCGGTACAGGAATTTCCTTCGTAGACGCGCCAGCCGTAATTACCGCCATTTATAACAATATCTATCTCTTCGCGTGCGCCTTGTCCAACGTCACCGAGATAGAGTTGATTGGTGCCGCCCCGGTCAAACGAGAAGCGCCATGGATTGCGAATGCCGTAGGCATAGATTTCATCATCGTGAGTGGAGCCGCCAAAAAAAGGATTGGTTGCCGGTGATGAATACTGCAAAGGGGCATTTGGCGTATCAACATTTATGCGGAGAATTTTGCCGAGCAATTCTTCTCTGCCATTGACGCGATCCGCGAGATTCTGCCCGTTATTGCCAGGGTCATTGCCGCTGCCGCCATCGCCAATACCAAGATAGAGAAAGTTGTCAGGTCCGAAGGCAATCATACCGCCGTTGTGATTGGTAAAGGAAGCGTGCGGAATCGTCAGAAAAATTGTCGCTGAAGCTGAATCGGCGATGTCAGAATCAACCGAAACCTGATACTGGGCAAGCGTGAGTACGCCATTCGTAATGCCGGTGTAATAGACGTAGAAGTAAGGCGTTGCTGGGTAGTTCGGATGAAATGCCAGTCCGAGAAGTCCTTGTTCGCCGCCGCCGCCGTTTTCCGTTGAGCGAACCAGCGAACTAATGTTCAGAAAAGGCGTTACCACAAGGCTGCCGTTTTTATAAAGCCGGATGCGCCCGCCGCGTTCGAGAATAAACAGACGATTGGTGCCGTCACCGGCATGGGTGACAAAGACCGAAGCGGTTAAACCGGAGGTGACAACCGGGACGAGTTGAATGGCATTCAGGGCGCTGTTTCGGTCTTGCGGAGCCGAAGGCTTGCCGGTGTCTGCCTGAAGCTGTGTGATAGAGATGCCAAATAGAATGCTGACGCAGAAAATCAAGGCGAATCTTTTCATAAGACAACTGCCCCTGTTTGAAATTGAATTGTGAAAACGAAAAAGGTGAGGCTGCGATTCGTTCCGGTCGCACCATAGAGTGTAGAGCATCTTTAGACTTTTACAAAGAGTAAGAATGATTTTTTAGAAAAATATAACCCCGCAAGCAGGGCAAACGCTTGATAAGCAAAAGCCTTAAAGAGGGCAAAGCGCACGGCTAGGCTAAACGAATTTGGTTAGGGAATGGACGGCTTTTCCAGACGTGCCGAACCGTCAATCCTGATCCTGCTCGACGGTTTTTTGAGATAAGAGAGTCGCGCCTTGCCAATCTAGCCTTCGAGAACTGCAAAGAAACGACTGTTAATTTCAGATTCACTGAATCCATAGAGGGAAAAGACTTGCGGAAATTGGCGACTGCTGACAGGATTCTGCTTCGCAAAAATTTTTTCTGAAATTGATGAAAATTTTTTGTAACCGCTTGAAGATGGTTTTCGTCTTAGGCAAAAGACGGGAGCGTTCATGATCGTGCTTCCACTGGCGCGGTCATGAGCGTACCCGACAGCTTCATCATATTTCAAGGCAAAAGGCAAAAGCAGGGGCATTTTTTTCGTCTCACGTTATTCGCCCGCCCTCGCATTTCTCCTTTTGACCTCTCTACTAAATCGAACCGCACAAGATTGGGACACGGTAGGAGAGATGGTAGGAGAGACGTAGCATAGACTTTAGTCTGTGAACCTATAGAACTACACAGGCTGAAGCTTATGCTACTTTGCGCCAAGCTTTTACGATTTGATTTCGTTTGCAGTTCGCATACATCACCATGGAGGATTTTATGAAATTAAAAGGTTTGCTCGCGCTCAAACCATTTTGCGCCGTCGCGCTGGCGGTTCTGCTCACTGCCTCGAACCTGACGGCTTTCGCTCAGAAAAAGAATGACAAAGCCAAAGGCGATGCACCCGCAGGGCAACGCATAGACGAAGGCTATACGGCAAAGATCAAGGAATTTACCACGGAAAAATTCTTTTTAACCGAGCTCGTAGACCATCTGCCCGCTTCGGACAAAGTGCCGACGCCGGAAAAGGTTCTCGGCTACATTGCCGGAGCCAAAGATAAACTGACCTATACGAAAGACCTGTATCGCTATTACCGCGAACTCGAAAAGACCAGCCCGCGAGTGCGTGTCTTTGTCGCCCCCGAAAAATCGGAAGAAGGCAGGGAACAACTGCTTGTCCTGGTCAGCGATGAAGCCAACTTAGCGAAACTTGACCGCTACAAAGAGATTACTGCCAAGCTCGCCGACCCGCGCAAAATCAGCGACAGCGAAGCTGAAGCCTTAATTAAAGAGGGCAAAACCTTTTATTGGGCTTCTGGCTCAATTCACTCGCCGGAAACCGGCTCGCCGGAAATGCTGATGGAACTGGCATATCGCCTCGCCGTTCAAGAAACGCCTTTTATTGAGACGATTCGCAAAAATTCTATCGTCATGATTACCCCGACGCTGGAAGTCGACGGGCGCGACCGCATGGTGGATGTCTACAACTACCGCAAAGCCAACCCGAATAAAGCTGCGCCGTCGCTGCTCTACTGGGGCAAGTATGTCGCCCACGACAACAACCGCGACAGTAACGGTATGTCGCTTGTCCTGTCGCGCAATCAGATGCGGACGTTTCTTGAATATCACCCGCAGGTGCTTCATGATTTGCACGAATCTGTGCCATTTCTCTACACCTCGACGGGAACCGGTCCCTACAGTCCGGCGCTAGACCCGTTGGTAATTGATGAATGGCACCTGCTGGCGTACCGGGAGATTGAAGAGATGACCAAGCGCAATGTGCCGGGTGTGTGGACGCATGGCTTTTACGATGGCTGGGCGACCAACTATATGCTCTTTATCGCCAACGGGCATAATTCCATTGGGCGTTTCTATGAAACCTTCGGCAATGGCGGCGCGGATACGCAGGATCGCACCGTTGGCGAGCAATCGCGCCGCGACTGGTTCCGCCCCAATCCGCCGCTCCCGCGTGTCAAATGGTCTATGCGAAATAATACCAATATGCAGCAATCGGGCATTCTCTTCGCCATGCATACCATAGCATCAGAGCGTGAACGCTTTTTGCACAACTTCTATATCAAGAGCAAACGCGCCATTGCTAAAGCTGCCAACGAAGGACCTTACGCCTATGTAATTCCGGGCGATACGCCGCGCCCGACCGAAGCGGCAGACCTGGTGAACCTGATGCGAATTGGCGGCGTTGAAGTCCACACCGCTACCAAAGAGTTTACCGTCAAAGACCAGAAGTATGCGGCAGGCTCTTATGTTATCCGTATGGATCAGCCGTATTCGCGCTGGGCAGATTCTCTGCTCGACACGCAGTATTACAATGTCAATGACCCGCGCCCTTATGACGATACCGGCTGGACGCTTGGCGCTCTCCGCAATGTCAAAGTCATGCGCGTCACCGATAAGAGCGTGCTTGATGCGCCGATGGTGATGCTGACAAGCGACGCCAAAGTTAAGGGTAAAGTGAACGGCTCGGCAACTGCCGCTTATATCATCAATCACACCACTGAAAATACCTTGATGCCGTTGCGCTACAAGTTAAAAGATGTAAAGGTTCACGCCGCCGAAGATGCTTTCAAAGTTGGCGAGCAGTCATTCAACTCCGGCTCATTCATCATCAAAACGGAAGGCAACCCGGCGAATTTACGCGCTCAACTCGATGCCTTAACCGCAGAGTATGGCGTCAACGCCGTAGCGCTTGACAAAGCGCCGGAAGTCAAGACGCACGAACTGGCGCTGCCGCGCATTGCCATTTTGCATACGTGGACGAGTACGCAGAATGAAGGCTGGTTTAGAATGGAATTTGACCGCCTCGGCATCCCGTATCACTACATCTCGGTTCACGAAATCCGCGACACCCAGAATCTGCGCGGCAAATATGACGTGATTATCCTGCCGCCGGTTGGCGGCACAGCGCAATCCATCGTCAACGGTTTGCCGAAACGCGGCGAGCCTATTCCATGGATGAAGTCCGATTTAACGCCGAATATCGGCTTGTCGCCTGATGTCACAACCGATATGCGCGGCGGCATTGAACTGAGCGGCATGGTCAATCTGCAACGCTTTATCGAAGACGGCGGCTTATTCATGCCGATTACCTCAACCGCCAGTCTGCCGATTGATTACGGCATCACCACGGGCGTCAGCATCGAAGCATCGAGACAATTACAGGCACGCGGCTCGGTCTATAACGCCAGTTTCGCTGACCGTAAAAGCCCGATTGCTTACGGCTACGGTGAAGGCTTGCAGGTCTATTTCAATCAGGCTCCTTTGTTTCAAGTAAGCGCCCTGCCGGGTGGTTTTGGCGGCGGCGGTGGCGCACAAGCGGGTGGGGCGGCGGCTGACAGACCATCCGGGCGCGGCTCGCGCACCGACCCGGATGCGGTTCAGGCAATGCCGCGTATCAATATGCCCGCGCCTGCGCCAAGCCCGGACGGCATCTCCGAAGATATGCGACGGGCAATGGGAGCCTTGATTCCGCCGCTGAGTATGCGCCCGCGTGTGGTGCTGCGTTTTGCTACGGATGAAAAGAATCTGTTGATTAGCGGAATGCTTGCCGGCGGCAACGAACTGGCTGGCAAACCGGCTGTCGTAGATGTGCCGGTAGGCAAGGGGCACGTCGTCTTTTTCGCTATTAATCCGATGTGGCGACATCAGACGCACGGCTCATTCTTCCTGCTCTTCAACGCCGCCTTGAACTTCGACAATCTTGGCGCGGGCAGACCGGAAACGCCACCACGCCCGTCCCCAACCACCGCTGGTAATGGCGACCAGCAATAACAAGGAAGGCAGAAGCCACGAAGCGCGGTAGAGGATAGAACAATCTACGCCGCGCTTTTTCTTTTCTATAGGGTATGCGGTAAACTGAGCATATGGAAAAGACTTTGCCGCAAATTCGCAAAGCCAGATTACAGTATATTGACCGCTCACGAGAGATGGCATGGCTTGAAGCAAACCGTCGCCTTTATACAGGTCAATGGGTGGCGCTGGATGGCGACCGTTTGCTTGCTTGCGGCAACGATCCGCTTGTTTTCAAAGAAATCGCTAAGCGCGAAGGGATTGAACGTCCTTTTATCATTCACATCACAGAAGAACCGGAAGCCTATACGGGAGGCTGGATGTAATGTCTTACCAACTAGACTTTACTCACCGGCATACTTACACCAGCAAAAGAGGCATAGCACTTCCTATAACCTTACTCTCTGATCTTACTACCTTCGTTGATTTTTCGGCTAATCTTGATACTGGCAGTACATATTGCATCTTTGAGAAAAAGTACGCTGATTGGTTGAAGCTAGACCTGCACACAGGAACCCCTTTGAAGGTTTCTACAGCTACCGGATATTTTCGAGCTTACGGACATGAAATAACCTTGTCATTCTTTGATTTGGAGTGGCAAGCAACAGTTTATTTTGCTGAAGAAGAATCTTTTTCTATCAATGTACTTGGTCGCACAGGCTTTCTTGACAGGCTGAAAATCGGACTGATTGATTATGAAGATTTGATATATATGGCTCTATATTGAGGCTGTAAGTGCAAACATCTTAAATGCTTTTATACTTAATCAGAATAACTATTGCCCTGCTCCTGACTGTCGCATAGCATGGCAAGAAGCGAATGCCCCTGCCTGAAAGTCTCTTCAACAAAGGAAATTATAATGAAAAGAGTGCTGTGGTTTATGGCTCTTGCTGTCTTGTTGACCGGCTGCGGACCGACGAAAACCGAAGTCACCTATGAACAGGTTCCGCAAGTCGTCGCTGGCAACGAAATGGCAGCGCAAGCGCGTCTGCGTTCCATCGTCTCTGCTGAGATGTCTTACACAATGGAATCGGGGGGCGAATTTGCTTCACTTGATGCGCTGGTGGAAAAAGGGCTAATGGCAGACCCGTCACGCGGCAAATTGACCGGCTATCGCTTCAATGTGCGCGTCAAAAGCGGCGGCTTTGAAGCCACCGCCGAACCGGAACGCTACGGCATCACCGGCAAACGCTCGTTCTTCGTTGATGAATCCCGCATCCTGCGCGGCGCGGACAAACGCGGCTCATCAGCAAGCGCCTCTGACCCTGAGATTCAGTAAGCAGACGGCAGAAAGCAGAAAGCAGTAGCAACGACTCTGGCTTGGTTCCGTAGGAACGACCTGTTTATAAAAACACAATGTCCTTCATTCGGGTAGCTCCAGCGGAGCGACCTGTTGATCGCAGGTCAACAGGTCGCTCCGCTGGAGCTACAAAAATCTTCCGATTCGCTTTAGCTATAAATAGGTCACCTCTACGAGGTTGATTTCTGTCTGCTACTTCCTGCCGACTGCTTTCTGCCTACTGGCTACTGCCTACTTCCTTTGCTATAGTGTCCTGCCGTAATCTTCTCCGGGTCTTAACAACAATACTTTCAGAGTTCTGACGAGGGCTTTCATTGATGGCTGTGAAACTTCTCTTTGTCTTTATCGCGTATCTGTTTGGCGCAATTCCTTTCGGCTATCTTCTGGTTAAATATGTATTTACTGGGGGCGAGGACATCCGCAATGTCGGTTCCGGCGGCATCGGCGCAACTAATGTCACACGCCGCGCCGGGATCAAAGGCGGCTTGATTACTTATCTGCTCGATGTTGCTAAAGGCACAGCAGCCGTGATGGTGATGCGCCTTGTCGCTGATGATAATTATTTTTGGATTGGCGCGGCAGCCATCGCCGCCATCATCGGACATATCTTTCCTGTTTTCTTGAAATTTCGCGGCGGTAAAGGCGTTGCTACCGGCGTTGGCGTTTATCTGGCGCTGGCTCCGCTATCGGTCTTATCAACACTGGTCGTCTGGGGCTTGATTGTCTACTTCACTCGCTATGTATCGCTGGCGTCCATTCTGGCGACCGCCGCCGTGCCGTTTTGGACGCTGCTTTATTACAGTTGGTTGATGCCAAATTCTCATCTGACAGCGCATCTGATTGTTGCCGTCGTCGGTTGCGCCTTGATTGTCGCCAAACATCATGAAAATATCGCTCGCCTGATAAAAGGCACGGAGAGCAAAATCGGGCAAGGCATTGGCGGCTGAGGCAAAATCGTCGGTGTTTAATCTGTAGAATCTGTGTAATCTATGGCTGGTTCTTCTTTTACCTGAACGTCGTTTATGACATTACCTAACGAAAGCAAAGCGGTTACGGTCATCGGTTCTGGCAGTTGGGGAACGGCGCTGGCGCTTGCCGCCGCTCGCAATAATAACGAAGTGCGATTGTGGGCGCGTGATGACAAGGTGGCGAGCGACATAGAGCGCACGCGGCGTAATCCATTCTACCTGAGCGATGTCACGTTACCGGATAATGTGACCGCTACAGCATCGCTTGGCGAAGCCCTCACGGGTTCGCAGTTTGTCGTGCTTGTCGTGCCGTCTCATGCGTTGCGCGAAATGATGGTGAAGATGAGCGAGTTTCTAACCGCAGAGATGATTCTGGTGAGCGCCACGAAAGGCGTTGAAAATCAAACGCTGATGCGAATGTCGGAAGTTATCGAGGACACGCTGCGCCACAAATTCAAGCCCTGCGTTGCGGCGCTTTCGGGTCCGAGTTTCGCCCGCGAAGTCGTACACGGCGACCCGACGGCAATTGTCGCGGCGAGCGCCGATATAGCTTGTGGGGAAGCCGTGCAACACGCTTTCAGTTCTCCGGCGTTTCGCATCTATACCAACAGCGATGTCGTCGGCGTCGAAATCGGCGGCGCGGTCAAAAATGTTGTAGCGATTGGCGCGGGCGTGGTGCGCGGGCTGGGCTTTGGCTCAAATACTGTGGCGGCAATTATCACGCGAGGGCTGGCGGAAGTCACGCGGCTAGGGCTAGCGATGGGCGCGAGAGTGGAAACAATGGCGGGGCTTGCCGGACTTGGCGACCTCGTTTTGACCTGCACGGGCGAACTGTCGCGTAATCGTCACGTCGGCGTTGAACTCGGCAAGGGGCGCAAGCTGGCAGAGGTTCTTGCCGAAATGCGCGAAGTTGCCGAAGGCGTCAAGACCACAAAAGCGATTTACGAATTGAGCCGCAAATTAAACGTAGATATGCCAATTACGGCAAGCACTCACGCCTTGCTTTATGAAGATAAAACGGCGCTCGAAGCGGCAAATGAATTGATGGGTCGCCCATTAAAACCTGAGTAATACTGTGGCATAACTGCCAACTTGTGGGATAATAAGCGAGAGGGCAACAGCAGAATAAAGTTCAGAGTTACGCCTGATGTTCTTTGAATAAATAGTGATACAACGTCAAACGGGCAAAGTCTATTGATTTCAATAGTTGCTCCGAACTCGGTTGTACGATTATTTATTCAATGAACATTAGGCGTGAAAATCATGCGTAAACGCATAACTCTGAACTTTATTATTGAATTTTGATGGTATCCTTCTATCTTAACGATGCAAATCATTTTCTGTGTCATATAAGGGAGATTTATGTCTTATCAAGCGCCACCAACTAATCCGTTTAATCAACCACCGACTAATCCACAGCCGCCTTATCCGCCGCACACGCCGTATCCTTACGGGCAACCGCCGCAAAAGAGCAATAATGCCTTGAAGTTTATTCTTATCGGCTGCGGCGGCATTCTCTTAATCGGCGTGATTGCCCTCGGTGGCATCTATTATTATGCCAATAAGAAACTTCAGGAGTACGGCTTTGATAAAAACCCGGAGATGGCGATAGCAAAAGTGTTAATCAACGCCAATCCCGATTGGGAATTGGTCTCTGCCGATGAAGGCGCTAGAACCTTTCAGGTAAAAGAGAAGAAGACCGGCAAAATCGTCACCATGACATACGAGAAAGACGCCAATGGTCAAGTCCTTATCAAAACTAAAGAGGGCGACAAAGAATCTTCGGTAAAAATCAACAGCGATGGCAATAAAGGTTCGGTTGAAATCAGTTCACCGGATGGCGGCAAAGCCAAATTCGGCAGCGGCTCTGTCGGCAATATACCCTCTTGGGTTCCGCAATATCCCGGTGTGGAACCAAACGGCACATACTCAACCGAAAACGAAGAGAGCGAAGGCAAAGGTTTTAATTTTTCGACCAGCGATTCCGTGCAGGAAGTTATGGACTTCTACGAAAAGGCGCTAAAAGCGCAAGGCTTCAAGGTGACGACAACCAAGACGCAAACCAACGGACAGGACGGCGCTTCGGTTTCCGGCAATGACGACAGCTATAAACGCTTCGTCGTTGTTGGCATTTCAACGCAGAACGGCAAGACCAATGTCTTTGTCACTTCACAACTGAATAAGAAGAGATAAGAATTTGCTTTTTCCTGTTCTTTGTGGCGTGGCGGTAGATAATCATCTATGGACTTTCAACAGGACGTAGAGTTGTGAAAAATGGCTCCCTCCCAAAACCGGACAAGAAAAAAGATTGGCAACTCAACGCAAATGCCTTCCGTCAACTCCTTCTCTGGCTCGATGAAGGCGGAGATTCCGGCGGCGAAGTTTATCTGGAGATGCGCCGCCGTCTCGTTTCTTACTTTGACCGCAAGAATTGTCTGCCGGTCGAAGAACTGGCAGACGAGACGTTGAATCGGGTCGCCCGTAGGCTCGAAGAAGAAGGGGCAATCACCGATACCACACCCGCGCACTACTGTTACATCGTTGCCAAATTTGTCTTCCTCGAATATCTGCGGCAAACCGAACACCGACAAATCAGTTTCGACGAGCTGCCAAACTCTGCACAGCAGACGGCGATTCCTGCCGTCCTGCCGGAGCAAGTGGAAGAGACGGCAATCGAGGAGAAGCGATTACTGTGTTTCGAGGGGTGTTTGCAAAATCTGGAAGCAGACAACCGGGAATTGATTATCCAGTATTACTACGGCGAGCAACGAGTGAAAATTGACAACCGACGGGCAATGGCAAAACGCTTGCAGATTACCATGAACGCTCTAACGATTCGCGCCTGCCGGTTACGCGACCAGCTTGAGACTTGCGTGAACAACTGTCTGGGTCGTGAGGAGTGACATATTTTTCTGTTTCTGTCTTATATAAGGTGTAGAGGGTACTCCTGTGAAAAACCAAGACTATAATACTGAACTCCTCACGCACTATCTGTTCGGCGAGTTGTCGGAAGAGGAAACCGAACGGCTCGACGAATTGAGTTTTACCGATGATGAACTGGCAGCGCGTCTCCGTGAAGTTGAAACCGATCTGGTTGATGCTTATGTGCGTGGCGAATTATCGGGTCAGCAACTTGAACGCTTCACATCACAGTATCTGGCTTCGCCTGTGCGGCTTGAAAAAATCGCTATGGCGCGAGGACTGCAAAACTCGCTGGATCGAATCGTTGTCACCGAGCAAGAAAAGCGCCAACCACAGGAGCTTCGACAACCTATATCGCCCGATAAACCTGCTGCCCGCAGAGGCAGCTTGCGAGACTATTTTTTCGCGCCGCGAGCGACGTGGCAATGGGGAATCATTGCCGCTTTGCTTCTGCTGATTGTCGGCGGCGGGTGGCTGGCTTTTGATAACCTGCGCTTACGCAATCAGATACATCAGGCACAGGCGCAACGCGAAGAGTTGCAGAAACGCGAACGAGAATTGCAAGCGCAGATTGCCGAAGAACACTCGTCGTCATCAGAGAAAGAGAAAGAACTGACAGACTTACGCGAACAACTGGCGCAACTTGAAATCCAAGCGGCTGCAACATCGTCACAGAAACCACCGGCGAGTGAGCCGAAAATTGCCGCGTTTCTGCTTGCTCCGCAACTGCGCGGCAGCAGTCAACTGGCGACCCTGACGATTCCCGCAGACGCCGATTTTGTCAAAATTCAACTTGAGTTGGAGCCGTCAGATTTCACCGTCTATCGCGCCGAATTAAAACCGCTGTCAGGCAACGAAGCAATTTGGCGTAGCGGCGCATTGCGACCCAGAGGCGCAAAGAAAACTCTCTCGGTTATCTTGCGCCCGACCGTGTTGAAAGCGCATAGTTATCGTCTGGAAGTTTATGGAGTCTCTGCCCGCGGCGCATCTGAATTCCTCAGCAACTATCCATTCAGAGTGGTGAAGTAAACGCCTTCCATTCAAATTCTATTATTGTTTGCGTCCGGTCAGAAAAGGAGTATCGAATGATTCGCCTTACCGTTTCTCATAGCAAATCGAAAAACCTGATTTGTAGAAGTCCGTGCCTCTTTCTTAAATCGGCTTTCAAATACTTGTATGGGCGGGCGTTTCTGCCTGCCCCGTTTGCTTACGTTTCCAACAGGGGCGACCACAGCGGGTCGCCCGTGCAAGTATCTGCAAGTTGCTCTCGTATTCTGGTATCTATTCTTACGTTATTTGCCTTCATTGATAGCGTGGATGCCATGAGCGTACTCGAATTGTCACAACAACAAGGACAACAAAGCGCGGAAGAAGTTACCACGCTCACACAGGGTCAAGCCATAGAGCATGAACTTGGGGGCGGACTGCGCCATAGCTATCAAATTCTGCTGACCGAGGGGCAATATGCTTCCATTGTTGTTGAACAGCGCGGCATGGATCTTCTCGTGCGCGTACTCGGTGCGGATGGTAAGGCAATAGCAGACTTTGACGCTGAACTTAGAAACCAGGGAAAAGAAGCGGTCGAATTGATTGCCGAAACCGCGGGTTCCTATCGTCTGGTTGTTGAAGCAAAAGGGGCGAACTCACTCACTGGAAACTATCAGATTCACTTCGTAGAATTACGGGCAGCGACGGAACGCGACCGTTCCTTACAGGAAGCGCGACAATTATTGGCGGAATCCGCCAATCTGCTTCGCACCGGCAAGTTTAAGCAGGCGCTTTCTTCAGGAGAGCGGGCGCTGGAAATTCGTGAGAGACTGCTGGGCGCAGAACATCCGAATGTTGCCTCCACGCTCAATAACCTCGCTTCTATCTATCGCAATCAGGGCGAATTCGACAAAGCGTTAGAGCTACAGCAACGCGCCCTCAGTATTGTCGAGAAGACAATGGGAACGGAACACCCGAATGTTGCCTCTGCGCTTAATGGTCTCGCCACCATTTACAGTGATAAGGGGAATTATGATATGGCGGAGACGCTATATAGACAGTCTCTCGACATCTTTGAGAAGACGCTGGGCGCGGAACATCCGAATGTTGCCTCCTTGCTCCACAATCTTGCCGGTATCTATTTAGACAGAGGCGATTTTGAAAAAGCCGAGCCGCTTTATCAACGCACTTTGAGCATCAAGGAGAAAACTCTGGGCGCGGAACATCCGAATATCGCTACCTCGCGTTACAATCTCGCAAGGGTCTTTCTGGGCAAAGGCGATTTCGATAAAGCCGAGCAACTGAATCAACAGGCGCTACGAATTTTCGAGAAGGCATTGGGCGCGGAACATCCGAATGTGGCGGCGGCGCTTGAAACCTTCGCCAGTGTCTATCTCAAAAAAGGCGACTTGGAAAAAGCCGAGCCGCTTTATCAGCGGGCGCTGAGTATCAGGGAAAAAATCCTGGGACCGGAACACCCGAACATCGCTCACGCGCTTCATAATCTTGCCCTGCTCTATCGTATCAGGGGCGAATTCGACAAAGCTGAATCGCTCTACAAACGCGCTCTCACGATTAGAGAAAAAACGCTGGGAACGCAGCATCGCCTGTTTGCCGCCTCGCTCAATAACCTCGCCAGCATCTATCTTGACAGAGGCAATCTTGACCAGGCGGAGGTATTGTACCAACAGGCGTTAGCAATCAGAGAGAAGGCGCTTGGAGCGGAGCAACCTGATGTTGCCAATACTCTTCACAATCTCGCTATTCTTTACCGCCATCGCAGAGAGTATGATAAAGCGGAGCAACTGGATCAGCGAGCGTTGGAAATCTGGACTAAAACGCTGGGAATGCAACATCCCTATGTTGCTGCGTTACTGGACGAGACGGCGATTCGCTATGCCGCAAAAGGTTCTCTGGCGCAGGCAGTAGCGGCACAATCCCGCGCCAATGCTATCAATGAACACCATGTTGTCTTAAATCTTGCAAGCGGTTCTGAGCGTCAGAAACTCGCTTATCTGGCATCCCTGTCCACCGCTATGGATCGCACCATATCATTAGCGATTCGCTCTGTGAATCCCGATGATTCAGCGGCACGCGAACTGGCGATGACAGCCATTCTCCAACACAAAGGACGGGTACTTGATGCGCTGGCTGACAGCCTGACAACCTTGCGCCGGCGGTTCAGCGAGGCGGATCAACAATTGCTTGATCAGTTGAATGGGACAATTGCGCGACTCGCCAGATTGGTACTTAACGAACCCCAGCGCAGTACCCTTGCCGAACATCAAAAGCGCATCAAAGCTCTGGAAGAAGAACGGGAAAATCTCGAAAGTGAAATCAGTCGCCACAGCGCCGCGTTTCGTGTACAGACCCAAACCGTAATGCTTGCCAGTGTTCAGGCGGCGATTCCTGCCGATGCCGCGCTGATTGAATTCGCCGTCTATCGCCCGTTCGATCCGCAGATTCCCAGCTATGGTTCGCCGTACCGTGAACCGCGTTATATCGCTTATGTGCTGCGACAACGAGGTGCGGCACAGTGGTATGACCTTGGCGATACCAAAACAATTGACAGCGCCATAGAAGAATGGCGAAAAGCGTTGCGCGACCCCAGGCGTAGCGACGCCCAACAACTTGCTCGCGTCGTTGATGAAAAACTCATGCAACCGCTGCGTCCGCTGCTTGGCGATGCTGTCCATTTGCTTATCTCGCCGGATGGGGCGCTCAATGTAATTCCTTTTGAAGCCTTAGTGGACGAGCAAAAGCGGTATCTGGTTGAACGCTTCGCTTGCAGCTACCTGACCAGCGGGCGTGATTTGCTGCGCTTGCAAGCGGCGCGAGAAAGCAGAAGTGCGCCCTTGATTGTCGCTGACCCCTTATTTGGCGAGCCGGTCATCGCCCGGAATGACAAAACAGGCACAACGAAAGTAAGTCAGGCAGCGCTTAATAGAAAACGGCAAAGTATTACAACGGCAGAGAATCTTTCCAGCGTCTACTTCGCGCCGCTCAATGGCACAGCGCAGGAAGCGCAGTCTATCAAGTCGCTCTTTTCCGAAGCCAACCTTATCACCGGACAACAAGCAACCGAATCGGCGCTCAAGCAGGCTGTTGCGCCGAGCATTTTGCACATCGCTACGCATGGCTTCTTTTTGCAAGGCAATCTGAATCCGCTGCCAAAAACAGAGGCGAAGGCAGACGCGACACGATCTATCTATGCCAGCGCCAGGATTGAGAATCCACTGTTGCGTTCGGGCTTGGCGCTGGCTGGCGCAAATGTCAATAAAGCGCAGAATGACGATGGCATACTGACCGCGTTGGAAGCTACGGGTTTGAATCTTTGGGGTACAAAACTGGTGACGCTTTCTGCCTGTGACACCGGACTGGGCGAAGTAAAAACCGGCGAAGGGGTTTATGGTCTGCGCCGTGCTTTTGTCTTAGCCGGAACGGAAACTGTAGTGATGAGCCTGTGGGCAATTAGCGATTATGTGACCCGCGAGTTTATGACCGGGTACTACAAAGGGTTGCAGCAAGGTTTGGGGCGCGGCGCGGCGCTCCGGCAAGTACAACTCAGTATGTTGAAGCGCAAAGGGCGTGAGCATCCATTCTATTGGGCGAGCTTTATTCAAGCCGGTGAATGGGCAAACCTCAACGGCAAGCGATAAATGCTTTGCTATAACTCAACGGCAACATTTCAGACTATTTTTCCTTCTGTCATCCTCTAGCCGGACGGCGCTCTATAACCGCCGACGGTATTCTCCACTCTTGAACAATTTTCATTAAAACCTCAAAAACCATCTTTTAGAAAAAAATCTGCGTTGCGGCTGAAATGTTTTTGTCGAAATGTCTTATCAAAGTGCAAGACCGGATGCTCTTGAACGCGCAACATCATGTCAATAACAGGATAACCACATTAAGGAGTGAAACATGACAAAAAGATTGATTTGCACAATGACATTTTTGCTATTGCTATGCAACCTGACTTTCGCTCAATCAACGAAACAAGCCGGAGCGATGAATAAAGAAACGCATCAAAATCTGCAATCGGCAGCCGCCAATCCCGTAACCGGCGGCGGCACACCGGGGCGCATCTCTCGATGGACGGGCGTGGATGGCTCCAATACCTTCACCCTCGGCAATTCAAACATCTTTGAAGACAAATTCGGCAAGGTTGGCATTGGCACAACTACACCGACCTCGCCCTTAACCGTGCAGGGAATGATCGAGACAACACTTGGCGGTTACAAATTCCCTGATGGCACGATTCAGACAACCGCAGGCATCCCTTTCGTATTGCACGATGCAACTCTAACCGGCAATGGCACGGCGGCAAGTTTACTCGGCATAGCCACAGGCGGCGTCAACACCATTCATTTAGCCAACAATGCCGTGACCGGAGCCAAGATTGCTAACGGCGCAGTCATTCGCAGTTTGAACGGCTTATTTGACAATGTAACTGTCGCGGCGGGAACCAACATTACGATTACGCCGTCGGGCAACACGCTGACCATTGCGGCGGCGAATACATTAACCGGCGTGACGCATGACGATACGCTCAGAGGAAATGGAACTGCCGCAGCCCCGCTGGGATTGGCTGTGCCGTTGATTTTTTCTGGAGATGTATCCAATGGCAACGGCGTTATTACGGTGACAAACACGGCGGCGGGCGGACCTGCGGTATTTGCTGTCGGCGGAAATAGTAGCCCCACCATCGGCGGTGGCTCAGGGCTGCTGTCGCTTGGTGGCACTGGCAGCAGCGCCGCGCCCGGCGGCGTTGGTCTGGTCAGTTTCGGCGGTTCAGCAAGCAACGCTTCCGGCGGCACAGGTGGCTCACTGATAGGTGGTGTTTCTACTGCCGGCAACGGCGGCGATGGGTTATTTGCCGTAGGCGCGTTAGGAGTCGGTACGGGGAAAAAAGGCGGCAGGGGAATCGTTGCCATTCCGGGTGGAGGAGCAGGCGGCGCTACTGCCGGGCTGGCAGGCGAGTTTCTGGGGGATGTCGAAGTATCGGGAAATCTCTCGAAAGGCGGCGGCTCATTCAAAATAGATCATCCGCTTGATCCCGAAAATAAATACCTCTATCACTCGTTTGTCGAATCGCCTGACATGATGAACATCTACAACGGCAACATTACGACTGATGCGAACGGTGATGCCGTTATTGAAATGCCCGATTATTTTGAAGCCTTGAACCGTGACTTCCGCTATCAACTCACGGTCATCGGCACGTTCGCGCAAGCCATTGTCGCCGAAAAAATCAAGGGCAATCAATTTCGCATCAAGACCAACGCCCCAAGAGTAGAAGTTTCATGGCAGGTCACTGGCGTTCGCCACGACGCTTATGCCAATAAGCATCGCATCAAGGTAGAAGAAGAGAAGGCGGAACCAGAGCGCGGCTTCTATCTGCACCCGGAAGTCTTCAATCAACCCGCAGAGCGCGGCATTGAGTGGGCGCGTCAGGCTGAAATGATGCAGCAACTCACCCAACAGCGACAACAGGAGACGCAAAAGCCAAAACAGCGACGACCATAACTCGCCCCCAGCCTTTTCGCCAACACAAGTCATTATCGGGCGTTGTCGTAAAGCGGGTACGGCGACAGCGACTGCGATTCTTATCAACGTACCAAAAATGTAGGAGAAGTAAATATGGATACCGAAAGCAAAACTCGTGAATGTCCCTTCTGCAAAGAAGAGATCAAGGCAGACGCAATCAAATGCAAACACTGCGGTTCTTCCGTAAGCCCGGAAGCGCCGCCGCATGGGGGAACCTGCCCGTATTGCAAAGAACAGATTAAGCCCGAAGCTATCAAATGCAAACATTGTGGCTCCGATCTTCGCGGCGGGACGTCGTCCGATTGCGGATGTAAACAACAGGCAACAGGCTCACAATTGATGACAACACCGGCATACAATTATGCTCAAAGTAGTCTGGCGGATCAGGGGATAGCCTCTGTAAGTCCTCAATCTTCTGCAAGCGCCCGCCGAGTGATTGTCATCGTTGTCGGACCGGGCGGACCGTGTGAGTGGCGGTTAGTTCCCTGCACCGTATGTAATCAATTCGGCTGTGGTCGCGCCTTGTGTGAGGTGCTTGTCTGTGCGCCGCCCCAACCAATCTTTACCTGATGTCAATTCAGCACACTAGAAATTAGAGCAACTTGCAGATGCCTGTACGGGCGACCCTCTGTGGTCGCCCCTGTTGGAAATATACTCCAATGAGGCAGGCTTCAGACCTACTCGTACAGGCAATAAAAAACGATATAAGATTGTTGAAATAGCGTTGATGAAAATCCGGTCGGCGGCGTGTAGCAAAGGCTTCAGTCTGTGTGGATGAAAAAGCACACAAGCTGAAGCCTTTGCTACTTCTCTATCGGCTGCTTTCAACTCTATATGTCCCGCTTATAAACCAACGGCTCAACTATTACGCCGCCGATTTCAGGAAGTTACCCCTTTCTTAAAATAGGCAGCGACTTTCCTTTCTGGTAAATACGCTCATTGCCTCTCTTACAAAGCGCGTGATAAAATTAGGTTCTACTTTGGAAGAGGCAAATCATCATGCGAAAATTACTTAGACACAGACCGACACGAGTTCGTAGAAACCTCTTTGGTGATTAATTCCCCCTGCTCTCTTCGCTTCAAAATTCAATCCCTATCAGATTCCATTTTCGTTTTACCCTACCGATAAGGAGGAACTATGCAAACCGTTACGGCATATAAACTGCCAGTGATTAAGACCGCTCTGCCCGGTCCGAAGGCACAGGAAATTTTAGACAAAGATGCGAAGTACATTTCACCGAGTTACACGCGCAGCTATCCGCTTGTTATGCGGCGCGGCTATGGCGCATTGATTGAAGATATGGACGGCAACACCTTTTTAGATTTCAATGCCGGCGTTGCCGTCTGCGCTCTCGGTCATGGACATCCGGCGATTGCTGAAGTCATCAGCAAACAAGCGCAGGACTTTACCCATATCTCCGGCACCGATTATTACTATCCGCACCTGACAGAATTGGCTGAAAAGCTCAACGAAATCACTCCCGGTGACTTTGTGAAACGCGCTCACTACAGCAACTCCGGCGCGGAAGCCATTGAAGGCGCATTGAAGACCGCTGTTTATGCCACCGGGCGACATAAGTTCATCGCTTTTCGCGGCGCATTTCACGGGCGCACCTTTGGCGCGTTGTCATTGACCGGCTCAAAAGCGGCGCAACGTCGCGGCTTCGGTCCGCAGATGCTCGACGTGACCCACGTTCCTTATGCCAATCCATTGCGCTGCCCGTTGGCGTTGCGCGACGGCGAATCGGTCGGGAAACGAGTGGTGCGTTATATTGAAGAAACCATCTTCAAAACCACTGTGCCGCCGGAAGATTGCGCCGCCATCATCGTTGAAGCGGTGCAGGGCGAAGGCGGTTATGTTGTGCCGACGCCCGATTTTCTGCCGGAAATCCGCCGCATTTGCGACGCCCACGGCATCGTTATGGTTGTTGACGAAGTGCAGGCGGGCGTCGGGCGCACCGGCAAGATGTGGGCTTATGAAAATTTCGATGTCGTGCCGGATATTGTGGTGATGGCAAAAGCCATCGGCGGCGGCATCCCGCTCGGCGTAACGCTGGCAAAAGCGGATTTGATGAAGTGGCACGTCGGCGCTCACGCTTCCACCTTTGGCGGCAATCCGGTAGCTATTGCGGCGGCGTTGAAGACCATCGAAATTTTGCAGGACGGTGTGATTGAGAATGCCGCGCAGATTGGCAACTATATGATGGAACGGCTGCGCGAGATGCAAGCGCGGCATAGCGCCATCGTTGAAGTGCGCGGCTTAGGGCTGATGATTGGCATTGAGTTCGCCAAAGACGCGGAAACCCTTGAACCGTGGAGCGAGTTGCGTGACCGCATCGTTCATAGATGTTTTGAACTTGGCTTGATCGTGCAAGGCGCGGGCGAAACCTCGATTCGCTTTTCGCCGCCGCTCATTATTGACCGCGAACAGGCAGACTTTGCTTTGAGCGTCTTTGAAACGGCAATCACCGAGAGCTTGAAATAACCACAAACAGCAGGGACGATTTTCGTCCCTGCCTACTCAATCGTTCTTGACGCTTTGTTCCGCCAGTCTTTTGAAGTTGAGCAACTGCCGTCGCATCATAAGCAAATCGCCCCACGGCAACAATCTCTTCATTACCCCGCCCACAAAACCTCGTGGATAAGTGACCAGCAATTTCGCCAGCAACCGGCAAGAGATTTCATCCATCGGCACAATTATGTAACTAACCAGCACATCGCCAAAGACCCGCGCACTCGGAATTTTTCGTTTATGTCGAAGGGTGAGATGATGATTTGTATCAAAAGCAAGTAAATCGAAAATCGTCATAACCGTCTGCCCGATTGCCAGATGCTCCAGACCGTCAATCAAACGCTCAGGGCTGCGTCTGCCTAAATTATCAATCCAGTCATAACTATAGGGTGCGACGCGCATCTGGCAGAGCCAGCGGAAAATGATTTGCGGCGGCGCTAGAATGGTTACGCCGCGATAGTAAGCGGCATCAGGATTTTCTACAAAACCATCACACGGAAACGCCAGAGCGCGTTCTTCTACGGTTGTTCCCCAAGTGCGGCTGACAGACATATTTCAAGTATAAAAAGCCGCTATAACAAAGCAAATTTGCCTACGATAACCCGGCTTCCTCATTGCTTTTCACACCATCAATAAACTGCTATGCTTGCGCCGCTATGGAGAGACTGCCGCGTTATGCGTTTCCTATCGCTGATTACGAAATGGTATACCTGAAACGAGATTTTTTTGCCCGCGATACCGTGACCGTAGCGCAAGACCTGATTGGTACAACCGTCATCGTTGGCAACTGCGCCGGAAAAATTGTCGAGACGGAAGCCTACCGCACCGATGCCGCTTCACACGCTGCGAAACTGACCGAACGCAGTCGCTTGATGTACGAAACCTATGGCTGTTGCTATGTCTATTTCACCTACGGACTGCACTATTGTTTCAACATCACCACGGAGCGCGCCGGCGTTGGCGCGGTTCTCATTCGCGCCGTTGAACCGTTGCGCGGCATCGCAGAGATGATGGCAAGGCGCAGCGTTGAAGACGTGAAAAAGCTGGCATCGGGTCCGGCAAGATTCGCGCAGGCATTTGGCATAGATAAGCAATTGAATGGCAAACCCATCGGGCGCGACGTGAAGATTCGTCAGCGCAAGGAAACGCCGCCGATTTCTGCAAGTTCGCGCATTGGCATCAGTCGCGCTACCGACTTGGAATGGCGTTTTTACGAAACCGGCAATCCATTCGTCAGCCGCTTCAAGGCGAGATAAATCAGTAGCGATGATAGACGCTTGTGCTTTTATGGCTCTGCCAGCGAAACCAGTTCAGCGCGTTGGCGGGCTTCACTAAGCCAACGGTCTATTTCTATATTGACCTTTTCCGCCTTTAAGCGTTGGTAAATCATATCGCGCACCTCAGCGACCGGCGGCGGCACAGCTCCCAGCTTTTTGACTTCCGGCACGGTATTCTTCTCATAATAATCCTGAATCTCCTGCTCCGTCACCAGCACAAAGGTCTCAAAGCGGAATTCGACAAACTTATCTATCATCACCTGCCGCCGCGCTAACTCTTCCAGCTTTTCCGGGTTCAAACCGACGGCTTCGACGCGCTTCTGAAATGCCGTTGGATTTTTGAATGACCCCATGATTGTTGCCAGTTTCTTTTTCACTTCATCTTCTGAAATAGCCGCCGACGGAATCCGTAAGGCTTCCTGCAAGACCAGTTGTTGGTCAATCAGCACATCAAGTTTTTGCTTGAGTAAATCGGAACTCACGCCTTCTGCCGGATTCGGAGCCGTCGGGTCAATCGCCAAATTCCAGAGTAAATCTGACCGCGTAATTACCTCATCATTGACCAGCATCAATATCTGGTCAACCACCTTTGCTTGCTGCAAGGCGCAAGGCACAAGACAGAGGGCGAATGATAAAAAGTAAGACAACATAGTGCTTAGTCCGTAGTCCGTAGTTCTTAGTTCTTAGTTTGGGTAGCAAGAATTTCAGGTTACGCTATCACTGAAATTATTACTACGGACTACGCACTACGGACTACGGACTACATTAGAACGTCTGTCCGAAAGTGAAATGCCCGCGCACTTTCGGCGCTCCGGTAGGCTTATTCCACACCAGACTGCCAATATCAAAACGCACCGGACCTATCGGCGTTTTAATTCTAAAACCGAAGCCAACCGTCAAAGTCAATTTACCCGGATTGATGTCGCGCACCCGCCGGAAGACATTGCCCAAATCGGTAAATACCGTGCCGCCAAAGATGCCGCGAATCGGAAAACGCAATTCGTTATTGATAACCAATAAACCATTGCCGCCGACCGGTCTGCCGGTTGTCGCATCTTTCGGTCCGGCTTCTTCAAATCCGAAGCCGCGTAAATCTCTTGACCCGCCGGCAAAGAAACGCTCGGAAATCGGCAACGTATCTCTGCCGCCATAAGGCGCGGAAAGCCCCAGTCTGCCGGTGACGGCATAGACCGTCTCTCTGGAATTGCGAATGCGGTAATACCGTGTGTGTTCCAGTACCAGTTTATTGAACTCTTCATTGCCGCCCAGATATTTCGATGCCAGCGAAAAGCTGCCGATGGTGAAGGAACCGGCAGTCGGCTCAAAACTGTTGTCACGGCTGTCGCGGGCATAGCTGGGTCCGATGCGCCCCAGACGAATGGCTCGCCGGTTGCGGTCTATTTCATCTTCGCTGACCTGTAAATCGAAGAGTTTGACGCGCTCCAGATTGTAACTGAGATAACCGATGGTATTGGCAGAAAAGCGTTTCTCTACTTGTACCAATGCGGTATTACGACTTGAACGAAAGGTCTTTTCCGCCAGATTGCGACTAAGCAGCGAAATCAGCACCGGGGTATTGCTACCGAACGGGCGTGGGTTTTGAAACGAGGCTTGTATCAAGGTTTCATCACGTCCGACTCTGCCTTGTAGACTGCCGGTGTAGAGTTTGCCAAAGAGATTGGTACGGGTAATCTGCGCCGCGCCGCGCACGCCATTCAGAAAACCAAATCCCGGTACAGTCAACCGGTCGCGGGAGAATTGAAAGCCGCCGCCATAAATCAACAGATTGCGTTTCGCTTCAACAACATTGACTGTGACATTGCGCTCTTCAATGCCATCGGGCGTTTGTGTCACCAGGTCGGAAGTAATAGTCACAGATGAAAAGGCATTGGTGTCGTACAAAGCCCGTTCGGTTTCCAGCGTCTTTTCGGCGGTCAGCCAGTCGCCCGGTTTGAAGAGATAGAAATTACGCTCCAAACGGTTCGGTTCTGTAAAGACAACGCCCCGCGTAACAATATCCCGGATGCGGACGCGGTTGCCTTCACTGACATTGTAGATTAACCGGACGCGCTCCTGCCCGCTAACCGTGCCTAAATCGGCGACCTCAGCCGTCACTTCGGCGGTCGCATAGCCGTGCGAATTGTAATCCGCCAGCAGATTGTCCGCGCCGCCGCGCACATTATCGGCAACCAACGGGTCTGTCGGCTTTAGCGGCACAAACTCTCTCAGAGCGTCGGTAGTCGTCACCTGATTGCCGCGAAAGCCAATCTCTTCGACAAAAGTTCGCGCTCCCTGCTGGGCAACAAAAGTGATAATCAGCCGATTGCTGTCCGGCGAAATACCGCGTCGCTCTTCGACCCGCGCCCGCCGGTAGCCGAGTTCCTTCAAGCGTTTGGCAATCAGGTTGGCATCCTGTCGCAGAAAATCGTTGCTGGTGTAGCCACTACGGGAACCAAAATAGCCGCCAACCAACGGCAGATTGGCAAGAAAGGCTCCGGCAGATATTTTCGATTTCATCTCCGCCAGCAAATCCTCTCTGTTGATTGCCGTCACGCCTTCGATATTGATTTCATTGAGAATGTATTTCTCCCCCGGTTGCACCGCGTAGACGAGGCTGGCAACATTGGCGAGCGACTCAGGCAAATCGGGAGCCTGCACTTGAGCAAAAAAGTAACCCTGCCGTTGCGCGTATTCCAGCAAACGCAAGCGCCCTTCTTCGATGGTGAATTCATCCACGCCGCCTTGGGTGTAGAACGGCAGAATTTGACGTTTGATCGCTTCCTTGACCTGCAAACCTTGAATTTCCGTCACCACTCGCGCTCCCGGTTCGACATCGAGAATGACATTGACGGTTTTGCTCGTCTCTCCGGCAATCACTTTATTGCTGACCCGCACACTCAAATAATCGTTCTTCAAATACTCTTGTCGCAGCCGTTCCATCTCGTCCTGCACGGCAACCTGTGTATACGCCTGCCCTTCGACAATGGCGTGTTTGATGCCCGATAGATTGATATGCGCTCCGACGATGTTGGTGGTAATTTTGGCAATCCTCGCCTGCTCACCCGGCGCAATCGTATAGACTACGGTGGCGCGTGTGCCGCCGCCTTCCAATCGGACATCGGCTGTGACCTTCGCATCATTAAAGCCACGCGCCGAGTAATAGCCCAGCAAATCGTCCAGCCCGCGAGTTACAGCATTACCGGAGAGTTTCGTTCCCGGTTCCAGATTGTTGAGGCGCGAGCGTAGTTCCGATACCGAAAATATCGGTTCGCCTTCAAAAGCTATGGTATCAATTCGCGCCTGTGGCGAGATGACAAACCGCAGCGCCACGCCGTCCGCCCCCTCATTGGTGGCTTCGACGCGGGCATTGGAAACCAAGCCGGAGCGATAGAGTTTAATTAGAGAATCGTGAATACGGACGGCAGAGTAAGTTTGTCCGGGAGAGACTTCCAGAAGCGAGCGCATTTCATTAGTGGCGCTCACCTGTAGGCTTTCGATAACCACTTCGACTCTAGTAACGCGCCGATTGGCAAACTCTGTGCTGTCATCTGCGACAACAATAGTTGTTAAAAGCAGAAGCAGGAAGAGGCTCACGGCGAGCCTCACACCTGCATTCCAATTGTGCCTTTCGGGAGCTATCAATGTACTAATCAATCTCAGCGTAAAATCCCATGGATGCTATCAAATCAAAGTCGTGGCTGAGACAGGGCTTCCACCACAGAGACACAAAGACACAGAGACAGCACAGAGATTGTTCTTCTTCTCTGTGAAACCTCTGCGTTCTCTGTGTCTCTGGGGTGAATCTGTACCTTCCGTCATGCAGCCTTACCTTTTTCACACTACCATTCTATGTAGATGAGTTGCGGCTTTTTCGTTTCGCTCTCACCTACATTCAAAGATGTCTGCGGTAATCTTTATGTTGTCTATGTACCAGCCTTTATAACCATCCAAAATGCCGGTCGCGCCGTCAAAGCCCGCTAAGAAGCGCAAGCGGACACGCTTACCAATAAAGTCGTCAAGACTAATAACCACCTGACTGAACACCCCTGCCCGCCCGTGTGTTGACCACACGAACCGGTCGCCAAGCGGATTGTCAGAGTTTGACGTAACTTTGCCATCATAGCCGCCAACCAGTACCCGCGAGCCTAAATCTATCCACGTTTCGCCGTTATCAGTGGAGATTTCCGCCACGCCGCCATCAAATCCCGGTTCAAAATTGAAGATGTGCGAAAAGGTCAAACGCACATTCCCAGCGTTTTCGGGAATTGTCTTGCCCTTCTTCATCGTCAATGTCGAAAGCTGCGAATCGCCTTCCGGTTTGCCCGGGTCAACGGCGTGATAAGACTGTGTGCCACTCAACGCGAAATCGCTCGACGGTGAAAAGCCTTTCTTGCCTTTCCATTTGACATTGCCGGAGTCCACATCATCATCCAGCGCCACTTGTTGCGAGACGACCCGCCCGACTTGTACCCGCACCGGCAGCACAAAGACGGCGTTAGCTGTCGGCAGTTGTAACTTCAATTCAGCAGTTGTACCACATTGCAGCGCAGACGGTACGCTAATGGTAAATGCCGTCGCATTGCGCCCGACGCCGCGAGCCGGAATTGCCGGATAAGCCGTTGTCGCGCTTGCGCCTCCCGCAAAACTCAAGGTCGCATCGCCGCTAATCGTCGCCGCCGTTGCTGAAGAGTTGCGAACGCCAATGGTAAGTTGCGCCGTTTCGCCCGGTATCAATAAACGGTCGGTTGTGCCATTAGCATGGCGCACGCTGACATCATCAATATCGGTGTTGCCAACGCGCACCACATCTGCCGCCAGAATCGGTAAGGCTCTCGCCGTCGCATTGGTGGCGACCAAGGCGAAATCCTGATCTAGTTCGACGCCATTAAACGGCAACCCGTCGCCCGCAATAATGACCGGGCGCACCCGAATCACAAAAGGACCCGTCGTTCCGGCGGGCAGTCGCACCCCTTGTACATTGTTCAAAAAGTCCGCCTGTCCCCCGGCTTTCGAGTATTGCCCGACAAAGACATTGCCCTTGTAAGTCGCGCCGCCTATGGTGACTTCAAGGTTCAGTTGATTGACATAAGGCGCGTTTGAAAGCGTCGCTCCGGGCGCATCCGACCAGACCAGCATGACACGAAACTCTTTCGTCGGGTCAGAAACGACGCCGGTAATTTCAAAGGGCGCTCCGCCGCTTTGCGTGAATACGCGGTCAGGCGATTCGTCATAAAGCAGACGTTCGGTAGTTTCAAACATCCGGGCGATGTTCAATAAACCCCAGCCTTGTTTCGCTCCCGGCAGATTGTCGCTGCCATTTCTGCCCGTCAAATAAGTAGTTGAATTGAGCAGCAGGGCTTTCACCATCGCCGCGCTTGGCTCTGCGCCGAGGCGACTCCGCAACCATTGAAAGGCGAGAGCCGCGCCGCCCGAAACCACCGGCGTAGAATGGCTCGTCCCCGATGACCAAGTGTAGAGCGTTTGTCCGGCAGGAAAATAGCGGTCACAAACGCCGAGGTCAGCTTCGGCGGTCGCTTTGAAAGTGTCGTCCTGTGAAGCCGCGCCGGTGATGTGCGTACCGGGCGCAACAAGGTCAGGTTTGGCGCGTCCGTCCTGCAATGGACCGCCGGACGAAAAGCCGACTACATCCTGAGCGTTGTCCGCCCCGCTTCCCGTCACGTTGCAGCCGTCGCGCAATTCCGCGCCGTTGGCATCGGTAGCGCGAAAGCCTTCACTAGCGCCAACGGTAATGACATTCTTGGCGGTGGCGGGCATCGAAACGGCTTGCGGAGCGCGGTTGCCGTCGTTACCGGACGAAAAAACCAGCGTCATCTGTTGAAAACCGGGCGTGTTCGGGTCAATGTCTCGCGCCAGCGCGTCATAAGCGCGGGCATCGGCGTTATAAAGATTGCAGAAACCGAGATCAGTATTGCACAGTCCCCAGCTATTGCTGCTAATCCGCGCCCCATCGCCATAAGCAAAGCGCAACAAATCACCGTAAGACAAGTTACTGGCGAAATTGCCCTGATCGTCAAAGATTTTAGAGATGCCAAGGCGCACAAACGGCGCTATTCCGAGACCATATTGATACCCTTGCGAGTCCCTGAAGGCGTTGCCCGTATTGGTATTCAAGCCGCCAATAATCGAAGCGTTAATTGTGCCATGACCACTGGCATCATGCGCCGGAAGATTGCCCGGTGAAAAGCTGAAGTCTCTGACATACGCCATGCGCGAATTGCTACTGGCATCCAAAAAATCCGGGTGCAGGGCAGGCAGCGTCGCCGAACCTCTATCAAAACCGGAGTCCGATACATCAACAACGAAATCGAAATTGCTGTTGAAACCAAGCGAGTTCAAAAATGCCAAGTAACCGGGATTTGCCGGACGAGTGACCTTGACGTTGTTTATTGTTTCGTCGAGCGTCGCGCCGGAAACGATTTGATTGGCGCGTTCATCCATCATACGAGGCTGCGACCATCGTTCAATGGAGACGACATCCGGCAGTTGGGCAATCGCTTTTAGTTGATAGCTTTCGGTGAGAATTTTAATCTGCCGCGTTTTGCCAACGGCAAAATCCGGCATCAACACTTTATGAGCAATGGCTTCAATCTGCGCCAAGGTGCGCGGCGTATCGGGCGTATCTACCAATTCAATTGTCACCGGCAACTGCTCAACCGAATCGAAATTGATGCGCGTATCCACCTTATACGCCGGATGCAGAGGCGCGTCCCATTGCAGCGTATCAGCCGCAAGGTTTTTTAGGCGGTCAAAGGTCTGCTGCGTTCCCCAAATCAGATAAGCGTTATTCGGAATATAAGAGATTATCTTCGCGCCCGTCGCCTGTAATCCGGCGATGGCTTGCGGGGTTGGCAGTCCGAATAGTTGCACCAGACGCAATCCACGCGGGGCATTTGCCGGAGCGCGTAAGTCATCGCTGATTGCCGGTTCCGGCGCGGTGGTGTCAAGTTGTCCGCGTCGGAGCAGAATAAGGTTCAAATCATCGCGCAATTCGGCGCGTTGACGCGTGGCGTCGTCCAGTGTGGCAAGCGCATCGTCGCTGACTTCCAACAAGGTAAACGCCTTGTAGGTCTTTGCTCGTCGCGCCTGCCCGGTGGCGAGCAAGGCGTTTACGGTCGCCGCATCTTCGCCGCGCAACATGAGTTTATGTGTCGCGCCGGGGCTGCGATAGGAAAGCGGTTCGCTTTGCCTCGCCAGTTTTCTTGCCGTGCGTTCGGGTTGCGCCGCAACTTGTCGTTTGTCGGTATTGGAAGATGTCTGCCGGATGCCGCAGATTGCCACCGCTATAAAGAGAGCGGCGATAATCTGCAATCGGATTGCGCTATGCTTCATTCTAACGTGAATCCTCATCGTAAAAGTTGGCGAGCTAAAACTTTACCTTATCGCTTCCGCATCGCAAAGCCGTCTGCGAACTTCCTTGATCAGTAAAATCCTCACCGCCACAGATCAGCGAACAGACGGCGATGAACAAGGTGTCAATCAGCAAATGGTCTTTGCATCGGTCAATACGCGGATCGGGTAGATCAACAAAACAGGCGAGCCAGGTCAGGGCTTGCGAGTCTACCATCATAACGAGAGAAGCCCTTTCAGCAAACACCTCTTGGTCGGTTTTCCACGCTCTTTGCTCTCCAAATGCTCTTTTGTGCTTCTGCTTATCGGGCGCTTGCCCTGACGGAATGGCATTGCGGGCGGCGAGCGCCCTGAGATTTGATTTGACAGCGCAAGCGGCGATTGTGTAAGTTATGAGTTTACTTATTTCATCGGAGGTCTGTCTGTGGCACGAGTACAAGTCCATGATAACGAAACAATAGAGAGCGCAATTAGAAGATTCAAGCGAGCCGTTGCCCGCGAAGGCATTATTACCGACACCAAAAAGCACGCCTTTTATTTGAAACCGGGCGAGAAGAAACGCCTGAAATCTCAGGTTGCCCGCCGCCGTGCCAGAAAGAGCATGAGAAAACGCCCGATGGAAACCGAATAGGTTGACCCGCGACTTTGCTCTATTCGCTGAGCCAAACTCCATCTTTATACGATTTAAGAAGGCAGAAAGCGTTCCCTTGTGAGGCTCGCCGCCTTTATTTCATTTCTATCTCGCCGTCGAAAAACCTATCGCCGTAACATTCACTTCTGTCAGCCGGACGTTGGAATGCGATGGATTTCTTTGTATGCTGTCTGTCGCTATGAGTCTGCGACTCAAACTACTTCTCTATCTCATTACGGTTCATCTGCTCTTTGCCGGCGTGGCAATCTATCTGCTGCTGCAACATCGCTTCTGGCTGCTTGCCGTGGAAGCCGTCTTTTTGCTGTCGCTCTTCATCGGCTTGCGACTTATCAAAAATCTCTTCGGCACGATTGAACTGATTAACACTGGGGCGCAATTCATCAGTGACGGCGATTTTACGGCGCGATTCCGCGAAGTCGGACAACCGGAACTCGACCAGTTAGTTCAGGTCTACAATCGCATGGTTGACCAGTTGCGCGACGAACGCACCCGCTTGCAGGAGCAGAACTACTTTCTCGATAAAGTGATGCGGGCGTCGCCTTCCGGCATCGTGACCTTCGATTTCGACGGGCGCATCAGCATGACCAATCCCAGCGCCGCCCGAATGTTACAGGTAGAGAATGACGCCATCATCGGCAAAACACTTGTTGAACTGCATTCGCCGTTTGCCGATGACTTGAATAATTTGCAAATTGGCGAATCGCGCATTGTTGCCTTACCCGGCAGGCGGCGCGTCAAGTGTCAGAAGTCGCAATTTTTAGATAGAGGTTTCACCCGCGATTTTATTCTCATGGAAGAGTTGACCGAAGAGTTGCGACAATCGGAGAAAGCGGCATATACGAAATTGATTCGTCTGATGAGTCACGAAGTCAATAACTCGGTCGGCTCAGCAAATTCCTTGCTGCACTCCTGTTTGCATTATAAAGAACAACTTGCGGGGGAAGACCGCGCCGATTTTGAAACGGCTCTCGGCGTCGTCATCTCGCGCACCGACCAATTGAACCGCTTTATGAAGAGTTTTGCCGATGTCGTGCGGCTGCCAGCGCCGCATCTGCAACCCGGTGATGTTGTGCAACTCGTCAAAGCGATTGCGCTATTGATGCGCGAAGAGTTCGCCGGAAGAGAGATTGAAGTGAAATGGGACGTGCAAACGCCGCTTGATGATATTGCAATGGATGAAGCGCAGATGGAGCAGGTTTTTGTCAACATTTTGAAGAATGCGGCGGAAGCAATCGGTAGTCGCGGCACGATTACCATTTGCACCGGCAATCAGGGAAGAAAGCGATTTGTCACGATTGGAGACAGTGGCAGCGGTATTGCGCCGGAAGCCAGAGCAAATCTCTTTACGCCGTTTTTCAGCACCAAAGAGTATGGGCAAGGTATCGGACTAACACTGGTGCAGGAGATTTTAGACAATCACAAATTTGAATTTTCTCTGGAAAGCGAAGAAACACAGGCAACGCGATTCATTATCTATTTTTAGCAGGATTTTGAAACCGACAGAGCAACACTCTGATTGTGCCGATTTGAAACCGTTTTGCTTTTACACGCCGAATAACGATTCAAATAGTTTAGCCCTAAAATAGCGAGGGTGTAAGAAGCTTTGTGTAAACGGTCATAGAGCAGTAGAGTGAAAGCTCCAACTGCCCAGGAGACTCTATGACCGATAAAATTAATACCGATTTAATTGACCAACTATTGAAAGACTACAAATCACCCGATGATGTTCTGGGTGAAAACGGTCTTCTCAAACAACTCACCAAAGCCGTTCTCGAACGCGCCCTCAAAGCCGAACTCTCGCATCATCTCGGCTATGAAAAACATTCTTTAACAGGAAAAAACTCCGGCAACTCGCGCAACGGCGCTTCCAGGAAAACCCTCAAAGGTGATTTCGGCACTCTTCCCATAGAAGTGCCGCGCGACCGCAACGCTACTTTTGAACCAAAGATTATTGCCAAAGGCGAAACTCGTTTTGCTGGTTTCGATGACAAGATTCTTTCGCTCTATGCTCGTGGCATGACGACGCGCCAGATTCAACAGCATCTGGAAGAAATCTATCAGGTAGAAGTCTCGCCGTCGCTGCTCTCGAGCGTCACCGAAGCCATTCTTGATGAAGTGCGAGTCTGGCAATCTCGCCCGCTCGATTCTATTTATCCGATTGTTTATCTCGATTGTCTGATGGTCAAAATCCGTGATGGCGGACATCTTCAAAATAAAGCGATTTACTTGGCAATTGGCATTAATCGGCAAGGATTGAAGGAAGCTTTGGGCATCTGGGTGGCGCAAACGGAAGGGGCAAAGTTCTGGTTGTCGGTGATGACGGAACTCAAGAATCGCGGCGTGCAGGATATTTTCATCGCTTGTGTCGACGGTTTGAAAGGTTTCCCCGAAGCCATCGAGACGGTCTTTCCCAAGACCCAAGTGCAGTTGTGTGTCGTCCACCTGGTGAGGAACTCCTTAAACTATGTGGGCTACAAAGAACGTAAAGCAGTAGCTGGTGATTTGCGAAAAATCTACACCGCGACGACCCGGGAAGCGGCGGAGCAGGAACTCGACAGGTTCGCCGAGAAATGGGATGGAAAGTTTGCTCCGATTGCTGCGATGTGGCGGCGCAACTGGGAGCGAGTGGCAGTATTTTTTGTTTACCCGGAAGAAATCCGGCGAGTGATCTACACGACCAATGCGATAGAGAGTGTGAATATGGGATTGCGAAAAATCATCAAGAATCGGGGATCGTTCCCGAATGATGAAGCGGCGCTGAAATTGATTTATCTTGCTTTACAGAATATCAGTGAAAAATGGACGATGCCGATCCGCGAGTGGAAGGCAGCCTTAAACCGCTTTGCAATTGATTTTGGCGACCGGCTGCCTTATGCTTAACCCAGACCGTTTACACAATCTAATGCACACGCTCTTCCGTGAAGGGTTCCGACGCGGTTACGAGGATGGCTATTACAGCCGTAATCGCTATGGCACGTACTCAAATGGTCGGTATAACATTCTGGGCAATGTGTTATCGGCAATCTTCAACTTGCAGTCTTTCTTTAGAGACTAAGTAAGTTGGTAAGACTCCTTAGCAGGGCGGATTCGGTTGACTTTTTTCCAACCGAATCCGCCTTTTTTGTTAGCCTGTTATTCAATCAGTCTGCTTCATTTCAGTTCCATCAGCCAGATGTTGCCGGTGTTTTCGGCGTACTCGTAAGCGATCTTATCGCCAAGTGGCGACCATGCCGGTCCACGAACGTAGGCAGCAAATTTCGTGTAATTGGTGATTTGCTCCTGCTGCTTGGTTAAACGCGAAACCGACCAGACATTCCAAATGCCGTCACGCTGTCCGGCAAACAGCACGTGCTCGCTGTCGGGCGACCAGTCGTGAACGTGGCTTACACCGCTGCCGGAAGTTAATTGAACCGGCTCGCCGCCGTCGCTCGGGATGATGGCAACGTGCGTATCTTGACCGCGATTGAGATCAAAGGCAATCCATTTTCCATCAGGAGACCAAGCGAGATGTCCGCCAACCCCTATATCGAAAGTCAATTGCTTGGGTTCACCGCCTTCGATTGGCACAACCCAGATGTTGAGTGTGCCGCTTCGCTTTGAAGTGAAGACGAGGCGCGTGCCGTCAGGCGACAGACGAACCTCGCCTACGTCTTCATTAAACTTATAGAATTGCTTTTCTTTTCCGCCCTCGATCTTGACTGACCATAAGCCGCCCCGGTTTTCAGGTTCAAATGCTATCCGCTTGCCGTCGGGAAACCACCACGGATTTGTGCCGGAATTGGTCGTAAGCTGTGTCTGATTCTTGCCATCCGCATTCATCGTCCAGACCTGGCGGGGCACTCCGGTGGCGAAGGTCCAATAAGCGATAGTCTTGCCGTCAGGCGAAAAAGCCGGTTCTACATCACAGGTACTGGCGTTATGGGTGAGTTGAACAGGTTTGCCACTGGCTTTGTTGGCTATGGATGATGAATGCCGATGGCAGCAACCAGCAGCTGGTGTATAGCAATCCGGGACTTTTCGGAGCATGGTATCCGACGTTTTCGCCGGACGGCACAAAAATCGCCTTTGGCAACGATGCCGATGGCGATGATGAAATCTATGTCATCAATGTTGACGGCACGAATCTCCAACAATTGACCAACAACAGGTCACACGACTACGGACCCGATTGGTCGCCGGATGGCACAAAGATAGCCTTCAGCCGCATCCGGTTCGGCACTCGCAACGGTCAATTTGCCAGCAACGGAGAGGTTTACGTGATGAGTCCTGATGGCAGTAATCAAACCCGCCTGACCAGACACGGGAACGACGATTTTTATCCCATCTGGCCGCCAGACGGCTCACAAATCGTCTTCAGTCGCGGCAACGGCTACGCGCAAAGAAACATTGACATTTATCTAATGAATGCTGACGGTAGTAATGTTACCCGTTTAACTCATGAACCGGGCTGGGATATGGCATCGGACTGGCTGGCAACAGGCGGGCAAACGGCTTATCACACTTCCCTGTCAACGCCGTCGTGGGCGGCATCGCCGTCAACGATGCCATCCAAACCAGAAAGTATTGGCAGCCCTCCGCAAACCTCTTTTCAAGCCCGATCTGCCGTGGCTTTTTGAGGCTAATGATGAATGGTTTTTTCGCGCCCCTGTGCTACAGTCGGGTTTTAGAAAATGAATTTGACGCCGAGTTGCAATTGGCGGCTCGCTTACAAGGTGGATTGGTTGCGGACGCGATCATTTTCATCAATGGCGGAGAACAGCGCACCCAAAATTACCAATCCGCAAACCGCTGTGATTGGCAAAAAAGCCGGAAAGAAACTCCGCACCCGTGACCGGATACAAGTACGCAACGCCAATGGCTTACTCTCTGCGGCATTTACCTTCTCAGGCTTTTAGTTGGAGGCGCTGAAAAAAGGGCTTTGTTCCTTACATCAGCCAGCCGCTTTCTGCAACGCAGGGGCAGTTAAGTAAACCTTGGTATCAAGACAGACACACCTTCTAGCGGCTGATTGGCGGAACTGGCAACGATAAATTTCCGACAGGACAGGAAGAAAGCGTGTCTTACTTTTTCTAAGGCAAAAACCTGACTATAAGATTTGCGGTTTACTAAACGGTGGATTTTTTCGCCATAGCCTGATCCCGTTTCGTCATAAAACCCTCATTGGGCTCTTCCTTGATGATTCCGAACCGAGAGTCACGCTTACGAATGAAGGGGATGAGCATCGGCACAGACCGGCGGTACGCTTTATAAGCCTCGCCGTGTTCACGAATCAAGTCTCGTTCCTCGAATTGAATTGCCAACAGAATATAAGCAGTGGTGGCAACCGAAAAGAGCAGATGCGCCAGCGTCATTTGCGGCGTCATCCAGAAAGCAAAGAGCCAGCCGACATAAAGCGGATGGCGCACCATCCGATATAATCCGGGAGTCACGAATCGCATAGGTCTATTCGATTCGCCCCGCAGCTACAGCCAGACCTGACGCAAGCCGAATAAATCGAAGTGGTTAATGAGGAAGGTCGAGACCAGCGCCAGTCTCCAGCCGAAAGCGAACAATGCCAGCAACACGAATACGCCGACAGGGTTCTCCACCGACCAGATCACCCCGCCCAGAGGTCGCCACTGCCAGAATAGCAGGATGAGCGCGAGGCTGGAGAAAAGGACATAAGTGGAGCGTTCAATAGGCGGCGGCACAAGGCGCGTCCACCAATCCTTGAACCATTTGCGAGCCATGATGCTGCACCGCAAACAGCGTCAGCAGCCCTGCGTCAATCGCCAAACTGATTGCCAACGACCCGCTTGCCGCGCCGTCCAGCGTTCTGGCAACGCCGAAGTTGCCGACGAAACAGACGGCATATAGAAAGGTTCCTAAAAAGATCAGATAACTGAGACTTCCGTAAATAAAGAATAAAATTCGCTTGAACATGGTATCTCCTTAACAACAATAATCGCCGGACATGGTTTCCGGTCTTGTGAAATTGTCAAAAACGCTCCTCTATAATGAGGCTTTCGGTGTTGCGAGGCTATGGGAGTTTTGTCCCGCTTTTGCTATACTGCGAGTCATTCCTTTGGTACATTCGTCCCATGCGGGCGAGAAAGTAGTATTTTGCGATGAAGCGAGCCCGCCAGCGAATTCGTTATGTGCGTACCAGAGACGGCGTGCAACTGGCTTGGGCTGAGGCGGGCGCATGTCCTGTGTTAATCAAAGCCGCAAACTGGCTGACCCACCTTGAGTATGAATGGGAAAGCCCGGTCTGGCGGCGCTGGATTCATTTTTTCACCAATCACTTTCGTTTTGTGCGTCACGATGAACGCGGCTGCGGCATGACCGATTGGCAGGTTGGCGACCTCTCCTTTGAGCGCTGGGTTGAGGATTTGGAAGAAGTAGTTGCGGCGGCTGATATACAGGAACCGTTCGCCCTATTGGGCATTTCTCAAGGGGCGGCAACCTGCATCGCCTATGCTGTGCGACACCCGGAGCGTGTCTCTAAACTTGTCCTCTATGGCAGCTATGCGCGAGGAGCCTTGCACCCTGACGACCCGGACAAGGAGCGTCTGTACCGGGCAATGATTGACCTTGTTCGGCTGGGCTGGGGTAAGGATAATCCGGTCTTTCGTCAGGTCTTCACGTCGCGCTTTATCCCCGGCGGCAGCGATGAACAGATTGGCTGGTTTAATGACCTCTGTCGCAAGACCATCGCGCCGGAGATGGCGGCGCGACTGCTAGAGACGCGGGCGATGATTGATGTTATAGCATTGCTCGGCAAGGTGCAGACGCCGACCTTAGCGCTGCATTCACGCGACGACGATGTGATTCCGATTGCCGAAGGGCGCATTCTCGCTGCCGGAATCCCGGACGCGCAATTCATCGAACTTGACTCAAAGAATCATATCCTGCTTGAGAGCGAACCGGCATGGCAACGCTTCTGCGCTGAGGCGCTGGCGTTTTTGGGGGGCAACGGCTTATCGCCCGATGAAGATGCCGCGTTCGCCGCACTCTCGCCACGCGAGCGCGAGGTGTTGGCGTTACTGACAGAAGGCTTCGGCAACGCGCAGATTGCCGGACATCTTGCCATCAGTGAAAAGACGGTTCGCAATCATGTTTCTAATTTGTTTGACAAACTCGGCGTGTGGACACGCGCTCAGGCAATCGTTTTTGCCCGGGATCGCGGCTTTCGGGGCTGAAGGCTAGCCGAAAATCGTCAGATGTAAATTTACCCGTAAGGCTCTTCTTCACGCATCGCCAGCAATGCAATTCGGCTGTTTGCTTCAAGCATGCCGACACGGTAAAGATTATGGGCAAGCAGTTGCGGCGCCGCGATGATTATCAATTTCTCTCCGCGTTCAAGCAAGTAGCGAAGCATATTGATTGCCGTTGCAATGCCAATGCCATCGGCAATATCAAACGCCGACATATCGAGAATAATTGTCCCCGCTGACTCAAGCGGCAAAGCGCGGAAATCTGCTTCAAACTCCACAGCATTCTCTTCGCTCAATTCGCCTTCAACGAAAATGCGATTGTTTTCATCTACTTTGATCCACAAGGTTGCGCCTCATATATCTTCACAGATTTACCATCCCCAAGTGCCTGCGCCGCCTTTAAATGGTCCGACGATGGTACGGGTAATCCAGCCGCCGTAAAAATCGCCTTCCTGTGATTGTACTTGCTCGCCGTCTACATAACAGGCATCCATCAAACTTGGATAGAACGCGACGTAGTTTTTGATTGCCGTAAATGCCCGCGTCGGATTCGTATAAAACCACGCCGCACCGTGTACGGTCTTATCTGCGACCCTGATATTGTAATATCCGGCTTGTCCTTTCCATTCACAGAAGGTGGAGCGATTGGTCTTAGTCAAATACTCCATCTTTATATCATCGGGCGGGAGGTAATAGACCGGCGGGTGGCTGGTTTCCAGGACGCGGAAAGCGCGGCGCGTTTCGACAATCAGGATGTTATTAAAGATGACCTGAATTAATTTGTCAGAAGGTTCAAGACGCGGCGGGCGCGGATAGTCCCACACTGATTCCTGTCCTTCCTGTGGTTCGAGGCGTTGAAATTTCATGGCTTATATTTTAACGATAGCGGGCTTCCAACTGTGTCAGGAGTTGCAAGACCTTCGCTTTTTTGGCGCTGGTTATCTTCGTCAGCGTCGTACGCAGCGCGGCAAATTCCGGCAGCGCGTCCTTCTTTTCATCAGGAGCCGGTTTATCCTGCTCGGTTTTGTGATACTCAATCAGGCTTTGCAACTCTTCCTGCATCTGGGTTAAAGCTAGGTGGGTGTACGCTCCCTGCGGATAGAGCTTCAGGTATCTGCCAGTGGTGATATTCAGGCGCGACAGATGACACGGAATGTAGCCTTCGCATTCGCCGCCCAGAGAAGTATTTGCCGCTTGCCAAGCGATCTGATTGCCAATCGGCAAGGCGCTGTACTTCTTATGCAGATTCCAGAAGAGATCAGCTTTGACGAACCATTGCCCCGCCGGGTCGCTATAAACAAGGTTTGTTTCATTCGCCTTCAGCCACGCTTGAAAGGGCGGTTGCGTTTGTTTGTCTATCGGCAACGCGGCAGCAGCATTTCGCATCGCCAGCAGTCGCGCCAGTTCAAGCCACGCCAGAGTCTCTTTATCGCTGACCTCGGTTGCGGCTGTGGTCAGAAAGCGCGATAAGTCTGCCCAGTCAACAAAGTTTGCGCTTTCGACTTTCAAACGGTCAGCAGCAATCTGTTTGTAAATCGCCGCTTTGTTTCGGGCATCAAAAGGCACGGTGAAACTGCCGAAAAGCCAGCCTTCTTTGCCGTCCGCAAGAGCGACTTTGTACCAATAGTCTTCACTATTAGCGATGCGCTCTTTAGTGGAAGATTGTTCCAGTTCGCGGACGATAACACCGATGGGAAGTTTGGCAATTTCCTCTGCCGTTGTATTCGGCATTGAGCGCACCCGCACATTTGAGGCGACGGTGATTCTTGATTTCGCGTTCTGAGCCGCAACGGTTACGGCGTTGAGGTTAAACAGAATGGCGCAGAAGAAAGCAAAAAAGAATCGGTAGTAGTTTCTTTTCATAACTTACTGTAACCAATCGTTGGCGGGTGTTAGAGTACAAACTTTAGTTTGGCAGTAGCTTGAGGAACGAATACTTCCATATTCCCAAGCCTCATCAAGTGCAGCATACCGATGAGCATTGACGTTTCGCCGTAACCTTTATATACATCTGCATTTGAGCCTACAACCAAACTAAAGTTTGTACTCTAACACTGGCTGCGGGTGTTTCGTTTTTCTTCACAACTGCGTAATCTAAATTCGTCGTTAAAAGTTATCGGCATCAACCTGTGTGAACACTTCTGCATCAGAGACATGATAGAGCCAGTATTGATAATTCGGGTCTTTCACTTTGCTCTGCATCCAGACCTGCTGCGCTTCTTCTTCGGCGCTTAACGGCGCAGCCTCGATGTCCAGAATGGCATAATAAGAGCCATCCTCATTGCCTCTGCGCCACGTTTTGCCATACATATTTTCCAGAATCAATTCGGCTTTGTCCGCCAGTAACAGCCCATCCTCTCGTAGCCAGTTATCCGGCGCTCGCAAGTAAAGTACGCAAGTGTACGAAGCCGGGTGAACGAACCCGGAAGGAAAACCAAGCCCGTCTTTGATGGTGATACGAATTGCCTGTGACATCTTCACCTCATTTTACGAACAGAATTTGCCCAACAGATTTTACGCCGTTTCGCGCTGAATTGCCTGCGCCGCTGTTTCGGCACGTCTATCCCGGAAGCCGAAGAAAAAGACGAGCGAACAGATTACTGTAACGGCGCATGGCACTAAAAAGATTTTTGTCCAATCCGTAACCATTGCCTCGCCTGTGCCGGTGGTGAAATAGTCCTTGATAAAGCCGGTAAATTTTGAACTGAGTGCCATCCCCAAGCCTAAGACGACGAAGGTAATCAACGCCTGCGCCGAGGCGCGAATGTCGGGCGGCGCAACCGAATCTACATACACATAAGCGACCACGAAGAAACAGACATAACAGATGCCGTGCAGGGTGAGCGCCGAGATAACAAACCATTGCGGATCGCCTAAGGCAAAAACAGCATAACGAATGGGCCAAAAAAGAATGCCAACCGCCATGGTTTTCCGCACGCCCCAACGGTTCAACATCCAAGGCAACGCCAGCATCGTGCCAATTTCCGCCATCTGAGCAATCGTCATGACGAAAGAGACATTGGCTTTGGCAACGCCGATGGATTCAAGAAAAGGAGCCGTCAACATATAGTAAAATTGCAATTCCGTCGAAACCAGAAAGGCGATAATCAGAAAGATCAAAAATGCCGGGTCGCGTAGCATCTTCAAAGCGGCGAGAAATGCCAGCGGGTTGCCGCCTTTCTTCTGCGGCGGCGTGTGCGGCAGAGCAAAACAGAAGATGCCGAGCAGAATGGAAAAAAAGCCGCCGAGCCACAGACTGTCATCGCCTGTGAGTCCGGGCAAGCCTTTATTATCAAAAAGCTGACGAACCAGCGTCAGCAACGCCCCGGCGGCAATCCAGCCGATGGTTCCCCAGACGCGCACCAAACCGAATTTCTTTTGCGCGTCGGGCAGGTGATGAAATGCCAGCGAATTAGTCAACGCCAGCGTCGGTCCATAGACCAGCGACCACATGCCCATAAAGAGCATAAAATTGTTGTAGGAAGTTTGCGTTGCCAGAATGCAGAGGAAAACGCCGCCAGCAAGATGCAGGATGGCAAGCAATTTTTCAGAAGCCACCAGACGGTCTGCCAATTGTCCGGCAAATAGTGGCGCAATCATACAACCGATGGGCAGCAGCATGAAGATGGAGCCAAGTTGATTGCCGTCAAACCCCAAGCCGCCTTCCGCCGTTGACCGCTGCAAATAAGCCGACAGCACTGGAGCCCACATTCCCCATACCACATATTGAAAGAACATCATGACAGATAGACGCCATCGGACACCTGAATTCATTATCACCTCTTGAAAAGAAAAATTTGCTTAAAACTTTCTGACTCAGTGGTGAGATTGTGCCACAAAAACGTAAAGACACGAAGCAGGACACAGAAAACTTTTTGTTAGCCAATACAGCAAAGAGAGGAAGCGGAATCTGTTTGGTTTTGGAGTGCAGTAACTTGTTACCGCTTTGGTGTCAAAATCAAAGCGGTAACAAGTTACTGCACTCCAAAAAACAGGTTACTATTTTCGCTGAAACTCGGCTGTGCCTAAGAGTACGCCAATTAACTGCGCCAGACGCTTCGTTGCTGCGGCATCCGGTTTACTTTGCAGACTTGCGTTGACCGGCTCCGGTTTCGTATTGGTAGCAACCGGGCGCGGTTGATTTTCGGCTCGTGTCGGTGGCGCAGCTTTTTCATCAAGGGCAGCGCGTACTGCATTGCGGCTCTCTGCTGAAAGTTCAGTGTGCGTGATGAGCGCCGTCAGCCGGTTCATCACCGCGTCGCTATCTTGCCTTGTTTGTGGCGGGACAAGTCGCGCCGCGTCATAGGTTGTTCCCATGATTTGATTACTAGCATATGCCAGCGCAAAGTTGATGCGATTTAAGAATACGCCGGTATTGTTCCATTGTGTCGAATCCTCTTTATAGCCGGTGGGCGCTTGTTGTTGATAAAGCGGCTCGCCCATGCGCCTCAGCCAGTCGTGCAAAGCGGGTGCGCCGTTGGTGTCGCCATCCACAGCGCGAATCGCTGAGGCGGCAAGTTCAAGCGGCGATTTCATCTTGGCACGAAACGCCATTGCTGAGTTAAATTCCGGCGCGGTAACGATAGCGCGTAAGACCTCGCGGATGTTGCCATCGCTCTTTAGGAAGACTTGCGCGACACGCTCAACAAGTTGCGGCGATGGCGTATCGGAGACGAATCGCTGGCAGAGTTTCCGGGCGATGAATCGCGCCGTTGACGGATGATGCGCCAGTAAATCAATTATCTGTAGCCCGTCGCTAATGCCGCCGCCTGCCGGAAGGGTGACGCCGAGAATCGTCTTGCTGCCGGTGTCGTGCATCCAGGGGCGGAACATAAAGGGTCCCGATTGGTACGGTTTGTCAATCGTCCAGCCGGTGAAGCATCGCGCCACTTCCTGCACATCTTTCTGTGTGTAGCCGCCGTCAACGCCCATCGTGTGCAGTTCCAGCAACTCGCGGGCGTAGTTCTCATTGATGCCAACCTTGCGCGGCGCGGGTGGCGGCGGTGGCGGTGGTTTTACGGCTGGCGGACTCGGCTGCATCTGATTTTCTGCCGCTTTGCTGTCCGGCGCTTTGTTCTCTGCCATCATTGCTTCCGCCTGTGCCGGTGGCTTTGGCGGCGGTGGCGGGTTCATAGTCGGCGGACGTGGCGGCGCGGGCGGGCGCGGCGGACGGCTATCGGGCATCTGCGACAGCCAGTTATCGAGATAAAAGAGCATCGCCGGACTTTGCGCCACCGCCAGCAGCAAATCCTTAAACTTGCCCATCGCATTTGGGCGAATCACATCACGCTCATAACCCGTCAGCATCCACTGTGCAGCATCCTTAAAGACAAAGACGTTGAAATGATTAAACCAGAAGTCCGTCATGATCTCTTGCAACTGGCGATTGCTCGACACGGCGCGTATCAGTTTTTGCTGCGTGAGTTCCACCTGCACCTGATTCGGACGCCCAAAGACCGGCGGCGGATTCTTTTCATTGGCGCGTTGGTCAACGGCTGGCGGCGGCGGGTAGAATTGCCACAACTCCGCCGAGTTCATCTTCAAAGTAGGCAGGGCGGCAAGACGATTTTCGAGTTCGCTGTCGTCTATCGCTTCCGGGTGTAGTTGTTCGTTGAGGAATTTATCAATACCTATACGCCGGAGCTTTTCAATGTCACCGGGACGCGCTCCGTAAGTGATGCGATTCAGCAGATGCAGAATTTTCTGATCTGCGGTCAATCGCGCCGGACGATTTTTTGTCGAAGCAGCAACCGCCGGAAGCAACGGCTCGGCGGCGATGGCTTCGCTGCTGCGGGTGCGCGGCGGCAGCGGAATCAGCATGAACGGCGGCGGCAGGGGAATCGGCAGTCCGGCATTCACTCGCGGCAACTTGGCTTTCTGTTCATCGCTGAGGAAAACCGACATCTCTTCCCTCAATGTGGTTTCGAGTTTCTGCACATCAAGCTGAAGTTTCTGTGAGTACGGCGATTTTTGAGCGCGTTGTTGCAGGTCGCTAATCTCCTGTAGATGCTTATTGAGAACCTCACGCGCTTGCCGGGTCTGCTCGTCGGTGAGCGCCAGATTGTCGTGCAATCGTTTAACGCTCGGCTCAAGCGTCAGTGGTTGTTGTGCATATGCGGGCAGTTGAGCGAGCAGCAGTACCGCAATAATGAAAAAGACGAAATCGCGCTTCATTCGCTTCATAACGTACTCCTTCAAATGATTCTGGGAGAGACTTCTATCTGTCATTATGTTTGCATCTTTTGCGCTTATTTGTCACTACAGAATACGCCATATTGACGGCGTTGGCTGGCTCGATAAGATAGTAATATGAGCGCCGAATCAAGGTGGTTGTGAAGTCGCTGCAAAGACGGCACAACGCCAATTATCGTCAGCGGGCGAAACTTGACACCGTTTTTCGCCGTGTGCTACCTTTCGTCGCTTGAACTGACGGTAAAATTCCTGGCAGGGAGTGTGGATTTTGTTACTGACACCAGCATTCGTCTTCGCAGAAGGCGGAGGCAGCATTGTACAACCCGATAAGTCGCTCCTCATCATCTTCGTACTCTTTATTCTTTTTGTGGTGGTGATGAACTATCTATTGTTCAAACCCATCGGCAAAGTTCTCGATGAGCGCGAAACCTTGATCGATGGCGCGGCTGCCGAAGCGTGTGCCGCCGCCCGTCAATATCAGGCGCGATTGGCAAATTACGAAGAGACCATCAGACGGGCGCGAGCCGAAAGTTATCGCAAACTTGAACAACAACGCGCCGCCGCTTTGGAAGAACGTCGCAAATTATTAGAAGCGGCAAAAGCCGCCTCGGACGCCGAAATCGCTAAAGCAAAGACGCAGATTGCCGCCGAAGCCACTAAAGCACGAACGACGCTCGAAGAAGAAGCCCGCCAGGTTGCCGAACAAATCTCGCGCACCGTGTTGGGTCGCGCCGTCGGAGGTGGGCGAGTATGATGTTATTTTTTTATCTTTTTGCTGAGGGTGAAAGTTTCCTGAAAAATCAGGAACTCTGGCGCATTATCAATTTTATTCTCTTCGCCGTCTTTCTCATCTATGTCTTTCGCAACAAGATTGGCATTGGCAAAGTGCTGGACAATCGCGCCTCCTCCATTCGTAAAGAACTCGACAAAGCGCGAGAAGAAAAAGCCGAAGCCGAGCGTAAACTCGCCGAAGTTGAAGCACGATTGAACCGCCTTGATGCCGAAGTGGCACAGATTCGCGCCGAAGCGGAACGCGAAGCCGAAAACGAAGCGGTGCGTATACGCGAAGCGGCTGCCGCCGATGCAGAAAAATTGAAATATACGACTGCCCGCGAAATTGAAGGCGCAATGAAAGCGGCGCGTACTGAACTACGCGCTTTTGTGGCGGAAAATTCGGTAGCGATGGCGGAAGCGATTATCAAACGCGAGATGAAGCCGGAAGACAATAACCGGATGTTGAATAAATACGTCGAAGAATTGCGCGAGGTGGCGACAAAATGAGTGTAACGACAATAGCGCGGCGCTATGCCGATGCGGTTGCCGAGGTCGCAATCGCCAAAAATCAGGTCGAACAGATTGAAAGCGAGTTGCAGGCTTTTGCCCATATGGTCAAATCGAGCCGCGAACTCCATGACGTTTTCGCCAGTCCGATTATCTCGAATGAGCAGAAAAGCAAAGTGCTGGCAGCGTTGGTTGAGCGCACCAAGCCCAGTCAGACAACCGCCAATCTGTTGCGTGTGATGTTGAACAATTACCGTTTGCAGCACATCGAAGCAGTTTACGAGCAGTTCAAACGGGCGATGAACGAAAGGCGCGGGCAGGTGAGCGCCGAAATCACCAGCGCCGCACCGCTCACACAGGCGGACAAAGATTTATTGAGCCGTAAACTCACGGAAGTCACGGGCAAAAAGGTTGAACTCACCTACAAGACCGACCCGGAGATTATCGGCGGCATTATTACGCGCATCGGCTCCATCGCTTATGATGGTTCGATTCGCACACAATTACAAACGGTTAAGCAGAGATTGAAATCGGGTGGCGGGATATAAGGCAGAAAAGTTTGTAGCCCTGCGATTATGCAGAAATGCGTTTCACAAGCATTTACATTACCGCGTAGCGGTGTAATGAATTTAGCCCAGTCTTTTAAGGCTGGGAATTGATAATGAGTGAGTTTGTAGCGTCGCGTCAGCGACGGTTGAATACAGCACATAAGCCCGATTCAACCGTCGCTGACGCGACGAAAATGTTCCTGCCTTCTGTGTTCCGTGCCTTAAAAGACACGGCTAAATTCACAGGGTCGCTAGGCGACCGGGCGAAGGCGGAAGGCAACCAAAGCATTGCTTTGACCCCTTATGATATTTGCAGATTAAAGATTCGAGATTGTATTCGGAGAGAATAATGCAAGGAATTAGAGCGGACGAAATCAGTAAAATTATACGCCAGCAAATTGAAGGCTTCGACACCAGCGTTGAAGTCAGCGAAGTTGGCACCATTATTAAAGTGGGTGACGGCATCGCCGAAATCTTCGGACTCGAAAGAGTGATGGCGGGCGAACTTCTCGAACTGCCCTTTGAAGTTGCGGGTATTGCTCTCAACCTCGAAGAAGATAAAGTCGGCGCGGTGTTGTTCGGCGATTACGAAAAGATTAAGGAAGGCGATCAGGTGCGCCGCACCAAGCGCATCATGTCGGTTCCGGTTGGCGAAGAGTTGATTGGGCGTGTGGTTGACCCTCTTGGTCGCCCGCTTGATGGACGCGGACCGATTGACACCGGCAACAACTACGGACCGATTGAAAAGATTGCTCCCGGCGTGATGGAACGCCAGCCGGTGCGCGAGCCGATGCAGACCGGACTTAAAGCCATTGACGCCATGGTTCCCATCGGACGCGGACAGCGCGAATTGATTATCGGCGACCGGCAGACCGGCAAGACCGCCGTTGCCATTGATACGATTCTGAACTCGAAAGGGCGCGACCTTATTTGTATCTATGTCGCCATCGGGCAGAAAGAATCAACCGTCGCTCAGGTGGAGAAGATTCTCGAAGACAACGGCGCGATGGAATACACCATCATCGTTGACGCTTCGGCGTCAAGCCCTGCGGCTATGCAGTACGTCGCGCCGTATGCCGGTTGCGCGATGGGCGAATACTTCCGTGACCGTGGCAAGCACGTTCTTTGCATCTATGACGACCTCTCGAAACACGCTTGGGCGTATCGTTCGATTTCGCTGTTGTTGCGCCGCCCGCCCGGACGCGAGGCATATCCCGGGGACGTTTTCTATCTGCATTCCAGACTGTTGGAACGCGCCGCGAAACTCTCGGATGCGCTCGGCGGCGGTAGCCTCACGGCATTGCCAGTTATTGAAACGCAAGCGGGCGACATTTCGGCTTACATTCCGACGAATGTGATTTCGATTACTGACGGGCAGATATTCCTTGAATCCGATCTTTTCCATTCGGGCGTGCGTCCGGCAATCAACGTCGGTAACTCGGTTAGCCGCGTCGGTGGTTCGGCGCAGATCAAAGCGATGAAACAGGTCGCCGGTACGCTGCGCCTCGACCTCGCGCAATATCGTGACCTTGCGGCTTTCGCGCAGTTCGCTTCTGACTTGGATAAAGCGACGCTGGCGCAGTTGAATCGCGGACAGCGACTGACGGAAATTCTCAAACAGCCACAGTATTCGCCGATGCCGGTCGAAACTCAGGTGCTGGTCATCTGGGCGGCGACCCAGGGCTATATTGATGATATTGAAATTGCGGATGTGAAGAAATTCGAGCAGGGCTTGATTACCTTCGTCGAGAATGCTCATAGCGGTTTGCTCGCCAACATCCGCGAAAAGAAGACGATTAACGACGATATTAAAGAAGAATTAAAGAAAGCGGTCAGCGAATTCAAAGAGCGATTCAGCGCCGACAAAGCCGCCGCCGCAACCAGATAGAATTCAGTCCGTAGTCCGTAGCGCTTAGTTGTGAGGCTACGGACTACGGACTACGGACTACTATGCCAAATCTTCAAGATATACGCCGACGCATTAAGTCGGTGAAGAACTTACAGAAAATTACCAAGGCGATGAAGATGGTCTCTGCCGCCAAGTTGCGCCGCGCTCAGGAGCGTGTGACTTCGGCTCGCCCGTATGCCAATACGATGATGCGAATGCTGGCGCGACTCGCCGCCCGCGTTGGCGATTATCAACACCCGTTATTGGAAGTGCGCGAAAACGATAAGCATTACGTCATTGCGCTAGTTACTTCCGATAAAGGCTTGAGTGGGTCTTTCAATACCAACCTCATCAAAGCGGCGCAGAACTTCATGCGCGAACGTCCTGACAAGGTTTTTGAAATGGTGGCGATTGGGCGCAAAGGGCGCGATTATTTCCGCCGTCGCGCTAACGTGATTAACGAGTATACGGGGGTTGAAAAACTCGCCGTTTCACACGCCGAAGCGAGCGTCATTGCCAGAGAGTTGATAGAGAAATACAGCGCCGAAGATTCGACCGTAGATCGCGTTTATCTGATTTATAACGAATTCAAATCGGTGCTGTCGCAACAGGTA
>Ga0187894_10000635_pt1 | contig 47089 bp, 22 predicted proteins | sample GBC1701081metaG_FD_136650 | JGI IMG/M metagenome (GOLD analysis project Ga0187894, IMG submission 136650) | White microbial mat communities from a lava cave in the Kipuka Kanohina Cave System on the Island of Hawaii, USA - GBC170108-1 metaG ... | reverse complement strand
CCGCGTATTCCCGCGCGAACGGGGACGAGGACGCCGGCGCTGGTGAAGACGGCGGCGGCAGCGCGTCGGTGTCGACCTTGCCGTTCGGCCGCAGCGGCAGCGTGTCGATCGCGACGAACGCGGACGGCACCATGTGATCGGGCAGCCGCGCGGCGACGAACGCGCGCAGATCCGCGTCCGCCGGCGGCTCGGGTCCGCGCGGCACGATGTAGGCGACCACCGCTTCGGGCGCGGCATCGGACGCGGCACCGGGTGCGGTGGGGGCGCGCCAGATCGTCACCACCGCATCGCGGACGCGTTCGTGCGCGGCGAGGACGGTTTCGATCTCGCCCGGCTCGACGCGGTATCCGCGCACTTTCATCTGCCGATCCTTGCGGCCGATGAACTCGAGGCTGCCGTCCGGCAGCCGCCGGCCGAGGTCGCCGGTCCGATAGCGCCGCATCCCCGCCGGTCCGCGGATCTCGTCGAACGCTGCGCGCGTGAGGTCCGGACGCCGCCAGTATTCGAGCGCGACGTGCGGACTCTCGATCGCCATCTCCCCGAAAATCTCCGCGTCGCGGCCGTCCTCGTCCAGCAGGCGCACCACGGTCGATGCGACCGGCCTGCCGACGGACAGCGCGTGACGCGTTGAACCGGTCCCGTGCGGCCGGCCGCCGTGCGGGATCCACGACTGCAGCGTCACCGTCGACTCGGTCGGTCCGAGGCCATTGACGAGGACGCAGGAGGCCGGACAATGCCGCTCGAAGGCGTCGACGTCGGTGTGATACGCGGCCTCGCCGCCAAGGACGACCGCCCGCAGCGTCGACAGGACGCGGTCCGCCGGCAGGCTGCTCATCAGCAGCCGGAACACCGTCGGTGTCGCGTGCAGCAGCGTCACGCCTTCCTGGTCGATCCAGTCCGCCACGTCCTCCAGCGTCGTTTCGCGCAGATCGATCGGCGCCAGCGTCGCGCCCGCCAGCAGCGCGCCGAAGATGTCCATCATCGCCGCGTCCGATCCATAGGATGCAAGCAGCGCCAGCGTGTCATCCGGCTGCACGCGCAGGTTGGCGGCGTAGGTTCGCGTGAAGTGCAGGACGTTGCGATGGTTCTGGACGACCCCCTTCGGCCGTCCGGTCGATCCGGAGGTGTAGAGCAGATAGGCGGTGTGATCGGGCGACACGCCGCGCGTCCGCATCGCGGACGGCGTCGGCTGATGCTCGTCTATCGCAATCACCGGACGGCTCCCCGCGATCTGTTCCGCCAGCGCCTGGTAGGCCGTGGCACAAACGATGGCGCTCGGAGCGGCGTCGGTCCAGATCTGACGGAGGCGCGCGATCGGCGCCCGCGGATCGAGCGGCACATACGCGTGACCCGCCTTCAGCACGCCAATCATCGCCGCCAGCATGTGCTCGTCCTGACCGCACAACAGCGCGAAGCGATGGCGGATGGTCAGCGCGGCACGATCGATCGCGGCAGCCACCGCGTCGCTGCGCTCGTCCAGGTGACCGTACGTCCACACGGCCAGAGGCGTGCGGACGGCCGCGCGATCCGGCGCGCGCAAGGCGACCTGATGGAAGCGACGCGGAATGGACTGCTCGATCGACCACTGTCTCACGTTCGCGGCGGCGCGGCTCCCTGTCGGCGCCAGGCCCGGCGCCGGGGCCGGCGGCGGCACCGGCTGCGCCGCCTGGATCTCACGCCGCTCCGCATCGGACAGCAGCGAGATTGCGCCGATCGGGCCGTCTGGCGCGTCGATCGCGGACGCGACGAAGCGTTCGAGCTGCTGCATCTGCCAGTCCATCGTGTCGGCGTTGAACAGGCCGGCGTCGTAGCCGAGTGTCCACGCGAGGCCCTCGGCGTGCGGCACGGCGTCCAGCTCCAGCTCGTACTTCGGCACGCGCTCGTGCGTGATCAGCGGCGTGAACCGCGCGCCGGCGCCGGGAATTCCCGGCTGCGGATTGTTCTGGAGGCTGAACATCACCTGGAACAGCGGCGTGCGCGCGAGATCGCGATGCGGCTGCAGGGCGGTGATCACCTGCTCGAACGGGACGATCTGATGCGCGTACGCGGCCAGCGCCCGCGCGCGCACCTGCGCGACCAGCGTCCGCCACGACTCGCCGCCGGACACGATCGTCCGGAGGACCATCGTGTTGAGGAAGAACCCGATCAGTCCTTCCAGCTCCGGCCGCGCCCGCTGCGCCACGGGCACGCCCACCGCGACGTCGCGCTGGCCGGATCCGCGCGACAGGAGCGCCTGCCACGCGGCGAGCAGCACCATGAACAGCGTGACGCCTTCCGCGCGCGCCCACTGCTGCACGCGATGCGTGAGCGGCGCCGGCCATTGCCGGAACACGACGCCGCTGCGCCCGCTCTGCATCGCGCCGCGCGGACGATCGGCCGGCAGCGCCAGCGGCGCCACGTCCGCCAGTTGCGTGCGCCAGTACGCCAGCTCCGCGGTCATGCGATCGCCCGTGAGCGCGCGGCGCTGCCAGACGGCGTAGTCGGCATACTGCACCGCGAGCGGCGGCACGCGCGGCGGCTCGCCCGTCTGCGCCGCTTCGTAGAGCGCCGCGAGGTCGCGCAGGAGGATGCCGATCGACCAGCCGTCCGTCGCGATGTGGTGCAGCGTGACGCTGAGGACGTGCAGGTCCGGCGTCAGGCGCAGCACGGCCGCCCGCCACAGCGGACCGCGGCGGAGATCGAACGGCGCGCCTTCGACCTGCCGCTGCACGCGCGCCTGCACCCACGACTGCGCGGACGCGGCCACGCCGCTCGCGTCGATCCAGGGCAGCGACACCTTCGCCGCGGGCGGTGTGATCCGCTGCACGGGCTCGCCGTCGATGATGTCGATGGTGGTGCGAAGGACTTCGTGGCGGGCGGCGAGCGCGGCGATGGCGGCGCGCAGGGCCCGCGCGTCGAGCGTGCCCGTCACCTGGATGGCCAGCGGGACGTGATAGGCCCGCGTCCCGGTCACCTGATCGATGATCCACAGGCGCTCCTGGCCGAACGACAGCGGCAGCGGACCATCGCGCGCGACCGGCTCCAGCGCGGGTTGATCCAGATCGTCCGCGGCGCGCTTCGACAGCTCCTGCGCCAGCGCCGCGGGCGTCGACTGTTCGAGCAGCGTATCCAGCGCGATCTCGCGCCCCAGCGCGTCGCGCAGCCGCACGAGCACCTGCACCGCGTTCAGCGAGTGCCCGCCGAGATCCAGGAAGCGATCGTGGAGACCGACGCGATCGAGGCCGAGCACGTCCGCCCAGATGCCGGTGATGATCTCCTCGACCGGCGTCGGCGCGCGGCCGTCCCGCATCGACTCCGGCGCCTGCGCGGGCGCCGGGAGTCGTCTGCGATCGATCTTCCCATTCGGTGTCAGCGGCAGGACGTCGAGCACGGCGATCGCGGACGGCACCATGTACTCCGGCAACGCTTCGCGCAGATGCTCCCGTAGCGTTGCGGCCAGATCGCTTGACTGCTCTTCCGGCGCCGGCACGACGTACGCCGCGAGGCGGCGATCGCCGGGTACGTCCTCGCGCACGATTACCGCGGCCTCGCGCACGGCGGCGTGGCGCCGCAGCGCCGACTCGATCTCGCCCAGCTCGATCCGATAGCCGCGCAGCTTCACCTGCGCGTCGGTCCGCCCGGCGAATTCGATCACACCGTCCGGGCGCTGGCGCGCGAGATCGCCGCTGCGATACAGCCGGCTGCCCGGCGGCCCGAATGGATTGGGGATGAAGCGCTCCGCGGTGAGATCGGGACGCCGCCAATAGCCGCGTCCCAACTGCACGCCGCCGATGTGCAGCTCGCCCAGGCCGCCGACAGGCGACGGCTGCAGGGCGGCGTCGAGGACGTACAACTGCGTGTTCGCGACGGGGCGTCCGAGCGGCACAGTATCACTCCCTGGGCCGCGGGCGGGGCCATTCCCCGGGCCGCCGGCGGGATCATTCCCTGGGCTGCCGGCCGGATCGACGGACGCGGGCGTGCAGGCGTAGCGCGTCACGTCGATGGTCGTTTCGGTCGGCCCGCACACCACTTCGATCTCGCCCGTCCACACGTCGAAGCACCGGCGGATCAGCGACCACGGCACGGCCTGCCCGCCGCAGATCAGCAGACGCAGCCCGCCGCATGAGCCGAGGCCGCCCGCCGAGACGAAGACGTCGAGCGCCGGCGGCACGAACTCGCAGACGGTCACGCCCGCGCGCGCGATCAGCGACGCGAGCGCGTCCGGATCCTGCTCCTCGCCCGGCGCCGCCATCACCACGGTGGCGCCAGCGCCGAACGGCCAGAACAGCTCCTCCACCGAGACGTCGAAGCTGCACGAGGTCTTGTGGAGCAGGCGATCGGCGGACGACAGTTCCCACGTGCGCTGCGCCCAGCGCAGCCGGTTGAGCACCGCGCGATGGCCGATCATCGCGCCCTTCGGCTGCCCGGTCGATCCCGAGGTGTAGATCAGATACGCGATCCGATCGGGATCGATCGCCACATCGAGGGAATCGGTGCTCTCCGCGCGCCACGCGGCGTCGGGCTCGTCCAGCACGTCGATGGCGTACGGCCCCGCGGGAATCGCGCCCGCGCACGCACGCTCCGTCAAGACGATATCGACCTGGGCATCGGCGAGTTGAAACGCGAGACGCGCGCTGGGATACGCGGGATCCAGCGGCACATACGCCGCGCCCGCCTTCAACGCCCCGAGCGCCGCCGCGGCGAAGAGGGGCGACCGCGTCAGCCAGATGCCGACGCGCGCTTCCGGCCCCACGAGGATGCGCCGCAGCCGCCGCGCGATCCGATTCGCGTGCGCGTGCAGCTCCGCATACGTCCAGCGCTCTTCGTCCGTCCACACCGCCACCGCGGACGGCGTCCGCGCGGCCTGCGCCTCCAGCCACGACATGAGCGTCGCGGTGTTGGCGTCCGGCGACAAGACCTGCGTGGCATTCCACGCGGTGATGATCTGCTCGCGCTCACCGGCGGTCACGAGCGCCAGCGTCTCGATCCGCGCGTGCGGCCGCGCCGCGGCATCGGCGATGACGATGGACAGGAAATGCGCGAGCCGCCGCGCGGTGGATGCGGTGCAGGTACGGCGATCGAAGAGCAGCGCGAGCCGCCAGGCAGCATTGATCTCGCAGGGGCCGATCTCGCAGGCGGCGAGCGTTAGTCGCGCGCCCACCGTGTCGAGATAGGGGATCTCCAGCCGTGTCCGCAGCGCACCGCGCGTCCAGCCATCCGTCAGGAGGACGTGCGCGAAGCCGAGATCGTAGAGGTGATCCGGCGGAACGCCGTCGCGCGTCCAGTCGTAATGTTCCTGCCATTCCACGGCGCCGCGCCACGATCGGTCCAGCGCACGGACGAGCGCGCCAATCTCCCGGTCGTCCCGGAGGTCGCCGCCCATCGGCACCGTGCGATCGAGCGGTCCGATGACGTCCAACAGCTCCGGATAGCGACGCGCGCCGACGCTGACGCCGACGACGGGCGCCGCGCGCAGGAGGCGCCAGAACACCATCTGCCAGCACGCCAGCAGGAAGACCGGCAGCGAGCTCGCCTGCGCCGCCGCCGCGCTGGCCGCCGCGGCGCAGATTGCCTCCGCGTCATCCAGGAAGACGATGCCTGGTTCGCCATCGCCGATCGGTCGCGCCATCGATGTCGACGCGCGCGCGCCCCAGTCGCCGAGATCGGCCGGCAGCGGCCGTTCGCGCTGCTGCCAGCGTCGATGCAGATCCCAGAACAGCCGGCCGCGCTCCGCGCCTTCGTCCTGCGCGAGCGACGCCTGCCACGCAACGACGTCGGCGAACGGCAACGGATCCGCCAGCGCCGGCTCGCCCGCGTACGCACTCGTCAGTTCGTCGCACAACACAGCCAGCGTCGGACCGTCTCCGCACGATCCCGGCAGCGTCAGCAGCAGCTCATGTCGATCGGACGCCAGACACAGGAGCTGCGCATGCACGCCCTCCGGACGCCGCGCGTCCGTGAGCGTCCGACGCGCCTGACGCTGCACACGCCGGCGCAGCCGGACCTGCGCGCGTTCGCCAATCGACGCCGCGTCGCACACGCACCAGTCGATCGGCCCGCGCTCGTCCACATCTTCCGCGCGATCGATCCAGCCGCTCCGCGGCAATGCCCCGGACGCGATGCCCGCGCCAGCGTCTTCCGCGTCCGCCATATCCCGCGCCTGCAGGATCGGATGACGCGCGATGACGCGTCGCAGGGCCGCGTGCAGCGTCCGCGTCAACAGCGGTCCATCGCACGTCAGCGCCGCCTGCACGCACAGGTGGCGTCCGGCATCACGCAGGGACCGCGCGCGCTCGATGGCCGACGGCAGGCTGCCATCGAGGGACAGCACGCTCGCGGACAGAGAGGCCGCGGGCGTCGACGGGTCGAGCGTGTCGTCGCGGACGACGTCAAAAGAGCTCATGATGCGAAGAAATGGCGGGAACGTCGGATGCGTCAGACGCCGGCGAGCTGCTCTCCGGCTCCGGCGCGCGAGCGCCGCAATGTCTGGAGCGACTGCTGCCGCGCGTGCTGAACGAGACGCGTCTGGTCGGCGTCGACGCGCGGCGCGCCCGCGTCCAGGCGATCCAGCAGCGCGCCGAGCGTGTCGTCCGGCCACGCGGTCAACTGCGAGAGGATCGCGTCGAAGCCGTCGCGGATGAACGCGGCCAGCGCGGAGCCGATGCTCGCCGTTTCGAAGATGACATGGACGGCCAGCGCCGCGCCGGCGTCGGCGACTTCGATCGTCAGCGGAAAATTCGTCGGGACGACCGACTCGGCGTGCTGGAGGCGCAGCGTGCGCCCCGCGGGGCCCAGGCCGCCATCGCCCTGCCACGCGTCCTCGACCGGATAGTTCTCATAGACGAACAGCGTGTCGAACAGCCGCGCGCCGGCCGGGATCGCGGTCCAATTCTGGATGCGTGCCACGGAGACGTATTCGTATTCGCGCGCGTCCAACTGCCGCCGCTGGAGGTCGGCAAACCAGGCCAGCGCCGGCGTGTCCCGCTGCACGGTCAGCCGCAGCGGCAGCGTGTTGACGAACAGGCCGGGAATCAGCTCGACGCCGGGCAGTTCGGCGGGACGACCGGACACCACGGCGCCGAAGATGACGTCGGCGCGCCCGAGGCAGTGCGACAACAGCACGCCCCACGCCCCCGCGAGCCACGTATTCAGCGTGACGTGCTGCTCGCGTCCGAGACGCCGCAGCGCCTCGACGATCGGCGCGGCGATCATCGTGCGCAGCGTCCGCTGCGGCGGCGACGCGTCGCCCATCGAGGCGGCCGCGGCAGCCGGCGCGGCGGCGCCCGATGCGGGAGGGGCGACCGCCAGCAGGCCGGGTGTGCGGACGCCGTCCAGCGCACCACGCCAATACGTCTCGGCGCGCGCGAGGTCCTGCCGCTGCAGCCAGGCGATGTACTCCGCGTAGCGCGCGGGCGGCGGCGTCAGCGCGGGCGCCTCTCCGCTCAGTCGCGCGGCATATGTCGTCATCACGTCGCGCACGACGATCGGCATGCTCCAGCCGTCGAGGACGATGTGGTGGGAGTTCCAGAGGAAGGCCCACCGCTCGTCTTCGAGCTGAAAGAGCGACACGCGCATCAGCGGCGGACGTTCCAGCGCGAAGCCAAGCCGGCGATCGGCATCCGTGAACGCCGCGAGCTGGCGATCCTGCTCGGCGGGCGGCAGCGTCCGCCAGTCCTCCACGATCCACGGCAGCGCGGCCTGCTCCGCGACGATCTGCAGCGGGCGATCGCGCCGCGCCCACGAAAACCCCGTGCGCAGCACGTCGTAGCGCGCGACCACTGCTTCCCAGGCCTCGCGGAACGCCGCGGGCTCGATCGGCCCGGCCAGCCGCACGCAGAACTGCTGGCTGTAGAGCGTGCGGTCCGCGTCGTGAAGCCAGTGGAACAGCAGCCCCTCCTGCGTCGGCGAGAGCGGATAGATGCCGGCGATGGGACCATGCGCCGCGGCGATCTCGTCCACCTCGCGCTGCGTCAGCGCCGCGAGCGGGAAATCGGCCGGCGTCTGCAGCGACGCGCGCATGGTCGCGGGCAGCGCGGCAAGCGCGCGGATCGCGTCGAGCACGCGCCCGGCCAGCCGTTTGACCGTCGCGAGGCGATGCACGTTCACGCTGTACGTCCAGTGCATCTGGAGCCGATCGCCGGCGACGCTCGCGCTGATCTCCAGCAGGTACTCGCGCGCCTGCGCGGCCGCGCGCAGCGGTCCGCGCGTCGCGCGCGACGGCCGCAGGATGCCGGAATCCGCGATGCCCTGCCCGATGTGTCCCCAATAATTGAAGACGATCTCCGGCATCGGCGCCCCGCGCAGCGGCTCCACAGCGGCTCCCGATCGCAGATACCGGAGCGCGCCGTATCCCTCGCCCGATCCCGGAATCCGCCGCAGCACGCCACGCGCGGCACGCAGCGCCATCACCGGATCGTCCAGTGACGGCAGGTCCAGGTGTACCGGATACAGCGACGTGAACCACCCCACCGTGCGCGACACATCGTCTTGCGCCTCGTGCGTGTCTCGCACCTCCCGCGATTCGAACGGCCCGCGGCCGTGGCCTTCGAGGTCGATGCGCCATGCACCCTCGCCGGTCGTCTGCGCGAGCGCGTGCGCCACCGCGGCGAGCAGCACGTCCTGCACGTGGACGCCGAGCGCCGCCGGCGCCCGCTGCGTCAGGAGCTTCGTGTCGTCCTCATTCAATGCGCAGTGCCAGGTGCGCGAGGAGCGGACGTCGTTCGCGCTGGCGTCATCCGACAGGACGTTATCGGACCGGGCGTCATCGGGCGCGGACGACGACACATCGCGCGGCAGGCGTGCGCCGGGCCGGCTCATCTCCGTCCAGAGCGCGAGCTGCGCGTCGAAGCCGCCGCGCTCGACGAACGCGGTGAAGCGTTCGGACCAGGACTTGAACGACAGCGTCTTCTCGGGCAGGCGGCGTTGATCGACGGCGGGCACGAGCAGGCGCGGCTGTGCGTGCGCCTGCGCGCAGAGCTCGTGGAGATCGTCGAGCAGGATCCGCCACGACACGCCATCGATGACCAGGTGATGAACGACGAGCAGCAGGCGCGCGGCGGCGGGGGCGTCCGCGGGCTGCATCACCACCGCGCGCGCCAGCGGACCGCACACCGGGTCGAGGCTCGCGTTCACCGTGTGCGCGACGCGGTCCCAGATCGCGTCGCGATCCGGCGGAGGGACGCTGCTCACATCGATCGAGACGAGCGGCGTGCGCTCGTGCATCTCCGCGTGATACTGCAGCCACTCCGCGCCCGAATAGCGGTAGCGCAGGCGCAGGGCGTCGTGATGGCCCTGCAGATCGAGCCAGATCGCGGCGAGCTGTTCGGCGGCGATCGGCTGGATGAGATCAAGCGCGATGGCGTGATTGTAGTGAGGCTCGTCCCGCATCCCCCGTTCGAAGAACCAGTGCTGGATCGGCAGCAGCGGGACCGAGCCGGTCACGGGAGACTGATCGTGGCCGGCGTCCGTACGTCGATCGGCCATCGCCGCCAGCTCCGCGATCGTCTGGTGCTCGAACACGAGCCGTGGCGCGAGCCGTACGCCGGCGCGGGCCGCGCGCGCGACGATCTGCAGGCTCAGGATGGAATCGCCGCCCAGCGCAAAGAAATTGTCGTGAACGCCCACGCGATCGTGGCGGAGGATCTCGGCCCAGATCGTCGCGAGCGTCGCCTCGGTGGGCGTCCGCGGCGCGACGTACGACTCCGTCAAGGCGGGCCGCTGGCTGCCCACGGCCGGGAGCCGCGCGTGATCCATCTTTCCATGCCGCGTCAGCGGCAGGTCATCATCCAGCAAGACGACGGCCGCCGGCACCATGTAGTCCGGCAGGATCGAGCGCAACGCCTGTTGCACGCGATCGGTCGTCAGCGTCCGATCCGGATCCGGCACGAGATACGCCGCCAGCCGGCGCTCGCCCGGCACGTCTTCGCGTAGCAGCACCGCGGCCTCGCGCACGCCCGGCAGCCGGCGACACGCGGCTTCGACCTCGCCCAGCTCGATGCGATAGCCGCGCAGCTTGACCTGTCGATCGCGGCGGCCGACGTACTCCAGGCTGCCGTCCGCGCGCGGGCGGACGAGATCGCCGGTCCGATACCAGCGCGCGCCGGGCACGGCAGACGCCATCGCCGGCACGAACCGCTCCGCCGTCAGGTCGGGCCGGCCGTCGTAGCCGCGCGCCAGTTGCGGTCCGCCCACCAGCAGCTCGCCCGTCACGCCGACGGCCGCCTCGCAGCCGTACGCATCGACCACGCAGCACTCGACGCGTGGCAGAGCGCAGCCGATGGGCACCGGCCCCGGCTCCAGCGCGCCCGCGGCCGCCTCGTACGTCAGGCATCCGACAGTTGCTTCTGTGGGACCGTATTCATTCACGATGCGCGTCTCGGGCGCGTGGTGCCGCCAGGACGCGAGCTGTTCGGCGGTCAGCGCTTCGCCGCCGATGACCAGCGTGCCGGTCAGCGCGGACAATCGCTCCGGCGGCGTTTCGCCGGCAATCAGCGCGAGATGCGCCGGCGTGGCTTTGATGAACGCGAAGCGATCCGGAGACGAAGTGAGCGCGCGGATCGTGGAAAGCGGATCGCCCTCCGGCACGATGGCGACGAGCGCGCCCGCGCACAACGGCGCGAGGAGGCTGGTCAGCGTCGCGTCGAAGCCGATGGACGAATGCAGCGGCACGCCGGTCGCAGCGCCGGCGGCATCGGCCAGGTACGCGTCGCGGCACCATCGCACGTAGCTCGCGAGCGCACGGTGAGCGATCATCACCCCCTTTGGCTCCCCCGTGGACCCGGACGTGAACATCACGTACGCCAGATGGTCGAGCGCGGTCGGAACCGCGTCCAGCGGATCTGCGTCGAGCGAATCCGCACCGGCCCACACGGCGTCGAGGCTGTCGCGATCGAGGCACACGAGCCGATGCGGCGAGCCAGCGGGCCACGCGTCCGCGAGGCGGCCCTGCGTCAGCACGATCCGTGCGTCCGCGCGATCGGCGAGCTCTCGCAGACGTGTGGCTGGCTGTTCGGGCGGGAGCGGCACGAAGGCGGCGCCCGCTTCGAGGACGCCGATCGCGGACGCGACGAGGTCGATCGAGCGATCGAGCATCAACCCGACGCGCGTGTCCGGACCGGCGCCGGCCGCGCGCAGGAACCGCGCGATCTGTGCCGTACGCTCACCCAGTTCCGCGTAGGTCACGCGGCGATGACCGCTGATGACGGCGACGCGAGCCGGCGTCGCGCGGACGTGTGCCGCGAACAGCGCGGGGACGCTGACGTCGCCTGTGTCGCGTTCATCTTCGGCCGACGCGCGTGCGAACGCGGTGCGGGCGGCGTCCGTGCTGGCGCGTTCGGCCTCTCCGCGGACGTCAAATGCCGCGATCGGAGGCAACGTGTCCGCCGCGGCCTGCCGCAGCACGCCGATGTAGGCGGCCGCGATCTGCGCGACCTGCGCGGCGTCATGGACGAGCGGATCGTAGTCCCAGTGCGCCTGCCACCGGTCGTCCGCGCGCACGATGGACAGCTTCAGTTCGAACCGATCCAGGCATGACGCGACGCGGATGATCGTGAAGCGGAGACCGTCGGATGACACGACTGGCGGCTCGTCCAGCAGGTCGAACAGCAGCGGACACCAGCTCATGTCCTCCAGGCGCGCGTGCGGCTCGCGCAGGTTCCACGCGAGGAACTCGTGCCGGCGCCGATGGTCCTGCCAGCTCGCGCCGACGCGCTCGACGCACTCCGCGAACGACCACTGCGGATCGACGGAGACGCACACCGGCAGGGTCTTCGTCAGCGGACCGAGCACCGCGGTGAGCTCGTCCAGATTGCGGCCGTGCGAAGCGATGCCGAGGCACAGATCGCGCTGCCCGGTCAGGCGCCACGCCAGCACGTGCCAGCAGGCCAGCAGCACATCCTCGATGGATCGATCGCGCGCCGCCGCCCAGCGCGCGAGGCCGTCCGCAATCTCCGGCGGCAAAGGCGACGCGATCGTCCGCGGCGACAGCGTCTGTTCACGCTGCGCCTCTTCATAGGACGCGCGGCGGCGCAGCGGGAGCCGGCAGTTCGCGATGGTCTCTGGCGGAATCTCCCACCAGAACTGGCGCGAGGCCGCGGTGCTGTCCGCGTCGAGGATCTGATGCTGCCACTCCGACAGCTCGACGTGCTGCCACGCCGGCTCGGACACGTCCGTCTCGTCATCCGCTTCATCGGCCGGCGGTCCGGCGTCGAGCAGGCAAACGAGCTGCCGGACGAAGATACCGACGCTCGCGGCGTCGGCCGTGATGGCGGGCCATGTCAGGAGCAGCGTCGCCTCGCGCGATGAATGCGTCAGCAGGCGCGCCATCCACACCGGTCCGCGTTCGACATCGATGGCCACGTCCGCAAGTGCGCGCCAGCGCGCGTCGACGATCGCCGCATGGACGGCCGGGTCGATGCCCCGCAGATCCTCGTGCACGATCGCGCCCGGCGTCGGATCCGCCGCGACCTGCACCGGCTCGCTCATCCCGGCGACGCGCCGATACGTCGTCCCCAGGATCTCGTGCCGCACGCCCATCGTTCTCAAGGCCCCATCCAGCCGCGCAGCATCCAGCCGCGCCGGATCCACGGATCCCGCGATCGACACGCGTGCGCGCACGCGATGCGGGCCGATGCTGGCGCCGTGCTGCCGCCAGAGACGCTGCTGCGCCGGCGACAGCCGATAGCCTTCCACGATGGGCTGCGACATTGGGGGAACGAGGCCCGAAAAGACGAGGCCTCGAAGAACCAGAACAGAGAAAACAAGGACGGAAAGGACGAGACGCGCGGGACGGACGGATGGCGGGAGAGGCTGATGTTCTCAGGCTGCCGGCGTCAGGCCGGCGCGGCGGCAGACTCCTGCAGCGGCTGCAGTCGTCCCGTACCTGCCAGGGTCGACAGATCGATCTCCGCGCTGCAGCGGACCTTGACGTAGTCGAGCGTCAGATCGCCGGCAATCGCGACGCGGCCCGCGGACGTGTCGAAATCCGCCTGGGTCAGATCGGTGGCGGCCGGATCGAGCCTGACGCCCAGCTCGGTTCCGCCGCGCGTCTCCGTGAATTTCACGAGGACGTAGCCGCGATCGAGACATTCCTTGAACGCCTTCAGCGACGGCGCGGGCCGCAGACTGACGATGACCGGGTGGCTGCCGTTCGACAGCTTCTGCACGAGTTCGCTCATGTCCTCCCCCACAGCGCAGCGGGCTGCGCAGTCGATATGACGTGGCTCTCGATCCGTCCCTGCTCCATGCGGACGAGTCGATCGCCGACGCCGAAATAGCGGTCGTCGTGCGTAATCACGACGATCGCCTTCCCGCGAGCCTTCAGCTCCGGGAGCACGTTGAGATAGAACTCCTGGCGCCAGACGGGGTCCTGTTCCGCGGCCCATTCGTCGAACACGCAGATCGGCCGGTCGTCGATCATCGCCACGAGCAGGGCCATCCGCTTGCGCTGACCGGTCGACAGATCGAGCGTCGAAAAGGCGCCGTTCTCGACATGGAGCGAGCGATCGAGCTGGAGCCGGCGGAGCCAGATGCGGAGCCGATCCGCGAGGAAGCGCGTGTCAACGCCGAGCAGTTGCCGGAACAGATGGAACTTCGCGAAGACGCAGGTCACGAGCTGACGGTAGTGATCCCGGTTGCGCGCGGTGATCGGCTCGCCGTCCACGCTCAGCGTGCCGCCCGTCGGTTCGTACAATCCCGCGATGATCTTCGCCAGCGTCGTCTTGCCGCTGCCGTTCCCGCCGGCGATGAACAGGATCTCGCCGGCCTGGATCGAAAGGTCGATCGGACCGATGGAGAATCCTTCGGGACCGGGATAGGCATAGCGGATGCCGGACAGTTCGATCTGCGCCGCGCGCACGATCGGCCGCGCGTCGGCCGCGCCGCCGTGATCCTCCGCCGGCAGCGACGCCAGCACGCGCTCGTAGCTCCGCAGCGCCACGTTGGCGCGGGCCATCATCGGAAACGCGTTCATCACCCCGTCCAGCGGACCGAACAGATAGAACAGCGTCAGCACGGCGCCGGTCGCGATGCCGCGGTCGTAGCCGAAGTACGCACCGCCGAAGATGATCGGCGCCGCGGTCAACGCGAATACCGCCTGCCGGTAGCCGTTCGCGAGGTTGTAGAGCGACTGGCCCTCGATGTTGAAGCGCGCGATGGCGTGGAGAACGGTCCGCAGCGCGTCCGCCAGGAACGCCGTGCGGCGCGGGCGATGCAGCTTGAGCTCGGTGATGCCGTCCGTGAGCGCGCGATAGTGGCCCATCAACTCGTCCCGCTCGCGGCGAGATTCCATCATCCGCGCGTACGCCTTCTTCGCAATCAGCATGTACGGCACGAGGGCAAATACGAAGCCGGCGAGGACGATCAGGAAGATGCTCCGGGAGAAGACGGCGAGATAGGTGAAGCAGCCCACGACGATCACGACGTTCGTGACCAGGCCCGGCAGCTCCACGATCGAGCGCGAGATGACGTTCAGATCGTCGTTGAGCGTCGCCATCAGGCGGTCGCCGCCCAGCTCCTCGACGCGCCGGAGCGGCGCCTGCACGACGACGCGGCACAGATCGAAGGCCATGTCGGTCTGTTCGAGATTCGTGAAGCGCAGTGACACCGTCGCGGAGACATAGCGAATGGCGGCGGCCGCGATGGCCAGCGCCGCAAACCCAAACATGTCCGCAAGCCGCGGCGCAGGCGCGGCCAGGGCCCGGGCGGTCAGCGTCAGGAGCGCGGTGGACGCAAGACCGCTCGCGACGCCGAGCACCGCCGTCCAGATCAGCGTCGACCGGCCGCGTTCGGCCGCATGGCTCAACAGATTCATCGAAGTCGTTCCGCCCTGACGTGGACCGCTGTGACGTGGACCGCCGTGATCCGACGTGGCTATGAGGCTTCGAGGCTGTCGCAATCCACGAGCGCGCGGAAGCAGCCCGTGACGGTCCTGAGCAGGATCTCGGCGCGTTCGGACGGCTTGCGGTAGGCCTGGAACACGCCGCTGAAATCTTCGAGCGGTCCCGCCGTGACGCGTACCACGTCGCCCGCTTTGAACGACGTCTCGACGCGCACCAGCCCATCGTCGCCCACGCGTTCCCGGATCGAATCGATGATCTGTGGATCGATGGGTTGCGGCCCTTCGACCGTCCCCAGCATGCGGTGGACGCCGCGCGTGTAGGTAATCTTGTGCAGCATCGCGGTGACATCGCACTTGACGAACAGATAACTGGGAAAGAACGGCGCGACGCGCGAACGGCGCGAGCGGCGCCGCCCCAGCTCACGCGTCATGGGCAGGAACGTCTCGATGCCGAGCGTCCGCAGATTCGATTCCGCCCGCTCTTCCTGTCGCGGCTTCGTGTGAGCCACAAACCATAACTCCGATCCGTCGACGGCGGTAATACCCTCATCTGCAACATCCAGATTCTCGTACCGCAGCACCGGCAGAATAGAAGACACGTGGGATGACCTTTCGAAGAGGGAGAGAGCGCTGAATGTCGGCGCGCAGGCTGCCGCCCAGAACGTCGCGAGTCTGCTTCGCCGGGAACGACCGATCTGCCTGCCGGACGGGACGATCGCAGGATAGTGGCTGGGATCACCGAGCGCCAACCAGGATTCTGCGGAAAGTTTGATGGAAAAACTCGTTGTACGCGGCTGGTCGGTCATCCATCTCTACCAGTCGCGTCAACGTTCCCGCTTCGAGTGTTGTGATGCAATCGCGAATGCTACCGGCCGGCGATGCCGGCGGCGAGCTGCGACACGGACGCCTCGGGCGTCCGCGCGAGTGCGGCAAAGATCGCCGCGAAGTCGTCCAGGAATCCGGCGATGGCCGACGGCGCGCAGCGCGTGCTGGAATACCGGCACCGCAGCGTCAGCGCGCTCCTGCTCTCGACGGTCCAGATGCCGAGCGACGGCCAGTTGCCCGTCATCACCCATCCGTGCGGCACGGGACGGATGATCACGCCGTCCGCCAGCGTCACCACCTCGGACGTGTCCTCCGTGAAGAAGTCGTACGACACGAAATGCTCGTCGAACGCGTCGGGCGGCGCGATGTGCTGATCGCGCAGGATGTTCCCCAGCACCTGCACCGGCGCCTCCTCGTGCTCGTACATGTCATACACGCGATCGCGCACGCGCGCGATCAGCGCGGTGGCCGTCTCGTCCGGCGTCAGCGAGATGCCGAACACGCGGCCGTGCGCGAACCAGCCGACCAGGCCTTCGACCTCCGAGCTGCGCCGGTTCGAGCAATAGCCCCACCAGGCGAGCACGGTGCGACGCGTGTACGCGTGGAACACGATGGCCATCGCCGTCAGCCCGATCATGTACGTCGTCGCCCGCGTCCGCTTCGCCAGCGCGCGGATGCTCGACACGATCCCCTCGTCCAACGTGACGCTCTGATGCCCCGCGTCCTGCGGTGACAACGGCGTCACGCGCGGGTCGGCTGTCTGTAGGTGGGCGGCCCGCAGGTCGGCCGGTTTGATCTGCGCGTTTCCGTACGTCGCCCATTGCTCTTTCCAGTACGCGGCGAGCGCAGCGGGGATCTCGCGGAACTGCCGTCGCTGCTGCCGCGCGAAGTCGGCGTACTGCATCGCCGGCCCCGGCAGCTCCAGCGATCGGCCGGTCACGCGGCGATTGTAGAGCGCCTGGAGCTCGTAGCGGATCACGCCCATCGACCAGGAGTCCGCCACGAGGTGATGGAGCGAGACGAGCAGGACGTGCTGGTCCGGACCGGTCCTGAACAGCGTCGCCTGCATCAACGGCGGCGCCGCGTAGTCGAACGGACGCTCCGCCTCCTGGAGCATGCGCGCCCGCACCTCGGCGCCAGCATCCTCACGCTCCGCGCCCGGCAGGGTCTCGACGGCGAGACGCACGCGCGCGGAGGACCAGACGCGCTGCGTGAACACGCCCGCATCCGCGATGCCGCGCCGCAGGCCGGCGGTCAAGGCGGCTTCCTGGGCCGCGGACAGCCGGCGCGGATCGAGAAAGGACGTGCGCAGCACCTCGTGACGCCGCACGGTCTCGTTCAGCGCGTCCTCGACGGCGTCGATCTGCAGCGCGCCCTCCAATTGGATCGCCATCCGCAGCGGCACCGCCGGCTGATGCCGCGCGCGCAGGTGCGCCAGCCACTCCAGAACGAGGTACGACGCCTGATTGAACGACAGCGGCCGCTCGTCTGGCTGGTTCATCGCGGGTGATGGTGATGGCGCCGGCGCCGTGCGTGCGTCGATCGCCGGAGGTGTCGGGGCGACGCGTGACGCGCGGCTCATGACTTCACGAGCCGCTGCGCCAGCTCGCCCACCGTCGGCGCGTCGAAGAGCGCGCGCAGCGTCAACTCGACGCCGAACGCGCTGCGAAGGCGGTTCAGCAGCCGCATCGCGAGAATGGAGTGGCCGCCGAGATCGAAGAAGTCGTCTCCGGTGCCGACGCGATCGACGCCCAGGATCTCCGCGAACATCGCGCACAACTGCTCTTCCTCGCGGGTCTTCGGCGCCTCCGCTACGGACGGCGTCAGGTCCGGCGCGGGCAGCGCGCGCCGATCGAGCTTGCCGTGCGGCGTCAGCGGCAGGCGGTCCAGCGGCACGATGGCCGCCGGCACGAGGTAATCGGGGACCGTCTGGCGCAGCAGCTCACGGATGCTCCGTGGATCGATGCGAGCCCCGGCCTCGGGCACGACGTAGCCGATGAGGCACGTCTCTCCGCGCGCGTCGGACTGCGCGATCACGGCGGCGTCCGCGACGCCGTGCGATCGCACCAGCGCCGCCTGCAGTTCGCCCGGCTCCACGCGGCATCCGCGGATCTTGACCTGATCGTCCGTCCGGCCAAGAAAATCGACGCGTCCATCGACGCGCCGCCGCGCGACATCGCCCATGCGATACATCCGCGTGCCCGGCGCGCCGTACGGATCCGGGAGGAAGCGCTCCGCCGTCAGCGCGGGCTGACGCAGATAACCGCGCGCGACGCCGGCGCCCGCAACGTACAGCTCGCCGGGCACGCCGATCGGCACGGGCGCCATCCGCTTGTCGAGGATGTACACCCGCGTGTTCCACACCGCATCGCCGATCGTGTTGTCCCCGTCGCGGCAGACGCCGCACAGGCTGTCGCCGGCCGCTTCCGACGCGCCGTACAGATTCAGCAGATCCGCGTCCGGCCACGCCTCGGCGAAAGCCGCGGACGTCGGCGCCGGCAGCGCCTCTCCGCTCGACACCCACACGCGGCACTGCCCCAGATCGGCGCGCGGCCCATCTTCGACGAGCGCGCGCAGCAGCGCCGGCACCACCGTGACGAGACCCACGCCCTCGCGTGCGATCAGTGCGCCCAGGGCCGACGCGCTTTTTGCGGCGTCGGCGTCGGCGAGGACGACACGTCCGCCGTGCAGCAGCGGTCCGAGCAGCTCGCTCGATCCATCGATGAAGCTGAACGGACTCTTGCCGAGCACGGGACCGGCCTGCCGGTAGTCGTAGCGGCTGGCGAACCACGCGAGGCGATTCATGTAGCCGCCCTGCGTCCCGACCACGCCTTTCGGCGTCCCGGTGGATCCGGAGGTGTAGAGGATGTACGCCGCCTGCTGCGGGTCCGGCGCGCGCGACGCAATCGCCGGCTCGCCGGTGCCGCTCGCCGCCAGCGCCCGCTTCGTCATCGCCGCGTCCAGGACCAGCCGTCCGTTGCCGTCGTGCAGCCGATCGAGCATCGCGGACGCCGTGAGCACCCATCGCGGTCTGGCGTCGGCGAGCATGAAGGCGAGGCGAGGCGCGGGCGCCTCGGTATCGAGCGGCAGATACGCGGCGCCGGTCTTGAGCGTCCCCAGCAGCGCAATCACCAGATCGATCGACCGCGGCACCGCGATGGCGACGACATCCTCGGGACTGGTTCCGCGCGCGAGGAGCAGGTGCGCCAGGCGGTTCGCCTGTGCGTTCAGCGCGCGATAGGTCAACGACTGATCGCCGGACGTCACCGCCACCGCGTCCGGCATCGCCTCGACGGTCGCCGCGAACTGCGCGGCCAGCGTGACGTCCGGCCGCGGATGCGACGTCGCGTTCCACGCCTCCAGGATCTGATGGCGCTCCACGGCGTCGAGCGTGGTGATCTGTTCGATCGGCGCGTCCGGATCGGCCGCCATGCCTTCGAGGATGCGCACGTAGTGCCGCGCCATCTGATCGATGCGCCACCCGTCGAAGAGATCGCGGCTGTAGTCCCAGGCAATCTCGAGCTCGCCCTGGCGTTCGCCGACGTACACCTCCAGGTCCACGCCCGCGCCCGCCTCGAAGAGATGCACGGGTTCCACGTTGACGCCGCCGAGCTGCGCCGCGACGAGCGGCACGTTCTGCACGGCGAACAGGATCTGGAACAGCGGCAGCCGATCGGGGCTGCGGTGCGGCGCCACCACTTCGACGACGCGCTCGAATGGCACGTTCTGATGCGTGAACGCATCGAGGGCCGTGCGGCGGACGTCGGTCAGCAGCTCCCGCGTCCGCATCGACGGCTGCACGCGGACGCGGAGGACGATCAGGTTCACGAACAACCCGATCAGCCCTTCGAGCCGCTGGTCCCGTCGATCGGAGATCGGCGTGCCGACCGAGACATCGTCCTGACCGGCGTAGCGCGCGAGCAGGACGCCGAACCCCGCCAGCAGCGTCATGTACAACGTCGTCCGATGCTCGCGGCTCAAACGCTTGAGCGCCGCGAGGCACGGCGCGGACACCGTCGACACGCAGACGCCGGCGCCGTATGTCGGGACGGCTGGCCGCGGGCGATCGGCAGGCAGTTCCAGGCGCTCGGGCAGTCCTTCGAGCTGCGCCTTCCAATACGCGAGCCCCTCCTGCAACCGCGTGCCTTCGAACCACTGACGCTGCCAGACGGCGAAATCCGCGTATTGAAACGGCAGCGGCGCGAGCGGGTCCGGCTGACCACTGCAGAAGGCGTCGTAGAGCACGGCGACTTCGCGATTCATGATGCCGCGCGACCAGCCGTCGTAGGCGATGTGATGGATCGAGCGCAGGAAGATGTACTCCTCCGGCGCGACGCGGACCAGCGTCACGCGGATCAAGGGACCGCGCGCCAGATCGAACGCATGCGCGCGCTCACCGCGCAGCAGCCGGCGCACGCGCAAGGCCTGTCGTGCTTCACCCAGGCCGGAGAGATCGATCACCGGCAGCGGCACGCAGGTGGGCGGCTCGATCACCTGCAGCGGCTCGCCGTCGCGCTCGACGAAATGGGTCCGAAGCGTTGCGTGCCGCGCCACGACCGCCGACACCGTCCGCGCGAGCGCCCGCACGTCAATCGAGCCGCGCCAGCGCTGCGCTTCGAGGATGTTGTAGTGCGGGCTGCCGCCCGCGAGCTGGTCGAGGAACCACAACCGCTGTTGTCCATACGAAAGCGGAACGGGTTCCGCGCGTACGTCATGCATGACGGCGCCTTTCTGCTGTCGGGCGAGCTGCCGCATCGCCGGCGCCGGCAGCGATCGAGAGATCGACCGGCGGCGGCGGACGCCCGACACGTCAGTGTCGAGAGGTTCTGTGTGTCGAGAGATCCGGTGTGGTCGAGAGCTTCAGTGTATGGACGGCCGTGACAGGCGAGGCGTTGCGGCCTCGCCCTGGTAGAGTGCCGATTGGCCGCCGGCGGCTGGCACCGCGCTAGTGGCTCGCGGCTTCAACGTTCAACGCCGGTTTATTGCCTTCCCGCACGAACACGACGGTGGGCCGATGGTGACGAGCTTCTTCGGGCGTCAACAGGCAGAAGCCCATGATGACGACCTTATCGCCTGGCGCGCCCATGTGTGCGGCGGGACCGTTCAGACAGATCTCGCCCGCCCCGCGGCGCCCTTCGAGCACGTAGGTCTCGAAGCGGTTGCCGTTGGCGCCATTGGTCACGAGGATCTTCTGGTTCGGCGCGAGACCCGACGCCTCCATCAAGTCCAGGTCGATGGTTAGGCTGCCGACGTAATCTGGCTGGGCGTCGGTAATGACGGCCATGTGGATCTTGCTCTTGAGATACTGGATCAACATGCGGGACCTCGCTTCGTCATCGCAACTATGTTCCTTTCGTGCCTGTTCCTTTTTGTGTCCGTCTTTCCTCCCGCCCGTCTCCGCCTTCTGCGCCGGGCCTGCCATCAGCGGCCGGCCAGGACGTGGCTGTCGTGCAGCATCTCGCGCCGCAGGTGCAGCAACCGCGGCCAGTGCGTGAGCAGTTGTCCGAACCGCCGCACGATGCGTTGAATCACGGCACGCGCCTCCTCCGCCGGCCAGTCGCCGCGCAGGTCCAGCGGCACGTGCAGATCCGCCCGCGCGCTCGTCCGCCGCAAGGCGGCCAGATACGCGCGCACGTCGCGCCGGAACTGCGTCGCGCGCGCCGCTCTCGACGCCAGCGCGCCTTCGAGCGCGTCGATCTGCCAGGCGAGCGTTCGCCGGACCGCGTCCACCGCGGCGGCCTCGAACGCCTGCGTCGATGGTGAGGCGATCTCTTCCAGGTGCGTGCCGTACCACGCCAGTCGCTCCGCGTCCGACGCATACGCGGGCGGCGGGATGACGTCGAGCAGCGCGCACAGCAGCGTGCAGAGATCGATGCCCGCCGCGCTCCTCGTAATCTCTCCGCGCCAGAACGTCCGCGGCTGATGCGGCCGATGCGGCAGCACGATCGGCAGGTGCGCCCAGCGCGCTCGCGCACAGCATTTCGCGACCAGCGACGCGAAGACCCGATCGGCGCCCCGTCCCACCGGCGGGAACGGCGGCAGCATCGTCCGCGCATCCACCGCGAAGCATCCCGACATGAAGTCGTCCGTGCGCGCCGCAATCGTCACGCGCGACGCCGCCCGCACCACCCGGCGGCTCGTCGTGTAGTCGTCGTACCGATCGTTCGACGCCGTCAATCGCGCCAGCGAGGATCCGCGCAGGAAGAGGAACGGCGACGGACTTCCCCAGCCGCAATCGCCCACCGTCCCGTTCGTCGTGACCCTGATGGTGGACGCGGCGTCGATCGATCGACCCAGCCAGCGCTCGTGCTCGCCGAAGAAGTCCAGCGACTCGGCGCGGCACGCGTCACGCTCGTCTCCGCCCACACCCAGCATCCACACGTCGGACGGATCCCATCGCTCGCCCTCGTCCGTCTGCCGCGCCGACGCCGCATCTCGATAGCCGAGCGGACGCCGCGTCATGCAGATCGTGTCATCGTCCGCCATCAGGATCGGCGCGGCGCACGTCTCCAGCAGCAGCACGTTCCGGTTGCCGCCATCGCTCGCGCCCACGCGCTCCACATCAAAGAAGGCGAAGGGCACGACATCCGGCGGGACGTCCCGGGTGCGAATCAACTCGCGCAGGACGATGAGCTTTTCTTCGAGGCCGATGTACTGCACCGCGCAGCCATACACCTTGGCCGTCGCCCGCGCCACATCCCGGCAGGCCGCCCGATCCTGCGGCGCCGCCGCGTCGTCGCACACCACGCAGCGCAGCGTCCGCCCGTGGCGCGCGGCGTTGACGATGTAGCTTGTCAGGCAGCGGGCCAGGGCCGCCGGACGCCGCAAGGTCACGACGCCGAAGGTGTCGATCCGTACCGCGGAGTCGTTCATGACGGGCTTTCGTGACGGGCCTTCACGAGGTGCGCCCGGAATCGGCGCTGATGGGGCCGGCGCTCACAGGACCGGTGCTCGCGGGGGCCTTCGCCACGGGTGAGGCGTCCGCGCCGGTGTCGTCGCGCAAGGCGGATGTGGAGACGTGCTCGACGAGATCCAGCATGTGCGTGAGGTCGCCGTCCTCCGCGGCCGGCGTCGCCGGACCGGCGATGATGCGCGCGAGGTGACGCACCGTCGGTCCGTCGAAGAAGGCTTCGATCGGGACGTCGCGCCCGAAGCGATGACGGACGCGCGCGAGCACCTGCGTCATGTGCAGCGAATCGCCCCCGAGCTCGAAGAAGACGTCGCCCACGCCGACGTCGTCCAGCCCGAGCACCTCGCACCAGATGCTCACCATCTGCGCCTCGGCGGCGTTCGACGCCGGCTCGTGGGCGGCGCGCACGTCCAGGTCCGCCCGACGCCGCGTCACGATCGCGGCGCGCATGATGCCGTCGAGATCCTGCCCCTCCGCGATGCGCCGATACCGGTCTGACACGCTCATGGCTCGACTCCTGTTCGCGGTGCGGCCGTCCGCTACTCGCCGGCGCCGGCCGTGACGGAGGATTCTCGAAGGCGGCGCACGTACTCGAGCGCCGCCTCGCCGCGGCCGCGACTCCAGTCGGCGTCGAGCCCGTCGAGAAACTCCCGCGCCACGGTGTTCCGGATCCCGGGCACGAAGGGGATCCGGACCGCTTCATACCCGCGCGTCCGGGCGATGGCTTCAATCTCGTGCAGCATGCGTTGCTCGATGTGCCTGCCGAGCGCACGGCAACTGAGAAGAAAGATGTCGACGGCAAGCGCCTCGCCCGCGTCACAGGCGACGAGGGCGCCGATCAGGCCGTAGTCGCCATACCGGTCCGCGCCTTCGACGGCGAGGATGATCCAGTCATCGCGCTCGCTCACGCGCCGCAACTCCGCTTCTGATCGTCGGCGCAGGGTGCAGTTGAATTGCGTCGTCCGATAGGTGAGCTGCGCGATGCGCGCGAGCTGCGACGCGGCGGCGGGACGGACCGTCACCCGGACGTCGAGCAGCCTGACGAACTCCTCCACCGTCCGCGCTTCGGCGCGATGGCGGTCGCGCTCGCGGCGCAGGAGATACTGACCCGTGCGCGCGCGGTCTTCGTCCGTCGTTCCCCACCGATCGAAGATCCAGTGCTGCTCCAGCCATGCCGGTATCGCGTCGACATCGGACGGAAGCTGCACGGTGACGACATCCGGCAGGCGCCATTGCACGTCGGCGCACTCGACGGGGTCGTCATCCACGAAGATGAACGTCTCCAGCCCGATCTGCAGCTCCGCCGCCAGCACGCGGATGTTTTCGGACTTCGACCGCCAATTGATGCGCGACGCGACGATGTGATCGCGGCGAAGCGCCATCTCGGCGCGCTCGTCGAACACGCGCCACACGTCGGCTTCCTCGTTCCTGCTGCACAGGCACAGCAGCGCGCCGCGCTGCATCTGATCGATGAAGAACCGCTGCAGGTGCTGGCGGACCGCGTCGATGCCCACGCCATGCGCGCCGGCTTCGCCGCAGATGCCGGACCAGAGCGTGTTGTCGCAATCGAGCACGATCGCTTTGCGGGGGGGCGTCACCATCGCATGAATCGCACGCGCCACCGCCGTGCCGAGCGCCGCATAGAACGCGGGCGTGTACGGCATGTCGGCGAGACGCCGGCCGTGTTCGTCGTGATAGCGGTCGAGGCCGTGGCGGCGCAGGATTTCCGTGCCGCGGATCACGCACGTGCCGGGCGTCGCGTCGAGGCCGTCCACGCACCGGCGCTCCAGCGCATCCCACGGGCTATCGGCCGCATCCGCGCCGCGGATCGTCGGCGGCGGCGGACAGCACACGACGATCCAGAGTCCGCCAGACGCGCGCATCCGCGCGTCGACGGCGCGGACGAGATCGTCGATCGCGACGGCGGCAAGCGCGATGCGATGCTCCTCGGTGTCGTCCTCTGCTCTGTTCTCTGAGCGATCCTCTCGTCCATCCGCGCTCGCGGGTCGATCGCAGCCGTACGGGCGCACGAGCAGGACGCTGACGCCCTCCGTGTTCCGCGAGATCTCGCTTGCCGGATCAAGCACTTGCTGCATCACCTGATCGGGCGGCGCGAAGGACATGGCCGCGTCCAGATCGAGCGTGCGGATCCAGTGGGACAGCACGTCCCGGATCGGCTCCGCGGTAAAGTTCGCGGCAATGACGATGGGCAGCGTGGACACGGGGACGCTTACCTGGCGGAGAGGAGGCCGCGCTCGCGCAGCCAGGCCTCGGCTTCGTCCAGCACGGCGCTCGCGGGGCGATTCCGCGGCAGGTGCGTCGCGACCCATCTGCCGGCGATGCGATTGAAGTGGCAGTGGCGGGCGAGATCCAGCGTCGGCGAGAGATCCGCGCCCGGATACAACGACCGGAAGTAGACCATGTTGCGCAGCAGGCGCACGAGGCGGTCGCTGTCTTTCGCAACGGAGGCGACCGAGCCTTCGCCGAGATGGTAGACGACGGCCGATCGTTCGTAGACCGGCTCGTAGCCGTGCTGGTGCGTCAGGCGATACGCGAGCTCGCGATCCTCGGCGCCCCAACCGATGAACCGCTCATCGAACGTCACCTCCGGACGCCGCGGGCAACTGAAATTCGCGCCGACGCACGTCATCCAGGCCTGCGGCCCGTCCGCCCAGTCGTCCTGTTGTTCGGGGAACGCATCGGCGCCGGCATAGGCACGGGCGAACGCCAGGCCGTCCGCCGCACGCGTCCAGGGCGATGAGGAGGGCGCCCGCCGCTCCGGCACGCGCTTGACGAGACCCGCGACCAACCGCGGGGAACGCGTGTGCGCCGCCGCGTGTCGTGCCAGAAAGTCCGCTTCGACGATCACGTCGCCATCGAGGAACAACAGCAGATCGCCTTGCGCCAGACGAATGCCATTGTTGCGCGAGCGGCCCGCGCGGAAGTCCTCGTCCGGCTGCCAGACGTAGCGCAGGTCGAACGGCACGCGGCGGCAGGCGGCATGGACGACGTCGAACACCTCCGGCGTCGACCCATCGTCGCAAACCAGCACCTCGCACGAGATGCCGCCTTCCTGCTCCCGCAACGCCGCCAGGAGCCACTGGATGGACGTCGGCTGGTTATAGGCCGTCACAATAATGCTGATCATGGGACGCTGCTCATGATTCCTCTCGCCTGGACCCCAACGACGCGGTCCGGACCGTGCCATCGAGGCGCGCGCGGAGATCCGCGACCTCCGCTTCGAGCGCCGCGACGCGCTGCTCGGCCTGACTCCGTCGCGAGCACTCGGCCTCGGGCGACGCCATCTGCGTGCGCGTGTGCGGAAACACGTCCCGTGCGTGCGCGGGCGCGGCCGCGGCGCGCTCGACCGCCATCAGGTGCGGCGCCTGCGCCGCCGGATCGCGCCAGGCCGCCTGGAGACGCCGCAGGTCTTCGAGCTCTTCGATCCGCGCGGACGCGCGATGCGGGCGATACGTGTAGAGAATCTGGAACAGATAGTTCTCGGGATGCACGACCGACAGGCCCCGCCCGTCCTGACGCGCGCTGGCTGGCAGGCGGGACGCCATCGGCGTCTTGTCGCGGACGAACAACAGCAGGTTCTGCGCGTACCACCAGTCGATGTCCGCGCGTCCCCAGAACTGCCAGCGCAGATAGTCGAAACAGGCATAGCCGCGCGTCTTGAACTGCAGCGCCCAGAACTCGGGCCACTGCTCGTTCACGTGATGCGTGCCGCTCTGGAACGGGACCGCTGCCGAAAACAGCACGACGTCGCTGAGCCGCGTCAGGCGCTCGACGAGGGCCGGCGCGGCGCGATACGGCAGGTGCTCCGCGACTTCGAGGCACATCGCGACGTCGAACCGCTTGCGGCCGCGCGCGGCCACCGGCTTGACGAAGTCGCCGTCCAGCGGACAGGCGACGAAGTCCCGCTCGTCTATCGCGAGCGTCCGCCGGTCGACGTGATCGCCGTCGACGCCCACCACTTCCCGCGCGCCCAGCTCCCGCGCGGCCTGCAGCCAGACGCCCTGTCCGCAGCCGATGTCCACCACCGAACGCGCGGGCAGGATCGCGAACACCGCGGGCAGGATGGCCCGCGCCGATCGCAGGCTCCCGTCCGCATGCTGATTGAAGAACTCGGTGGTGTACGTCTGTGTCATGTCGATCGAGCGTCTGTCGAATCGGGCGACCTGTGCGCGGATGCGCGTCTCTCAATTGAGTCCGACGTTGCGGACGAGCGCTTCGATGGCCTGCCGCGCGGTCCTGACGCCCCGCTCGGCGCGCACCTGTTCGCCCAGCCGCGCGGCGCCGTGCCGGAGGGCGTCGCGGTCCAGGCATTCGCGGATGCCGTCCGCGAGCCGCTCCGCGGTCAGCGTCTGGAACGGAATGGCGTCGCCCGAGCAGCCGTGTTCGCGCGAAAGCTGCGCCCAGTAGGTCTGATCGAAGATCACGCCGTGCGGGACGTATACGCTCGGCCGGCCGGATCGAAACACGGCCGCCGCCGTGCCTGCGCCGCCGTGATGAACGATGCAGCTTCCTCGCGGGAAGAGCCACCCGTGCGGCACGAATCCGACGACGAGGACGTCCGCGCCGTTGTTCGCGCGTCGGCCGTCGCCGTCGTGTCCGCCCGCGCCGAGGCCGCTCGCACCCATCTGCAGCACCGCGCGTACGCCCGCGCGCGTGACGGCGTCGTGAATCAGATCCGTGAGATGCCGCGGATCCGCGTGCGGCATGCTGCCGAAAGACAGGATGACGGGGGGCTCGCCCGCGTCGATGAAGTCGCGCAGCGGCGGGTCCGGCGTCCAGGACGCATGATCGAAGAAGAAGAAGCCGACGACCTGCTGGTGCGCGGGCCAGGCGGACGTCCGCGGCAGCAGGTGGCGGCTCATGGCGTAGAGCCCGAGCTGCGGCGAGTTCGCGTCGCGCGTCACCGGATTCTGCAGCGCCCGCAGACCGAGCTTTTCGCGAAACGGATTGATCAGCGCCGCGGTCGCCGCCTGCAGCGCCGGTGTCCCGAGGCCGCCGAAGTTCGAGAACTGCACCGACGCAAAGGGGATCGCGAGCGTCTCGTGCACCATGCGCGCGGCCGGCTGCGCGGGCCCGCTGATGATGACGTCGGCCCGCCGCGCCTGCGCGCTCAGTACGTCATACGTCTCCGGCAGCGCATGTTGGAGCGGCGCCAGCAGCGCGTGCATCGCCGCCGACGACGAGCTGGTGGCTTCATCGTCGATCCAACGTTGATTGATGGCGGTCTGTTCGTCCTGCAGATCCGGTCCCGCGGCGACGAACGGACAATCGTGGCGCAGCACGAAGTCCCGATGCGACGGCGGGCACGCCATCACGACGTGATGACCGGCGCGGCGCAGGTCCTGCGCGAGCGCCAGCAGCGGCAGCACGTCGCCGGTCGTGCCGAAGTTCGTGAGGAGCGCGTTCACGGGTCAGACGGGGAAGACCGTCGCGGCCGTCCAACGACGGCGGCCGTTCAATCGACGCTCGCGGTCTGCGCGGCGTCCGACGCCAGGGCGCGGGACAGTTGCGCGATCGTCGGTCCTTCGAAGAGCGCGCGCAGCGGCACGTCGCGATTCAGCGCGTGTCCGATCTCCGCTACCATCTGCACCGCCAGCAGCGAGTGTCCGCCGAGCTCGAAGAAGTCGTCGTTGACGCCCACCGGCGTGATGCCGAGAAACGCGGCCCAGATCTCGGCCATCTTCGCCTCGACCTCCGTATCGGGCGCCACGTAGGCCGATCGCAGCCTGGGCCGGGGCGCCAGCGTCGAATCATCCAGCAGCGCGACGGCGGTCGGCTCCGGCTGGTGGACGCGATGGCGATTCAGCCACAGTGCGAACCGCCGTTCGAGATCGCCGGTCGCGACGACGACCTGTCCACGATCGCACTGGGTCAAAACGATGTGCGTCGCGGTCCGGGCTTCGTCGCGGGTCATCGCGTACTCGTCCATGCTGGTCGACACGTCGAGATACTTGCGCGTCTCCTGCGGCCAGTGGTCCCAGTTCGCCGACAGCCATCGCGTCCCGCTGTGCCGTCCCGCGCGTGCGGTGACGAACGCGTCCATGCCGGCGTTCGCTGCCGCGTAGCTCAGGAAACCGAGGCCACCGAGCACCGCGGCGTTCGAGGACATGGCCAGCACGAAATCCACCGGGAGGCCGCGGATCGCGTGTTCGATTGCGTAGAGTCCGTGGACCTTCGGGCGCGCCTGCTCCTCGCAATGCGCCGGCGTCGCTTCCTGGATCGTGCGGAACAGCGAATCGCCGCTCGTGATCCCGGCCGCGTGGATCATGCCGTCGACGCCGCCAAGCTCCGTGCAGCACGTATCCACGACCGCGCGCATCGCCTCGGCGTCCGAGACGTCCGCCGCGATCACGCGGACCTCGCCGCCCGCCGCCTCGATTGCGCGCACCGCGCGGATCTTCTGCACGGACGCGGGATCGAGCCACCCACTCCGATCGGCGTTTGGCAGATCCGCGTCCGGCGGCCAGCTCTCGCGCGGCGGCAGCGGCGCGCGGCTGGTCAGCACGAGGCGGGCGCGGCAGGTCTCCGCCAATTGCGTCGCGATCAACTCGCCGACGGCGCCGAGGCCGCCGGTGATCACGTAGACGCCGCGATCGCGCAGGGGGAATGGCGCCGCGCTCGCGGGTTTCTCGACCGGCAGCGGCGCATAGTCCGCGCGCCACCGGCGGCGATCGCGCCAGGCGACGAGGACGTCCGGCGCGTCGCGATCGAGCTCGTGCAGCAGCACGTCGCCGGCGGCATCGGCTCCGGCGCGGACGTCGCGGAACGCGAGATCGACGAAACGCGTCCTGACGTCGGTCTCCTGCGACAGGATCTTGCAGAGCGCCACGGCGGACGACTTGCCGGAGTGCGGCGCGTCCACGCTCTCGACGAGCTGCGTGTCGTTCGAGACGACCCACAGGCTGCGCAGCCTGCCGGCGGCGGCGCCCGTCAGCTCGCGCGCCGTGTGCAGCAGGCTGTAGAACCCGGCCGGCTGGAACGCGTCGAAGAAGGCGGACGTATCCGGGGCCTGCTCGGGCGGAACGATGCCCCACAGATGGAGCACGTGCTGGAGCACATGTCCGGCGCCGTGCTCGTCCTGGCGCAGCGTCTCAATCAGGCGGCGGTATTGTCCGGCGTCGGCGGGATCGATCGTGAATGCGTCGGGCGCGGTCTGCGCCCAGTCGCGTCCGATCGATACCGTCACCACGTCCGCGCCCGCGGCGCGCAGGCGCGGCACGAGCCGCGCGGCCAGCCCGTGGTCGTCCGCGAAGACCAGCCAGCCTTCACCGGCGCGATCACGACCGACCGCGCGCGCGGCGCTCGGTGTCAGCGCCCACGACGGCGCCCAGAACCACGCCTCGACATCGCCGCTCTTCTGCACGCGCGCGGGCGTCGCCGACGCCGATGATTCGCGCGCGGACGCCGCGGGCGGATCGATCCAATAGCGTTTGTGCTGGAACGGATACGTCGGTAGCGCCACGCGCACGCGGCGCGCGCCGGCGTGGAAGCCGCGCCAGTCGATCTCGGCGCCGGCGGTCCAGACGTGCGCGAGCGCGGTGAGCAGCGCCTCGGTGTCCGACTGGCCGGCGCGGCCCATCGAGTGGCACGTGCGGACGTCGCCGCGCCGCCGGATCAAGCGGCTCAAGCCCTGTCCGGGTCCGATTTCCACCATCAGGCGCTCGCCGTCCGCCAGCAGCGTTTCGACGCCGCGCGCGAACTGCACGCGCTCGCAGGCCTGACGACACCAGTAGCCTGCGTCGGCGACGTCGGCGTCGGTCACCCACGTGCCGGTCACGTTCGAGATGTACGGGATGCCGACCGTGCTCCGCGGCGTCCGCTCCACCTCTCCGATGAAGCGATCCGCGATCGCCGTCATCAGCGGCGTGTGATACGCATGCGACGTCCGCAGGCGATGGACGCCGTGTCCCGCCGCGCGCAGCGTCTGTTCCAGCTCCGCGATCGCGTCGAGGCGTCCGCCCACCGTGCAGACATTGGCGCCGTTCACCGCGGACAGCCAGACATCGCCGCCGAGCCAGCGGCCGACCGCCTCTTCGCCCAGCTCCACGGCCAGCATCGCCCCGCGCGGCATCTCCTGCATCAACCGTCCGCGCAGCGTGACCAGCCGCAGTGCATCCTCCAGCGTCAGCACGCCGGCCACGCACGCCGCGACGAACTCGCCCAGGCTGTGGCCGATCATCGCCGCCGGCCGCACGCCCCATGATTCCCACAGCTTGACGAGCGCGTATTCGGTCGCGAAGAGCGCCGGCTGCGCGAGCCAGGTTTCGTTCAACGACGACTCGCCGTCGGCGGCGCCGGCGTACAGCACGTCGCGGACGTTCAGCCCGAGCTCGCCCGAGAGCAGGACCGCGCATTCGTCGATGTGATCGCGGAAGACGGGCTCGCGCTCGTAGAGCTCGCGTCCCATGCCGGCGTGCTGCGCGCCCTGCCCGGGAAACACGAAGATGATGCCGGGATTCTCGCCCATCTCGGCCGCGTACGACACCGTGCCGCCGGCCTCCACCGCGTCGAGCGCCTGCGCCGCGTCGCGGCATACGGCCGCGCGCCGCCACGCCATCCGCTGACGTCCGGTCTGCAACGTGTACGCCGCGTCCGCGAGCGGGACGTCCGGCGAATCGCGCAGATGGCCCGCGAGCCGCCGGCCCACGTCGTTGACGGCATCCTCCGTCCTGCCCGACCAGACGAGTACCTGAAACGGTCGACCTGTCCCCGACGCAGCGCGCATCGGCGCCTCCTCGACGATGACGTGCGCGTTCGTGCCGCCCACGCCGAAGGCGCTCACCGCCGCGCGGCGCGCGCCGTCGCCTGTCTCCCACGCCCGTGTGTCCGTATTGACGTAGAACGGGCTGCCCTCAAATTCGATCTGTGGATTCGGCTGCTCGTAGTGCAGCGTCGGCACCAGCTCCCGGTGCTTCAGGCACTCGACGACCTTGATCAGCCCGGTGACGCCGGCGGCCGCGTCCAGATGGCCGACGTTCGTCTTCACGGATCCGAGCGCGCAGAATCCGCGCCGCGACGTCTGCGCGCGATAGGCCTTCGTCAGCGCGCGCACTTCGATCGCATCGCCCAGCAGTGTGCCGGTGCCGTGTGCTTCGACGTAGCCGATGCTGTCCGCCGACACGCCCGCGTTCCGCAGCGCTTCCTCGATCACGGCCGCCTGACCGCGCACCGCCGGCGCCGTGAAGCTGGCCTTGGCGGCGCCGTCGTTGTTGATGGCGGATCCGCGGATCACCGCGTGGATGCAATCGCCGTCCGCGCGCGCGTCTTCCACCCGCTTCAGGACGACGACGGCCGCGCCGCTGCCGAAGACGGTTCCGCGCGCGGACGCGTCGAACACGCGGCAGTAGCCGTCCGGCGAGAACACGCTGCCGTCCCCGGCCACATAGCCGGCGACGTGCGGCACGTTGACGGCGACGCCGCCTGCCACCGCGACGCGGCATTCGCGCGCCGCCAGGCTCCGCGCCGCCATGTGCACCGCGACGAGCGACGTCGAGCACGCCGTCTGCACCGCGCAGCTCGGTCCCGTCAGATTCAGGCAGTGCGACAGCCTCGTCGTCATGAATCCGAGGTCGTTGCTCAGCCCGAGGGTGAACGCGCCCACCGACGCGATCAGCTCACGGTGCGACAGCAGGTGCAGCAGATACGTGTTCGTGCGCGCGCCGGCAAAGACGCCGACGCGATCCGTGAAGCCGCCCGGGTCGTAGCCCGCGTGCTCCAGCGCCGCCCAGCAGACTTCGAGGAAGATCCGCTGCTGCGGATCCATCACCTCGGCATCGCGCGGGCCGATGCCGAAGAACGCGGCATCGAAATACTCGATGTCCGTGAGGATCGGCGCGGCGAGGACGTAGTTCGGATCGGCCAGCTCGCGCGCCGGCACGCCTTCCGCCTCCAGTTCCTCCGCCGTGAACTGCCGGATGCCATTCACGCCGGCCCGCAGGTTCCGCCAGAATTCGCGCGGATTCTCGGCGCCGGGAAATCGTCCGTCATAGCCGATGATGGCAATATCGGAGGCGCGGTCTACAGCGTGATCCATCGGGTCCTCCCCCGCGTTGACGATCGCCCTCTGCCGGTGAAACGAATGGGTTGCGTGCGTGCGGTCTCGACGCGTCACCGCGAGCGCGGTGTCGTGCGCGAGAGGGCCGGCTTTGCAGGGGCCGGCTTCGAGGCGGACGGCGCGGATCGGACGCGCTTCGCCGTCCCGAATTCGATGACGCCCTGATCGGCGACGATGACGTGCATTTCGCGCCCGTCGTCCACGACGACGAAGTCGATCACGGCGGCCGGTCCGCCGCCGAAGTTGAGCGTGGCCGTCCCCAGGCAATCCGGCCGCACTTCATACGTGCCGGTGAAGCGCGCACGGGTGATCGATCCCTTGATGCTCTGCGTGCCCGTCCCCTTGAGCGCGCCCGCGCCGTCACCCGCGAACTGGCCGATGAACGCCCAGGGCATGTTGTTCACGTAGTTCTGGCCGCTGAGCGTGAACCCGTACGCCGCGTTCAACGTCGCGTTCGAACACCCCGCATCGTCCAGCACGACCGGCGGCGCCATGCCGCGCGGCGGCGGCGCAGGCCGCGGAGCCGTGGTCTGCGACGGAGGATTCTGCGCAGATGGATTCGGCGCAGGCGGATTCTGCGCGGATGGATTTGGCGCAGATGGATTCGGCGCAGATGGATTCGGCACTGCGGGATTCTGCGCAGGAGGACTCTGTGGCGGCGCGGTCTGCGGCGGCGCACTCTGCCCGAACACGTCCGGCCCCACCACGCACATCAGTGCCACCATCGCCGCCCACATCTGCGATCGTCTGCTCGTCATGACCGTTCCTCCTCTGTGATGGTGTGCCTCGTCGATCAAGGCACGGTCTCCGTCGCCGAGAGCGCGCTCTCCAGACAGGCGCGGATCGTCCTCTGCAGCGCGTCCTTTTCCGGCCCCGGCGCGCCGTGCGTCAGGAACCGCCAGAGCCCGAAGGCATATTTCAGCGACGCGAGCGGCCGGACCTGTTCGAAGGCCCGGATGAGATCGGTCATCGGCAGGAACGCCGTCCACGGCCGCAGGTATGCGGCGCGCAGCTCGTCGCGCGCCCCCGCGACGTCTGGCACGAGCCGATCGACGTATCCGAGCAGAATGAGCGGCGACCAGAATGGATGTCCGATGGCGCCGCCTTCCCAGTCGAGATACACGGGTCCGGACGTCGAGACGACGATGTTGCGCGGATGCAGATCGGCGTGGTCGAGCGTCGCCGCCGGCAGGCCGGGGATCGGCTGGCGGCACAACTGCGTCCAGATCGCGGCGGCGTCGGCAAGGCGCCGGCGCTCGGCGTCCGTCACGTCCTCGCGGGCGCACCACTGCGGCAGGAACGCATCCAGGTAGCGCGTCAGCGACGGGAGCGTGCGCTGATAGCAGCCCAGCTCGAAGAGATCGTCGACGGCGCCGCTGAGATCGCATTGGATGCGTCCCAACGTCTCGAACGCGCCCTGCCACCCGCTGACAAGCGGCGTGGACATGAGCGTCGGTCCGCGGACCTGACGCATCAGCATCCAGCGCCGATCGGTGTCGAAGGCCACCACCGCGGGCACGTGCGCCGGATGACGCCGCGACAAGTACGCGGTCAGCGGCGCTTCGTGGTGCGCGAGACCGGCGCCCGCTTTGAAGAACAGACTGTCGGCGCGCGTCACGACGCGGAGGACCACCGATCGGTCCGACACTTTCTGCGGCTCGACGCGTACGACCCCGCCGAATCCGGCGGCAGCCGCTTCCCGTCGGACCCACGCCAGCGCGTCCTCGTACGACAGCGAAGACGGCAGCGCGGACGGCCATGCCGACGGGGCGGCGTCTCGTCGGATGGGCGGCGACATCTTCAGGGGAGCGTCACGCGCATCCGTCCGAGCGCGGGCGCTTCGATGATCCGGCGTCCCCAGCGGACGACGTCGGCGCTCAACGTGCCGCGCAACTCGGAGCGGTTGTAGTTGTCTCCGCCCAGCGCCAGGTTCCGCGCGCTCGTGTGCGCATAGCTTGGCGCGAGCGGATGAGAGAGATGCGCGGCCTCGCCAAACGTGAGGCGTTTGAGGCCGAGCGCAAGCTGAAGACGCACCTGGAGATCGAAGTCCTCGTAGCCCCAGCCCTCGAACTGCGCGTTGAAGCCCTGCACGGCGGTGAAGTCCTGACGCCGGACGACGACGATGCCAGGCCCGCTGCGGCGGCCATCCGAGGATTCCCGGTATTCAAACGACGCGTACTTTCCGTCCGCGCACGTGATCTCCGTCGTCATCACACGCTCGCGGATGTAGGACCCCTTCCGCCAGGTCTCGGGCCGGACGTCCGGATTCGATTCGATCACTTGCCGCAAGCTGACGAAACAGCCGCCGCGCTTCACCGCCTCCATCGCCGGGACGACGAAGGTGTCGTCCACGATCACGTCGGCGTCGAGCATCAGCAGAGACACGCCGCGGCTGACATGACAGCCGACGTTCAGGCATTCCGACTTGTTGAACGTGTGCAGACCCGGCATCTCGATCAGGCGCAGCGTCCGGCAGCCGCAGTCCTGCACGAGGCTGTGCAGGTCGTCCCGATCGCCGCCGGCATTGACGATGACGACCTCGGCGCGGCAGCCGTTCAGCGTCGCGGCATTCTGCCGGAGCGCACGGGCGATGTCGGATCGGTCCCGCCACGCCACAACAACCGAGAGTTCGGGGACAACCGATAGTTCGGACGGTGCGGCGCTCATAGCTCCTGTCCTGTGAAGGGCGATGGACGAACTGGAAGAGACGGCGTCGCTCGCTCGGACGCGTCCAGACTTACGGGCGATGCCGGCCGCGCGTCGGCGTCAGCGTCGGCACCGGGGCCGGCGCCAAGCGACCAGCGGATCTGCGTCGCGCAGAGGGATACGAGCAGCGCCGACGCGGCCACGACGCCCATGCCCCACACGAGGCTGGTCGCGTCGGACACGAAGCCGATCGCCGGTGGACCGGCCAGCAGTCCCGTCACGCCCATCGCGGCAACGATGGTCAGCGCGCCGGGGCCGTGCTTCGCGGCGGCCGCGTAGATGCTCGGTGTCACCGCCGCCATGCCGAGGCCGACGCAGCCAAACCCGATCAGCGCGGGCGCCACGCCGCCGAGCAGCAGCGCGCCCGCCAGCCCAGAGCCGGCCAGCACGCCGCCGGCAAGAACGATGCGCCGATCGCCCCATCGCGTGCGCCAGCCGTCCGCGAACAGGCGCGCGAGCACCATCATTACGGAGACGACCGCGATGCCCATCGGCGCGATCTCGGCGGACGCGCCGGCAATCTCCGTCATGTAGAGCGCCGACCAGTCGGTCATCGATCCTTCCGTCACTGTGCCGAAGGCGAGCGCCCCGCCCAGCCAGATCGTCACCCGCGACGGCAGGCCCAGTCGTCCACCGTCCTGTGAAGGCGATGGCAGGTCCTCCGCGAGCAGGCCCGTCCGCGCGACACCCATCAGCAGCGCGAGCACGACGATCGCCACGGTGAAATGCACCAGCAGCGACGCCGTCATCAGCGTCATGCCGGACGAACACAGCGCGGCGCACAACGCGCCACCGCTGAACATCGCGTGCAGCTTCGCCAGCGTCTTGCGTCCGCTGCGGACTTCGAGCGCGGCGCCCTGTCCGTTCATCGCCGCATTCAGACACGCGCAGGCGATCCCGTCGGCACACATGATCGCGAGCGCCAACGGATAGCTGGACACGGCCCCGAGCGCGAGCAGGATCGCACCGAGCACGAGGGCCGAGAGGAATGCGAGCCGCCGCGATCCCAGCCGCTGCATCAGCACCGCGACGAGGGGAAACGACATCGCGGCGCCGGCGCCGCAGGCCAGCAGCAGCACGCCCAGCTCCGACGCGCTCAGATCCAGTCGCGCCTTGATCGCGGGCAGCCGCGACGCCCAGGTGGCGTAGTGGAAGCCGAGGAAGCAGAACAGCGCGGCGATCGCGATCTGCGATCGACGGAATGCATCGACTGTGGGAAGCATGTGAACGACTGTCTGCGAGAGACGGCAGATGCGGACGACAGGTGCGCTACGCCAGCCGCGACATATACACGGCGTCGGCGCCGTAGTTCTCGGGCAGATCGACCTCGGGACGAGGCCGATAGCCATGCGTCAGCCAGAAAGCGCTGCTGCCGGCGACGGCAATCAGCGAGATCCAGCGATACCCGTCCGATCGCGCGTCAGACGAGAGGCGATGCACGAGACGCGTCGCCAGTCCCCGTCCGCGGAACGGCGCGCCAATCACCAGATCGTGCAGGTGCAGATTGCGGGACCGATGAACCACCTGCTCGGGCTGCGACAGCGCCGGATAGCGCAACAGCGGATACGGCAGCGACAGCAGATAGCCCGCCACTTCGTCACCGACGTTCAACACGAAACAGGTGGACGGCGCGACGCGCGCCTTGGACATCAGCGCCGCACGCGCTTCCGACAGCGCGGATGCGGCATACTCCTGCGCCTCCAACGCGAAGATGCGCGGCCAGTCCGCATCCTGGATCTCGCGGATCGTCACGTCGGCCGTCATGGCGTCATGGCGCTGAAACGTCGCGGACGTGATCGCGATCGCGTCCGTGGATGCACGTCAACGGCAGCGGTCGAAAGCCGTTGAAGCCCTGCGTCGTATAGCTGGTCGAGTAGGCACCGCAGGAGAGGATCCAGACCGGGTCGCCGGACGCCGCCCATCTGGGCACCGGCACGAGATTGCTCTCGTCGCCGAACGCGTCATCGCTGTCACACGTCGGACCGGCAATGAACGCCGGCACGTACTCGGCGTCCGCGTGCGACGGAAACACGAGCCGATACTGCAGCTTGTCCGTCTCGTAGAGTCCGTTGAACTTTCCGCAGCTCAGATACAGCCAATATTCCCGTTCACCACCGAGCTGCTGTCTGCTCGACAGGCGCGAGACGTGCGCCCGGATCGCGCCTTGATCGGCGACGAGAAAGCGTCCCGGCTCGATGATGAACCGCAGGTCGGACGCCGACATCCGCCGGATGCGCGTCATGCCGGCGCGAAGCGCGGCGAAGATCCGATCCATCGGCGGATGCAGCGGTCGTCCCCGCCGATCGACATAACCCAGCGCCGGCAGACCGCCGCCCAGGTTGATGTGGTCCAGCGAGATCCCGCGCGCGTGGAGCGCGAGCAGGACGTCGCCGACGGACGCGAACGCCTGCTGCCAGGCTTCGGCCGTCATCTGCTGCGAGCCGACGTGGATCGACAGCCCCGAGGGCGTCAGCCCGCGGAGCCTGGCCCGCTCCAGCACCGCCACGGCATCGGCGCCCGAACATCCGCATTTGCGGCTCAGTCCCCACAACGCGCCGTCGCCGCTCGTCGCGAGCCGGCAGAACACACGGACGCCGGCGGCACTGGCCGCAATCGCTTCGACGTCTTCCACGCTGTCCGTCGCGAAGGTCCGGATCCCCATCCGATACGCCTCGGCGATCTGCCGATCGGACTTGATGGTGTTGCCGTAGTGCACGCGGACGGCCGGCACGGTCGTCCGCAACGCCTGCGCGATCTCATCGGGGCTCGCGGCGTCGAAGCCCGCGCCCTTTCTCGCCAGACACGCGAGCACATCGTCCACCGGACACGACTTCATCGCAAACCGCACGGAGATGCCCGGGAGCTCCCGTAAGAGGGAGTCGTACTTCCGCTCGATTCCTTCGAGGTCGAAGACGATCTGATCTTCCGAGGCGGCCGACAACGCGGCGTTCATGTTGCTGTTCTCACACACGAGTGGAGGCCTGACTTGCATATGGCTCCGGCTTGCTGAACCCTCTGCCCTTGCTCGCCGTCAGCAGCGGCGCCCACGCGTCCATCAGCCGCGCGAAGCTCCAGATATCCGCTTCCGCTTCGTCGAGCAGTTGTCTTCGTCTCCCCGCCACGAGATCCGCGAACGCCGCATACCGCCCGCCCAGCGTCCTGTAGGCGCGATCGATCGCCGCCAGCCGCTCTTCGTTCTCCCGCTTGTCCAGCCGCGTGCTGTCCGTCACGAGCGGAAGAATCGTCGACGGCCGGATGCGACACCGCTCGTCGAGCAGCGACGCGCCCGCATCCGCCATCCGGTCGTAGATGACATGAAAATAGAGCATCGACAGGAAGAACTTCGTCAGCCGCATCTGATAGGCAATGAAGCCGGCGTCCGTCCGCCGCTCTCGCGTGAAGAAGTTCTCGATGTTCCTGTTGTGATGCACGCCCGGAAGACGCGCGCTGCGGACGACGTGCATCAGGAAATAGTCGCTGCCGATCGTGTCCTTCGCCGGCGGCAGCGGCATCTGCTCGTACACCTGGTAGAAGCTGACGTTGCACATGTCCACCATCATGGGATCGACGATGGTGAGGGTGGATCGATCGCGGGTGAACGGATCGACGCCGGCGCCCGTGAAGGACTCGTCCACGAGCTGCCGCTTTTCGGCCGGTGTGCGATGGCTCGCGGCCCACAGCGAAACGACATCGTAGTAGATCGACGGATCGCGCGCCTGGATGTCGCCGATGTCCACCGACAGCTCGCCGATGAACGAGCTGCCGACCATCGACACGGGCTTGTGCTCGTCTGCCGGATCCAGCCTGACCCTGGTCACGCCGTCCCTCGCGTCTCCGGCGCGCTTGCCGAGCGACAGCAGCTCGTGATGGATCGGAAAGATCGTCTCGCCGTCCACCTGCTGATAGCGGCTGTCCGAATCGCGGCGGTGGACCGACTCGCACCCGAGCGCGGCGGCGAGCAGGAACGCGCGATTGGTGCAGGCGCCGTAGGACACGCCGTCGGGCAGCATGAGATCCAGCAGCCACGCGGGATCGGCGGATTCCGCGTGCTGGATCAGATCGCGCAGCACGCGGCGCTGATCGTCCTCGCCGAGATGCAGCAGCGTGACGCCCTCGCCATCGCGCCCGGTCCGAACGGTCGCGGCGCGGACGGTCGTGGCGTGGTCGGCGAATGTCTGTGCGTCCGACGTGTCCAGGATCAGCACGCACACCTCGACGCCGAAGCGACGCGCGGCGTAGCGCGCTTCCTCTACCAGCGCCGCGATGGCCGGCGCGCATGCCCGGTTCGTGGGAAGCGTGAGGCAGATCGTTCTCATGACCACAGGTCGAGGCCCAGCAGCCGCCTGCCGAGATCCGTCAGCGTGGCGGTGGGATATCTGCGTGACTCGTGTTTCACCGCGTCGCCCACGAGCGTCTTGTTCCAGTCCGGCGTCCGCAGATGGCGCCACGACTCGATCCGCGACCGCCGCAGCTCGTGGTGCGACTCCAGCGCGGGCATCATGGAGAGGTACTGGACCGCTCGGACGCCGCCCGTCGATCGATTGCTCGCGACACCGTGCGCCAGCAGGCCGTTCCAGATCAGCAGATCGCCGGGGTCGAGCGCGGGGCGGACGATGGGCAACTCGGACGGATCGACGCGGGGCCTGACGGGATCGCGATCGGCGGGCTGCGTCGACTTCCACACGTCGAACCGGCGGAACAGCTCCGGCGCGCAGTGGAAGCCGCCCTGTTCCGGCCGGGACTCGTTCAGCGCGATGATGCCCTGGACCCGCTGCGGCAGGACCGGCAGCGTCGTGTCGATGTCCCAGTGCAGGTTGATGTCGAATCCGCGCTCCGTCGGCGCAATGAGCGCGCGGTCCCGGTTCCCGACGTTCGGCGGATTCAGATTGAGGCGATCCAGCGTCACCCACAGAGCCTCGCAGTCCCAGACATCAGCGAACGCGTGATACACGCGCTGCGCCTGACGGCTGTCCCAGAGGAGTTGATGGTGATAGGCCTCGACGAATCCGTAGATGTAGAGCTCCCGATCCAGGTCCGTTCGGAACGTCTTCTCCGGATACCACGTGTCCGGGCGATCGGGATCCATCCCCTGGAATTCCCAGGCGAAGTCCAGCAGGCGCCGTGCGTGCGACGCCGGAATCGCCTGCTTGACGATCACGTAGCCGAAGGTCTGCCAGAAGGCGAAGTCCTCGTCGGACAACACGCGGAGCGGCAGCGTCTTCCGCAGATCGCGCAGCGGCACCGGAGAAAGATAGGTGTCACCGTTCGCGCTGAGATGGGCGGCCGCTGAGGCAGCGCGATACCACTGTTGTTCGGCCGTCGGCATGCAGGCACTCCAGAACGCGAGGGCTGAGGGGATCGTGTGAATCAGGATCGCCCGATCGCCGCAGACAGGGACGTTGGCGATTCGGCGGGCGACGACCGCAGCGCGGCGACGACCGCGGCGAGTTCCGCCAGCGTCGGATGCTCGAAGATCTCGCGCAGCGGCAGGTCCGCGCCCAACTCGTCACGCAGCCGCGACACGAGCCGCGTCGCCAGCAGCGAGTGTCCGCCGAGATCGAAGAAGTCATCGTCCAGGCCCACCTGCGGCACGCGGAGCAGGTCCGCCCACATCGCCGCAAGCCGGCGCTCGACTTCCGACGCCGGCGGCTTGAACTGCGGCGCGCCAGGCGGCGCGCTCGGAGGCTTCGGCAGCGCGCGGTGATCCACCTTGCCGTTCGGACGCAGCGGCAGGCGATCGAGCAGCATGAACCGCCACGGCATCATCACGTCCGGCATCTGCGTCTCGAGCGCGCGCCGCAGCGACGTCGTGGTCGGCGCGCCGCCCGGCGCGCTCACGACGTACGCCACCAGCCTCACGACGTCCCGATCCCGGATCGGGAGCACGACCGCCTCCAGGATGCCGGGGATCGTCAGCAGCCGGGCGCGCACCTCTTCGGGCTCGATGCGGACGCCGCGGATCTTGACCTGCGCATCGCGGCGGCCGAGCGATTCGACCGTGCCGTCCGGCGCGAGGCGTCCGAGATCGCCGGTCCGATAGGCGCGTCCGGGTCCGCCAAGCGGATCGGGCACGAACGCCGCCGCGGTCTGATCCGGACTGTTCCAGTAGCCGAGCGCAATCTGCGAACTTCGGATGACGATCTCTCCGGCCGCGTACGGCCCGGCCAGTCGTCCCTGCCGGTTCAGGATCAGCACGTCGGTCTCGGGCACCGGCTGACCGATCGGCACGGTGTGCCGCGTCAGCTCGCGATCGTGGTCGGCAAAGAACTGCAGCGCGACGGTCGACTCGGTCAGGCCGAACCCGTTGACGAACACGCAGCCGCGCGAGAAGTGCCGGCGGTACTGCTCGAAGTCCGCCTTTGCCGCGGGCTCGCCGCCGAGGACGACGAGCCGGATCCGCGACAGATCGAGAGACGCTGGCCACGCCGCCATCAGGTGTCGATAGACGGTGGGCGTGAGGTGCAGGACGGTGACCTGCCGATCGGCGAGCGTCCGCCAGATCTGCGCCGCATCCTGCTCGTGGACGTCGATGGGACAGACGCACGCGCCGTTCAGCAGCGCGCCGAAGATGTCCTGCACGGCGGCGTCGAATCCATAGGAGCTCAAGAGACTGAGTCGATCGTCGCGCCGGAGGCCCAGGCTGTTCGTATACAGCCGCACGTGGCGCAGCAGGCCCTCGTGACTCTGCATCACGCCTTTCGGACGGCCGGTCGATCCGGACGTGTAGAGCACGTAGGCCAGATGATCGGATGTCACTGCGGCGTGCGCCGGTCGCCGCTCGCGCCCGTCACCTTGCACATCGAGCGTGATGACGGGGGTCGCCTCGGCCTGGGTCTGCGCCAGATCATTCGCCTGCGTGACGAGCGATGCGTCGGCCAGGATGCTGCTGACGCCGACGTCGGCCAGCATCGCCTGCAGGCGCGCGCGCGGGAACGACGCGTCGAGCGGCACGTACGCGGCACCGCTCTTCAGCACGCCGAGCATCGCGCCGATCATCGCCTCGCCGTGTGGAAACAGCAGTGCGATGCGCGCGCCCGGCGGCGCGTCCAGCGACCGCACCGTGTCCGACGCCGCGTCCATCGCCTCGACGAGTTCCCGGTACGTCACCTTCCGCCGATCCGTCTCGATGGCGGCCGCGTCCGGCTGCTCCGCCGCGAGGCGTGCGACGCGCGACGCGACGGACTCCGTCAGCACGTCGACGCCGAATGGCTCGACCGGCGGGCGGTGAACGATAGCCCGCTCGACCGCGCGATGACGCAGCACCCGCGGCCGGACCGGTCCTTCTTCCGGCGATTGCACGACCGCCGGCGAGAGCGCCAGATCACCCAGCTTCGTCTCCGGTTCCTCCACCAGCCGCGCGAGCAGTTCTTTCCACTGCGCGCTGATATACGCCATCGTTTCGTCGCGGAACAGGTCGGTGTTGTACTCGAACCAGCCAAAGAGCGCGCCGTCCGGATGATCCGTCACGAAGAGGCTCAGATCGACCTTCGCGCCGCCGCGATCGATGGGGACCGAGGCAAAGTCAATGGAGGGCAGCGCCCACGAATATTTCGGCGCGTTGTTCAGATTGAACATCACCTGGAAGACGGGATTCCGCGCCGGATCTCGCGGCACGTGCAGTTCTTCCACCAGCGTCTCGAACGGCACGTCCTGATGCGCGTACGCCGCGAGGCTGACGTCGCGGACCTCGCGCAGCACTTCGCGATAGCTGGGATCGCCGCGGAGCCGCGTCCGAAAGACGAGCGTGTTCACGAAGAATCCCACCAGGGCTTCGGTCGACTGGTGCGTGCGCCCCGCCACCGGGACGCCGACGGCAATGTCGTCCTCGCCGCTGTAGTGCGCGAGCAGCATCTGGAACGCGGCGAGCAGCGTCATGAACAGCGTCGCGCCTTCGCGCTGGCTCAATTCGCGCAGCGCCGCCGAGAGCGGCGCGCCGAGCGCGAACCGGTGTAACGCGCCGCGGAACCGCTGCACCGGCGGACGCAGCGCGTCGAACGGCAGGTCGAGCGGCGGCGGCAGCGGCGTGAGCTGCTGCGTCCAGAACGCAAGCTGCCGGCGCAGCGTATCGCCCTGCACCCACGATCGCTGCCACAGCGCGTAGTCCGCGTACTGCACCGGCAGCGCGGGCAGCGCCAGCGCGTCGCCGCGATCGAACGCCTCGTACAGCGCCAGCAGTTCCCGAATGAAGATCGCGAGAGACCATCCGTCGCAGACCGTGTGATGGAACGTCACCGCGAGCCAGCGCGACGAGTCGCCGCGCCGCAGCAGGTGCGCGCGCACGAGCGGGCCGCGGCTCAGATCGAACGGACGCGTGGCCTGCTGGTGCGCGATCGCACGGCAGACCGCGTCCTGGCGCGGACCGGCGCATCCGCCGACGTCGACGATCGCGAGCGGCTCGCGGGGCGGAGGCTGGACGGACTGCACCGGCTCTTCGTCGAGCAGCGTGTAGGTGGTCCGCAGCGCCTCGTGGCGGCGGAACAGATCCCGGAAGGCCGCGCGCAGCGCCGTCTCGTTCAGCGGCCCCCGGATGGCGAGCGCCATCGGGATGTGATACGTCGTGCTCGCGGGATCGAGCTGCTGCAGGAACCAGAGCCGGCGCTGCTGGAAGGACAGCGGCACGACCTGCCCCGGCGTCCGCGGACCGATGCCCGCCTGGAAGACGGTGTTCGCCGCGATCTCGCGCTGCGCGGCGACGAGGGCCGCCTGCGCGCCGAGCGTCGGATGCTCGAAGACGTCGCGCAGCGGCACTTCGACGAGAAATTCCTCGCGCAGCCGCGAGATCAACTGCGTCGCGAGCAGCGAGTGCCCGCCCAGCTCGAAGAAGTCGTCCCGCAGGCCGACGCGGTCGCGCGCGAGCAGCCGGCCCCACACGGCCGCCAGCGTCCGCTCGATCGTCGTCGAGGGCTCGATGTAGCGATCGTCGTTCTCGCGCGCCTCGAGTCCGGGCGGCGGCAGCGCCCGCCGATCGATCTTGCCGCTCGGCGTCAGCGGGAAGCGGTCGAGCGTGACGAAGACCGACGGAATCATGTACTCCGGCACCTGCTGCTTCAGATGCTGCCGGAGCGCGTCCATCGAGATCTCCTGCCCCGGCCGCGGCACGACGTAGGCGACGAGACGCGCCCGCTCGCCTTCTTCCGGCCAGAGCCGCGCCGAGACCTGCTGGACGCTGTCATGCCGCCCGAGCACGGCTTCGATCTCGCCAAGCTCGATCCGGTAGCCCCGCAGCTTGATCTGGTTGTCGCGGCGTCCGCGCACCTCCATCATCCCGTCCGTCCGCTGACGCGCCCAGTCGCCCGTCTTGAACATGCGCCGGCCAGGCTCGCGCGAGAAGGGATCGGGAATGAACCGCTCCGCCGTCAGGTCCGGCCGCTTCCAATAGCCCCAGCCCACGCCCTGCCCGGCAATGTGCAGCTCGCCCAGGACGCCGATCGGCGCGCGATCGAGCGCGTCGTTCAGGACGTGCAGTTGCGTGTTCGCAATCGGACGTCCCACCGGCGGCAAACTCTCCCCCGTCGTGGCCAGCCACATCGTCGAATAGATCGTCGTCTCGGTCGGCGCGTAGACGTTCCACAGCTCGCTGCCCGCCGACAGGAGTTGATCGGCGAGATCGGATGGCAGCACATCGCCGCCGCACTGTATCTTGAACGCGCGATCGGGACGCCAGCCCGCGGCGAGCAGCATGCGCCAGGTCACGGGCGTGGCCGCCATCATCGTGATCTGCCCGCCGCTCAGCGCGTCGTGCAGCGCGCCGCCGTTCGTCGCCGTGGCCCGGCCCGCAACGATCAGCCGCGCTCCCGACATCAAGGGCATCAGGATCTCGAGCGTCGCCAGATCGAACGACAACGTTGCGACCGCGAGCAGGCGATCCGCGTCTTCGATCCGCGTCGCGCGCTGCACGGACAGGAGCAGGTTGAGCAGCGCGTCATGCGGAATCGCGACGCCCTTCGGCCGGCCCGTCGAACCGGAGGTGAAGATGACATACGCGAGGTCCGCCGGCGTGACGCTCGACGGCAGCGGCGCGGTGCTCTCCGCGGCGATCTCCGGACGATCGCGATCCACGCACAGGACCGACGGCGCCTCGTCGCCGAGCCGCGCGGCGGTCGACGCGTCCGTGAGGATCGCGGGACACGACGCGTCTTCGAGGATCTGCAGAATCCGGCTCAGAGGGAACGTCGGATCGAGCGGCACGTACGCCGCGCCGCACTTCAGCACGGCGAGGAGCGCGGTCACCATTTCCACCGATCGTTCCAGCCAGATGGCCACGCACGCGCCGTGTTCACGGACCCGTTCGGGGGCAACCCCGCGGCGACGCAGGCAGCGCGCGAGCTGATTGGCGCTCGCATCGAGCTGCGCGTAGGTCAGGCTCGTCTCGCCGCACGAGACCGCGACGGCGTCCGGCGTCAGGACGGCCTGCCGCGTGATGAGATCCTGCACGAGCACGTGCGGATTCGTCCGGTCCGTGTCATTCAAGGACGCCAGCAGCGCCCGCTCGGACTCCGTCAGCAGCGGCACTTCGAGCAGCCGCTCGACCGGCGAGGTGGCGATCGCGTCGAGCAGGCGTTCGAAGTGCGCGAGCAGCCTTGCGATCTCGTCCCCGTCGTACAGCTCCGTGCGGTACTGCGCGGTAACCCGCAACGCCCCGTCGTTCGGCTCGATCGTCACCGTCAGCGGACCGATGGCCGATGCGCTGTCGAAGCGCAGCTCCTCGCACGCGACGTCCCCGAGGTGCAGCGGTTCGTACGGCGGGTCCATCGAAAAGACGACGTCGACCATCGGCGAGTGCGTCGTGTTGCGCGTCGGCCGCAGTTCCGTGACGAGATGCGCGAACGGCAGATCCTGGTGCGCGTGCGCTTCGAGCAGCGTCTCGCGGGTCGCGGCGAGGACTGCGCGGAACGAAGACGGATCTTTCGTCAGGCCGCCGCGGAGGACGAGCATGTTGGCGAGCAGGCCGACGAGCGGCTCCAGCTCGGTGCGCGTGCGCTGCGCGACGACGATGCCGATCACCGTGTCCGCGGCGCCGATGTAGCGGGCGAGGAGCACCTGGAACGCCGCCACGAGCACGGTGAACAACGTCGTCTGCTCGTCGCTGCCGATCCTCGCGAGCCGCGCGATCAGCGGCGCCGGCAGCAGCCGGCTGACTTTCAAGCCGTGCGTCCCGGCCCGGCGCCGCGGCGGACGCCACGACGGCAGCTCGCAGCGCGTGATGCCCGCAAGCTGCTGGCGCCAGTAGGCCAGCTCCTTCTGCCAGCCGTGGGCCGATGTCTGCTCGTGCTGCCAGAGCGCGAAGTCGCGATACTGGAGCGCCGGCTCGCCGAGCAGCGACGGACGGCCGGCGGCGAAGGCGTTATACAGCGCGGAGAGTTCTTTGAAGACGATGGCGACCGACCAGCCGTCCGTGATGACGTGATGCTGATTGAGGAAAAAGATCTGCGAGCGATCGTCGAGATGGAACAGCACGCCGTGGCACAACGGGCCGTTCGCCAGATCGAACGGCCGCCGCGCTTCGTGCCGCAGCCGCGCGAGCGCGACGCCGCGCCGGTCGGGCGCGGGCACGGCGCGGAAGTCGATCACGGGCATCCGGGCGGAACGAGGCGGTCCGATCGTCTGGATCGGCTCACCGTCGATGACGGCAAATGTCGTGCGCAGCGCTTCGTGGCGGCGCAGGACCTCGGCGAGCGCGCGGCCGAACGCGTCCACGTCGAGCCTTCCCGTCAACACGAAGCCGCGCGGAATGCTGTACATGGACGTGCCGGGATGG
>Ga0187894_10000634_pt1 | contig 47114 bp, 33 predicted proteins | sample GBC1701081metaG_FD_136650 | JGI IMG/M metagenome (GOLD analysis project Ga0187894, IMG submission 136650) | White microbial mat communities from a lava cave in the Kipuka Kanohina Cave System on the Island of Hawaii, USA - GBC170108-1 metaG ... | reverse complement strand
GGCACGATCCTCGATGCCGCGGCCTGCCAGACGACCTCGGCAGCGCTGGCGAGCGCCGATGAGCGAATCGAGGATGCGACCGCCGCCTTCAACTCGGCCGTCGCCGCTCTGGGGCAATGAGCCCCTCAGAACTTCAGCGTCACCGTGGCGAAGTAATCCAGATCGTTTCGCTTCGCGCCGTTGGGTGTGCTGTCGTACCGGTCCTCAACGCCGAGTTTGAGCCACAGGTTCCGGTCGGCGCTCAGCAGGATCTCATAGAACGCCTTGCCCACGAAACGGTAGTCCCCGAAGTTGTCCAGCGCGGGATAGAAATCGATCGTGATCCCCATCCCGTGGTTCTCGGCGAATCGGTGCGTGAAGTCCACGCCCAGCACGCCCTCGGGGTGGATGTCGTTGTCATCGCCTCCGAACTCGCGGTATCCGCCGACGCCGACCCGCGGCAGCAGAAACGTCTTGTCATTCTTGATGAGTTCGTAGCCCACGCCGGCGTGCGACGCGACGCGCCAGTCCCAATCCTGGAACTCGTCGTACTCCCCCGTGGCGTCAACAAAGAACCGCCACGGCGCCAGGCGCGTCCAATCGTTGCGGAAGTCCAGCCGGCCCTTGTTCTCCGTAGTGTCGCCGCTCTCACTCGCGTAGAGGTAGCGCAGATCGATCTTGGTTTCCATCGTCTTGGAAGTCCGCTTGGCGCCCGCGCCGAATCTCAATCCGAATCGCTCGGTGTTGCCCTCCGAGCCGGCGGCGCCCAACTCGAGATATCCCTCCCACTTGACCTCCGGCGGCGGCGGCGGCGGGGGAATCACTTTCTCAAGGCTGTTGTCGGGCAGCGTCACGCGACCGAGAATCGGGTGATCCAGCACAACGCCCGCGGGCGTCTTCTCCACAAACGTGCCCTTGATCACATCGCCCTTGAGCGTCTTGATCTCGACAGGCGTGCCCGGGGCGATCCCCGCCGCCTTGGGAGCGGGGGTCGGCTCCGCGCCTAGAGACGCGCTGCACAACGCCCCGATCAGGACCGAGCCTATAGCGGACCAGCGGACCCACTCAAAAGCAGTGTTGCGCATTGACCACCTCTTGCCGCGACGCGCCGAGCGCGCCCGTTCCCACCACCCCTTCGATTCGGGCGGCAAACTAGCGGCCCCTCCGAGGATGGTCAAGAGAAGTGGATTGCTCCGAGAACGACCGTGTTTTCGCGGGCCTTATCGCGCTCGCGCGGTCTCCGCCTTCTTCATGATGAAGAGGTAGTTGAACCCGCGAAGAAAGAAGTTCCCTTCCTCGGCGGCCCTGTGCCAGTTGCCGCGCTTCAGCTTCGCGTTGTGGCGCACCACGCACACGATGTCCACTGCCCGGAACCGCTCGCGCAGCATCTCAAAGAGCATGAAGCCGATCGGCACGAACCCCTCGGACGCCGCCGCCCCCCTGCGCTTCTTGAACGAATCGCTCACGTACAGCGCCATGTAACGGCGCGGGCGGAGCACGCGGTGGATCTCCGCGATGACACCGCGCATGGCTGCGAAGTAGGGGCCCTGCTCGCCGTCGCCCTCGTGCGCATCGAGATTCCCGATATCGCCGGGGTCGTCCGAATACCGCACGTGAGTGGAGTAGGGAGGATCGATGAACACGAAGTCGGCCTTCTCATCTTCGAGCGGCAGCCGCCGCGCATCCGCGCGGAACACGTCCTTGCGTCCCGCCGGCGGATTGAGGTCGTACCCGAGGGCGCGCCGACCGAGTTCCCGCGCCACATCGAGCGTCGTGCCCGATCCGGCCATGGGATCCACGACCAGGTCTCCCTCCCTCGTGTATCGCTGGAGCAGTTGCCAGATCAACCACGACGGAGTCGCGCCGGCGTACGCGGGATCGCCCTGCACGCCGTCTCCGTAGTGCTGGCTCGGGTACTCCCAGAGCGTGGTGGTCATGACACGCAGCGGCGGCTTGGGAAATGCCACGCTGCGACCGGTCGCAGCGCCTTTGCCCGTGTCGGAGTTCGGGCGTTCCCGGCGCGCCCGTGGTGCGCCGCTTTCCGCGCTCATGCGGCACCGGTGACGGCGCGGCACAGCGCCTGGGCCACCTGCGCGCGGGCCTCCGCCAGCGGCGCATGCACCTTCGCGCCGGCCGCGTGCACGTGGCCCCCGCCCCCCAGCGATCGCGCGATCTGGTTGACGTCGATCACGCGCTCGCCGGCCTCGGGCGCCTTGCTGCGCAGGCTGACCTTGGTCAGGCGCGGCTCCAACTCGGTCACGATCGCGACCACGCGCACCGTGCCAATCGACTGGGGAAAATCGCTGAGCCCGCCCAACTCGTCCTGCCCCGCCCCTGCGGCCCCGATGTCTTCCCGAGTCAGCGTGATCATCGCGGCGCGCCCGGAATCGAGCAGTTCGAGGCTCGCCAGCGCCCGCTCGATCAGGCGCAGCCGGGCCGGGGTTTCGTTCTGCTCGACATGCCTGTACAGCGCGTTGTGATCCACGCCCGCGTCGATGAGGTCCGCGGCCAGACGCATGGTCGAGGCTGTCGTGTTCGAGTACCGGAACCAGCCTGTGTCGGTGGCGATGCCCAGATAGAGCGGCTCCGCGATATCGACGGGCAACTGCGCGCACGATCGCAGCTTAAGCATGACGCGGCACAACTCGGCCACGAGCGCGCTGGCCGCCGATGCCGATGTGTCGATGAGTCGCAGGTCCGCGATCTCGGCGTCGCCGTGCTCGTGATGATCGATGATGACCGCTCCCGCGCGTCGCGATTCCAGCCAGGCCCGCGCCTCGGTCAGTTGCGCCCACGACCCCGTGTCGACGACCGCCACTCGGTCCGCCCGGCTCAGCGGCGGTTCGACCCACGAAGCGGGGCTGGCGTGAATGATCTTGCTGCCCGCGACCACTCGATCCATGCGAGGCGGCCACGGCGGCAGGTAGGCGCACACCGCCTTCGTGCCCGCCTTCTCCAGCGCCCTTGCCAGCGCCAGCGTCGAGCCCACCGCGTCGCCGTCCGGTCTTGAGTGCGTGACGGCCGCCACCAGCGACCCTGACCGCAGGCGCTCGATGATCTGCGCGACCGACGCATTCGACGCATAGGCGCGAGGGCCGTTCGAATTCGCTCTTGGAGTCCTCGGTGGCTGGGCCGCGGCCTGGCTCACGCGATCGCCCCGTGCAGGCCGCGCGCGCGAGACAATGGTGTCGCCTCGCCAGAGAGATCCCGAACTCGGCGCACGTCGCGCTCGATCTGCTCCACGAGGTCATCGGCGCCCTCGAAGCGCTTCTGGTCGCGCAGGAACGCCGACACCTCAAGGCGCAGCGTCCAGCCGTATTCGGGGGAATCAGCGCCGGGCCCGGCCCAATCGACGATGAAGGCCTCGACCGTCCGGCGCTGGTCGTCAAATGTCGATCGCACTCCGATGTGAATCGCTGCCGCGTGACGCGAACCATCGGGCAAAACGGCGGCGCCGGCGTAGACACCGTCGCCCGGGATCAGGTTCGGCGTATCGAGATTCGCAGTAGGGAATCCAAGCAGCCGCCCTCGACGGTCGCCGCGCACCACGATGCCGGCCAGTTCGTAGGGCCGCCCGAGCACACGAGCCGCATCCCCGACCCGTCCGTGGGTCACGAGCCAACGCGCCAGCGTGCTGCTCGCTCGCACCGTGCTGCCGTCCGTGAGGGCGGCTTCGACCGCGCCTACTACGTCCACCGAGAATCCCAGTTCTCGACCGAGTTCCTCCAACGCGCGGACGTCCCCGACACGGCCCCTGCCGAATCGGAAATCGACGCCCTCGACGATGCACCGGGGATTCCAGTCCTCGACGACCTTCTCGAGGAAACTCCGAGGTGCAAGCCCGAGCAACGCTTTCGTCGGTCGGAGTTGAACGACTTCGTCGATGCCGAGCGATCGCAGGAGCCGCTGACGCTGATCGAATGTGGTCAGCTCGAGCGGCGCCTCATCCGGATTGAGCAAAGCCAAAGGGTGCGGATGGAACACGAGGGCAACGACCCGTCCGCCCGGGCCCGCCGACTGTCGTGCCAGCGCAGCCAGCGCCGCGTGCCCGATGTGCACGCCGTCGAAGTTTCCGATCATGACCACGGTCGCCCCGAGCATGGGAGCAAACCTTAGGTCACGGCGCGGAATCGTGCCAGCCCGCCGCCCGTCGCGCGATGCGGGATCGGCTGGTAGTCTGCGTGTTCATGGAGAGCGGCCTGCTCCCAAGGCTCGGCGCAGGAGGGAAGTGGCTCTTGGTCGTCGCAGCCCCGGTCGAAGGCCGGGCTGTGCTCCAGGGCGTCGGGATCGAGCGCGGCGGGAACCCACCGGTCCGTTGGCAAGCCACATCGATCGGGAATCGCCTGGATCTCGTCGTGACCGGCGTCGGGAAGGCCAACGCCGCCGCCGGCCTGGCGCGCGTGTTCAATCCCGTGGCACACCGCGGCGTGCTCAGTGTCGGGCTTGGCGGCGTGCTGCCCGGGGGTGGTGTGACAACGGGTGATGTTGTGCTGGCGTCAGTCTCAATCTACGCCGACGAAGGGCTGATTTCTCCCGATGGGTTCCTGAACATCGCCGACATGGGCTTTGCCCCAAGCCAGGACGGACCCGGCATCGCGGCGGTAGGGATCGCGGGCACTTCGTGGGCTGTCGAGGCGCTCACACCCTGCGCTCGCACCGTCGGGCCGGTTGCCACTGTCTCAACATGCGCGGGAACCGACGATCAGGCGAGGTCCATCGTGGAGCGCACGAGCGCGGTCGTCGAGGCCATGGAGGGTGCGGCCGTCGGCTTCACCACCCAACGCCTGGGCGGCGGCGAAGTCGCGTTTGCCGAACTCCGTGTGGTCAGTAACTCCACGGGCGATCGCGAGCGACAGACCTGGGACCTGACCGAAGGTCTCTCGCGGCTCCGCGATCTCGTGGCCCTCCTATAACCCGAGCCGAAGATCTCGGCGCTGTCGATCGAGTCGCCCAGGCCGCGCCGCCCGCACATCTTCCCGACCGCATCGGTCCCAGCGCTGGCCCGTGCCGGGCGACGTATGCCACGCTGGATGGGTCAGGTGGGGCGAGGTCCTGCGCGGCGCGCGTTGGCGCCCGTGGGCTCGCTGGGAGGCCGGGCGATGTCCTTTCGTTGGCTCAAGCCGGGCGGCGCTGCCATCGCTGTGGATTTCGGCACCACCTCGCTGAAACTCCTCCAACTCGGCGAGGGCGAGGAGTTGTCGATGAGCGCCGCTGCCGCCCTGCCCACGCCCCCCGAACTCCGCGACAAGCCGGCCGAACGGCTCGCGTTTCAAGCCGACGCGATCCCGCGCCTGCTCAAAGATGCCCCGTTCCGCGGCCGGCGCGTCGTCTGCTCGATCCCCGCGGCCCAGACCATGGTGCACCACCTTCAGGTGCAGCGAAGCGATTCTGTCCCGCTCGATAAGACTCTGGGTGACGAGATCCGCCAGGCGACCGGGCGCGATCCATCCACGCTCATCCTCCGCCATCTCGAAGTGGGCGAAGTGATCCGCGCGGGATCGAAGCGCTCCGAGATGATCTGCATCGCGATGCCGCGAGAGGTCGTTCTTGCGTGCGTCCGCGCGCTGCGCGACGCGAGGCTCGAAGCCGTCGGCATCCACTGCGAGCACCTCGCCGCGGTGCGCAGCCTCGACCGGATCCAGCGCAGAGCGAGCGACGCGGAGAACACCAACCTCATCGTGGACGTCGGTGGCGGCACGACGAAGGTCATCGTCGCTCACGGGCGCGATACGGTCTTCGCGAAGACCCTGCTGATCGGCGTGCTCTCGAGCGCCGCCGGTGCCGCGGCGCCCGCTCGCGTCGCCGAATCACGCGTTCCCGCCGCAAATCCGCGCTTGCCGGTGGGCGCTGCGGCGAGCGCCGCTTCCGGCGCCGCCGAGACCCAGGCTTCGGCGGTGGCGACCGAGACCGACCGTCGCAACGGCGCGCCGCCGCCGGGACTCAACGGTCTTGAATGCGACCGCGCGGCTCGAGTCGCGCATCCAGCGCTGGAAGCGCTCAACGACGAAATCTCAATCTGCATCCGCTATCACCAGGCGGTCTTTCCCGACCGGCCGATCACGCGGCTCGTTTTCGTGGGCGGCGGAGCGGCCGACACGGGGCTGTGCCGCGAACTGGCCCGCCGGCTCAGGCTCCCGGCGCAGGTCGCCGACCCGTTGCCCGCCCTGGCCCGCGCGTCCGGCACGCGCGCCTCGGGCGTGGACTTTTCACAGCCGACTCCCGGGTGGGCAGTCCCACTGGGACTCTGTTTCTCACCGAGGGACCTCTGAACCAATGAACGGCCGGCCGCGGGAGCCGTGAGTCTTCCCCGCGGGACGAGGAGTGCGTTGCATGCCCTGGCGGACACGGACACATGTGAACACGGACCGCTCCTTCCTCCCCGAGGACTACCTCGAGCGGAAGATGGAGTCGCGGACGAACTTCGTCGCGCTGACGCTCTTCTCGATCGTGACCGTCGCGGTCGTGGCGGCTTTCCTGGTCACCAGCCGCGCCTGGAACGACGTGAAGCGCTATCAGCAGGCGATCAACGTCCGCTACTCGCAGGCGGCCAAGGACATCGAGCAACTCAAGGCGCTGGAGACGCAGAAGAACCAGCTGCTCGAGCGTGCCGAACTGACCATGGCCCTGATCGAGCGCGTGCCGAGAACCATCCTGCTGGCCGAACTCATCAATCGCATGCCCGACGACATCACGCTGTTGGAGCTCGAACTCAAGAGTTCCCGCGTACAGGACAAGCCCGCGGCCGCGGACTCCAAGGCCGGGGCCAAGGGCGGGGCCTCGGTCGCCAAGCGGACGCGCACAGACAAGGACGCGGCGGCTGCGGAATTGAAGGCTCCCGTATCGGCGCCCCGTTTCCAGACCAAGGTCATCCTCACCGGCGTGACGGGCACGCACAACAGCGTCGCCAAGTACGTCTCCGGGCTACAGACGTGCCCGCTGCTCACGGCGGTGGAACTGAAGTTCAGTGAACGGGCCATGATCAAAGAGCGTGACATGAACAAGTTCCGCATCGAGGCGGACCTCAGGTCCGACGCCGATGCGCGCCGCATCGAGCCCCTGACCGCGACCCGAATCCGGCGCTCGCCCCTGGAGGGCCGCGAGAACGGGCCGCTGCCCATGGAGCACGTGGGCGTGGATGGGAGGGAGTGAGCCATGCACATCGGATTCCGTGAACTGATCTTCCTGCTCGTGCTCCTGGCGATGCCGATCTCGTCGTACTGGTTCGTCTTCCGCCCCCAGAACGCCGAGATCGATCAGGCGCGCAAGGAGATCGAGCACAAAGAGCGTCTGCTCGAGAAGCTGGCCGAGACCACGGCGCGCAACGCCGACCTCGAGAAGGCGAACTCAGACATCGCGACAGGAATCGCCCTCATCGAGGCCCGCTTGCCCGACACCAAAGAGGTCGACGTGGTGCTCGAGCAGGTCGCCACGCTCGCGCGGGCTTCCAGCCTAGCCCTGCCCAAGGTGCGCAGCGCCAAGCCCGTGCCCGCCGCGACCTACATGGAGCAGCCGCTCGACATGACCATCGCGGGCGACTTTGACGACTTCTACTCCTTCCTCCTCCGCCTGGAGGATCTCGACCGCATCACGCGCATGCCGGACCTCAAGGTCGTCAAGAAAGAGGACGTCGACGGATCAATGGAAGCCTCGTTCACGCTGAGCATCTACTTCGAGCCCAAGACCGGAGGTGAGGGCCAATGACTCTGCGCATCCCGGCCACGATTCCCGAAGAGCCCGCCCACGGCCCGCCGCCCGAAGACGGCGCGCACTCGGCCTCCGGCTCTCCCAACGACCCGCTGCTCTCGCCGTTCGTGCGCGATGAGGCGCCGGCCGCCGCCGCCGCCGAGGCGGTGTCCCCGTGGAGCCGTTTTCACGGTCTGGCGGTGCTCCTGCTCGTGATTGCCGTGGCCGCCGGCGTGCTCTTTGGCATGCGCCGTCTCGGATTGGCGGCGCGGTTCATCGCGTCCGAGATCAAGATCGACTATCCGCTCGACCGTGTCGGCACGGCGGGCAAAGACCACAAGACCGTGCTCATGGACCTCCAGTCCAGCGGCCACATCGAGCAGGTTCCCCTGGAAGACATCCAGATGAATCCGTTCTCGTGGCGCGATCTGCGCACCATCTCGCAACTGCCCAGCGGGCCTGACCCGGCCGAACTCTCCCGCCAGGAGCGCGAGGCGCGCCGCCAGCAGGCCGTCGCCGCCGCCGCCAAGCTCAAGCTGCACAGCGTGATCGGCGGACAGGTTCCCGTGGCGCGCATCTCCGGCGAACTCGTGCGCGTGGGCGATCGTGTCGCCTCGATCTTCACGGTCGCGGCGATCGAGGGGCGAGAAGTCCGCATCACGTACGCCGATCTGTCGTTCACGCTCACCATGGGAGACCCGTAACCCGGTCGACCGGCGTTGCATAGGAACAAAGGGCAGCGTTCCGGGGAAAGGTCGCCAGCCAGCGTGGCCCGGAGCGAGGGAGTGGGGAGGAGCAAGGCTGTGTCACGGCTTGACATCGATCGTCTGTTGAGCGAACTGGGCGCTGAGTCGCCCTCCGCGCCGAAGGAGCCGGCGCCGACAGCCGCCCCGGTCTCGGCGCCGCGCGCTGCGGGCGCGACGGCCCCCGATGAGACGCTTCCCCTGCCCGGCCCTCGGCGCACCGACCGACCCTCCGACCTCACCGAGTCGCTCCCGCGCAATCCCAAGCCGATGCCGCTCGAGCGCAGGGATCGCTCGGGTGATGATCTGCCCACAATCTCTGACGAACTCTCGGTCACGGACATCTATCAGCCGGAAGCCGAGCCCGAACGCGAGGCGCCCGGTTCACTCACGTCGATCCTGCAGGCCCGCGAGCTGGCCAGCGCCAAGCAAGTGCTGGCGGCGGAGACGATCGCCCGCCAGTCTCCCGGGACCAGCCTTCTGGACCTGCTGCTGGATCAAGGCGTCGATGAGCAGGGGCTGTTCGAAGCCGCCGCACTCTCGATGGGCTTGGCCGTAGAGCGCCTGAGGGTCGAGAGCGGGTCCGAGCCGCCGTACGACGACCGCCTGCTGAACCGGCTGACCACCGACTACTGCCGGCACAACCAGGTGCTCCCGCTGCGCGTCGAGGCGGGACGGGTGGTGCTGGGCACATCGCGCCCGGACGATGTGTTCGTGGTGGACGACGTGCGCCGCCGGCTGGGCGCCCGCGCCATGAAAGTCGTGGTGGTGCCGCGATCGGACATCCGCGCGGTCCTCGAGACCCTGGGCGCCGGCGCGGCCGCCGACGATGTGGATGTCGAGCAGATCCTCGGGGATATCGAGGAAGACGATGTCCGGATCGAGAAGGCGCCGACCGACGAGGTGGACCTCGAGCGCGAAGCCGCCGAGTCGCCCGTCATCCGCTATGTCAACTACATCATCCAGACCGCCTCGAAAGAAGGGGCGAGCGACATCCACATCGAGCCCGCCGAGCGCGCGCTGAAGGTCCGCTTCCGCGTGGACGGGGAGCTCTTCGAGATGATGCACCCTCCGGGACGGATGGGCGCCGCCATCATCAGCCGCCTCAAGATCATGGCCAATCTCGACATCTCGGAACGGCGCCTTCCGCAGGACGGCCGCATCCGATGCACGGTGCACGGGCGCAAACTGGACCTGCGCATGTCCACCATCCCCTCGACTTACGGCGAGAAGGTCGTGCTCCGAATCCTGGACACGCGCTCGATCAACGTGGAACTCGACGGTCTGGGCTTCGACGACAACACGCTCACGATCTGGCGCAAGCAGATCGAGCAGCCCCACGGCATCGTGCTCGTCACCGGGCCGACCGGATCGGGCAAGACCACCACGCTGTATGCGTCGCTGCGCCAGATGGACAAGAAAAGCCAGAACATCTCCACCGTCGAAGACCCCGTCGAGTACCACCTCGACGGGATCACGCAGACCCAGACCCACGAGAAGATCGGCATGAACTTTGCGCGAGCGCTCAAGGCACTGCTGCGCCAGGACCCCGACGTCATCCTCGTCGGCGAGATCCGCGATCAGGAGACCGCGCACACCGCGGTCCAGGCCGCGCTCACGGGCCACCTCGTGCTCTCGACCCTGCACACCAACGATGCGCCATCCTCCATCACGCGCCTCGTGAACATCGGCATCGAGCCGTTCCTGCTCGGCGCCGCGATCAACGCCGCGCTCGCGCAGCGTCTCGTCCGGCGTGTGTGTTCGCACTGCAAGCGCGAAGCGCGCCTCACCGACGAGCTGAAGGAGTACCTCGCGCTTCAGGGAGTCGAAACATCGTCGCTCGTGGAGGGTGAGGGCTGCGACCGCTGTCGCAAGTCCGGCTACCAGGGCCGCCTGGGCCTCTACGAGCTGCTCGTGGTCGACGACCATCTTCGAGACGTCATCGCCCGCAACCCGAACGTCGCCGAGTTCCGGCGCCTCTGCTGCGAGCGCGGCATGGTCACGCTCCGGCAGGACGGGTTCGTCAAAGCGGCCAAGGGGATGACCACGGTGCATGAGATCATCCGCGCGACCGAGGCCGCGGCCTGACGTCGAGCGGGTGCTCACAAACGGAGCCCCGGACCGCGTCAAAAGCCCACGGAGATTCGGCGGATCCGAAGCGGCGTGATCCCCGAAGCCGGCATGGGAGAAGCCGAGCAGCCTCCACGAACTCCACGCCGTTCTCGGACCCGGGTTCGGAGCGACCGGTGCATCCGTTCGTCGAACCCGCGCTGACCACGCGCCGTTGAGAAGCGCCGGATGAACCAGCCTCATTTCTCGGCCGATGTTCTCCGGCCCGGGCTGCCCGAGGGGTCGAGCCCTTTCTTTCCCTGGAGCGCTCCCGCCATGACGCTCGAAGACATCCTGCGCTTCGCCGCCGACCAGTCGGCCTCCGACATCCACATTGTCGCGGGGCACCCGCCCGTCCTGCGCGTCCACACCATCATGACGCCCATGGATTGCCCGCCGATCTCGGCCGCGCAGGCCGAGCGATTTGTCGAGCAGATGGCATCGCCCGAGGCGATCGAGACCTTCCGGCGCCAGAAGGACAGCGACTTCTCGTACGAGGTCAAGGGTCTCGGGCGTTACCGCGTGAACGCGCACAGCCAGCGCGGCGTGATCGGCGTCGCCATGCGTGCCATCAAGAGCAAGGTGCCGCCGCTGAACATGCTCAACCTCCCCGAGGTGATCACCCGCCTCACCTACCTGCCCCGCGGCCTCGTGCTCGTCACCGGCGACACCGGCTCGGGCAAGAGCACGACGCTCGCCGCCATGATCCAGGCGATGAACGAGAGATACAAAGCCCACATCATCACCCTCGAGGACCCCGTCGAATACACGTTCCAGTCCGCCAACTGCCTCATCGAGCAGCGCGAACTGGGGCAGGACCTGCCGTCCTTCGCCAGCGGCCTCAAGCACGCCCTGCGTCAGGACCCCGACATCATCCTCGTCGGTGAGATGCGAGACCTCGACACGACGGCGCTCGCCATGACCGCCGCCGAGACCGGCCACCTCGTGCTCTCCACCCTCCACACCAACAACGCCAGCCAGACGGTCGAGCGAATCATCGACATGTACCCGGCGAATCAGCAGAACCAGATCCGCGCCATGCTCGCCGACACGCTGCAGGCGGTGATCAGCCAGTCGCTCTTCTCGCGAATCGACGCGAAGGGGATGGTCCCCGCCGTCGAGGTCCTGCTGTGCACGCCCGCCGTGCGCAACATCGTCCGTGAAGGGCGCACGTTCGAAATCCCCAATGTCATCGAGACCAATCGCGCGCTGGGCATGCGCAGCCTCGACACCTCCATCGCCGAACTCTTCTTCAACGGGCACATCAGCCGCGAGGACGCCATCGCCCAGGCCGCCTACCCCGACAAGATCGAAAGACAATTAGCCGCGTGACACAGACGAGCGTTGGCCGCCGCGGGAGGCAAGGCATGACGCCGCAGCCGACCGGCGGCGGGCAGCGGCAATGGAGTTGAAGCGAGGGCCGGTAGCCCGAGCGCAGCAAAGAAAGTCCCAGTGCCCGCCTACAAGTACCAGGTCAAGTCCTCATCCGGCCAGGTCGTCGTCGGCGTCCTCGCGGCCACCAGCGCTTCGGAAGCCGCGAGCCTCCTGCGCGCCCGCGGCAACCATGTCCTCTCGCTCAACCCGATCCACAGCGCGATCGGCGCTTCGAGCCTCGTGCAGCGCGTGCGTGAACTCAACGCCGGCCGCCCGTCGCTCAAGCACGTGCTCGACTTCACCACGCAGCTGGCCGTGATGGTCCGCGCCGGCATCGGCATCCGCTCGGCGCTCGAGGGCATCGCCGAGCAGACCGAGCACCAGCGGTTCAAGCAGATCATTCTTGGGCTCAAGTCCGATGTCGAGTCCGGCAAGCAGTTCTCGGAAGCGCTCTCGCGCCACCCCAAGCTCTTCAACCCCCTCTACGTGAACATGGTGCGCGCTTCGGAAATGTCGGGTTCGTTCGGCAAGATGCTCGACCGCATCGCCGCGTACACCTCGCAGCAGATCGAGACCAAGCGAATGGTCGTCGGGGCCATGATCTACCCCGGCGTCATCGCGTTCATGGCCATCAGCGTCACCATCTTCCTCCTCACCTTCGTGCTGCCGCGCTTCGCCAAGGTCTTCGAAGGCAAGGAGGAGGCGCTCCCGTGGGCCACGAAGTTCCTCATGGCCCTCTCCGCGTGGATGGTCGTGAACTGGCCTTGGCTCCTGGTGGCGTTCTTTGTCCTCGTCGTCGGCATCATCCTGCTCAACAAGACCGACACCGGCTCGTGGTGGCTGGACAACTTCAAGCTGCGCGCCCCGATCTTCCGCCGCATGTTCCGCGCGCTCTACATCAGCCGCTCGCTCCAGACGCTCGGCGAACTCATCAACGCCGGTGTGCCCATGCTCGACACGATCGCGATCACGGGCGACATCGCCGGGAACAAGATCTACAAGCGCATGTGGCGAGCCGTCTACGCGAGCGTGAAGCAGGGGCGCAAGATCGCCGCCACGCTCTCGAACCAGAGGCAGCTGCCCCACGCCGTCGTGCAGATGATCGGCGCGGGCGAGGAGTCCGGTAAGTTGGGCGAGGTCCTCACCGAGATCGCCGCCTACTACGCCAAGCAGTTACGGGACGCGATCAAGGCCGTTACAAGCATGATCGAGCCCCTCATGATCATCATCATGGGTTCAATCGTTGGCTTCATCGCCATGGCCATCATCCTGCCGATCTTCAAGATGAGCCAGATCGTTAAATGACCGATATGCAGCGCGGAGGCGTTCCGGGTCCGCGACCGCTCGGGCGAGCGCGGGTCCGCGGGGATGCTTGTATGCCTCGGCGCCCAATCGAACAGCCTGCCTCCCGTGCCGAGCGGCATCGCCGCCGCGCCGGCTTCACGCTCCTGGAGACCGCGCTGGCGACCGTGGTGATCGGCGTCGGCGTCCTCGCCGTCGTCGAAGCCCAGCAGTCCTTCCTCCAGCGGAACTCCTGGTCCACGGCCGCCTCCACCGCTTCCTACCTCGCCAACGAGATCCGCGAGCGCTCCAAGACCTTCACGCGCCACGACCGCTTCGCCGGCGGCCTGTACTTCCTTGACGATTCCGACCCCTCCACGCTGCGCGGCTGGGGTCCCGAGACCGGCGAATCAGTCGCCACCGATTTCAACGACCTCGACGATCTCGACGGCGCTGTCTTCGGCAGCGCCACCAACTTCCCCGACGGTTTCACCATGTCGCGCCGCCTTTCCGGACCGGTCAACGCCTTCGCCGAGATCATCCCGGAAACGCTCTACGACGGCACGACCGAGACGATCTCGGGCGAAGGCGAGGCCCAGCCCGTCGCGCTCCGCGGCTGGACGCAGATCGTCACCGTGCGCAAGGTCAACCCCTACGACCTCACCGAAGTGCTGGCCAACAGCGCAGTGGTGAGCGATGAGGGGGTGGTACTCCGCCCGGTGGACCGCTTCCCGCTGCGCGTCACCGTCACGATTCTCTACCAGCCCGATCCGAGCGAGAACCCGCCGCCTGTTGCCGTGATCTCCTGGATCGTCTCGCCCTGAGGCGCCGTTCCAGCCCGTGCCCCGACCGGAGGTTGAAGGAGAAGGCTCGATGTTCTTCAGCATGACCCGCCGCCGTCGCCCACGCAGCGCGCCGGGCCGCGCCGCCCCGAGTGCCCGCGGCGTCACGGGCATCCTCTCGATGATGTTCCTGATTCTTTTCGGGTCGCTGGCCGTCGCCATGGCGGTCGTGAGCCAGGGCAACCTGCGAAGCGCGCAGACGCACCAGCGCGTGGTCCGCGCGCAGGGCGTCGTCGACACGGGCATGGACATCGCGGCGGCCCGCCTCGCGGAGGCTTGCTCGCGCATGATCGTCGCCAAGGGGCAGGTCGACGCACAGTACGCCGGCATGCTCTGGGACGGCACGCACCCCACCACGCCGAGCGTGACGATCCTCACGCCTCCCGACGGGCGCACCGAGATCCCCGCCAGCGGCCTCTCCGCGCTGCTCTGGCGCTACCACTGGGCGGACCCCGACGCCGAGTTCGCCGCGCCGATCACGCTCCCCACGCCGCCCGCGCGCTGGGTCCGCGGCAAGCCGATCCCGATCGAGCGCGACCCGCAGGGCGTGGTGATCAGCGCCGCGCAGATCGACTACGCGCCGCCCGACAATCTCGGGCGCGTGCTGGTCATCGCCACGGGCTACGAGTGGGACTGGCTGCGCAAGCGCTGGGTGACGCGAACCGCGCAGCAGCAGTTCCGGATCACGAAGACCGTCAAGCACGCGATCATCGCGCCCAGCCGGATCATGATCGGGCGCAACGTGCACGTGGACGGGCCCCTGGGCGTCCGCTACACCAGCGCCGCGCTCGACTCGATCGACGGCCCGCCGCTCGTCGTGCGCAGCGACTTCGCGGGCCTTGATAACACGCTCGACGCCAAGCTCGACGCCTTCTACGCCCGCGTGCTCTCCGACGATGTGGACGGGGACAACCGCCTCCGCCTCGGGCACGCCGTTGAATCGCAGGGGCTGACCGCGCTCAACAGCCTGGACTTCGACGGCGACTCCGCTCCGGACAACGCGTTCGGCGATCTCACCCGCGACAACGCTCTGGACGACTTCGACATCTTCCTGAAGCACTACGACGCGAACAACGACAAGCGCGTCGTGCTCTCCTCCGCGCTGACCGCCGGCACGCCGGCCGACGGCCTGGCCGCCGAGTTCTCCGCCGACAACGCGCTGGCGCTGATCATCGACGCCACGCTCCCGGACCGCAACGCCAACGCGCGGCGCAACGGCGATCTCATCGGCGGCACGTGGATTTGGTCCACGTTTCCCGACAACAACAAGGACGGCACGATCGATTCGCTCGACGTGGACCTTGATGATGTCGCGCTGGGCTACCGCGACGGCGTGCTCGACTACCGCGACCGCTACGCCAAGATCCGCGGCTCGGTGTATTTCAAGGCCGTCCGCGCCAATTGGGAGAACGCGCACGACGACTACGGCGTCGTGTACGGCGACTATCAGCAGTTCGTCTCCGGCGTGATCCGCCCCGACCGAGGCGAGTTCCCCATCAAGTTCGAGGCCAGCGACAACGAGGTGCCGCTGTTCACGGCCAGTTCCTTCGCCGACGCGGCCCAGATCATGGGCGATTTCTCCAGCCAGCCCGGGGTGACCTCAACCGCGTTCGCCACCGTGATCGCGCCGCAGGTCGGCACGGAGTTCCGGATCGAATCAACTCCGTATGGCGCCCCCGCGCCCGCCGACTGGTACCGCCGCCCCGTCTACCGAGACCTTGTCTTCCGCAACACCACCATCCCCAAGGGCACCAACGCGCTCTTCATCAACTGCACGTTCGTCGGTGTGACTCGAGTGCTCACGCACGTCAACAACACGCACGCCTCGTGGACGTTCTACGGCATCGAGGTGCGAGACCCGTCGACCGGCGCTCTCTCGCTCCGCTATCCGCCGCCGCCCGCCGAGAGCGATGCCGCCCTCGACCAGGGCTACAGCACGCCCGGCGCGCCCGGCTACGACACGCTGCCGACGCAGAACATGATCGATATCAACGGCGACGGCACGACCGAGTGGTGCACCAACACCAAGCAGGTCTGCAACAACATCCGCTTCCACGACTGCACGTTCATCGGCTCCGTGGTGGCCGATCAGCCCACCGTCTACACCCACGTGCGCAACAAACTGCAATTCACCGGCTCCACCCGCTTCGTCGAGGAACATCCGACCGAGCCCGACAACCCTTCCTACGTTCTGTCCGGCGATGAGCAGGAGGTGACCGGCAAGTCCTCCATGATGCTCCCGCAGTACTCGGTGGACATCGGCGGCAATAACGCGCCCGCCACGCAGGACATCCGCCTGCAGGGCGCGGTGATCGCGGGCGTGCTCGACGTGCGCGGCAACGCCACCATCGACGGCGTGCTCCTGCTGACCTTCTCGCCGGTGTACGGCACCGCGCCTCTGGCGCTCTACGGCGACGCGGTCGGCAACCCCGCCGATTTCAACGTCACGCTCGGCTACTTCGGTCCCGAGGACGGCGACGAAGAAGGCGCCAACCTCTCGGACATGGAGGACCTTGACTCCAACGGCGTGCCCGACCTCGGCTGGGACTCGGCCCGCGACCCGGACACGGGCGCGCTGCTCCCGGCCTCCGCCTCGCCGATCCAGGAGTCCTGGTTCGACGGGATCCCGGACTCCGATGCCGTGGCGGGCACCCACCTCCGCCGCCCGATCCCGTTCAACGGCTTCGGCAAGATCGTGCTCCAGCGCGACGAGGACCTCGTCCTGCCCGACGGGCTGGCTTCGCCGCTCTCGATCGTGCCGCTGCGCAGCACCTATAAGGAAGGGCGCTTCGCGTCCAACTGAGGGAGAACCGCCGTGCGTATCGCCCGCAGCCGTCCACTCCGAACCGCCTCGCCCCTGCGCCGCAGCGCCCGGGGCCTGAGCATCATCGAGCTGCTCATCGCGCTGACGATCAGCGCCACGCTGATGTCGGCCACGCTGGCCGCGCTCGACACGATGTTCAAGGGCTACAAGCAGACCACCGAGTCGGCCTCGACACACGTCATCAGCCGCATCGTCATGTCGCGCCTGCTGGGCATGATCCGCACCGGCACCGGCTTTGCGCCCTCGCCCGCGAACGTGCTGGACTCGGACATCAACCCGCTGGCGGCCGACTACTTCGAGTTCGCCAACGTCGTGGACGCCGACGGCGCGCCGCTGGAGATCACGCGCGTCGAGTACCGGCTTCCGGGCCAGGAGGCGCAGCTCCGCTCGTGGGGCGTCGCGGGCGGTCCGCCCGAGCCCGAGGAAGCGGAGGAGGAAGAGGCGGAGGAAGGGGAAGAAGTTGAGGCGACATCGTCGGGCGCCGGCGAGCTGTGGTACGTGCGCCTGGACGCCACGACCAGCCCGGCGACGGTCGTCGAGCAGCGCCCGCTGCTCAGCGGCGTGCGCAGCGCGGTGTTCACGCTGGAATACGACGTCGGCCCGCGGCTCATCCGGGCGACGATCGACATCACCGTCGAGCCCAACGACTCGCAGGACCTGACCATCGGCGTCGAGTCGAAGGCCCAGACGTTCCGCCTCGTCGCTTCCGCTTTCCCGCGCATGTCGGCGCAGTGACGATCAGGCTTCCGACTGCGGGCGCTTCGGGTTGAGCCAGTCGAGGTGGAAGAACTTGCCGCGCGGCTGGTCGATCCGCTCGTAGGTGTGGGCCCCGAAGTAGTCGCGCTGCGCCTGGAGAAGGCTGGCCGGCAGGCGCTGCGAGCGGTAACTGTCGTAGTAGGAGAGCGCGGAGGCGAACGCGGGCACGGGCACGCCCTGCACGGCGGCCCGGGCGACCACCGCGCGCCAGTTGTGCTGCCGTTCGGCGATGGTGTGCGCGAAGTAGTCGTCCAGCAGCAGGTTGGGCAGGTCGGGTCGGCGCCGGTATGCCTCGGTGATCTTCTGGAGGAAGCGGGCGCGGATGATGCAGCCGCCCCGGAAGATCGCCGCGATCGCGCCCAGATCGAGTTTCCAGCCCTTCTCGCGCGCCATCGCGCTCATGAGCGCAAAGCCCTGCGCGTAGGAGCAGATCTTGGAGCAGTACAGCGCATCTCGAACGCAGTCGATCCAGTTACGGTCCGGCGGACCGATCACGTGTGCGTGCTGCGACTGGTGCGGGGCCTTGAGCGTGCGCGACGCCTGTGTCCGCTCATCCTTGTGCGCGCTCATGTTGCGCGCAAAGACGGCCTCGGCCATGGTCGGCACCGGAGCCCCAAGGTCCAGTGCCGAATTGATGGTCCACTTGCCCGTGCCCTTCTGCCCCGCGGCGTCGAGAACCACATCCACGAACGGTTTGTGCGTCACCGGGTCCTTCTGGCGCAGGATGTCGGCGGTGATCTGGATCAGGAACGAGTCGAGTTCCCCCTCGTTCCATGATGCAAACACGCCGGACAGCTTCTCGGGCGATTGGTCGAGCACCTGGCGCATGAAGTCGTAGGCTTCGCAGATCAGCTGCATGTCGCCGTACTCGATCCCGTTGTGGACCATCTTCACGTAGTGCCCCGCGCCGCCGGGGCCGATGTACGTGGTGCAGGGCTCGCCGCCCTCGACGGGCTTGCCCGGCGCTGCGCCCTCGATGGGCTTGCCGGACTTTGCGTCCACCTTGGCCGCGATGTCGCGCCAGACGGGCTCGAGCAGCGACCATGATTCCTTCGGGCCGCCGGGCATGAGCGAGGGGCCGAATCGCGCGCCCTCCTCGCCGCCGGAGACGCCGGACCCGACGAAGAGGATGCCGCGCTCCTTGAGCGTCTTCTCGCGGCGCTCGGTGTGCTCCCATTCGGCGTTGCCGCCATCGACGATCAGGTCGCCCTTCTCGAGCAAAGGCACGAGCGAGTCGATCACCGCGTCCGTGGGCCCACCGGCCTTGACCATGATCACAATGCGCCGCGGGCGCTTGATGGAAGCAACGAATCCCTTGAGGTCCTTGCTTCCCACGAGCCCGCCGGCGCGCTTGCCGAAACTGCCCGGCGGGTGAGCCTTGACGAACTCGTCCGTGGTCGCGGTCGTGCGGTTGTAGACGGCGGTTTTGTAGCCGTGGTCGGCCATATTGAGCGCGAGGTTCTGGCCCATGACGGCCAGGCCGACGAGCCCGACATCGGCGACGGTAGACGCGGACGGGGCGGATTGATCGGTCATCGCTGGGTTGTCCCATCAGACGGCGGACACAAGTACGTCCAATGAGACTATCGAATGGAGCGGACCGGGCTCGAACCGGCAACCCCCAGCTTGCAAAGCTGGTGCTCTCCCAATTGAGCTACCGCCCCTCGTGATGGGCCGGATGATATCGGCCTGAAGTCCAATGTCGCGCGCGGGCGGTGCGGAGCCGCGCTCATCGCGACCGGGGTTCGGCGCACATCTCCTCGGTCTCCTCGTACACAGCGGCGAGCGGCGTCTCGCGGAGCATCGCCAGCGTGCACTGTTCCTGGAGGATGAGCCCCGTCTGCGACAGTCGCCCCATGCGGTGCAGGTCCACCATGGCGCACACGCCCGCGGCGGTCGTGAGTTCGATCGCGGGCCAGGTCCGCCCGAACATCTCCTTCGCCCGGATCAGTCGGCGCAGGTTGAACTGTTCGAGGCGCCCGTTCTTCATGCCGATGCAGTTGACGAAGATCACCACGACATCCTGGATTGTCCGCGGCACGGCGTGGTCGAGCAGGGCCATGAGCAGCGTGCGGTCGAAGACGCGCCCGCCCGGGGCCGCGGCCGTCGCGCCGGCCTTCTCTCCCAGGCGCAGGTCGTGCAGCAGCAGCTTCATCAAGTCGCGGTGGCCCGGGTAGCGGATCGTCTTGTAAGCGATGCGGGAGTCGGGCCCGGTCTTGCGCTCAGCGGTGAGCGTTTCGATCAGGCTGCCCACGCCTCCTGACGTGTAGAACGCCTCGTACTCGATCCCTTCGAGCGAGAAGTGCTCGAGCCCCTCCAGGGCCGGCGCTTTGACCACCGTGCCGTCGAGCATGACCTTGCACGGTTCGCAGTACTCATTGACCAGCCCGGCGGTGCTCCACGTTGAGTTGTACTTGAGCGCGTTGGTCGGAAACTGGGGCAGCGCTCCGACGCGCAGTGTCAGTTCGTGGATCCGGTCGAACCCCTGGGCCACATCGTGGGCCGCGATCGCGATGTAGCCGGGCGCGAGGCCGCACTGCGGCACGAGCGCCGAGCGCGCCCGGCCGCCCGCCGCCAGCGCGCCCACGGACTCGGTGGCGCGCACATCCTCGGTGACATCGAAGTAGTGCACGCCGAGTTCGTACGCCGCGGCGGCCACGGGCTCGACGAGATTGAAGGGGAGCATGCACACGACATAGTCGTGGCCCTTGAGCGCCTCGCGCAGAGAAGCGGCGCTCGTCGCATCGGTCTTGCGGAACGCGAAGCGCGGCGGCTCGGGCACAAAGTCCTTCAGACGGCGGAGGTTCTGCTCAGCGGTCCGCAGGTTTGCTTCGTCGTGGTCGGCGAGGGTCACCTGAAAGGCGCCGCGACCACAACCCAGGAGCAACTCGGCGACCGACTTGCCGACCCGGCCGCCGCCGAGCACCAGAACGCTCTTCATTCACCGTCTCCCACGTAGGTTTGCGCGCACGCCCGCGCCCGAAGGGCCGGGGGGCGGAAGATTACCCGCCGGCGCATCTTTGCGCGCGGCATCGCCGGGCGCGCGGTTCCGCTACTCTCGGGCGCCCACGGAGGCCCGGTGCGATGATCGTCGGCGCGGTCGCGGAGAGTTTCCCGAACGAAAAGCGCGTGGCGCTCTCGCCGGCGGCGGTCAAGTTGCTCAAGGGCAAGGGGCTCGACGTTCACATTGAGTCGGGCTGCGGCGCGGCTTCCGGCTTTGCCGATGACGCTTACATCGCGCAGGGGGCGAAGGTCGTGGCGGACCGCAAACGGGTCTTCGCCGATGCGGACCTGGTGTGTCAGGTGCGCACCTACAGCGCCGGCCCGCGGCATGCGGACGCCGACCTGCGCCTGATGCGGGCCGGGCAGTGCGTGATGGGATTCTGCGAGCCGCTGACCGACGCGCGGCCTATCGAGGAGATGGCGCGCACCGGCGCGCGCGCATTCGCCGTCGAGCTCATGCCGCGCACCACGCGGGCCCAGTCGATGGATGCCCTCAGTTCGCAGGCCCTGGTCGCGGGCCACCGGGCCACGCTGCTCGGGGCTTCGCTGCTTGGACGGATGTTCCCGCTCATGATGACGGCAGCCGGGACTGTGCCGGCGGCCCACGTGCTGGTCATCGGCGCGGGCGTGGCGGGCCTGTCGGCGGTCTCGACGGCGCGGCGCCTGGGCGCCGTTGTGAGCGGCTATGACATCCGCCCCGCGGTGAAGCAGGAGGTCGAGTCGCTCGGCGCCAAGTTCCTGATGCTCGACCTACCCACGCACAACGCCCAGGACCGCGGGGGCTATGCCCGCGCCATGGACGATTCCTTCTACAAAGCGCAGCGCGAGCTGATGGCCCACGCCGTGGCCCACAGCGACGTGGTCATCACCACCGCCGCCGTTCCCGGCAAGCGCTCCCCGGTGCTCATCACCGGCGAGATGGTCGCGAAGATGCCCCGCGGGTCGGTGATCGTCGATCTGGCGGCGGAGCGAGGCGGCAACTGCGAGCTGACGCAGGCCGACCGGACCATCGAGGCCCACGGCGTGACGGTCGCCGGGCCGACCAACATCGTGTCGGAGGCCGCCGGCAGCGCCAGCCTGATGTACGCGCGCAACCTCGCCGCGTTCGTGCTGCACATGGTCAAGGACGGGGCGGTCCGGCCGGTTCAGGGGGATGAGATCCTGACGGACACACTGCTGACCGATGGCGGGCGCATCGTGCAGCCTCGGGTGCGCGAGATCCTCGGTCTTGACGGCGGCGAGAAAGCCGGGAGCCAGACCTGACATGGACATGCTCGTTCTGCTCATCACCATCTTCGTTCTGGCCGTGTTCGTGGGGTTCGAGGTCATCACGAAAGTGCCGCCCACGCTGCACACGCCGCTGATGTCCGGGAGCAACGCGATCTCCGGCATCACGATCGTCGGGGCGCTGATCGCCGCGGGCACCGAACACTCGGCCCTGGCCTCCGTGCTCGGAACGCTGGCCGTGATGTTCGCGACGATCAACGTGGTCGGCGGCTTCTTGGTGACGCACCGCATGCTCGAGATGTTCAGAAGGAAGAGGTGAGGGTGAATGCGAGGTCTGATTCTCGACGACTCGGATTTGCGGTCGACGTGGCGTGGAGGCACGCTTCGTGCACCCCTCCGGGGTGCGGGAGTCCTGAAAGGCGCCTCTTTCCGGGGGTGTCGCTCGGCCGCGGGCGCGGCCTCGCTCAACCCCCGGCTATTGACGAGCAGCCTTTCTGGCTGCGGGATCAGCAACGCGATGCGGTGGGCAAGCATCCAGAACCAACACATGACCGCTGATACGGACTGAATCAGACTCATGGACCTTTCATCAAGTTCACGCAATCTGCTCTACCTCGTCGCGGGGGTGATGTTCATCCTCGGGCTGAAGATGCTCTCGCACCCGCGCAGCGCAGCGCGGGGCAACCTCATCGGCGCGGCCGGCATGCTGCTGGCCATCGTGGTCACGCTGCTGGACCAGCGGATCACATCGTGGACCTGGATCGTGGTCGGGATCGGCGCCGGCTCCGTCGCGGGCGTGGTCATGGCCGTCCGCGTGAAGATGACCGCCATGCCGCAGATGGTCGCGCTGCTCAACGGATTCGGGGGCATCGCCTCGGCGCTGGTCGTCGGGGGCGTGCTGCACGACGCGATCCACCTCAGCGCGCAGTCCGGCGCCGGCATCGGCGCGACCATCGTCGAGCCGACCGGAGGGGATGCGACGCAGGCGCTGATCGCGCTGGCCGCTTCCGCGCTCATCGGCGCGTTGACGTTCACGGGCAGCGTGCTGGCCTTCGCCAAGCTCCAGGAGTTGTTCCCCGGCCGCCCGATCACACACGTGGGCATCAAGATCGCCAACGCGTTGCTGGGGGCCATCGCGCTGGCGCTGTGCGTGTACGTGGTGATGAATCCGGGGCAGGTCTGGGCCTTCTGGCTGCTGGTGCTCGTCTCCTCCGCGCTGGGCATCGGGCTGGTCGCGCCGATCGGCGGGGCAGACATGCCCGTCGTGATCTCCCTGCTGAACTCCTATTCGGGACTGGCCGCGGCAGCGACCGGCTTTGTGATCAGCAATGTGGGACTCATCGTCACCGGCGCGCTCGTGGGCGCTTCCGGCCTGATCCTGACCAAGATCATGTGCGTCGGCATGAACCGCTCGCTGACGAATGTCCTCTTCGGCGTGATGGCTCCCGCAGGCGCCGGGGCCAAGGCCGATGAGGTCTACGCCGGACGGGTCAAGAGCGCGGCGGCCGATGAGATCGCCATGCTCTTCGACGTGGCGCGCCGGGTTGTGATCGTGCCCGGCTACGGGCTGGCCGTCAGCCAGGCGCAGCACGCCGTGCGCGACCTGATGAAGGTGCTGGAGTCCCGCGGCACTTCGGTCGAGTTCGCGATCCACCCCGTGGCCGGTCGCATGCCGGGACACATGAACATCCTGCTGGCCGAGGCCGACATCCCGTACGAGCGGCTCAAGGAGATGGAAGAGACCAACGTTTCCATCGACCAGGCGGATGTCGCAGTGGTGATCGGCGCCAACGACGTGGTGAACCCCTCGGCGCGCGACGATCCCAACAGCCCCATCGCGGGCATGCCCATCATCGACGTCGACAAGGCGCGCACCGTTGTCGTGATCAAGCGCAGCCTCAGCCCCGGCTTCGCGGGCATTCCCAACCCGCTCTTCGCCATGGACAACTGCCTCATGTACTTCGCCGACGGGCAGAAGGCCGTGCTCGACCTCGTCGCGGCGGTGAAGAACCTCTGACGGGCGTGCTCGAGGGTGCCACAGCTGTTCCCCGCAGGATGCGGGGCAGCCGTGCGAGAGTCGTTGGAACTGAGAAGAATTTCGCCCCGCGCTATCACGAGTGGCCGATCACCGGTGGCGGTTGCTCCCTGAGGCGTCTCCTGCGCGCGATTGCAAGCATCGGCGCCATCACAACCGCGGTGCCCGGCGACGGAATCACGGCCACCCACGCTTCCGGATCTCCCAAAGGATTCATTCCGGTCCCGACAATTGTGCGGCCGTCAGCGGAAACCGCCAAGGGGTTGAGCTCCTTCCAACCATGGTGCGCATTCACGTTCAGGGAATCGAGAATCTTGATCAGGGATTGGGAGTGGCCGTCTGTCTCCAGTACGAAGGGTGTGTACGTGGAGCCGTCGCCGAAGGCCCCCACGATCACCGATCCATCTCCCGAAATCGCCCAAGGGATCAAGCTGTTCCATCCCACGGGCGGCTCGATCTCCTGCATTCCGCTCGCCGCTGTCCATCGATAGCCTGCAAAACGAGTAGGGCCCGGGCCATCAATGAAGCTGTATGCGATCACGACGCGTCCATCGCCGGAAATGTCTGCCGCGCAGCTGTGATCAAACCCTGGACCCGGCCCGAGTCCCACTCGCCCGGTCTCTGCACTCCAAAGCGCAGCTTCGGCGCCGGAAGTCGCTACAACCACACGACCGTCGAATGAGACCCCAACTGCTCTGCTGAAGACCTCATCAGTGGTTGCGAGCGGAAAGAGCCTGGTGTTCCCCGATTCACGCGTCCACCGGGTCGCCTCATAGATCATGCCTCGCCCGTTGAAGGCCATGGAGAACCCGACGATCACCGAGCCGTCGCTCGAAAGCGCGAGACCCTCAGCGGCCCGCAAGTGTCCATCGTTGACAACGCCCATGAGTTCGTGGCCGCCTTCCGGCGTCCATCGGAACGCTTGATTCCCGAATTCGTCCGCGACGGCGCCCGCGATCACGGAGCCGTCCCCCGAAACTCCCGTGGCCCATGATGCGGGAAATTCCGGCGGCAACCCATCAAGTTCACGCATGCCTTCTTCGGCAGTCCACCGAAAGGCTCTTGTCCCGTTGGCGCCCTCCGCATGACCGACAATCACCCGTCCGTCGGCGGAGACTCCCCAAGCGCCGCTTCGATGCTCTCCTCCCGCAAGATCTCCGAGCCCGAAGAAACTTGCACCGTTGCACGTGGCTCCCCACAAGACGACAACGCTCGCCAGAATCAGCTGTTGTCTGTTCATTACTCTTTCGCTATTGATCAAGATAGTCCCACCATTGGGATCGGCTCGCGCCACGAGTCGACTTCACGCGTGGGCAGGAGCAGGGTCAAGTAGCGCCGGCGACTGAACAATCTCGCGCGCATGTACGTCTTCTGTGCGCAAAGTTGGCGTACATGCACTTTTTCCGCTTGAACCCGCCCGGAACCGCGACATCATTGCCCCGTGATGTTGCAGCGAAGAGTCGCCGTGGCGACACAAGCCCGGCGCGGAGGCCGAAGTCCGCCGCGGCGGAACTCAAGGAAAGAGTCGGCGATGGAGGCCGACAACGCCGGGTGTAGCCGGAGCCGGTCGGTGCCAGAACGATTCGTCAGAAAGAGCCTCGATCGTCGCTCGAAACGAGCACCGGCCCGGCGAGCGCAATCGGCGCGCAAAGCAAACACGGTGTTCACATCGTTTGCGAAAGGATCGCTTGCGATTCGCCTGATGGCTGATAGGCTCTGACTTCGCGTGGGACCGGGAAGTCACCACCGATGGCGGAGCCGTCGTTCAATGCAAGGTGGACGAGGAATCGCGCACGTGCGATTGCGCTTCCTTTCCATATCGCGTTGACAGCAGGCGCTTCGGCCGACGTGCCGTCAGCACCAACGGGCGCTCCCGCTACCACTGAATATGGTATCGAGTTCATAACCATTGGAAAACCGAACAATCCACCATATGCGGGCAACGACCCGGAGTACCCGGGATTCAACGCCGGTCGCGGGTCCGTGTCGTACGAGTACCGGATCGGACGCTACGAGATCACGACAGCTCAGTGGATGGAGTTTGTCAACACGTTTTCGACGCAAGGTGATGAGTACTTCTTCTTTGCTCAGCCGTCCAGTTGGGGCGCCACACACGACTTTTCATACGCCGGCCCGGGGCGTCGCTGGCGCCTCGACGAGACACGACCGGACCCCGCCATGTCACCCGTCCTTGGGATTGATTGGCGGACGGCAGCCCGCTTCGTCAATTGGCTCAACAACGGCAAGAGTTCCGACCCCGCGACGCTGGATTACGGCGCCTACGACGCCTCGACATTTACGGATAATCCAGACGGTACTTTCAACGACCAAGTCGCGCACTCCCCTGGCGCGCGGTTTTGGATTCCCTCACTCGACGAATGGCTCAAGGCCGCCCATTTCGACCCCAATCGTTTCGGCTCCGATCAACCCGGGTGGTGGCTTTTCTCGCACAGATCAGACGACCCGCCGGTTCCGGGCTTGCCGGGCCAAGGTCAGACATCGGCTTCCTTGACTCTCGGCGGCTTCGCCGAGAAATGGATCCCGCTCGGTGCCTACTCGGGCATCGTCTCGCCTTGGGGACTGTACGACACATCCGGCGGCGCGACGGAGTGGCTCGAGGAGGTTTCAGACGGGCGCTTCCGACTGACCGACGGCGCCTCCGCCGGGCTCACGATTGATTCTCTCGATCGCGCGGCGTTGTCACTCTACACCCACCCCGGCATGACCGGAACTTCTGGATTGCGCCTCGCGGGACTGATTCCGTCCCCAAGCTGTGTCTCGTTGACGTTAGTCAGCGTGATCCTGCATGTTCGCAGGCGAAGGAGAGACGCATGAGGCATTCGCTTTTCCGCACGATGCTGTTGACCACGATGCTGATCGCACCGAGTGTTGGTTCACGAGTTAACGCACAAGTCCAAGACATCTATGTGGAGGTATTTGATACGGTGAATGGATGGATTGCAGTCTCCGGCTTCCCAAATCGTCTTCTCAACCAGCCCGGGCTACCGAGCGGCTCCAACGTCTCATTCAGCGCGCAGAATACCAGGTCATACCGAGTCTTCGGAGTCTCTTCGAGCTCCGACGACATTGGCACCGTCAGCGTGAATGGTCCCTCAACCGGATTTGCCACACTGTTCATTGGGCGTTGGAACGATAACACGACAATCGTCATCCCAACACAACCGTTGAGCGTGTCAGGCGCACGGAACGTTCAGCGAGTCTCGGCCAGTGGCAAAGTAAAACTGCAACTCCGAATTGACAACGACCTCGCCGACACCGGAGCAGCCCCTGCCAACGAGGTGAGCGCCTGGCAGATCGCCCGGCTCGACTTCGGTTCCCTGAAGGGACCAGTAACGCACAACCCATCTCAAGATGCCGCGGCAGGGAATCTCACTTGGATTCAGGGCACATTCATCGATTCTGCAGGCGACATTACAGCCCGTGCAGGAAACATCACGACCGTCATCGCAACCAACGGAATTCGTGGCGACATCAAGGCCCTTCAAGGCAGCATCGGCACAATAAACGTCACGAGCGCATCGGGGAGTATCGGCCAATCCGCCAGCGTGAGAGCTACGATCCAGGCAACCGCGGCCATTGATTCAATCACAGCGAGAGACGTATTTGCTGACATCGATACGGACACCGATGCGAATCCGGCCTTGAGTGCGATTTCCTCGCTCATAGTCCTGCGAGATTTCTTCGGTTCATTGCGCGCGGGAACGGTCGCCAACAGCTTCGATGTGACGCAGGATCTCGGAGCAACCGTGCATCTAATGGACACCGGGCTGCCCATCGGCAGAAATCTCTTTATCGGGCGCTCGTTTCTGACAGGCGCCACCGTCAACCTCCCCGCGAATAAGCTACAGGGGCGCATTGTGATTAACAGTAGAAACCAACCGGGTGGCGTCTGGCAAGGTCTAGTCACCGTTGGTGGTGTCGCCTTGAGCCCCGCGCCCGCGTACGACAACACTGCGACCTCAATTGGCGGTGGAACTGCCGGGCTGGCGCCATTCCTCCTCCACGCGGTGGACTCCTTCCCCACCCGCGCCCAAAACATCACGCCCCTGACTGCCGCGCCGAGCACAACGAGCCCGATCCGAATCCGGCACTACGGACCTGTGATCCTCTCGGGCAATCCGTTCGTTGTCGGGCGGCGCCGGATGGGCACTTCAAATGAGTATCAGGATCAGTCTGCATGTTTCACGCCAACATGGAGCGCTTCCGAACCGACCATCGTCACGCTCACGCCGCGCAATGCTATCGGCGGCGATGTGACACTCCAAGGCGGCTTCGAATACCGCATCTCGCTGAACCAGAGCGGCTCCAACACGCTCAAGTGCGACCTCGTCTCAGGCAACCCCGCCGTCGCGGCCTACTCCCCCGACTACACGTCGACGATCTGCGAAGAGTGTCTAGGTGATGCCGACAACAGCGGCGTCGTGAATTTCAACGACACCCTCAACGTCTTGGCAAACTTTGGCTCGACCGAGTGTCTCAAGTTTGGCGATGCAGACCGCGACGGTGACGTCGACTTCGCCGACAATCTGACCGTGCTAGCAAACTTCAACCGAATCTGCTGTGGCTCTGGCTTAATGGCAGGCGGTGGCGGCGGAGAAGAGAATCCGGCCGTCCTCCTTTCCGAAGCACTGGCTCAACTCGGCTTCGAAAGCCTCGAAGATTTCATCAAGCACATCCGGTCGCTCGACGAGGCCGAGCGCAACGAACGCATCCAGGAACTCGGCAAACTCCTCGGCGGCTGAATCAGCGTCCCGGCTCGCCCGTGCCACCACGTGCCACCGATTCCTGTCCTCAGGAATCGGTGCCCTCCGACTGCGACCGACTCGCCGCGATGATTCGGTGTTTCCCGTGAACAATCTCGCGCGCATCTACCACGTCTGTGCGCAAAGTTGGCGTACATGCGCTTTTTTCCCTTGAATCCACTCCGAACCGCGACATCATTGCCCCGTGATGTCCCCCGCCCTGCACGCCAACGGAACGCAGCCCCACCCCCCGCCGCGATTCCTCCGCCTCACCTTCCACGGCGTCCCGTTGGAAGCGTGCGTCCCTCACGCTCCGGGTGCCCGCCCGCGGCGGGGTCGGGCCGAGTCTCCGACGCCAGACCAGTGCTCCGCGTCCCCGCCAACTGGTGCCTGGTCCCCGGTCCCTGATCCCTGTCTTCTCAACCAAATCGTCTCCCTCCTCCTCGACTCCCCCTCCTCCATCCCCGAACTCGCGTCGTCGCTCAACCTCACCGTCCTCGAACTCATCCAGATCACGCAGCGCCCCGAAGTCGTCCAGATGATCCAGGGCGTGCGCGACCTCGCCCAACTCCGCGCCGACACGATCGCCGCCGCCAGCCGCGCTCAGGCGATGCTCGCCCTCCAGACCCTCGTCACCACTTGCGCCATCGACACGCCCCGCGACCGCGAGGCCACCCGCCTCGCCGCCAGCGCCATACTGCGATACAAGCCCGACGCGCAAGAGAATCCAGTCGCAAAGCGACGTCCACCGCGGCGGACTCGCAGACGGCAGGAAGCGCGAGGCGAACAATCCCGTGAAAGCGCCCAAGTCCACGCGTCGACGGGCGATTCTGAGTCTCAGCCCGCAGGGCTGGAAGTCAATCGCCGTGAGTCGCCGAGCGCTTCGCGAGGCGCACCCGCGGAAATCGGACACGACTTGAATCCGCACCTCGAAGGGGTGCGCCCGGAGAAGCGTTCAGCCGCTGGCTTCGGTGGATCGCCGCTTCACCATCCATCGTCGCGCATTCCGCGTGCCGCGCCTCAATGCGTTATCGCTCTGCGTAGTACCGCCTCAGCGCGCTCTGAGCGCCCGCCGTGACAGCGAGACGGCGCAGGCTGAGAAGATTCCAGGGCCCTCACCCCCGCCGTGTCGGCGGAACCTCTCCCACTCGCCTCGCTCGCGGGAGAGGTGCGCAGAGCGTTCGATTCAGTACCCCACGCGCTTCCACCCGTCGCCGGGATCGAACGTGTCGATCGCGGCCACGGCCGAGGCGGTGTCCCAGCCGAGGTCCTTCTCGTACACGGCGCCGTCCTGATTGATGATGAAGCTCGTCACGCCCGTTGTGTCGTACTCGGCAGGCCAGGCGATGATGGCCCAGCCGCCGGTGAGCCGGCCGTTGACGAGGTAGTCGCGCGCCCCACCGCTGGCTGATGGGCCCTGTCGCGGGAGCCCCTTGTAGAGGTAGCCATGGAACGGCGGACGACGCCCGGATGCATCGTGCCGCGCCGAGGCTTCGGCGAGAAGGCGGCCGATGGGCGATGGATCGGCACCGCCGCGCGAGGGCCAGTAGAGGCCGTCCTTCTGTCCGGCTGTGCTCATCATTTTCTGGGCGTATTCCTTCACGCCGTCGCCGTTGCGGTCCTGCTCCATGTACTGCTGCTGGGCATCGTGGATCGTTTCGCAGACGACAATGGTCACCAGTTCGTTGCGCCCGATGCGCCGGTTCTCGAGTTCCTCGATGCCGGCTTCGGTGTCGAAACGCCACTTGCCCTCTTCGTTCACGAGGGGCACGGCGAAGGGCCACTCGATCTCGCCGATCTCGACTACGGCCACGTCTTCGCTGATCTTGTCGAACGTGTGCTTCTCGCGAATCATCGCGGCGAAGCGCTCGAAGTCGGCTCGATCCTGCTCCGCATCGCCGCTCCTGAGCTTGGACGCGTTGCGCCCGAAGATGCGCCGCAGTTCGGATTTGTCGTGATTCTCGACGGCGGCGGCGAGCGCATCGGTGGCGGCCTGCGGTGAGTCGAACGTCTTCTGCGAATGCTGGCATCCGAAGGCGGCGAGGGCGAGGCCCATCGTGAGCATCGCCGTGAGGATTTTCTTGTTCGTCATGTGATTACTCCTCGTGAGCATGTGTTGCGAGCCGGATCAGCGACGCCCTCCGCCACCGCGTCCGCCGCCGCCACCGCGCCCGCCTCCGCCGCGCGACATGCCGCTGCTTCGACTCCCACCGCCGCCGCGCGACCCGCCGTAGGACGAGGTGCCGCGGCTGGAGGATCCTCGGCTGCTGGCGGCGCGCGTGCTGTTGGAGGACCCGCCGCCGAAGGCGCTGTTGCTCCGGCCGCCGCCGCCCCCGTATCCACCGGCGCCACTCTGTCGAGTCGGCGGGATCGCGGGCTTAGACCTGGGCGCGGCGCCCGCCTGACGCCCGCCGCCGGGCTGTTGCGCCGGGCGCTGGCCTGCACCCGCGCCGCCCGCCTGGCGTTGCCCACCGCCGGGCTGTTGCGCGGGGCGCTGGCCGGCTCCGGCGGCGCCTGCCTGACGCTGCCCGGCGCCGGGTTGCTGGCCCGGTCGCTGACCCACGCCGGCCTGCGCGCGCGAGCCGCCGCCGGGGAGCGCGTTGTTCACTCCGCGCCCGCCGCTTCCGCGGAACTGGTTCATCTTGTCGGTTCGCGGCGTGTTGCCGATCTTGTTCCTGTTGGGTTGCCAGGCGCCGCCTTCTTGACCGGGCCGGCGCTGATTCACGCGGTTGCCGCTGTTGATGTTCCCGCGGTTGATGTTGTTGTCGCTGAAGTTGAAGTCGTTGTCGATATCGACATCGACATCGTTTCCGCCCCAGCCGACACAGTCGTTGTGCCAGTCGCAGCAGCAATCGTTCCAGATGGCGCCGCAGGCGAAGCCGACGCCGAATCCGATCGCGCCGGTGACCCAGGGGTTGTACGTTGGTGCGTAGACGACAGACGGGGTGTACGAGGGAACATAAACCACCTGGGGTTCGGCCTGTTCGATGATGATCGTCGATCCCTCGGTGACGACGGTCTGCTGATCCGTGCTTTGGAGCGCGCCATTGGCTTTGGCCTTGGCGCGAAGTCGCTGGACCGACGCCATCACATCCGCGCCCTGCGCGAGATAGGTCTGACCGAGCGCGGCGGTCCAGTCGGCGTACTCGCCCATCATCTTGATGGCGTCGGGCACTTTGGCGACGGCTTTGACCGGCGGCTCCCACGACTTGCCGTCGATCTGATTCGCATCTCCGCCGCCCTTGACGAACGCCGCGGCCTCGGCGACTTCGTTCGGGTAAACGGACGCCGCGAGGACATTGGCGAGCAGATTGTCCGGGTAGAGCGCGATCGGCCCGAGCATTTCATCGAGATCGTCGGCGCTGAGGAGATTGCCACCGGGCGTCTCGACTTTCGCGGCGCTGGATTGGGCGAACGCGGGCATTGCCAGGGCCGCAAAGCCGGCCGCCACCGCGACAACCACAGCCACCGCCGCTCGACAAGAATGGCGCTGATTCGGCATGGATCGTTCTCCGAGGGTCCCACCGAGAACCGAGGATACCAACGGAGCGATGGAGGCAAATTCGGTGTTTTTCCCCGATCGCGCGCGAGCGCGATCCGACGGCGGCGGGTCGCGGTCCGGTCTTGCGCTGCGGCGAGTTCGTCAGCGGGCCTGCGAGCCCCAGTTGGCGAGGATGAAAAGCACATCGCCAAAGTCGGTGCGGCCGTTGCAGTCAGCGTCGCCGCCGACGAGGCCGAGGCCCTCCATCGCCCAGTTGTGGAGGACTTCCATGATGTCGCCGAAGCCGGTGGAGCCGTCGCCGTCCACATCACCCACGGCAAATGGCGCGAGGTTGATTGTGACCTCATCCATCGCAACGGGCGCGCTCTTGCCCACGGCGGCCCAGGCGTCGTGCAGCACTTGTCCGCGCGAGTCGGTCGTGTTGGCGTCGCGAAGGAACTCGATGTATTCGCGCGACGACACCTGGTAGTAGAGACGCACTTCGGCGCTGATTGCGCCTGCCGGGATGCAGAAGCGAGTGTCGTCCCAATGCTGGCCGTCTGCGTAGGAGTGGGCGACGGGCGAGGCCTGAATCGATTGAAAATTGGCGTTCGTGAAGCCGCGGGGTGGGATGCGGTTGTCTTTGAGCACTTCGTTGACCAGCATGAGGTGGAAGCTGGGGCCGATGGGCTCGCCGGTCAGAGTCGCGACTGATTCGTCGATGCCGAAGACCTGCTCGTAGACCTTGGTCGATTCGGTGTCGAGGGTCGCTTCGACGGAGTCGTACGCGCCGTGTTCGCGCACCAAGGCACGATCTGGGCCGAAGAACCGGACGTTCAGCCAGATGCGCCGCCCCTCGGGCATGCCGGTGAGCAGTTTGTGCCCGCACTGGTTCGTGATGCGGACCTTCAACTCGCCGGCGTGTTGCGAGGGCGCGGCGTCGGTGGCCTTGCGCAGCATGTCCACGGTCTCGACGCGTGCGCGCGCGAGCGCATCGCGTGTGTACTGGTCGAAGGTGGCCGAATAGAGGTGCAGCAGGAGATCGATCGCGAACGTGTTGGCCGCGACAAAGCCGTGGTAGGGCAGGTCGTCGCGCAGCGGCGGCTCGAATGCCTCCCAGCAGCCGTAGCCCGTCACCGCGGGCATGTGACAGTCCTGGCACTGGCTCACAAGCAGGCGGTTGCCGCCGAAGCGATTGATCGCCGGGTTCGCTTCATCGGGCACAAACACTCCACCCTGAGCGAACTGGCTCATCGACCATTCGCTGAAGGTGCGCTGCTCGGGGAACTGGTCGAGCTTGTTGTGCGAGGGATGTGCGGCGCCGAAGGCGTTGGGCGCGTAGGTGTCGGTGGGGGCGGGCTCGGTGCCGCCGATGCGCGAGAGCGTCGGCGTGCTCACATCGTGGCACGTGCCGCACATGTTGGAGGATCGGTGGAGGGGCGAGTGATCCCACAGGTGGGGCGGATCTGGGGCGTAGTCGGGGGGCGGGTTGTCCGGGTCCTTCGGCTCCGGAAAGTCGAAGGGTCCGCGGCGCACGTCGATCGGGTCGATCACGTAGTTCGCGTTGCCGAAGGCTGCGTGCGGAGCGCTCTGATTCGGCAACAGTCCGGCGCCGTGGAGCGCGGCGAGGATCAGTTCATCATCCGATGGCTGGTATGACTCGCGCGGGTAGACGGGGTTGACCACGCGGTGGCAGATGTTGCACGAGACACCCTCGTTGATGTCGAAGGAATCGAGCAGCGCGCCGGCCGGTCCCTCGGGCAGCGCGGTCGCGCGGCCCTCGAGCCAGGCGCGGGGGGAGTGGCAGCGGATGCACAGCGCGCCCGAGCCGGGCGCATCCTGATTGGCGATCACAAACGCGGCCTGGAAGATCGGGTCGCGCATGGAGTGGGCGTGGAGTGAGCCGCGCCACCGGAAGGGCTTGACCGTTGTGGTGGCGCTTTCGAACGCCGCATGGCACGTCATGCACGTGCCCGACGTCGTGATCAGGTCGGTGATCATCACGGATGTCGGCGGGTTCTGCGTTCGGGGCTGCGTGCCGGGACCAAAGAAGTCTTCGATGGTGGTCGGCAGGGGAGGGCGCGCGAGCGCTGGGCCCACGGCAACAAATCCCGCGACGCCAACGATGGCGAGCGCGCGGCACACTCTCGACCAGCGAGGCCGACGATAACCGCGTGGCGCTCTCTCGGGCGCTCTGATGAACTCAAACAGCCTCTCGCTCATCCCCACCTCCGGCCTGCGGACTCTGTCGAGTGAGAGACACGACGTCGTCCGGGCCACCATTCATACGCAGGAGATGTGGGGCGGCTCATTTAATCTGGATCGGGCCGAGTTGGAGGCCGCTGGAGCGCCGGTGAAGGGGGGGCTTCTCGGCGTTTGGCAGCCCGAACTCGGCATTCGGAGTGTGCCCTGCGCGGACCCTGAAGAGCCCCGAACACCGCGCCGGGGAGCCTGCCTGAGCGGGGCTGAGGGCAGGTCTGGAAATCCTCCGCCCGGTCGCGCGGCGCGGCCGATAAACGCACCATGTCATCCCGTGCAGCCGCGGCTACCAGACGTGGCGGGTCTTCCGCCGCGCCCGATCGTCATCACCCGGCGCTCCGCCGCGTGGTGTGGTTCTTCGGACTATTCCTTTGGGCGTTCCTGGGCGCCTGCATCCTGAGTTTCGATCCGGCGGACCCGCCGAGCCACGCGGTGTCGCCGCACAACACGGGCGGATCGATCTCGAACTGGTTGGGCCCGGCCGGCGCGTGGGTGGCGTACCAAACGGTGCTGATGATCGGGTCGGGCGTGTGGGTGATCGTCGTCTCGGCCGGCGCGTACCTGGCGCTGATCGCGTTCCGCGGGACCGTCACGCACATGGCGGTGCGGGCCGTGGGCATCGTGATGGTGGCGCTGGCGTTCTCCGGCTTCCATGCGCTGCTTGCGCCGTCACTGAGCAGTTTTCCCGAGGGCGGCGGCGGGCTGGTGGCGATCGCGGGTGTGCGCGAACTGGCCGAGCGGTTCGGGGGCTTGGGGGCCGCGCTTTGGATCACGCTTCTGGGGGTGGTCGGGCTGACCGTCGCGTTCGACGACTGGTTCGCGGCGGCGGCCCGCGCGCTCAGCCGGCCGCTGGTGCTGCTGGCGACCACGGGGGCATTCCTGGTCCGCGTGCTCGCGAGACTCGGCGGCTTGCTCAAGCGGCTGATCGCGCCGGCGCCTGCACCGGTTGTCGCGCGAGCGCCGAAGGCGGCGCCGGCTACGCCGCGCATCGTCGTCAGGCCCGCGGCGGCGGTGGCGCTTACTCCGGCTTCATCAGCCATCGAGGACTCGGATGACGCCGAGGCCGATGAGACGGATGAAGCGGAGACGGAGCAATCTGCTCGAACGGTACCGACCAGGGCCGCGACCGTGGTCGACCGAGAAGAGGATGTTGACGAATCGGACGAGACCGAAGAAACGGTAGCGGAGGACGAAGCTGATTCAGACGAGTCGGAGGTCGCGGCCGAGGCCGGGCCGAAGTCGTTCGATCCTGAGACTCTTCGGGAGAAGATCTCGAAGTTGCCTGTGCGATTCGCGACGGCGGCGCCGCGCATGGCGACGCAGGAAGACCTCGATTCGCTGCGCGCGGGAGTGGACGCCGGCCTGGCGGCCGAGCGACCGTATCTCTTCCCGAGCGTGGACCTGCTGGTCGATCCGGAGGCGTCGTACAGCCGCGAACTGGAGTCCTATGTGCGCGAGCAGGCGGAGGCCCTGGAGAGCGCGCTGCAGACGTACAACATCAAGGGCGAGGTCGTCGGCATCGATTCGGGGCCGGTGATCACGCTGTATCAGGTGAGGCTGGCGCCGGGGACCAAGGTGTCGTCGATCACGGCGGTGGCGAGCGATGTGGCGCGATCGCTCAAGAGCGCCAACATCCGCGTTGTTCCGAACACGGAGGGGCTCGACACGGTGGGCGTCGAGGTGCCCAACCGGAAGAAAGAGAAGGTTCGCCTCAAGGAGTTGATGACCAGCAGCGACGCGACTCGCAAGATGCGTCTGCCGCTGTTCCTGGGCAAAGATGCGAGCGGCGCGCCGCTGATCGTGGATCTGGCGGCGATGCCGCACATGCTGATCGCGGGCACGACGGGCTCGGGCAAGAGCGTGTGCATCAACGCGATCATCATGGGCTTCCTTTACACGCAGAAGCCGAGCGACCTGAAGCTGGTGCTGGTCGATCCGAAGATGGTCGAACTCAGCCAGTTCAAGGACATTCCGCACCTGATGTGCCCGGTGGTGACGGAGATGGGCAAGGCGGCGGCCATCCTCGAGTGGGCCGTCACGAAGATGGACGAGCGGTACGAGTTGCTGGCGGAGGCCGGCTGCCGCGACGTCGCCGCGTACAACGAGTTGCCGTGGGAGGAATTGAAGCAGCGGTTCAACCCGCAGAGCGAGGTGGAGGAAGCACGGATCCCGCGCAAGCTTCCGTTCCTTGTCTTCATCATCGACGAGCTGGCGGACCTCATCATCACGCACAAGGAGGTCGAGGGCGAGATCGTGCGGATTGCGCAGAAGGCGCGCGCCGTGGGCATCCATCTCCACCTGGCGACGCAGCGTCCGCAGGCCAATGTCGTGACGGGTCTCATCAAGAGCAACATGCCGGCGCGCGTGGCGTTCAAAGTGGCCAGCGGCATGGACTCGCGGATCGTGCTCGACATGAAGGGCGGCGAACTGCTGCTGGGCCAGGGCGACATGCTCATGGTCACGCCGCGTTCTTCGACGCCCATCCGCGCACAGGGCACGCTGGTGGACGACAACGAGATCCGCAAGGTCGTGCGGTTCGTGCGCGAGTCGAGCGCGCCGACGTACGAGCGGCAGTTGCTGGCGATCCGGTCGAGCGGCTACGCGGAGGCGGAGCCGGGCTCGGTCGAGCACGAGCAGCGGATGCTCGAGAACGCGCAGGAGGACCCGCTCTTTGACCGGGCCGTGGAGATCGTGCTGGAGACGAAGCGCGGGAGCGTCTCGCTGCTCCAGCGCCGGCTGGCGATCGGGTACACGCGGGCGAGCAGGCTGATCGAACTGATGGGGATGGCGGGCATCATCGGCGACCACAAGGGCTCGGTGGCGCGCGAGGTAGTGATCAGTCTCGAGGAATGGGAGGCGATGAAGAAGCAGGCGGCTGCGGATGCCGCCGAGGCCGAGGCTGCCGGTAAGCCGGCTCCGCCCAGGCCGCGCGTCGCGCAGCCGAAGTTGTTCACCGATCCCGATGTGCCGTCTGGTCCGCCGTCCCCTGACGTGTTAACCACGGAGGGCACGGAGGACACGGAGAGAGCAGTTGGGGTTGAATCAGAATCAAGCCAGACAGCACCGATGATGACCGGCGACGTTGGCAGTGATGAAGAAGAAGAGGATTTGATTCCCACGGCGCAGGAGACGCCGGTGATCGCAGTGGCTGATTCGGTGGAGGAGCAGGTCGCGGCCGACCCAGCGGGTGCAGCAGTCGAGGACGAAGCGGAAGCAGGCGACTCGGATGAAGACGACGACGAGTATGAGTACGAATACGAGTACGTCGAACTCGATGAGGGCGAGGCGCTGGGCGAAGAGTACGAAGTCGTGGATGAAGAGGACGAGGGCAAGGGCGAGTCCGGCGACGAGGCGCCCGAAGTCAAGACGTTCCCGCTGAACGAGAAGCGAGCACCAGCGCGGACGCGCGAATCTGACTCGACGGCGGCGTGATCGCTACGGGCTCGGGGGCCGCGTATCGGGCGCCGGGTTCCGAATCAGGTCGGAGATCACGTCCGGGATCTGAGCCTGCATCGGTGCGCGCACGACGCTCGCCGAGACGAGAATCCCGGTTGCCGCAGCGCCGATCCACCAGATCGCGGGCGCAATCGAATCAATCCGGTGGCCGATCGACCAGAGGGCGAGCAGCGCGCTGGCGGCGGTGAGCGCGGCGGGCCAGAATCCCCACCAGCCTGCCGACACTCCCGCAATCGCGAGCAGCACGGCCGCGCTGAGCACCAGGAAGAGCACGGCCTCCGCCGTGGTGCGCCCGGCAACGGCGGGCGTGGTCCGGAGTCCGGAAGCGCGGTCAGCCTGCTCGCTGTGCATGAGCGAAGCGAGAATGAAGGCTGCCAACAAAAGTGCGCCGAGGATAGTGGCGGCGAAGGCGGGCGCATCGAGCGGGGGCGCGCCCGCTGAACCGCCGCCGGCCTGACGGTCGCTCCATTGCCAGAGCCAGATGATGCCCATGGGCACGATGAGCATGGCCAGCGGCCAAAGCCATTCGGCCAGGAAGAGGCGTCGGGCGCCGGATCGACCGGCCCCGTTGCGCAGCAGGACCACCGTGGTGGCCGCCGCCAGGAGCGCGAACACGGCGAGGCCCCATTGCACGAAGAGCAGAACCAGTGCAGCGATGATGACCGCGCTGAGCGTGAGCCCGCGGGCGCGTTCGAGCAGTTCGACGTTGTATTGGAAGCGATCGCGCGCGATGGAGACCCGCGGGTCCATGCCGATCGAGAGCAGGCTCAAATCAAACGAGAGCGCAAAGAGCAGGACGAGCAGGGCAAAGGTGACGACCATGACAAGGCCGCCGGAGTGGCTGGTCGTCGCCCAGACAAACGCAAAGGGGACGGTCAGCGCGAGCAGGTCGATGCGCAAAGTCCGGATCGCGCGGAACAAGCGTGGCATCGAATGGGGATGCTACAACAGGGTTGGCGACGGCAGCGGCATGCGTGCTCAGATCAGCATGCACGCCACACTCGACAGCCAAGGGCCCGCGTTACGGGTTTTGGGGCGGCGGGTCCTTGGGCTTCTCGGGCTCGGGAGATCCGGCGGGTTGGCCTTGATCGACCGGTTCGGTCGCATCCGTCGCGGTCTCATCGGTCGTGACCGGGACACCATCGCGTGTCGCGGGAGCGGTCGAGGCGGGCCGGTTGGGATCGATTTTGATCTGGGAGTAGCCGCTGCGGCTGCCGACCCACACGCCGATGAAGCCTCCCGCGATGAGGCCGATCACGAGCCCGGGCAAAAAGGCACGCACGAGGACACCGTCACCGCCCGGCGCGCTGGGCCCCGACTGCGACTGCTGGCTCATCGTTGCTCTCCATGGAATCCGACGCGGCGAGGCGGGCAGATTCCGGCGCGGATCAACCACGATCGATTGCCGAGTTCAGTTTACGCCGGGCTGGGTCAAAGGGAAATCCTTTGTTTAGACCGGAGCGCCGGCTTCGTTGTGCTGCCGGCTGAACCAGGCGACGGTTTCGGCGAGTCCTTCCTCCAGGCCTTTGACGGGTTGGTAGCCGAGCACGCGCGAAGCGCGCGAGATGTCGGCGACCGAGTGCGGCACATCGCCCGGACGGGCCGGCTGGAACTCGGGCTCGACGCCCGGCCTGTCGGTGAGGCGCGCGAGCGTGTGCGCCAGATCGAGCACCGAGGTCCGCTGACCGAGCCCGATGTTTACGGCCTGACCGCCGGGATTGTCGGGCGATGCGCCGGCGAGGATGGTCGCGTGGACCGCGTTGGCGACCGGCGTGAAGTCGCGGGTGCTCGAACCGTCGCCGTGGATGATGGGCCGCTGACCGGCGTTGAGGCGCTTGATGAACGCGGGGATGACGGCGGCGTAGCGGTTGTCGGCGCTCTGGCGCGGGCCGAAGATGTTGAAGTAGCGCAGGCTGACGCCCCAGAGCGAGTAGACGTGCGACCAGGCGCGGACGATCGCCTCGCCCGCCGTCTTGCTGGCGGCGTAGGGCGAGAGTGGGCGGGGGAGCAGGGCCTCGTGCTTGGGGATCGCCGCGTCGTCGCCGTAGACGCTGCTGGAGGACGCGAGCACGATGCGCCGAGCGCCGGCGGCGCGGGCGGCCTCGGCGACGCGCACGGTTCCGACGACGTTCACCTCGAAGCAGCGGGCGGGCTCCTCGATCGAGCGCGGCACGCTGGTCATGGCGGCGAGGTGGAAGATCGTGTCGGCGTGCAGCGCCGCCTCGTCGAGCGCGGTGGGCTCGAGGATGGAGGCGTAGATGAAGCGGGCGCGGCCCGGGTAGGCGTTCACGAGCGATGAGGCGTACGCGCCATCGGACGCGGAGAGATCGTCGATGATCGACACGGAGGCGCCGAGGTCGAGCAGTGCGCCGGCGAGGTGGCCGCCGATGAACCCGGCGCCGCCGGTCACGCACACACGCCTTCCGGCGTAGTGGGCCGCCAGTTTCTCACCTGCGAGGGCCGCTGAACTCATGGAGAGCAGTGATTATACCTGCACACACCGAGCCATCGGATTCGCGGCGCGCGGAAGCCGGCCTCGGGGCTGCGCCGGAGATTCGAAGCGGCTATGGGCACAACGCCAGGAAGTTGGCCAGGACGTTGAGCACGTCGTTGAAGTCGATCACGCCGTTGCAGTTGGCGTCGCCCACGGATGTGCCGTTGGGATTGGCGCCCGGGTTGAGGAAGTTGGCGAGCACGGCGAGGACATCGTTGAACGTGACCTGGCCGGGCGTGACCTTGTCGGCGTTGCCGGGGCAGCAGGGCGGCGCCTGGCAGACATCACCGATGCCGTTCATGTCCGAGTCTTCCTGGCATGGGTTGACGTCGTTGACGCAGTTGTCGCAGACGTCGCCGACGCCGTCGCCGTCGGCATCTTCCTGCGCCATGTTGGGCGCGCCGGGGCAGTTGTCGAGGAGATCAGTCCAGCCGTCGTCGTCCGAATCGAGATTTGGCGCGAGCGGGTCGAGAGTCGAGTGGGCCGTGAGCGTGGCGGGCGGGCCGCAGCCGACGCCGCGGGCGGTGCCGATCATCCCTGTGGCGGAGACAGCGCGGAGGACCTGGGGAGGACGGAATTCGTCCTGCGGCGAGCCGAGGCGGCGCCGGACTGTCGTGCTTCCCGACGCGCCGCTGAACGGCCCGCCGGGCGCGCCGACGAAATCGATTCGATAGGTGACATCGAAGAAGGAGTCGATGTTCCAGTTTCCGCCGCCGACCTGTGTGAGAGTGGTGTGGCCGGGGCAGGGCATGCCGAAGCCGGTGCCGGCGGTGATGCGCAGGAGGTCGAAGTCGGGGTCGCCCATGATCTGACCCTGGAGCAAGAAAATGTCGTTGGGGAAGGACTGAACGGGCTGACCGGGTGTGCGCGGGCCGATGTGGGTTTCGAGTTGAACGGGGATGTGGAGCAGGCGCTGGTAGGGCATGAGAGGATCGGTACTCTGTACGGTGGCCGCGCAAATGCCGGTGGCCTGGCAGGTCTCGCCGCCGAGCGAGCCGCCGAAGGCATCAAGCACGCAGAGGATGTCTTCGAGTTCGACGCCGATATCCGCGAGGCAGGGGGTCAGGTCGTCGTCGCAAAGTTCCTGCCCGATGTAGGCGTCGAGGCAGTTGAGGATGTCGTCGAGGTCGACGGTGCCGAGGCCATTGTCGGGCGCGATGCACTCAGCGGCGACCGCGCAGGACGGCTGCACACCGGGGAAGAAGTTCACGCCGCAGTACGGGATGGGACCGATCGTGTTCGAGCACTCCGTGGCATCGGGGTCGCAGATTCCGGGGACGAAGTTGCCCTCGCTGCACGGCGCGTGGATGACGCCGAGGTCCGGGGGCAGGATCGAAAACGGGCGATCGAAGAACTCGAAGATGACCGGGGGAATGCCCTCCACACCGGTGTCAAGCACCTTGACGCTGGACGGGTCGCCAACCTTGGTGAATATGAAAAGCGGCTGCACGTAGATCGTGGAGTCGAAGGTGCCGCCGTTGGCGTGCGTCTTTGTGGTGGTCATCGATCCGGGGGGTGGGATCGTCGTGGGGGAAAGAGTCACTCGCAAGTCCCAGAGAGTGTCCGGCGTCCCTGTCACGGTGATCGGCTGGCATGACACGAGGTTGAGGGCAACGAGTTCGATGGGGACGGTCTCGGGCGGGCCGTCCAGGAAAAAAGCGCTGCTGTGCCGCCGGATGATCGTGTCCGCGTCGCCGAAGAGTCCCGTCATGGGGAAGGAGGACAGGCGTTCGCCGCCGAGAATGATGATGCCCGTGAACGGTTCAGAGCCGGGGGCGAAGAAGTCGGCGGGAATGGGGTCGTTGCAGAAATCGAACTGGGTGCCGCCGCCACAGCGAGTCGTGTAGAGGTCCATGCCGCAGGGGATGGCCTCGCAGGCGTCGTCCACGCCGTTGTTGGGCAGGATGTCGCCGAGGCAGCGCGTGGTCTCACCGCGCCACTTGCCGCCGAGAAGTGCGCAAGCGTCCTCGGATTTGTTCTGGCACGAGCCGTCGCTAAAGCAGCAGGCGCCTTTCGCGAAGGATGCGAGGACGGCCGGCTCGAGCGTGAAGAAGTGCCCGTCGAGCATGCCGGCCTGGATACTGTCCCCGGAGGGATAGAAGTTCGGGCCGCCGCCGGGGGGCGCCTCGAGCGGGGCGGCGTAGCGCCAGGGCGCGGGGATGGGTTTCTGGAATTGGATCTGAGGGCCATCGAGAATCAGCGGCAACGAGCCGTTGACGCGCGTGAATGTGAAACGCGGAAGGACGTTGAACTGCGCGGTAAACGTGCCGCCGGTCGAGTCGGCGCGCGTGATTGTCATGCTTCCCGGTGGTTGCGGCACGGGCTGAAGCGACATGGAAACGTCCCAGTAAGTCTCCTGCGTGCCGATCGTGACCAGGATGGGCTGGCAACTGACGAGGTTGAGGGAGACGATTTCGATCGGCACCGTGTCCATCGAGCCGGCGGCCGGGAGCAGGGCGGCGTCCAGGCGGCGCACGACCGTGTCGGTCGTGTCGATGCCGGAGTTGGGGGAGAGGCCGCGGAATTCCACGATCCCTGTGAAAGGATCAGATCCGGGGTCGAAGAAGCCTGCGGGAATCGGCGGCGCGCCACCGCCGGGGCCGAACTCGAGTTGGGACGGATTCACGGTCTGCCAGGCGTCATTGCCGGCCTGAACGACACCGTGATCGCAGTCGGCCGAAGCGCATAGTGTGCCATCGCCGCGGTAGAGGCCGCCGGCGGCGTTGCAGTTGGCGGACGTCATCGAACCGCACGAGCCGTCGGGGAGGCAGCAGGCGCCGGTGGGCGGGCCGGTGACGACGTAGGAAGTCCCGTTGTTCTTGACAAACGTGGCGGCGCCGGCGGTGACGGCGTATTGGGCGGCGTTGTTTGTGCTGAGAGCGTTCGCGGCGCCTGTGAACTGCAGAGCCTGAAGGGTGGTCGAAGGAAGCGCGCTGGCGAAGGGGGGATTGGCGTTGCCGTCGGCGTCATTGCCGCCGAGGCCCGTGGTCAAGAGCGACCCGGATCCTGTGTAGGACCCGCCTCCCCAGGAGACGCGCCAGTAGATATTGCCGGAATCGTCTTCGAAGGTCAGGCTTCCGGCGGCGAGGTACGAAGCAGGAATCGGATTCGTCATGACGAAATCGGGGACCATCGCCGGTGTGGTCTGAGAGAGCATGGCGTTCGTAGCGAGCAGAACGCGCGCGCCGGCTGCGCCGTTGGCCACGTTGGCGGCGATGTTGTGAACAATGATGGGATTGGCGCCGGCCGCATCCCAGCAACGGAGGCGCGAGGCCGCCACTAGGTTCTGGCCGACGCTGCGCATGCGGAGTTGGATGGCCTGCGCGCTGGCGTCGCCGTTGACACCGCCGATCACTTGCTCGATCTGCATGAGATGGAAGGAGGCGGCGGCGGGCTGCGCGGCCAATGCACCCAACGCCGCGAATATCGCGATCGCGCGGATGGGCATCGAGGGCTTCATGTTTGGGCCTTTCTGAGTCGTATCGGCGCGGGGCTCAGCGCTGGGGGGAAGCCCAGTCGATGACGCCCCTCCTAGCAATGTGGTTTACAGATCCCTTCCATGCAAGGCAGATTCGCATCCTCGGGCTACTTCGCGGCGCGAATCTGGGGGACTCGTGGAAGGGCGTCCGGGGTTTTGGCTGCGAATCGAGGCGTGCCAAGCAAAAAAGCGGCGGGCCGGGGTTTCCGGCCCGCCGCGCAGTTGCATGAGTCGCCACCTTCCGCCCGAAGGCGAGTGAGTGACGTCGTGGTTACGGACACAGGGCCAGGAAGTTGGCCAGCACGTTGAGCACGTCGTTGAAGTCGATCACGCCGTTGCAGTTGGCGTCGCCCACGGAAGTCCCGTTGGGATTGGCGCCCGGGTTGAGGAAGTTGGCGAGCACGGCGAGGACATCATTGAACGTGACCTGGCCGGGCGTGACCTTGTCGGCGTTGCCGGGGCAGCAGGGTGGCACCGCGACGCAGGGGCCGATGATGAAGCCGCCTCCGGGTCCGCCCAGAGCGCTCGATCCAGCGCGCACCGGAGGCCCAGGCGGCGGGAAGGTGTTGAGGAGGCAGACGTCGGGGCCGCCGTCGAAGTCGGTGATGCGCATATCGACCATGGTGTCGCCGTTGAGATCGGTGTATTCGATGCAGTCCGGCTCGAAACCCATCGGCAGGAGCTGCGAAAAGATCAGCGCCGGCGCGGCGAATATGTTCGTGAATGTATAAGCGGAGAAGTCCGTGTCTCCGGAGAAGCGAACGAGCAGCACGGCTTCGTTGGCCATGCCGTCGCCGTCAGCGTCGATCGGGTTCTGAACGTACGCAGGCGGGCTGAAGAGGGGCATGCGACTGAATGAAGACATGTCGTCGCCACCGAAGATGGTTCGACCGTCGATGGAATTCCAATCCACGAACCCGGCGAGGTCGCCGCAATCAATCACGAGTTCCATCTGGTGGTCAAAGGTCGGGAAGCCCGGATCGACACTTTGCAGGAAGTGAACGCGGTTGGGATGCACGGAGAGGTGAACGCGGTCGCCGTTGCCGTCCGGCGGCTGGTCTTCATCCGTGATGCGGCAGTCGATGTTGACGCCACGGCGCGGCAGGAAGTGGAACACCGGGGGCGCTCCCGGGCCGCCGCCGCGGGCCGAGGAGTCCTGCGAGAGCCCGAAGCCGCCGAGGACGAAGTTCATGTAAAGGTTGTTGGTGTCGATCTCACTCGGGATTGGAATGGGGCCGGTGCTGCCGTTGCTGGCGACAATCCCCTCGGCAAGAAACAGTGGCAGGGCGCGACCGATGGCATAGAGATCGATGACCTCGCCCGGATTGCCGGTGAGCTCGACGCTTTCACCCGCGGCCGCCGGCGCCAAGACTTCGATGCCCGGGCCGGTGGTCGGCGACTTGGCCATCGCGATGGTCTGGCCGGGCCCGATCGACGGGATGACGACCGGACCGGGGAACAGCAGGTCGAACCAGGCGGTGTTCGGCTCTCCATCGTTGATCTGATGGAACATGTAACGGACGACCCCCAGATTGGGACGGATAAAGCCGTCGAACACCTGGAAGCCGCCGCTCTGAATCGCCGGATTCTGGAACAGAGTCTGCGGTGGACCCCCCAAGCCTCCGTCGAGGTTGAGCGGGACAACGTGGAATGAGCCGTCAAAGCGATCGAGGATGTGGAGCCCGCCAGTGAGATTCAGGGGATGGAGTTCGATGGGGATCCTGTCGAGCAGTTGAGTCTCATAGAGGTCCGGCATGCCGGGGAAGACAGGTGGAAGCGGGACAAATGTCTGGGAAGAGAGTTCGGGCAGCTCGTCGCCGGTGGTGTCGCGGAAGAGCCAAAGGGCGCGCTGACCGGCGCCGTTGCTGGCAGTCATGGCGAGCATGACCTGGAGGTCGTCGTTCTGGAACGCGCGCGAAGCGGTGAGGAGGAAGCCCGGGGGCAGGGGATAGAACTGCGTGGTCATCAGGTCGCTGCTGCCCATCGTGGTGCCCAGCCGGCCGACGGTGTCGTCGTTGGTCACGCCGGCGAACGGGTCGTCGCGACCGCCGCCGTACCACACCCGCCATGAGGTTCCCGCGGCGACTTTGTCCCCGAAGTTCTGCTTGCGTCCCTTGTACCCGGACCTCATTTCCTTCATTGCTTCCGGCGCTTCCTTGCCCAGACGCGCCTTGACGTGGTCAAAGACCTCCTTGATCTCGGCGGCGGTATCCACACCAAGGTCGAAGAGGCAGGCGATGAGGCCGGGGAAGTAGTCGGCATCGCCGAGGATGCCGGCGAGGCTGTCGTTGGGCATGCCCGGCATGCCGTCCTTCTCGAGGATCTTGCAGAGCGCTTCCAGAATCTTGATCGAGGCGCAGTCGGAGTCATGCTCGCCGTCGCAGCGCTGACCGTCGGTGCCGCCGAGCCAGTCCTGGTAGACGTGCATGAGTTCGTTGGCAAGCGTGGCGATGAGCTGGATCTTGCACTTGGCGCGATCGGTCGCCGACGCGGTCATGTCGCAGATCTTGTCGATGATGCCCTCGCGGATCACAATTTTGTCGGAGTCGATTCCGTTGGCGACATTGACCTTGCCGAAGCCGCTCAGGTCCGGGTCAACGACGATGTTGTCCTTGTCCAACATGTTCTTCATGTGGTCGATGGCGTCGCAGAAGGTCGGGTCGACGTCCATTCCGTCTTTCTTGATCTTGTCGTAGGGCATCTGACCGGCGCCGCTGCCGAGGACATCTTTCATCTTCATGTCCTTGACGCCGGCCTGCTTCAGGCCCTGCTCGAGGATGTTGATCGCCTTGCGGACTTTCTCCTTTTGCTCTTCCGTCATCGCGGTTTTAGCCGCGAGCGCCGGACTGGAGACGAAAGCGACCGCCAACGCGATGGCCGTCACGGGAGCGAGCAGGCGCGCACGCAGCGCGCCGAGACAAGTTGAACGCCGCATCATCAAGCCTCCGTCGCAGTCTGGGGACCCCGCGAATCCGGCCACGCCCGGCCACCCAAGAAAACCACCGGTCAGGCCCCCGCACAAGGGGCCATTTGGCCGCTGCCTTCACTATGCCCCCATGGGAATCCCGGCACAAGGGAAAGAACGGGACTTCAACGGCCGATTCTGGCAGGTCGACGGGATAGGGAATCCGCCCTAGTCCCGGTCGGAGCCGGATTGTTCGAGTCTTGCAAGCCCTGCACTAGAGACAGGCTTCGCCGAAGCTCGCGAGCGAGGTCAGGACATCGTCGAAGTTGACGACGCCGTTGCGATCGGCATCGCCGGGGCCGGTGAGCTCGCCGTAGTCGGCGCCGTAGCTGGCGAGGATCTGGAGGATGTCGTTGAAGTCC